>Ga0335072_10016820_pt1 | contig 10360 bp, 7 predicted proteins | sample Lox_Sample_21_FD_206725 | JGI IMG/M metagenome (GOLD analysis project Ga0335072, IMG submission 206725) | Soil microbial communities from Loxahatchee National Wildlife Refuge, Florida, United States - Lox_Sample_2.1 | ecosystem: Environmental > Terrestrial > Soil > Wetlands | place: USA: Florida... | reverse complement strand
GCGGCCGGGCATACGGTTGTTGTCCCCTCCGTCGAGGCCAGATCTCCTGAACGAACATGTGCCTGCTTTGCAAGTTTATCCAGCCGGGGCATATCGGCGAGGTATGTGCCGGGCGGAGCTGGCCAGCGATGGTGGGGCGCATGAGCGCCCTACGCGGACAGGAGCAGGCTGGCCACGCCGACGGACACGCGCATGAAGGTGACGTCCGCTCGTCCTACGCACAGGTTCAGGTCGAGGCACTGGCGGCGGATCTGAAGGGCCGCGGCTTCGCCACGCATGCGAGCTTGGAAGAGGACCCGCCTAGCGTCACTGTCGAGAGTCTCAGCTCGGCGCTATCGGCGACCGTCCATGCGGCACCTCGCGAGGACGGCTCATGGTGGTTCTGGTGGTCGCGGGACGAGCCCATATCCCGGATCCGCGAGGTTGAGGCTGCAGCCTTCAAGATCGCATACGTGCTGACCCTTCAGCCTGACCACGCCGATGACCCGCGGCCCACCTTGCCGGTGAAGGGAAGGCGGCCAGGACGCCGGACGGAGGACTGTCGCTGGGTTGATCAGGTCGTGCGCCGACATCGCTTCGAGGCAGCGCACCCGGATGTAATGATCACTTTCACGCGCTCAGGGTGGACCTGGACAGGCATTTGTGTCCTAGACGGACGCGAGGAGGCAGTGGCCGGGCATGAGCTCAGCGAAGTGCTGGACCGGCTCGAAGAAATCCTCGGAGAAGCGATGCAGGCGCCGTGACAGGAGACCTCGCCGAGATCAGCAGGGAATTCCCTGACTGGCATCCGTGGCGATCAAGTGCCGGGAGATGGTGGGCCACCCGGCGGGGGACGAAGATTCTCACCTGCGGGGATCCAGAGTGGTTCATGACTGTTGATGCTGACGACGCGGCGGGCCTGCGCGAGGCGCTCAGGCACCAGGAAATCCTGCGCGAGAGCCGCCGGTGAAGGCGCTCACTGCGAGCGAGGCGACCGCTCCGGCGACACACGTCCAAGGCCCTCGCACGGCTGCGAGCACCACCCGCGCATTAAGGCCAACGCCATGTGGCGCTGCGCGCGAGGCCCGGCAGCGGCTACGTCACGCATGCACAGGCACCTTGCCATGCATATTCATAAGTCGACCAGGCTGCGGAACTTGGCCTTACACACGGAGCCCAACCAATTCGCCAGGTAGTCTGGCGCCACCTTTGTGGCGTAACCGGACCTCTGAGGTGGCCTGACCGCCCACGTAGTGGTCCTTCAGCGTGCCGCCGAAGTACGGGCAGGCAGCGTGCGGCGAACTGCTCCAGGTCTGACCATCTGGCTGGCGGGCTCTGCTCCAGCAGTTCTGTGCCAGGTCGTGGCGCAGGCTGGTCCTGTCCAGGACGAAGTCAGCAAGAGTCCTCTCCTTCTCCCTCGCCTCCCGGACCCGCCGCTCAAGGTCAGCCTCGAATTCCCGGAATCGCGCCGGCCGCGGCGCGCCCAGGACCCGCATTCTTCCTGGCCGGGCGGTCCGCGGACCGAGAACGAGCGCTGGGTGTCGCAAGCCTGGCCGACGGTGCTGCGGAGCCCGGACAGGCCAGGCCCGCCTCGCGCGCGGCTGGTCAGCCAGTGTTGTCGTTCTCCCACAGGTTGGTGACCGGATCCTGGCCGATTTCGCAGTCGGCGGTGTTGTAACCGCCGCTCGCGCTGCCTGTCGACAGCGGGATGCCATCCACCTCGATCGAGCACGACACGGATCCGCCGCCCTGGAGCTGGGCGTTGATCGCGTAGTACTCGGGGTCGGCCAGGCGCTCGGTGACTCGCATCGGCACGCTGCCGCTGAAGTCCAATCCGGTCTGCCCGTAGGTCACCTGTGCGCCCGCTGTCCCGCGGACGATGTAGGGGGCGGTCTGCTCGGGCAGCTCGCTGGCGCATATGTCCTGCTCGCCGGCCTGAGGGAACTCGGGGGTTGTCACTTTCCGCTCCTATTGGTGTGGCCGTCGGGAGACGGCGTGTCGGTTGTTGTCAGCGTCGTGGCGATGGTGTGCCGACAGGATTTGTCACCCACGTGTGACGCGTCGTAGTCGGCGCCAACGGCGGGTGACCGGCTTGGGATGACCCATCCCAGTTGTGCCGTAAACCGCGTTAGGCGGGTCTGCGTCCCACCTGTGTAGTTAGGTGCGCACTACAGCCGACGACGCGATCGATTTCTCCCGCCGTGACGGGGCCGGGACGAAGCCTTTGGCGGCCGATGTGAGCACGACAGCAACTGTGCATGCGAAAGCATGGACATACATGGACCAGGATGTCTACAGTATTTCCATGAGCTCTAGCCAGGACGAGGTGAGCCTCAGACTTGCACGGCAGGTCATAGGTGCCATCGAGGCAGGTGACCGGGACGAGGCCGTCCGGCTGACCAGGGAACTGGAGAGAGCGCTCACGAGGAGGCGGACCGGCGCTCCGGCCGACGGAGCGCCGGCCTTCGCCGCGCAGCCGGCGGTGGTGCCGGTGGCGCAAGCGCCCGCTCCCGCGCGCAGCGCCCGTCAGGTGATCACGGGGGCGCTGGCCGAGATCGGCGTCGCCTGCCGCGCCCGGATCGTGGCCGACTACGCCGGGGCCAGGTTCGGGCAGCGCGTCGAGCCCCGGATGCTGGCCGCCCTGCGCCGCGACGAGCGGCGGGCCTGGGACAAGAACACGGCCCGCCCGACCTACGTCGTTCCCGCGCTCGAGGGCCGGTTCTTCCAGCCGGTACGGGGCCTGCTCACGCTGTCGGACTGGCCGCTGGAGCGGCGCCTGCTCGGGCCGTGGTCCGAGCGGGCCGACCACCTGGCCGCGACCGCGCAGCTGGCCCGGCAGCTGGCCTGGCTCAGCGAGCGGGACGCGGCGGTCGCTGAGCGCCTGGCGCCCGTGGTGGCGGAGATGGCGGCCTCAATTCCCGGCGCCCTCGACGGCGCCGGCGTCGACACCGCCCGCGTGGCATCCGCCGCGGAAGCAGAGCTCCGGCCGCTAAAAGAACGGGACGAACCGTGGCGGCAGGAGGCGGCCGCGCGCGCCCGCGGCCAGCTGCCGGCAGACCAGCAGCTATGGGGCACGAGCATCGGCGTCGTCGGAGAGGGCCAAGCGTGAGGTCCGCGCGATGACCAGCCTCCATCAGCCGCAGCCCGGCGGGGCGACGGCGCTGGACCGCGTCCGGGGAAGGGCGCCGACGATCCAGGCGAACGTCCGCAGGCTCGCGGCGTTCGCGAATGTTCACTCGTGCCCGACCGCGGCCGTCGCGTTCGCCGCCCGCGTCGACACGAACAAGGTCCTGGCCGACACGAGCATGGAGATGCCCTACGGGCAGTCCCCGTTCGCCATCGGCCGCGGCGTGGCGTTCGAGGCACTCCTGCGCCGGCACGGGCACGCCGAGCTGCGCCGGGTCCTGACCGACGGGCTCGGCACGGACTTCAGCTATGCCGCGATCGAGAACCTGCGTGAGGGATTCCAGCCGAACCGGGCCGGCCTGACAATGCGCGCGCGGGTGACCAGCTCGCGGATGGCGGAGATCGCGGAGGGGCCGCAGGAGCCGGTGGTCCTGGACGGCGCGGTGCTCCGCGCCGACATCGGAGGCCTGCCCGGGTTCTTCGAGGCCGACGAGATGGCGATCGGCGTGGGCGGCCAGATCATCGTCGGTGAGAACAAGTCCTGGCCGGTGGTGGACGGCAGGCCGACTGACGAGGACGCGCTGGGTGCGGCCCTGGACCAGGCGGCGACGTACGTGCTGATGGGCCGGCGCACGCTGGAGCAGCAAGGGGTCGACTCGGCGTGCATGTCCGACTCGGTCGTGCTGGTGACCCCGCGCAACACCGGCCTGGCTCCGGCTCTGCACCGGCAGGACGTCGCCAGCCGGATCCGGCGGATCGAGCGCCTGCTCGGCGCCGTCCCTGACGTCCAGGAGACCGCCGCGTCCACGCCGCCCTCGGTCACGTTCGACACGATCGCCGACACCACCTTGCCCGAGACCGTCCGGCTAGACGCGTTCGGGCAGGTCACCGACGAGCTCGGCCGGGTCTACGAGCCCGCCAGCTGCCTGACCTCGTGCGGGTTCGCCTGGGCTTGCCGGCAGCGCCTGTTCGCCGACGGCGACCCGGCCTTGGTCGGCGGGTCCATCGCCCGTGCCCTGCCGGGGATCGCCAGTCTCAGCCGCGTGGCCGAGCTGGGCCAGGGTGCGCCCGCTTCGCCGGCCGAGGCACCCGCCGCCGTGCCGCTCGCGCGGGCGAACAGGCTCTACGACGAGATCGCCGCCGTTCCCCGCATGACACAGCGGAGGACAGCGTGAGCACCGCGATGGAAGCACTCTTCGCCGCCCGCATCTATGCCGAGGGCCAGGCGCTGCGCCGCACAACACTGCGGCATGTGCATCTCGCCGACCCGCCGCTGGCCATCGCGGTCTGGCGCCTTGGCGGCGAGCGATTCCGGGCCGCGGCTATCGCCTGGGGTCCGCTGGACGGGCCGTTCCAGCTCGCAGTGCCGGGCGAGCCGCGCAACCGCGACCTGTACTTCGCCGCATTGCAGCCGTTCGCGGCCGACCTCTGCGCGCGCGTCCGGCGGGCTGCCGTGTCGCGCGAGGTGCGGCAGCGAGGGAGCGTCATCGAGGCAGTGCCCACCGATGCGCTACAGATCGTGGTCCCGAACAGGGCGACGGTGTCCGCGCTCGGCCTGCTGGGCCGCTACCTGGCCTACCTTTCCGACCGCGGCGGCGTCGCGCCAGATCCGGTACTGGTGGAGGCGGGCAGGCACCTGAGGTTCTATGCGCGGAACGCCAGAGTTCCGGGGCAGGCCCTGCTACTGCCTCTGGACCGGCTCGTGGCCGATCACTGGGCCACCCTGCTGTCGCCGTTCGAGCAGGCCAACCTCGCCGCTCTCGATGCCCAGATCGAGCCCGAGCCGGGTCGTCACCCCTTCGACGCATCGGCCGCCGCCGAGGTATCGGCTCGCATCGGGCCCGAGCCGACCGAGGACATCGACCGCGTCACCGGCGCGCTGCTGGCGGAGTTCAACGCGGCGCGCAGCTCGAGCACCGACCCGGCGGTCGTCGAGCCGCTGGCCCAGCCCCTGCGTTCGCACTACCGCGATCTCGTGGAGCCGGTCTGGCAGCTCATGCAGCGGGTCGTGGCACGGGAACGGCAGCTCACCGCCGCACCGTCGGTCTCCCGCCGGTTCTCCGCCGACGGGGAGGCGTTCGGCCGTCACGTCGACTGGGTAATTCCCGGCGGTTACTACCGGACGACTGACACGCCGCGGCAGGCCGCGATCACGCTACGCAGGCTTGAGGATGCGCTCGCCCACTACGAGGCCGACCGGGCCGTCGAGGACCCGGCATGCATGATCCCCTACCTGTTGGACGGGGATGCGATACGCGGCACGGTGGCGTCCGTGGCGGAGACAAAGGTGGTCGTCAAGGTCCGGGCCGTCAGCCGGGCCGTGATCGCGGTGGACAGCCCGGACCCGGTTACCCTGCCCGGCGGCAAGCTCTTGTGGTGGACCGCGACGGCCGCAGATCAGCCCTGGCAGGTCGAGTCGGTGCAGCCGAACGGCACCGGCTCACGGGTCGTCCTCATGCTGACCGCCAAGCCAACCGCGGAGCGGCTGCCCGCCGTCGGGAACGTCATCACACTGTCGACGCTGTGCACCGGGCGATCCGGGTTCTGGCTTCTTCCGCCTGTGGAGCCGCCGTGGACGCACCGGCCTGATGTGGCGCTGCTCGAGGGCGAGCCGATCGATGCGGGCGACTCGGAGCAGCCCGTCGCCGCGGTCGACGGCGCGACCGTGCCCGATCCGGGGAGGTACACGTGAGCGCAGGTGTCGTGGACTGCGGCGAGCGCCTCGACCAATCGGTCGTCGCCGCCGCAGCTGCGGTCGAGCAGGTCATGCGCGCCAACCTTCTGGATCTCGTCGGCCGCGAGGCGGCTGTCGTAGCGGCCGCGCCGGCCGGGGCCGGGAAGAGCCACTTCGTCGCCGCGACTGTCGGGCTGCTGCGGGCCGAAGGCCTACGGGTGGCGCTGGCTGCTCCGACCAACGACCAGGTCCAGAGCCTGGTGGTTCGGGTGAAGCAGCTGAATCCGGACCTGCCCGTCGCGTTCGTGCACGGTGTGGGCCGTGAGCTGCCGGCTCATATCGCGGCTCTGCCGGGCGTTTCCCAGCCCTCAGCTGCGGACGCCCAGCGGCAGCAGGACCCGCTCGTGATCGCGACGATAGACAAGCTCGCGGATGCGTTCCTGCGCAACGGGCTGTGCGGCTTCGACGTGCTCGTAATCGACGAGGCCTACCAGGCTGACGCGGCCCGTTACTACACGGCCGCGGGCGTGGCCCCGACTCATCTCCTCGTGGGGGACACCGGGCAGCTCGACCCGTTCTCGCCCCTGGACGACGCCACGTACTGGCGCGGCGGACCGGAGGATCCGCTGCAGACCGCGGTCGGCGTCCTGCTGCGCAACCATCCCGACACCCCGGTACATCAGATCCCGGTCACCTGGCGGCTGGAGCCGCGTGCCGTTCCGGTCGCGCGCTGCTTCTATCCGGGGCATCCGTTCGGTGCTGCCGTCCTTCCTGGGGTGCGGTCGCTCCGGCTCACCCGGCCGGGTCCGGGCAGCCAGGTCCTTGCTCCGATCGACGCCGCGCTCGACGAGGCGGCGAGTTCCGGCTGGGCCCACGTCACGCTGCCCGGCGCTCCGGTGCTGACTGCCGACCCGGCCACGGCGGTGATGATCCGTGAGCTGGTGCACCGGCTGCTGGCCCGCAGCGCCCAGGTGACCTGCGAGAACCGCTCCGGTTTCACCGACCTGAATCCGTCAGAGATCGCAGTCGGCGTGTCCCATAATGACCAGAAGGACTTGCTGCGGGCGTTGCTGGATTCCTATGGGCTGTCCTCCGTGCGGGTCGAGACCGCGAACAAGCTGCAGGGCCTGACCTTCGAGGTGGTCATCGCCTGGCATCCGCTGGCCGGTGCTGGCGTAACCGATGCGTTCCACCTCGACCCAGGCCGACTGTGCGTGCTGCTCACTCGGCACCGCCAGGCCTGCATCGTCGTCGGTCGCGACAGCGACCGCGCCCTGCTCGAGGGCGTCCCGCCGGCCACGCCCGGATTCCTCGGCTGGGATCCCGACCCAGTACTGGACGGCTGGGACGCCCACGAGGGTGTATTCCGCCTGCTGGAGCCGCACGTGATCGCCGCATGAGCAGCCTGAACGCGGCAACGTCGCGCCCGGCATCTGAAGCCGACACCTTTCTTATTAGGACGGTCAGTTCTCCTGCCGCCCGACGGGAGCGAAAGTGACATCGGGAGCCGCACCTGTACTGGTCGGGGACGCGCGGCGGGCCGTGGAGCACCGCGGGTCTCACATGCAGATCATCGCCTGTGCCGGGTCCGGGAAGACCGAGGTCGTCGCCCAGCGCGTAGCTGACCTGATCGCGGGCGGCGCGGACCCGGCCGGGATCATCGCGTTCACATTTACCGAGCGTGCTGCCGAGGAGCTGAAAGCCAGGATATCGGCGCGGGTCGAAAGCCGGCTCGGCGCGGATGCGCTCGACCGGCTCGGGGCAACGTTCGTCGGCACGATCCACGCCTATTGCTTCCGGCTATTGCAGCAGCACGTATCCAGGTACGAGACCTACGACGTGCTGGACGAGCAGCGCCTGACCGCGTTCCTGTGCCGAGAGGCTCCGCGCCTGCACCTGAAGGAGCTCACTGGCCAGCTATTCCGGTCGATCAAGGCGTTCCTGAGCAACCTTGAAGTAGTAGAGAACGAGCTCATTCCGATGCAGAAGCTGGACGGTCCGTTCCGGGAGATCGCCGAGCACTTCTACGAGCTTCTTGATCAGTTCCGCCTGCTGACCTATGGACAGCTGATCGCTCGCGCGGTCGAGGAACTGGCCGAGCCCGAGGTGGCCGACGTCGTGCACGCCAATCTCCGGTACCTGATCGTGGACGAGTACCAGGACGTGAACCCGGCTCAGGAGCGACTCATCCAGCTGCTCACCGGACCTGACGTCGAGCTCTGCGTGGTCGGCGACGACGATCAGGCCATCTACCAGTGGCGCGGCTCCGACGTGCGGAACATCGTTGACTTCTCGTCCCGATACCAGGATGTGCGCACGTTCACCATCGCAACGAATCGGCGCAGCCGTCCCTACATAGTCCAGACCGCCGCGCAGTTCGCGCGCTCGATCCCAGGCCGGCTCGACAAGCAGATGGATGCGGTCCGGGATCCAGCCGAGGCCGAGCTGGTCACCTGGTCAGCGGAAACCGAGCAAGAGGAATGCGACCGCATCGCCGAGACCATCGGGCGCCTGCACGCGGAGGGCTTGCCGTACCGTGACATCGCCGTCCTGGTCCGGGGCCGCGTGGCCTACCCTGCCCTCCTCGACGCGTTCGACGCCCACGGCGTGCCTGTCCAGCCCGCCGGCCGCACGGGACTGTTCAACCGCGTTGAGGCGCAGCTCTTCGGCAAGACCTACGCGTGGCTCGCCAACTTCAGCTGGTCACCCGAGCCATACCAGGCTGGCGCAATCCCCGCCGACGGCGAGATCTTCGCTGAGTACCGCGACCTGTACCAGCTCACAGAAGATCGGGCCCGCGCGGTCCGCGAGACGCTCCTCGCGCTCAAGGCGAGCGTCAGCAGCGAAGCCTTGCCGGTCAACCTCGTAGCGGATTTCTACGAGCTACTCAAAGATCTCGGCGCGGCTGACTGGGACGCCGACGATCTGATGGTGAGCTCCAGGCTCGGTACCCTCGCCCGCTGCTCGTCGATCCTCGCGGACTACGAGGCTGTTCGCAGGCGCAGCAGACCAGACCCCGAGAACCCAGGTGCCCAGATCGGCGGCCAGGACCGCGGCGCCTGGTACTACGGCAACCTGGCGATCTACATTTCGAACTACGCCAAGGGAGCCTACGAGGACTTTGACGGAGAGCCTGACGTCCAGGTCGACGCCGTCGACCTGACGACCGTCCATAAGGCCAAGGGCCTGGAATGGCGTGTTGTCTTTGTACCATCGCTGACCAACAGGCGGTTCCCTTCGTCGATGACGGGACGCCAGCAGAACTGGCTGGTCCCGAGACATCTCTTCAGTGCGGAGCGCTACGAAGGCTCGGACGCCGACGAGCGACGGTTGTTCTACGTCGCGATGACCCGAGCGCGTGACTGGCTCTCCCTGTCACGGCACGAGAAGATGAAGAACAAGGTGGCGCCTTCGCCGTATCACTCTGAAGTCACTGGTCAGTCGGCCATAGTGCCGTTGCCACTCCCGGACATCGGGCAGATCATTCGGGAGGAATCCGAAGAGCCCCTCACGCTGACCTTCAGTGAGCTCGCTTCGTTTCGCTCGTGCGGCTTCGCGTATCGGTTGCGCAGCCTGCTGGGCTTCCAGCCGTTCCTCGCTCCTGAGCTTGGCTACGGCAAGGCGGTGCACCACATCATGCGTGCGGTCGCTGAGCACACGAGCCGGTACGGGCAGGTGCCTACTGCAGGCGAACTTGACACGATGTTCGATTCGGGTTTCTTCCTTCCGGCTGCTAGCAAGCCGGCGCACCGGCAACTCAAGGAGGCGGCCCGGCGACTCGTCAACAGGTACCTCGCCGACTACCAGGACGACCTTCACCGGGTCTGGGAAACCGAGCGGCCGTTCGAGCTGCACTTGCCAACCGCGATCATCAGCGGCCGCGCGGACGTGATCCTCGACAAGGAGGGCGGCGAACCCACGGCGCTGGCAATCGTCGACTACAAGACCTCCACCGAGGACGACGCCGCCGCGGATGCGGAGTACGCCCTGCAGCTTGCCGTCTACACCGACGCCGGCCGGCGCGAGGGACTGGACGTGCGAGCCGCATATGTGCACGATCTCAAGGCGGCTGACCGGCAGATGGTTGATGTCTCGCCGGGCGCGATCGCCACGAGCGAGACACTCGTCGAAACCTCGGTCGGCGACCTCAGGAGGCGCAACTTCCAGGCCCGGCCAGGCCGTGCCTGCAAGCGATGCGACCTGAAGAAGCTATGCCGATGGGACGCGACAGCGCCGACCGTCCCGTGGTCAACGCGGGTCAGCAGCTGAGGACGACCAGATGGCAGAAGAGGTTCACGTGAGTATCAGCTCCAGCTCGAGCGGCCCGAGGCGGGTGGGCGGTAACCCGGCCTATGTGGCTGCACACGCGATAGCGGCTGAGACGGATCTGCCGTTCGAGCATGCGTATGCGCTCGCCCGGCTCGTCCTGGATGAAGGTGGCGGTCCAGTCACCTTCACGGGCAGGAAGGCGAGGCTTGCCAGGCCGGCCGTGACAGCACTCAGGAATCTCGGGCTGGTGGAACAGATCGGTTACTCAGAGTTCAACCAGCGCGTACATGTCGACCTGAGCGTGGATGGCCG
>Ga0335072_10016819_pt1 | contig 10360 bp, 8 predicted proteins | sample Lox_Sample_21_FD_206725 | JGI IMG/M metagenome (GOLD analysis project Ga0335072, IMG submission 206725) | Soil microbial communities from Loxahatchee National Wildlife Refuge, Florida, United States - Lox_Sample_2.1 | ecosystem: Environmental > Terrestrial > Soil > Wetlands | place: USA: Florida... | reverse complement strand
CGGTACTAAGCAGTAGCTTTCGAGAAGTACAGAGCCGGTCCCCGCGCGGGACCGGCTTTTTACTTCGAGGCTCAGGCCGCGTGCCCAACTCATTTCCGGTTGCTCTTGCTCGCGCCGTTATGGTTGAAGCGGAAACCGAAGGTTGCCGATACATAGAGTGTGCGTGGGCTCTTGATCACATCTATTCTCCTTGGGGCTCTGTGTTTAGCTCAGCAACAACCTGCCGCGAAACCGAGCGTGGACCAGCTGCTGAGGCAGCTTCACCATGCCCAATGGACAGACAGGGCAGAGGCGTATGAAAAACTTAGCTCCGATTCAAAGGCCCTGAGTGACCATCGGGTGCAAAAAGAACTTTCGAACTTGCTGGGTAGGGAGTCGGGCTACATTCGCCCGAAGCCGGGCGACGGGGAGCCGGAGGACATTCCAGATGAAGAAAATGAAGCGTTCTCCGAATATCTTGGATACTTAGCTGGTACAGTCGAATCTTTCACCGATTGGAACGATCCGAGTCAAGTCTGCCTCCTCGTTTATCAAGGTTATGATCCAGAATCGCGCTTCGCGGCCGAGATAGCAGCCCACGGGAAGGTCGCCCTTCTCTGCCTTATGCAGAGGTTTGGCAGCAATATATATGGCAGTAACAGCGGACTGGTTCGAGCCGAGGTCGCACCAGTGGTTGTTCAGGCGCTGGCAAGAACCACCGGTCTGGACGAGAAAACCGTTCGAGCGTCAAAAGAGTTGATTTTGAAGGCTCTTCACGATCCGGAGGAAGCCGATAGGATCAATACGGTTGAGGCCCTAAAGAGCTTCGGAGGAGAGGACATGATCCCGGCACTGAGGCAGATTGCTCAAAGTGACCCGGCGGCGCCAGCGGCCAACGGTGATTCAATACGGAAATGGGCTGCGGAGGCAATTGCGGCAATAGAAAAGAGGACGGGGCGCTGACTGCTACATTCCCGTTGCAGGCGTCAGCCCGGCATGCTACAACCGGAACGCATGGACAAGACCATCCGCAAGTACGCGAGTGTCGCCGACCTCGACGAGATCAAGGCCAGGCCGATTACCTGGGCGTGCCGATCGAGGGTCCGTACAAAGCGGATCACTACCGGTACTAAGTTTTAGCTGGTTGTGAAAATCCGAGCCGGTCTCGTTCCCGGGACCGGCTCTTTTGTTGCGATTTGCCTACGCGGCGGCTGCGCGGCGCACGAATCTCGGGGCCGTAACGGTTGGTCCGGCAGCATCGCGGCACCAATAGCTGACATCGCGTCCGATGACTTGACTTAAGCGCAGGACCTCCGGAAGGAACTCCCGATTGAGTCTTCGCCGCGTTTCCTCACCCATCGGAAGTGGTGACCCAATCCGCGTACCAAGCTGTATCGCTTCACGGACCACGGCTCGACGTAAGCCGGTTGGCATGACGGCCTTCGCGACCGCCTTAAGCGCCGCGTTCGGCCGCCCAACCATGCGCAGGAGCGAGGCGTGTCTGACATTCTTGTTCGCGTTGACCCTCTCGAACTGCGGTTGAAACGACGCGTCTACTCCTAGAAAATCACACAGATTGCGGTAGACGGCTGACAGGTTTCTCGTGAAATCTTCATACAGTATGACGTGGATCTGTTCCCGCGGAAAAGTATCGTAGTAGCGCTTCACCTGCTCCGCAAAGCGGGCGTGGTCGCGGTAAAAAAGATGAAAGCTCATTTGGGGGTCGCGGGGTGCTCCCTTCGGTAACCGCCGCCCCTGCCTGCGCGCATCTTCCGCATCCAGCGCTTCCTCAAAGCTCGAGAGGTCCTCATGATAAGGGTATAGGTGGCCGTAATAGAAGCGCTCATGGTAAAGCGAATACAGGAAGTCAACCGGGTTGCGCAGCATGATGACAATACTGGCGTGCGGACAGAATTGCTGGATTGCGGTAGGGGCTCGCTTGGAGTAGAGATAGAACGGCGATGCCTCGCCGGACCGCATTTCCGTCGTGGCGCCTTCGAAGAGCCGCAGATACTCCGTGCGGTCGCGAATAAACCGGTCTACCCGATTGTTCAGGTCCGGGCAAAAGTGGTGGGGCTCTTTCGGACGGCACATGAATATCTGGGGATGCCGCCCAAGATAAGCATCTAGGGCGGTCGTTCCACAGCGCTGGGCACCTACGATGAAAAGATCAGGGCGCTTCACAACCTTATAGTCCTGCGAACCAGAACTTCGTCTCAGGTCGCAAGTCGTCTCACTTAATCCGGTGCATAATTGGATATAGATGGTCGGCCGATGGTCGGTTGTGGTGCGCCGTATTTGTATCGTGTTTGGGCTACTGATTGTGGTTTTCTCGATCGGTATTCGGATCCGAACCTACCTTCTTACTCGGAAAATCCACGCGGTGCTCGCCGGATTGGAACGGGTGCAAATCGACAAGACCGGTGAAGCAGAACTGTTGAAGACTGTCCCATACTTGGTGAGCGTTCCGCCGCGGACTGGCCGGACTCGGGCCTATTGCGTGGAGATCATGAGCGCCACCGATCGAAACTACTATGGCTGGACACAGTGGGTACCGGGCTTCTTTACTGAGGAGCGAATTTCGATTCCTGCCAAGTTGTTCCGGACACGCCGTCGGCTGAAGCGGCAATTCGAGCCGTGGTCCCCGCGCCCAGACGAAGTGAAGACGATGTCACCGGTTTCTTGGGGAGACGTCTTTAGTGGTGCACCACTGGCTCTAGTACTACAGTTTTCCCCGCAATCTGCCTTTCACCTCAACAGGTTACACTTTGGGAGGCCCTATTTGGACGTGTTCTGTTATAATGGGGTTTCAGTGAGCGTCCCAACGCTGGTATGGTAGAGTCTGAGTCGACGGGAGATTCCCTGTGAAACGTGCTGGTTCTGAAGACGCACTGCGTTGTTCGTTTTGTCATAAAAGTCAGGACGTAGTCGGCAAGTTAATCTCCTCCCCCAACGATTACCCCAGAGCTTACATCTGCGACGAGTGCATCGCCGTGTGCAACTCGATCCTGGAAGATGATCGCCACGATCAGCCGTATGGAGCTCCGCACAAACTTCCCAAACCCCTGGAATTAAAGGAATACCTGGATCAATACGTGATCGGCCAGGACTCGACCAAAAAGAAGCTGGCGGTGGCTGTCTACAACCACTACAAGCGCATCCAGATGAACAAGCAGCGCGGCGCCGAAGTGGAGCTTTCCAAGTCCAACATCCTGCTGATCGGCCCGACTGGCACCGGCAAGACGCTGCTGGCGCAGACGCTGGCCCGCATTCTGGACGTTCCGTTCGCCATCGTGGACGCCACCACGCTGACCGAAGCCGGCTACGTCGGCGAAGACGTCGAGAACATCATTCTGCGCCTGCTGCAAAACTCCGATTGGGACGTGCAGCGCTGCCAGCAGGGAATCATCTATATCGACGAAATAGATAAGATCGGCCGCAAGGACGAGAACCCCTCCATCACGCGCGACGTTTCGGGCGAGGGCGTCCAGCAGGCCCTGCTGAAGATCCTGGAAGGTACGGTGGCTAACGTTCCTCCGCAGGGCGGACGCAAGCACCCGCACCAGGAATTCACGCCCGTCGACACCACCAACATCCTCTTCATCTGCGGCGGCGCTTTCGTCGGGTTGGAGAAGGTGATCTCCCGGCGCGTCGGCACCAAGACCATGGGCTTCGTTCCTCAGGAAGAGCAACACCGTCCGGATGCACCGGCCGCGCGTGGCGTTTCCAACCGCCGCGACGTCGATCTGCTGGAGAACGTGCAGCCGGTGGACCTGATCAAGTTCGGCTTCATTCCCGAGTTCATCGGCCGGATGCCGGTGGTCGCGGTTCTGGAAGATCTCAGCAAGGAAGCACTGGTCCAGATCCTCACCAAGCCCAAGAACGCCATCGTCCGGCAATACCAGAAGCTTTTCGAGTTTGAAAATGTTAGACTGAAGTTTAGCGACGACGCCCTGGAGGCCATCGCTTCGCTCGCCATGGAGCGGAAGGTGGGTGCCCGCGGGCTGCGGATGATCCTGGAGGACCTGATGTTGGATCTGATGTATTATCTCCCCTCCTATAAGAAAGTCCGCGAGTTCCTGGTGACCAAGGAGATGGTCATGACGCAGAAGATCAACATGGCATTGCTCGAAAAAGCTGGTTAGTCCCCGTTCGCCGCTAGCTTCCGGTAGGTTCGTTGGTTCGTAAAGTTCGGAACGTCAGGAGCGATTGAACCCAACAACCTGAAGACCCACTCCCATGCTTACTTCCAAAGAAAAATCCGATACACGGCGCCTTCCCATGATGCCCATCCGGGACGTCGTGATCTTCCCGTACATGATGACGCCGTTCGTCGTTGGTCGGGAGTCCAGCGTCCGGGCTCTCGAGGAAGCGCTGACGGCCGACAAGAAGATTTTCCTGGCCACGCAGCACGACGCCCAGGTGGATGAGCCGCGGCCGGACGAAATTTATAGCGTCGGCACGCTTGCCAACATCGTGCAGAGCCTGAAGCTGCCGGACGGCAACATCAAGGTGCTGGTGGAAGGCGTGGAGCGGGGCAAGATCATCTCGGTCAGCGAGGATGAAGGCTACTTCCGGGCGACCGTGAAAACCTTCAACTTCAAGGTGGAAGCCGGGCCACAGCTGGAAGCGTTGGTAGGCCGCGTCACCAGTCTGTTCGAGCAGTACGTCAAGCTGAGCCAGAATCTGAACTACGAGACCATGATCGCGGCCATTCGCGTGGATGAGCCGGGTAAACTGGCCGACACCGTGGGCGCGAACCTGCAGCTCACCATCGAAGAGAAGCAGGAGTTGCTCGAAATCTTCGACCCGGTGGACCGCCTGACGCGCGTGGCCGAGATGCTGGACATCGAGATCGAGAAGCTCAATGTCGACCGCACCATCCAGGGCCGCGTCAAGCGCCAGATGGAGAAGGCGCAGAAAGAGTATTACCTCAACGAGAAGATCAAAGCCATCCAGAAGGAACTGGGGCGCGGCGAGAAAAGCGAGTTCGACGAGCTAAAGCGTAAGATCGACGGCGCCGGCATGACCAAGGACGCGCACGAGAAGGCCATCGCCGAATTGCGCCGTCTGGAAAACATGCCGCCCATGTCGGCCGAGTCCACGGTGTCGCGCAATTACCTGGACTGGCTGCTGGCGGTGCCGTGGAAGAAGAAGTCCAAGGAGATTCGCGATCTCAAACACGCCCAGACCGTGCTGGAAAACGATCACTACGGCCTGGAAAAGATCAAGGAACGCATCCTGGAGTTCCTGGCCGTGCGCCGCCTGGTGCAGAATCCCAAAGGTTCCATCCTGTGCTTCGTCGGGCCTCCGGGCGTCGGCAAGACGTCTCTGGGCATGTCCATCGCCAAGGCCACCGGCCGCAAGTTCGTTCGCTTATCGCTTGGCGGCGTGCGCGATGAAGCCGAGATCCGCGGCCATCGCCGCACCTACATCGGCGCGCTGCCCGGCCAGATCCTGCAGATGATGAAGAAGGCCGGCACGCGCAACCCGGTGTTCATGCTGGATGAAGTGGACAAGATGTCGATGGATTTCCGCGGCGATCCGTCGGCGGCGCTGCTCGAAGTGCTCGATCCGGAACAGAACTACATGTTCATGGATCACTACCTGGACGTCGAATACGACCTGAGCCAGGTGTTCTTTATCGCCACGGCCAACGTGCTGCACACCGTCCCGCCGGCGCTGCAGGACCGCATGGAAGTGATCCGGCTTTCCGGCTACACCGAACTGGAAAAGCTGGAAATCGCCAAGCGCTTCCTGGTGCCCAAGCAGATGAAACAGACCGGCCTCAAGGAAGGCGAACTGGATATCACCGACGAGGGCCTGCAGACTCTGATCCAGTTCTACACGCGCGAAGCCGGCGTCCGTAACCTGGAGCGCGAGATCGGCAATGTCTGCCGCAAAGTGGCTCGCAAGGTAGTGAACGCGCAAAGCGCGCCCAAGGGTTCGGAAGCCAGGAAAGCCTCCAAAGACGTGTTGAACGCCGGGACCGCGGCGGACTTCCTGGGTCCGCAAAAGTTCCGCGACCTGCAAGCCGACAAGAAGAACGAAGTGGGCGCTACGGTTGGGCTGGCTTGGACCGAGGTGGGCGGGTCCATTCTCACCACGGAAGCGGCGGTGATGGAAGGCAAGGGCAAACTGCAAACCACCGGGAAACTGGGCGACGTGATGCAGGAATCGGCCCACGCCGCCATGAGCTATGTGCGCTCCCGCGCGCAATTACTCGGCCTGCCGCGCGATTTCTATCGCAATCTCGATATTCACGTGCATGTGCCGGAAGGCGCGATCCCCAAGGACGGGCCGTCCGCCGGCATCACCATTGCCACCAGCATTTGCAGCGCTCTGACGAACATCCCGGTCCGCTATGACATTGCGATGACCGGCGAAATCACCGTGCGCGGCAGGGTACTGCCGATTGGTGGCTTGAAAGAAAAAGTACTAGCGGCCCATCGCCAGGGGATTTACGAATTGGTCCTTCCGAAGGATAATGAGAAAGACCTCCCGGATATTCCTGAGACCATCCGCAAGGAGATGAAACTGCACTTTGTGACCTCCATGGATGAGGTCCTCAAGGTCGCCCTGGAGCGGGAGATCGTGGCGCTGCCCCTGGCGGTAAGCACACCGCCGGTGGATCTGGTGCGTGGAACGCCGGAAGAGCGGATTTCAATTTAGGCGCGATCCAGAAGTTGCCGCCGGAGCCGGCTGGGCTGCGGTGGATCAGCCCTCACCTTATCAGGGATCGGATGGACGCGGAATTTGTGATTAGCGCGGCCCGGACGGATCAGTTTCCAGCCGAGTCGCTCCCGGAAATTGCGTTTCTGGGAAGAAGTAATGTAGGCAAGTCGAGCCTGTTGAATTGCTTGACGGGCCAAAAAGGTCTGGCGTTTACCAGCGCCCGGCCGGGTTGTACGCAGCAGGTAAACTTTTACCGGGTCGGCGGACAATTCCACTTCGTCGACCTTCCGGGATACGGGTTCGCACGGGTCCCGAGAGAAGTAGCTTTCCAGTGGAAGCAGCTCATCGAACAATACCTTTTACAACGAAGGTCGTTGGCGCTTTGCTTCCTGATCCTCGACGCGCGTCGGGGTTGGATGGATAAGGACCTGGAACTCCGTGAGTGGCTGGAGTTTCATAACCGGCGATACCTGGTGATCGCCACCAAGACGGACAAACTGAAAAGTCGAAATCAACAACGGCAAGGGGTCGCGACCATCGGGAGGCACGCTCCCCAAAGCGAAACTCTGCCGTTCTCGGCCTTAACGTGCCGGGGAGCGAGGGAAATTTGGCAAGCGATTTTGAAAATCAAGACCCAGCAGCAGTAGCTGCTCCCACCGAAGAGATCACCGAAACCAAGACCGACGGCAAAGCGGATCCCAAATCCGCTGAGTCGAAGCCGGCCGGCGACAAGGCCGAAGCCAAGCCGTCCGAGCAGGAAGCCAAGGCGCTGGAGCAGGGCGCGCCCCCGCAACCGGGCGGCCGCAAGCGCCACGGCGGAGCCGGCCAGAACCAGAAGAACGGCACGCTGGACCTGGTGGAGCTCAAGGACATGAGCATCCAGAAGCTCAATCAGATCGCCAAGGACCTGGGCGTCACTGGCACCGCCGGTCTCCGCAAGCAGGAACTCATCTTCAAGATCCTGCAGACGCAGGCTGAGAAGAGCGGGCTGATCTTTTCAGAAGGCGTGCTGGAGTGCCTGCCGGACGGCTTCGGCTTCCTGCGCGCACCGGAGTACAACTATCTGCCCGGCCCGGACGACGTTTATGTCTCGCCGTCGCAGATTCGCCGCTTCGATCTCCGCACCGGCGACACAATTTCCGGCCAGATCCGGCCTCCCAAAGAAGGCGAGCGCTATTTCGCGCTCATCAAGGTGGACGCGATCAACTTCGAGCCGCCCGAGGAAGCGCGCAACAAGATCTTCTTCGACAACCTGACGCCGCTCTATCCCGACGAGCGGCTGAAGCTGGAAACCACGAAGGATAATTATTCCGGCCGCGTGATGGACCTGCTGACCCCCATCGGCAAAGGGCAGCGCGGGCTGATTGTCGCCGCGCCGCGCACCGGCAAAACGATGCTGCTGCAGTCCATCGCCAATTCCATTACGGCCAATCATCCGGAAGTCAGCCTCATCGTTCTGCTGATCGACGAGCGGCCTGAGGAAGTCACCGACATGCAGCGCTCGGTCAAGGGCGAAGTGATCAGTTCGACGTTCGACGAACCGGCGTCGCGTCACGTGCAGGTAGCCGAAATGGTGATCGAAAAAGCCAAGCGGCTGGTGGAGCACAAGCGCGATGTCGTGATTCTGCTGGATTCCATCACGCGCCTGGCGCGCGCCTACAACACCGTCGTTCCGCCGTCGGGCAAGGTTCTGTCGGGCGGCGTCGATTCGAACGCCCTGCAGCGTCCCAAGCGCTTCTTCGGCGCGGCGCGCAATATCGAAGAGGGCGGATCGCTGACCATCGTGGCCTCGGCGCTCATCGACACCGGCAGCCGCATGGACGACGTGATCTTCGAAGAATTCAAAGGCACGGGCAACATGGAAATCCATCTGGACCGCAAGCTGATGGACAAGCGCGTCTTCCCCGCCATCGACATCACCAAGAGCGGCACGCGCAAGGAAGAGCTGCTGGTTCCGCGTGAGGAGCTGAATCGCATCTTCGTGCTGCGCCGCGTGCTCAACCCGTTGTCACCCACCGAAAGCATGGAGCTGCTGTTGGACAAGCTGGGCAAAACCCGGAGCAACGCCGAGTTCCTGGCCTCTATGAGCGCCTAACGCCTGTGGGCCGAATCCGCGTTCTTTCCGACACCGTCGCCAACAAGATCGCGGCTGGAGAGGTCGTGGAGCGGCCCGCTTCTGTCGTCAAAGAACTGCTTGAGAATTCGCTCGACGCCGGCGCCACGGACCTGCGCGTCGACATCGAGAGCGGCGGGCGCCGCCTGATCCGGATAGCCGACAACGGCTGTGGCATGCTGCGCGACGATGCCCTGCTGGCCTTCGAACGCCACGCCACCAGCAAGCTCGCCGACGTCAAGGATCTGCTCTCCATCGCGACCCTCGGCTTTCGCGGTGAGGCGCTGCCCTCGATCGCCTCGGTGTCGCGCCTCCTGCTCGAAACACGCTCCCATGACGAAACCACGGGCGCCGCGGTCGAGATCGCCGGAGGCAAGCTGCTGCGCTGCGACGAACTACCCCGCCCGGCCGGAACAACCGTAACGGTTCGTGATCTTTTCTACAACGTTCCCGCCCGCAAGAAATTTCTGCGCTCGGATCAAACCGAGCTGGCGCACATCGCCTCTCTGGTCACTCACTATAGCCTCGCGCATCCTCAGAAAGCCTTCCAGTTGCGCCACGGAACGACGGAGTTACTCGACGTCACGCCCGTCGAAACACTGCGCGAGCGCGTCTACCAGGTATTCGGCAAGCAGACGCTCGAAGAGCTCATCGACCTGGATTACATCGAGCGGGAACTGGAGGTCGTCGAAGCTGAGGAACGGACCAGCCGCGTTTTCGCGCTGCGCGGATTCGTCTCCGGCCCGCAGGTCCAAAAACTCAATCGCAATTCCATTTTCCTGTTCGTCAACGGCCGCCTGATTCGCGACCGCCTGCTGATGCACGCTCTATCATCGGCGTATCACAACCTGATGCCCCCGGCCTGCTATCCATTCGCTCTGCTGTTTCTCGACTGCGATTGCGAAGAAGTGGACGTCAACGTGCACCCGTCCAAGACCGAGGTCCGGTTCCGGCATGGCAGCTTCGCGCACGACTTCGTGCGCGACTCGATCCGCGAGCGTCTGGTCACAGCGCGGCCCGCCTCCGGCATTCCGGTTCCTTCGCAGCCGCAGCCCGCCGCCGATCTTCCCTTCTCCGACTTCACACAGCGCATCGAAAACCAGCGCTTCGAGCCCGCGCCCTCCGATGTTCTCACCGGGCCGGAGCGCATAGAAGACCTGCCGGTGTTCGCGCTGAAGACCGCTGCGGCGCCAGCCCCGCGCTTCGATTTCGGCGATCCGGTCCCTCAGCTGGCGCCGGACACTCACGGAGCCTTGCCCTACGTGGACACGCCGCAGAGCCTGACGGCGCTCGCGGACTTGCGCCCGCTCGGCCAGATTCAGGACAGCTTCATCATCGCGGCCGGCCGCGATGGACTCTGGATCATCGACCAACACGTGGCGCATGAGCGCATCCTGTTCGAGAAAGTGCTGCGGCAGCAAGCCGAAGGCCGCGTGGAACGCCAGCAGCTCCTGATGCCGATCCTGCTGGAGCTGACGCCCGCGCAACAAGTCGAATACGTGCGGATCGCGGATGAGCTGGAACGCGCCGGCTTCGATTCCGAGCCTTTCGGCCAGCGCACCATCGCGGTGAAGGGCGCGCCGGCTGGCGTCG
>Ga0335072_10016818_pt1 | contig 10360 bp, 10 predicted proteins | sample Lox_Sample_21_FD_206725 | JGI IMG/M metagenome (GOLD analysis project Ga0335072, IMG submission 206725) | Soil microbial communities from Loxahatchee National Wildlife Refuge, Florida, United States - Lox_Sample_2.1 | ecosystem: Environmental > Terrestrial > Soil > Wetlands | place: USA... | reverse complement strand
CCACGAGGTCCAGGATGCGCGCCTCGACATGGTTCATGTCCGCCCATTCGCGCAGTTTCACCCGATAGTCGGTGACCTCTCCCTGCCTGAATCTTTCGAAGGCGGCCTGAATCTCCTCGCTCATGTCCGGCTCGCCCTCGTACCTGGTCACTCGCACCCGGTTGCCCTTGATCTGGATCGCGTACCTGACGGCCGCAAGGTCGTTCAGCACCTCGCGCGTTTCCTGGAGCAGCCGCGTGAAGACGTCCGTCTGGACATAGTGGCTTACGTAATCACGGAGCATCAGGAAGCCCTGTGAACGCAGCTTGGGCGCACGCAGGCGATCGCGCAATCCCCGTACGACATCGCAATACACCGCGACCGTCTCGATGAACCAGCGCTGTCTCTGGCGAGCGTGGTGCAGGCTCTCGATCAGCTCGAGGTGCTTGCGCGCTCGTTGCATTCCGCGGGCGAACTCCCGTACCGCGGCGAGCAAGGGCTCCTGCTCCAGGTCGCTGAGCACGTGATGGCGGTAATGAACCGACTCGACGTCATGCAGCGGCTGATAGAACAGGGGCGCGAGGTCGTACTCCTCGCGCCCCGCGGTGAGCGAATGCACGATCTGGTCCAGGTGAAGGTCGGCGAAGAACCCTGGCTCTTCGCGCCGAGCATTGACACCGTCGTCGCGGTCGAACAGGATGCTATGCATTCGCTTCCACCGGTCTGCGTTCGGTAGAAGCCATCAGCCGCGCAGGCGGTTTAGGAGGCGGGCCTCATCGCCTGGTGAAATCATAGCCATCGCGGATGCAGAGATCGGTCGATCGGGCGCGAACGGCGCTTATGTTGCTGGCACTGACGGCCACCGTGGTAGCGGTCGCGGTGGCCGCGCGGTCGCCGCTTTCGCGATCGACGCCGGTGAACGCGACCGCTGCGCAGGGTCCCACGATCGCGCTCTTCGTGGCGTTGACTGGCCTCGGGATCGTCATGCTCGGAGCCCTGTTCGGCGTCGCATGGTCCGGCCGCCGGCGCAAGGACGACCCGCCCGAGCCGGAACCGACCCGGGTCGAGCTGCCCTGGACCGCGAAGCTGATTGGGGTGCTCTTGCTGGTCGCGATGGGTGCCGCGCTGGTCGCGGCCGCGGTAGTCGGCGCCCGCTCGACGCGCACTACGCGGCAGCTCGGCGGCGGCGTGCTCGGCGCGCCACGCTCGCCCGGGTTAGGACCGGGCCGAACGACGGGCGGCTTCGTGGTGCCGTCATGGCTCCCCTGGGTGGCGCTCGGGCTCGTGGCTCTGGCGGCTGCCGCGGGCCTGCTCGCACTCTGGCTTTCGCGAGATCGGTTCTCGAGGCAGGCGCGTGAGCCGGATGCGACCGGCGCGGCGGTCGCGGCTGCGATCGACGCCCTCGATGCCGACTCCGATCCGCGTCGTGGCGTGATCGCCGCCTACGGTGCGATGCACCGTACGCTCGGGGACTACGGCGTTGTTCACTCGCCCGCCGAGGCGCCCCGTGAGTACCTGCGCAGGGTGCTGCTCCAGAGAGGAGCGACCGAGGATGAGGCCACCACCCTGACGGGCTTGTTCGAGGAAGCTCGCTACAGCACGCATCCGATCCCCGAGCGTCTCCGGGGGCTGGCTCTGTCCGCGCTGCGGTCGCTCCAGGCGCGGTTGGGTGCCGAGGGGGCGAAGTGACGCTCTTGCTGGAGATCGCGCTCGTCGTGCTCGCCGGCATCGGGCTGGTGGTGTGCCTCGCTCTCCTCCCGGGCGCGCCCCGCGCGCCCGCGCCGCGCCCGGCGCCCGGGCAACCACGGCCCGCGCAGCTGGTCGACCTCGAGCGCCTGGTGATCACGGCCCGGACCAGCGCGGTCCAGGCGCACGCTTATCTGCGACCGCGGCTGATTGAGATTGCGTCCTACCGGCTCGCCGCCCGCGGGCAGACACTTGGGCGACTGCCGGACCCAGTCGGACGGGAGCTTCTCGGCGATCGTCTTTGGGACATGGTCCGCCCAGACCGACCGTTCCCCGAGGATCGGCACGGTCCGGGCGTTCGGGCGCAGGAGCTTGAAGGAATGGTCGAACTGCTCGAGCGGCTGTGAGAGGGTCGCTCTCACCCCGGATCCGCGGTGTCCTGGCCGTGGCCGCAACCGGGATGATCGCGGCGCTCGCGACCGGTCGGCCCGAACTCGCCGTGCTCGCGGCCCCCTTCCTGATCTTTGCTGGGGCCGGGCTGTTCCTCGCCGGCGAGCCGCGGGTGGTGGCCGACATTGAACTCGAGCGAGCGCGACTGCTCGAAGGCGAGGCGGTCGCCGCGACGGCCCGCCTGAGCAACGAAGCCGGGCGGGCGGTTAACGTCGAGCTGGTCCCGGCGCACCCGGGGCAGCTCGTGCTCGAGCCGTCCGGCGCACTCGGGGTGCTCGTGCCCGCGAAGGGTGAGACGGCGATCAGGTTCTCGCTGCGGCCGGCCCGATGGGGCGCGTACTCGGTCGGGCCGCTGGTCATCCGTGTCCGCGATCCGCTCGGCCTGGTGATCTGGGAGGGAACCCTCGGACGGCGCCTGAACCTGCGCGTGTTCCCCCGGGAAGAGCGGCTGCGAGAGCTGGTTGCCCCATCGCGGACCCGGCCGTTCCTCGGCAACCACGTCGCCCGGTCGCGGGGAGAAGGGATCGAGTTCGCCGACGTCCGACCGTTTCAGGTGGGCGACCGCGTCCGGCGGGTGAACTGGCGGGCGACGGCGAGGCGCGGGGCGCTCCAGGTGAACGACCGCCATCCCGAGCATTCGAGCGACGTCGTCCTGCTGCTCGACACCTTCGCGGAGGCCCGGGACGCGGCCAGCGGCACGCTCGATTCCGCGGTCCGGGCGGCCGCCGCGCTGGCCAGGGCCCATCTGGCACGGCGCGATCGCGTCGGGGTGGTGGATTTCGGCGGCACACTCCACTGGTTGGAGCCGGCGTTCGGGACCAACCAGCTCTACCGGATCATCGATGCGTTGCTGGCGAGCGACGTTGCATTCAGCTACGCCTGGCGGGACGCCGTAAGCCTCCCGCGGCGGGTCCTGCCGCCGGGTGCGCTGATCCTCGCGATTACGCCGCTGCTCGACGAGCGCTCGATCGCTCTGGTCACGGACCTCGCCAGGCGTGGCTGCGACCTGACGGTCGTCGAGGTTTCCCCGTTTGACCACGTTCGGCCGGGTCCCTCGGCATCGGACGCGCTCGCGTACCGGCTCTGGCACCTCGAGCGCGACGCGCTCCGGGCGCGGCTGCGGGCCCTGGGCATCGCCGTCGCGGTCTGGGACCCGGACTTGACGCTCGGACCGGCACTTGAGGAGGTGAACGCATTCCGGCGCTCCGCCCGGCACGCCGCGTTCGCCTAGTGTTGGCCGTTGCGGCGCTGATGATCCTGGTGGGGCTGGTCGCGCTGGTGGTGACCGACGCCGGGTCCGCGAGCGAGCTGGCGTGGCTTGGCGCCGGCACAGCGGCGGCGTTGCTCGCGGCCGGGATGGCCGCGGGATCACCTGGCCCGGTGCACGCGGCTGTGCTCCTTCTGGGCGCGATCTTCCTCGCGCGTCACGATCTGCGTCTCCTACTAGCTCCGCTTTACGGCGCCGGACTGCTCCAGTTGGAGGCCCTCGCGACGCGGACGATCGAGCTCCGGGGTGTTGCGCTGATCGCTCCGGAGGCGATCTGGTCGCGGACCGCGGCGACCCTTTTAGTCGCTGCGGTCGGGGCATGTGTGGCAGCCGCGGCGGCGCTCGTCGTGACCGTGGGGCCAGGACGCTCCGTGGCTCTCACCGCCGCTGGTGCGATTGCGGCCGTGGGAGCATTTGCCGCGATCGCCCGGTTTGCTCGCGGTCGTTATCGTCGTTCCGAGTAGCTATCGGGCGTGCGCCGGACGCCTGGGGGTCGTAGGACCCGCCGGACGAACACGGGGCACCGATCGGCCTTCGACGCGTCCAGGCGCCGCGGCTGAAACAGCTCCATGGCGATCCGCGGGTGCCGGCAGAACCCTCGAATCTCATAGCCCGAGTCGTCGGTGAACGGTGGCGAGGCAGCCTGGAAGTACAGGCACTCAGGACACTGCTGGGGCAGGTACGGCCAGCTGGCATGAGTCATGATCAGTGCTCGACCACTCAGCGCGACGTGGAGGCTCTGGATGTATTCTCGTGTACAAGCTGGACAGGACGAAACCGCGGTATGACCCTCGTCGTCCCCATCCCTGGACGCGACGACCTGCGGCTCGGACACCTGATCCTCGATGTGAACGGGACCCTGACTAATCGCGGCGTCCTGATCGGGGGTGTCGAGGAGCGGATCGCCCGCCTGCGCGAGGCGCTCGATGTCCACCTGGTCTCGGCTGATACGTTCGGCACCGTCGATGAGATCGCCCGTCGCCTCGGGGTGGGCGCCGTGCGCGCGTCGACCGGCACGGATAAGGCGGCGGCACTCGACGTATTGGGGCCTGACCGATGCGCGGTGATCGGCAACGGAGCGAATGATGCGCTCGTGCTGGAGGCGGCCGCGGTCGGCTTTGCCGTCCTCGGACCGGAGGGCGCGAGCGCCGCCGCGTTGCGCGCCGCGGATGTCGTGTGCGCGTCGGCCGCGGACGCGCTTGATCTGATGCTCGATCCGAAGGCGCTCTCCGCCACGTTGCGGCCGTAGGCCCGATGCACTGGTGTTACAGCTGTTATGCCGTCAATCCTCACGCCAAGGGGCCGTGTGTCCGTTGCGGCCATCCGGTCGAGGGGCCCCCTGATCAGTCCTACGACGACCGGTTGATCTGGGCGCTCGGCCATCCTGATGGGGACCGAGCCGTGCTGGCCGCCCAGTCACTCGGTGCGCGCCGGGTTCGATCCGCGATGCCCGCGCTCCGCCGGACGGTCGATGAGGACCGCGACCCGTACCTGGCGGTGGCGGCCCTGCGGGCCGCGATCGCGATCGCCGGGCGCGAAGAACTCCGCGACTGGTTGGAACAGCTGGCCGGGAGCGAGTCGTTCATGGTGCGCGAGATCGCACAGCAGGCGCTCCTGCCGGCGTCTACCTAAGCGCCGGGCGGGGTCTAGATCGTAAGCGTCGGGCGGTCTGGATCGCGGCCCGGAAACGGTAGCGCCGACGGCGATATCGGCCGCCTGGTCAGGTGATCAGCACGCCGGTGGCGGCGGTGAACACGCGGCCGATCGGGACGGACCACCGTCCGCGGCCTCGCTATATTTGGATCGCAGTCGCAGGACGGCGATGGAGTTCGCCGGGCCGGGTGGCCAAACCGCCTTCGGGCTGATAGCTCCTACGCATCAGCGTTTTCACACGCGCGCGTAGGAGCCGAGCTCAGGAATCATGCTGCCGCCATGGGTAATTCAGGCCTGCCAGGTGCTGGCCCTGCTTGTGTTCGCGCCGCTGATCAGCGGCGTGATCGCGAAGGCGGAGGCGCGGGTGCAGTGGCGGACCGGACCGTCGATCTTTCAGCCCTACTACGACATCGCCAAGTTTTTCCGCAAGGAGTCGGTTCGACCTGAGACGGCTTCGCCGTTCTTCGAGATCGCGCCGTTGATCGCGTTCGCGGCGTACTGCTCGATCGCGCTGCTCATTCCAGTGCTCACCAACTTCCCGCTGCCGCTCGGTACAGCGGGGGACATCCTGGGCGGGGCGCTGCTGTTCGGCCTGGCCGGATTCGTCACGGCCTTGGCCGGCGTCGACTCGGGGTCGGTGTACGCCGCGCTCGGCTCGAGCCGGACGCAGTCGGTGGCGACGCTCGTCGAGCCCACCCTGATCTTCGTCTTCTTCACGATCGCGCTGGTCACCGGGACCGATCTGCCTTACGCGATGAATGCGACGCTCGCGCACTCGAGCTCGGAGTACTTCCGTCCCAGCCACCTGCTCGCCGCCGCCGCGTTCTTCGCGATGCTGCTGGTGGACACGGGTCGGGTGCCGATCGAGAGCCAGGGCTCGACGCTCGAGTTCGGGATGATCGACGAGGCGCGGCTGTTCGAGCACTCCGGGCCCGCGCTCGCACTGTTCCGGTGGGCCTCGACGATGAAGCAGTTCCTGCTCTACGTCGTGTTCCTCAACGTCCTCGTCGTGCCCTGGGGCCTTGCCTCTAACCGAACGGTGGGAGCGGTCGCGGTCGCGCTCGGCTGGCTGCTGGTCAAGATGATCGGGCTGGGCCTGGTCATGGTGGTGATCGAGTCGAGCTTCGCCAAGCTGCGGCTGTTCCGCATCCCCGACTTCATGGGGGCCGGGTTCGTTCTCTCCGTGCTGGCGATCCTCGTCTTCTACCTGGCGAACGGCTGATCGATGCCCGCCGCTCCGCACTACGACTTCGCGCAGGCCGTCGCGGCACTGCTCGCGATCGGCGCGCTCCTGAGCGCACTCGCGCTGCTCGCGGTCAAGCAGGTTCACGAGCAGGTGCGGGTGTACGCGGTGCAGTCAGTGGTCGCCGCGGGTTACACGCTGCTGGTGGGGATCGACCGGGCGGAAGTCGCGCTGATCGTCCTCGCGGCGTTCACAGCCGTCATCAAGGTGATCCTGATCCCGGTCTCGATCGATCGGCAGATAACGCGCCAGGTCTCCGAGCACGAGGTTCCCCTCGTCGTACAGGTCCCGATGTCGCTGCTCATCGGCGTCGCGCTCGCGGGGCTGGCCTACTGGTCGGCATCGGTGCTGCCGATCCACGGAGCGCTGTTGCCGACCCCGGCGCTGGGGATGCCGCTGGCGCTGGTGCTCGTCGGGTTCTTCTTCATGATCACCAGGCAGAACGTCATCAGCCAGATCGTCGGACTACTGGTGCTCGAGAACGGCGTGTTCCTCGCCACGGTGGCGATCGCGCCGGGACTCCCGTTCGCGATCGGGTTCCTATTGCTACTCGACCTGTTGCCCGCCGTCCTCTTCTACGGCGTGTTCGCTCGGCTCATCGCCGCGCGGGCCAAGACCACCAGCATCGAGGACATGGCGGTGCTGCGCGGCTGATGGCGGTCTGGCTCGTGATCGCACTGGGGCTTGCCCTGCTCGCGGCGTGCGGCACGCTGGCCATCGGCGACCGGGCTGCCAGCGGCTGGATCTCCGCGGGGGCCGCCGTGGGGGCGTTCGCCGCCTCGCTTGTCGCTGTGTTCGCGTACCACGTGAGCGAGGGCCGCCACGCTCTCGGCGGAGCCTTCTTCCTCGACGGCCTGAGCGGCGTGTTCCTGATCTCCGTCGCGTTCGTCTACGCCGTCGTGGCCATCTACTCGGTCGGCTATTTGAAGCCTGGCATCGGGCACGTGCGACTGCGGCGCGTGTACTGGCCGCTGTTGAACCTGTTCGGACTCGCGCTGTTGGCGACGCCGATGGTCGCGAACCTAGGCGTGCTGTGGGTGTCGGTCGAGCTCACGACGGTGGTCAGCGCGCTCTTGGTGACGAGCGAAGGCTCCGATCAGTCGCTCGAGGCTGGCTGGAAGTACATCGTGCTCGGCTCGGCCGGGCTGGCGCTCGGTCTGCTCGGAATCGTCCTCATTTACGCCGCCGGCGTCCCCACGCTGGGTGACCACTACACGCCCACCTACAGCATACTCGCCCACGCCGGTCCACACCTCAACCGCGCGCTGGTGCACGCCGGATTCGGCTTCGTGCTGGTCGGCTTCGGGACCAAGGTTGGGCTCGTGCCGATGCACGCCTGGCTCCCGGACGCTCACTCGGAGGGCCCGAGCCCGGTCAGCGCGATGCTGTCCGGAGCACTGCTGGCCGGAGCGCTGTACGCGGTCCTGCGTCTCGGCGCGATCGCCCAGTTGGCCGTCGGGCCGACGTACGTCCACACCCTGCTGCTCGTGTTCGGCGCGCTCTCGCTCGTGATCGCCGCGTTCTTCGCCCTGCGCCAGACGAACTACAAGCGGCTGCTCGCGTACTCGTCGATCGAGCACATGGGGATCGTGTCGCTGGGCATCGGCATCGGCGGCCCGATCGCCGCCTACGGGGCGTTCTTCCACATCGTCGTCCACGCAGCGGCCAAGACGCTCGCGTTCTTCGGCGCCGGCGACCTGCTCAGTCGCTACGAGAGCCGCGAGGTGGACGACGTGCGCGGCGTCATATCGGTCGCCCCGTTCACCGGCGTCATGGTGCTCGTCGGTGCGCTGGCCATCACCGGCGTGCCGCCGTTCGGGATCTTCCGCTCCGAGCTGTTGATCGTCACGGGCGGGTTCTCGCGATCGAAGTTCGTGTTTGCCGGCCTGCTCGTCCTGTTCGCCAACGTCGCGTTCGTCGGCCTCTACCAGACGTTTCACCGCATGGTGCTGTCTCGGAGCGACAGCGCCGGCCGCGACGTTGCGAGACTGCGCCGGCCCGAGCAGCCGTTGATGGCCGTCGCGATGCTGGCCAGCCTGACCGTGGTGCTCGTGCTCGGATTGTGGATTCCCGGCCCACTTGACCAGCTGCTCCACAGCGCCGTCGGGGTGATCGGAGGGCGTACGTGATCGTGCTCGAGGAACGGCGGTGCCAGTCGGCCGAGATCGCCGCTGAACTTGAACGGATCGGCGGACGGCTGATGCTTCTGTTCGTGCGCGGCACGCGGCCGGAGCTGGAGCTCTGCGCGATCGTCCGCACTGACGAGACGACGCTCACGCTGCGCGCGTCGCTCGACGGCGCGTCGTATCCGGCGGTAACGCCGCGGGTCCCGGCCGCCCACTGGTTCGAGCGCGAGATCCACGACCTGTGGGAGATCGTGCCCGAAGGTCACCCACGGCTCGAGCCCCTCGTGCGCCATGGCCCCGAGCAGACCGAGATCACGCTGCCGGCGAACGGTGAACTGAGCGCCGGACACCGCGGGGCCGAGAGGCTGTCCGGTCCCGGAGTCTTCGTGTTCCCCTACGGCCCGGTCCGCTCGGGCGTCTTCGAGGCGGCCCAGTTTCTCGTGCAGACCGGTGGGGAGGACGTCGCCTACTGCGCTCAGCGCCTGTTCTTCAAACGTCGGGGGGCGGAACGGCGGATCTGCGAGGTCCCGCTCGAGCTCGCGGTGCTGGTCGCCGAGCGCGTCTCGGGAACATCGAGCGTGGCCCACGCCCTCGCCTTCTCGCATGCCGTCGAGGCGTTGTCGGAAACCGAGGTGCCGGCGCGCGCCCAGGGGATCCGGCGGATTGTCGCTGAGCTGGAACGGATGTACAACCACCTCGAGGCGATGGTTCGCGAGTGCGAAGACGCGTCGCTGTCGGTGGCCCAGGCGCAGTTCGCCGCGCTGAAAGAGCGGCTCCACCGGCTCGCGGGAGAGACCGTCGGCAATCGATTCCTGCGCGGGGCCATCGTTCCGGGAGGGGTACGGATCGACCTGCCCTCAGACGTGGCCGGCAGGACCGACGAGCTGCTGCGCGGGTGGGACCGCGACTACAAGCACGTGCTGGCGATGCTGCTCGAGACCGACTCATTCCTGGATCGGCTGGTCAGTGCCGGCCCCCTGTCCGAGCGGGATGCCCGCGACTTTGCCTGCGTCGGGCCCGTCGCGCGCGGCTCGGGAGTCGACCTCGACACGCGACGTGACCTTCCTTACGACGGCTACACCGAGTTCCCGGTAGCCCATCACGCCGACGGGGACGCGATGGCACGCATGGAGGTCCGTTTCCAGGAGGTCGACGCCTCGCTGGCACTGATTCGCGAGGCGCTCGGATCGCTCGCGGACGGACCGATCCGCGAAGAGCTCGGCGCGTTTGTCAGACGCGAAGCCCTCGGCGCCGCCGAGTCGGCGAGGGGGGAGACGCTCTACTGGCTCGAGGCGGACGGCAGTGCCACGCTGCGGTTCTGCAAGCTGCGGGCGGCGTCGTTTGTGAACTACGGGATCTTCAACCGGCTGTTCGACTCGCAGGTGCTGACCGACTTCTCCTTCATCGAGCACAGCCTCGGACTATCGCCCGCCGGGTGCGACGCATGATCAGGTGGTTCTTGCGCGGGGTCAGCCATCGGCGCCTGACGACCCGCTTCCCTCGGTCTCCCGAGCCTGCGCCGGCCGCCTTCCGCGCCCGGGCCCTGCTTGATCCCGGCGTCGCGAGCCGGGACGCGGAACGCATCGTGGAGGCGTGCTTGCCCGATGCGCTGACGCTGGACGGCCGCGGTCGTCTTCGCCTCGATGCGGGCCGGTGCATCGGGTGCGGGCTGTGCCTCGAGGCGTGCGACGATGGATCCATCGCGATCGACCCCGGGTACGAGCTCGCGACCACGAACCGAAATCGCTTGGTGGTCGCAGACGGGGAGCGCGAGGCCGATATCTCGCCCTCCACACTGGGCGGTGCGTTCCGCCGCTCGCTGCACATCCGTCACATCGACACGGGATCCGACGGCGCGATCGAGCAGGAGATCGCCGCGCTGCTCGGCCCCTATTACGACATGCAGCGGCTCGGGATGTTCTTCACGGCAAGTCCGCGGCACGCCGACGTGCTGCT
>Ga0335072_10016816_pt1 | contig 10361 bp, 7 predicted proteins | sample Lox_Sample_21_FD_206725 | JGI IMG/M metagenome (GOLD analysis project Ga0335072, IMG submission 206725) | Soil microbial communities from Loxahatchee National Wildlife Refuge, Florida, United States - Lox_Sample_2.1 | ecosystem: Environmental > Terrestrial > Soil > Wetlands | place: USA: Florida... | reverse complement strand
TCTGGTAGCGGCACTTGAGAAACGGCGTCACCGTCACGCGCTCCGGACCGATCGATTCGGCGGCGAATTGCGCCCTCGCGCGCACGGCGGCTTCCTCGATCAACGCGTTCACTTGCGCGGCGATGCGGGAAAGCGGCGCGCCATCGAACTCGATGAGGCGGGTGACAAAATAGTCGCGGCGCAGGTCCGACATCATCATGCCCCAGGCGGAGAACACCGGCGCGCCGCGAGGGATCACCACTTTCTTGACGCCAAGCTCGGCGCCAAGCGCCGCCGCATGCATTCCCCCGCCGCCGCCGAAGGCGACGAGCGTGAAATCGCGAGGATCGTAGCCGCGGTTGATCGAGACGAGCTTGAGCGCATTGATCATGTTGTTGTTGGCGATGCGAATGATCCCGCGCGCCGCCTCGACCGCGCTTACGCCGAGCCTCTCGGCCACGCGCCCAAGAGCGCTGTCGACCGCCTTCAAGTCGACCGTGATCTCTCCGCCGAAGAAATAGTCCTTGTTGATGCGGCCGAGCGCGATATTCGCGTCCGTCGTCGTCGCTTCGACTCCGCCGCGGCCGTAAGCGGCCGGTCCCGGAAGCGCGCCCGCCGATTGCGGCCCGACGTGCAGCTTGCCGAACTCGTCGACCCAGGCGATCGAACCGCCGCCGGCGCCGATCTCGACCACATCGACGACCGGGACCATGATCGGATAGCCAGACGAGAGCTTGCTGCGCTCGATCCAGTAATCCGTCATGATCTTGACGTGGCCGCCTTCGATCAGCGAGCACTTGGCTGTCGTCCCGCCGATGTCGAGCGCGAGAAGGTTGGGCTCGCCGATGATGCGGCCCAGTTCCGCCGCGGCCCAGAATCCCGAGGCTGGACCTGACTCGACCATGGTGATCGGAATGACCTTGGTCGCGGCGAGCGAATCGACTCCGCAATTGGATTGCATGATGTAGATCGGGGCGCGATTGCCGTGGGCCTCAAGACCGCGCTCGAGCCGCTCGAGATAGCTCTCGGCGATCGGCTGGACATAAGCCGAGAGAACGGTCGTGTTGGTGCGCTCGTATTCGCGCCACTCGCGGGTGATCTGGTGCGAGGCGACCATCGCGACGTCCGGCCAGAGCCTGCGCGCTTCGGACAAGACTGCTTGTTCGTGCGCGGGGTTGGCGTAGGCGTGCAACAGGCAAATCGCGATGGCGCGCACGCCCTCTGAGCGAAACGAATCGAGAATGGCCGGCAGACCCGAGAGGTCGAGCGGCGCCGTTTCCTCGCCGCGATAGTCGATGCGCCCCGCAACCTCGCAGCGCAGGCGCCGCGGCACGAAGGGCTTCGGCTTCTCGTACATCAGGTTGAAGAAATCCGGCCGGTTGCCGCGCGCGATTTCGAGCACGTCGCGGAAGCCTTCGGTGGTGATGAGCGCCGTCTTCACGCCCTTGCGCTCGGTGAGGGCATTGATGACGACGGTCGTGCCGTGAGCGAAAAAGGCGACCGAGGCGATGTCGACCTTGCCCTTGGCGAGGACGTTCAGGACACCCTCATCGAAATTCGGCGGCGTGGTGTCGACCTTGGCGGTCCGGATCGACTGCCGGCCCGCATCGTCCGTTTCGAAGAAAACGAGGTCCGTAAAGGTGCCCCCGACGTCGGTCGCGACGCGAATGGCGCTCATGATCGTCGGTCCTCTTTCGCAGGCTCGCCGGCTTGCCCCGCGAGACGCGCCGCGAGCAGGGCGAGGGTGACAAAGGGCGAAAGCCGCTCGAGCCTCGCGACCCGTTCAGGGGTGTAATGGCCCGCCGCGTCAAGGGCGTTCGCCGCACCGATCACCTCGCCGGAAAAGACCACGGGAAGATTCACGACCGAGCCGCAGCCGAGCGAGCCGATGAGCTCATGGTCGGGAAAGACTTCGGCGATGGCCTCGATGGTGTTGGCGACGAACGTCCTGCGCTCGTCGATCACGGTGCGCGACCACACGCCCGTCGGCAACGGTTTTGAGCCTGAAACCGGATATTCCCGCGGATGGCTCGAATGGACGCGGCGCGAAAGGCCGGTTCGCGCGTCGAACGTCATCAGCGTGAAAAGCTTGGCGCCGACCTCTTCGCGGATGACGGTCTCAAGAGCGAGAAAGACCGGCGCCGGCTGGCCCGGCGCCGCAAGGGCCGCGAGAAAAGTGCGCCACCGCTCATTCATCGTTCCGACCTTCGATGCGAGCGAAGCGCGGCGCATGGGCCGCAATGGCGCCGAAAACGCCTTCGCCGATCGCCGCCGCGGCAAGCCGCTTTGAGCTTCCAGTCTCGCCTTGAAACCGCGGCCATGCAAGGCGGCTGCGCTGCGGAATCGCGGCGCCTCGCGCGGTCTATTGCGCTTGCGGTCGAACAGCGCTTGCGCTCAGGCGCCGGCGTCCTCGCCGTCGGGTTCGGCGGAAGTCCGGAACCGATCGCGGAACCTCGCCTCCTCCTCGGTGACGACGGGGATCGAGCCGAGCAGACGGCGGGTATAGGCGGTGCGCGGCGAATCGAAAATCTCGCGAGTCGGCCCTGTTTCAACCAATTCGCCCTTCTCGAGCACGCTCACGCGCTCGGCGATACCGTGCACAACGGCAAGATCGTGGGTGATGAAGAGATAGGCCAAACCGCGCTCGCGCCGGATTCGCGTGAGAAGCTGTAGCACCCGCGCCTGCACAAGGACGTCGAGGGCCGACGTCGGCTCGTCGAGCACCAATAGCTGCGGTTCGCAGGCAAGCGCGCGCGCGATGGCGACGCGCTGGCGCTCGCCGCCCGAAAGCGCTCGCGGCGTGCGGTTCGCATAGTCAGGGGGAAGATCGACCTCTCTCAGGAGCTCCGCCACGCGTTCGTTGCGAAGGGATCGCTTGCCGATCCCGTGGACGTCGAGCGGCAACCGAACCGACTGGCCAACAGTGCGGCGCGAGTTGAGGGCCGAGCGCGGGTTTTGCTGAATGAGCTGGATCGCGCGTTTGAGCGCAAGAGGCCGTCGCCGTCCGCTCACGACAGCGCCCTTGAAGCGGATGAGTCCCGTGGCCGGTTCGAACAGTCCGAGGATCAGCCCGGCGAGGGTCGACTTTCCCGATCCCGATTCGCCGATGATCGCGTGGCACTCGCCGGGCTTTACATCGATCGAGACGTCGCTCAAGGCGTGGACATCCTGTCCGGCGGCCGACCGGAATCGCTTGCTCACCCCTTCGACCGTGAGAAGTGGCTCGGTCATGCGGCGACGAAGTTCGGCTCGAAGCAGCCTGGATGCTCGATCAGAGGATCGTTGAAGTCCGGTCTCGTCTCGGGCGCGTCCGGCACGGCCGGCTCATCGAGCCGTGGCATCGCGGCCAGCAAGGCTCGCGTGTAAGGATGCCGGGCGCCGGCGAAAAGTTGAGCGACCGTGGCGTGCTCGACGATCCGTCCCCGATAGATGACGTAGACTCGGTCCGCGAATTCGCGCACCACGCCCAGATTGTGCGAGATGAACAGGACGGAAGTCCCATGCCGTCCGATGAGATCATTCATCAAGCGAAGCGTCTGCGCCTGGACGGTGACGTCGAGGCTGCTTCCGGGTTCATCCGCGACGAGGAGCTCCGGATCGTTGGCGAGCGCAAGGGAAATCATCACCCGCTGGCTCATGCCGCCCGAAAGCTGAAAAACATAGGAAGACAGCACTCGGTCGGGCTCATGCAGGTGAACGTCGGCCAACGCGGCGCGCGCGCGCCGATCGGCGTGGGATTTCGAGATCTTTGGGTCGCGGCGCCTCAGCACCTCGCGAAACTGGTCGCCGATCGTGAAGGTCGGATTCAGCGAGGAAACGGCGTCCTGGAAGATCATCGTGACGCGGTCGCCGCGCGCGGCCCGGACTAAGGATTCGTCGTCGACGATCTCGCGGCTTCCCAGCCGGACCGACCCCGCGATCCGCACGCCTTGATCCTGCAAGAGGCCGAGGACGAGCCGCGCGATGGTCGACTTGCCTGACCCGGACTCGCCAACGAGCGCGACCTTTTCACCCCGGCGCACATGAAGCGAAACCCCGCGCAGGGCCTCAACCGGCCCCCGAACGCCGGAAAAGGCGACGCGAAGATCGCGCACGGCGAGGACAACGTCGCGGGCGCGCCCGTCGATGAGAACGTCAGTCACGGGCATCGGCAGCCTCGCGCAATCCGTCGCCAAGCAGATTGAAGCCCATGACCACGATCAGGATCGCGAGCGCCGGGAAGGCGGTGAGCCACCATGCGTCGGGCATGTATCTTGCGCCGTCGGCGACCATCGAGCCGAGGTCGGGGGTCGGCGCCTGCGCGCCGAGCCCCAGAAACGACATCGAGGATGCGATGAGGATCACAAAGCCGACGTCGATCGTCATCTTGGTCAGGATCGCTGGCATGCAGTTCGGCAGGATCTCCCGGAAGAGGATGTGGGGAGTGCTCGCGCCCACGGTCTCGGCCGCCAGCACATAACCTTCCTGCTTCTCTGCGCGGGTGAGGTTATAGGCGAGCCGCGCATACCATGGCCACCACATCGCGGTGATGGCCATCATGCCGTGGATCGCGCTCGGCGCCAGGAACCCCGTGATCGACATGGCGAGCACGAGCGGCGGAATGGCCAGGAACACGTCGGTGAGACGCATCAGCGCATAGCTTGAGACCGGCCCGAGATAGCCGCCGAGAAGGCCGACCGTAACGCCGATCGGGGTCGCGATCGCCAGCACGACAATCGCCATCTCGAGCGAGAGTCGATACGCAAAGATGAGCCGCGAGAGGAGGTCGCGGCCGATCGTATCGGTGCCGAGGAGATATTGGGCGCTGGGGCCGGCGCTCATGGCCGCGAAGTCGCCGACCGGTCCGGCGTGGCTCGGATAAGGAGCGATGACGTTCGCGAAGAGGGCGGCGAGAACAACGAGCGCGACGAGCGTAAGTCCCACCAATGCCGAGGGATTGCGCCAGAAGGCCCGCCACGCCGCGGAGTCGCCGGCGAGCCTCACGAACGGTCTCCCGCGAAGCGAATGCGCGGGTTGACCAGGGCCACCAGGAGATCGACGACGATGTTGGCGATGAGGAAAGCCGTGGCGATGATGAGCACCGTGCCCACGATGGCGTCGAGATCCTTGTGCAGGATGACCTCGACCCCGTAATGCGAGAGGCCAGGCCAGCCGAACACGCTCTCGACCAGGAAGGCGTTGCCGAGCAGCGCGGCGATGTCGAGGCCGAGAATTGTGAGCACCGGCGTCAGCGCGGGCCGGAATGCATAGCGGCGCGCAATCTTCGACTCGGAAAAGCCATAGGCATGCGCCATTTCGATGAAGGGCTTGCGGTAGGTCTCGACCATGCTTGCGCGCGTCAAGCGGCTTGTCTGGCCGATTCCAGCCATCGCCAGCGCGAGAGCCGGCAGCGCGAGATGATGGAGGGCGTCGAAGAACACTCTGCCGTCTCCCGCGAGAACGGAGTCGACGAGGAGGAAACCGGTGACAGTCGGCGGCGGCGCCAGCGCGGCGGTGAGCCGGCCCTCAATCGGGAAGAGGCGCCATAGATAGGCGAACATCAATTGCAGGATGACGGCCCATACGAAGGCGGGGATCGAGCCCGTCCGGCCAAGATGATCGCCCCAACCTCCGCGGTAGCGCGCGGACAATACCCCCACCGGAAGGCCGATCAGCGTCATCAGCACGCCGGCCGCGAATATGAGCTCGAGCGTGGCCGGCAGATATTGCGCGATGTCCACCCGCACCGGCCGATTGCTGTAAAGCGAATTGCCGAGATTCCCGCGCACAAGTTCGCGCATATATTCCCAGTATTGGATCGGAATCGGCTGGTCTAGGCGGCGTTCATGCCGCAGAGCCTGGACCTGCGCCTCGGTTGCGTTCGGACCGAGGGCGATGCGCGCGGGATCGCCTGGAATGACGCGGGCGATGGCGAACATCAGCATCGAGACGCCGACGAGCACGACAAGGGAGGCGACCAGACGATGGATCAGAGCGCGTAGCAGCGGCGGCATCGGCCTCTCGCCGTCTTTGCTATCCCTTGACGAGAGCTGGTCGGCGTGGTCCGCGCATCGGGACTTGGCCTACTTGACCATCTCCACCATTCGGAACTGAAGGCCATATTCCTCGGCCGAGAAGCGCTTCGAATCGTCCTCGAACGGCGGCAACCTGAAGGTGTTGCGCCCGACGAACACGCCGTTGACCTCGCTCGCAAAGATCGCCGGGGCGACGGCGTCGAGACGGGCATCCAGCTGTTCGTATATCGCCTTGCGCTTGGCGATATCGTTCTCGCTCCGGCCGGCCTCGAGCAGCTTGTCGACTTCGGGATCCTTGAGATGCGACGCGGACTCCCAGGTCGGCGGCGACTTCGAGCTGTACATATTGTAGAGGATCGAGTCGGGATCGGGGGTCGGCGCGTCGATGAAGACCTCCGAGATCGACGGCGTGCTCTCCGGCTTCGTGACCTCCTCGGTGTAGAGCGTCCAAGGCGTGCCCTTGATCGTGGTTTGGAAGCCGAGCTGATCGAAATCGGCCTTCATCAGGAGCGCGACCTTCTCCTCGGAGGGCACTTCCGTGATCCAGGTGATGTCAAGCTTGCGCTCGTCCGGCGTCTTGTACTTGCATTTGGCGAGATAGTCCTTCGCTTTGGCGATATCCTGCGCAAACATGGGAAGGCTGGCGTTAAAGCCGAATTCGCTCTTGCCGATCGGCCCGCTCGCCGGCGTCTGGGCGGAAACCTTGTCAGTGATCTGAGCGAGTTTCCTCGCCGTCGCATAGTCAAAGCCATAGGTCAGCGCCAGCCGGCAGTTCACGTCGTCGAGCGGCGCCTTCTGCGTGTTGAGATGGAGGAACAGGATGTTCGACCCCCGGTCGCTCAAGAGGTGCGTGTCGCTGCGATGGGCCAGCGCGCGCATCACCTCCGGCGGCAGCCACTGCGACGTCATGTCCTGCTGGCCGCTCGCCACGAGCTCCCGAACCGTGGCGGGCTGCAGTCCGTAGCGGATGCGCACCTTGTCGGGCGCGCTTGCGGGAACACCAAGGAAATATCCGTTGAATTTCGCCAGATCGGTTTCGCTCTCCGGCACGTGGCTGACCAGCCTATAGGCGCCCGAACCCGCGTCGTGACTCGAGAGGTAGGCCTCGCCGTAATCGCCCATCTCGCCGTACTTGCCAGCCGCCTTGCTGGCGATGACCGTCTTAGAATCAAGAATCGGCAAGCGCGTGAGCGCTCCGAGGAAAGGCGCATACGAGGCTGAGAGCGTGAATTTGACCGTATGCGGATCGACCGCCGTGACGCTCGCAACGCGACCCGCGAAAAGCGGAGAGTTTCCCTTGCCGAGCGCCATCAGGCGCTTGAACGAAAACACCACGTCGTCCGCGGTGAGCGGGTTGCCGGAATGGAATTTGACGTCCGGGCGGAGCGTGAAGACGTAATCGTCGCCGTCGACCTTCCACGACGCGGCGACATGCGGCGCGACCGGTTGCCCGTTCTGCCCGGGCGCGAGCAGGGCGTCGTAGAGGTTGAACGCAAGAACCGAGCCGATGTAGTCGATCCCTTTATCGGGATCGGCTTCCCCCGGCGCCGAGGCGTCCAGGCTGAATAGCGTTTGAGCGCGAGACGGCGCGGTCACGAAGACCGACGCAACCAACGCGCCGGCGAGAGCCAGATGTGACGACCTCATTCGAAGCTCCCGAAAAGCCCGCGTGAAGAACGAGCAGTCCCAAGCAGCATGCAGTCCCGATCACGCAATTTGCACACCGCCCACTCAGCTATCCACAGTCCAACGGCCGCCGCAAGCCATATGCAGCGCCATGCTATCCTTCCCGGCGGAATGGCGGGCCGAAGCAAGGGTAGCCGGTCGCGGGCGGCGCCGTTAGCATGCGCTTTCACCGTCCGGGCGAGGGCCCCTGTATGTATAAGTTTCTCCAGGCTTTCGGGAGCGCCTTGCCGACCGGCGAGACGATTGGGCTCATCAGCAAGGGAAAGCGATCATGAGCGGCTCGCCGCGGTCCGGCCCATCGACCCGCCGCAGGTTCACGACGCGGCCGGAGCTCATCGGCGTCTTCGGCGCGGTGAGCTCGACCCATTGGCTCGCTTCCGCCGTGGGCATGTCCATCCTCGAGCGAGGCGGCAACGCCTTCGATGCGGCGGTCGCGACCGGCTTTGCGCTGCAAATCGTCGAACCGCATCTTTCCGGCCCCGCCGGGGACATGCCGGCGCTCCTCTACTCCGCCCGCGACCGTGCGGTTCGCGTCCTTTGCGCTCAGGGAACCGCGCCCGCGGCCGCCACGATCGCCAAGTTCCAAGACCTCGGGCTCGGGATGATCCCAGGCACGGGGTTTCTGGCGGCGGCTGTCCCTGGCGCGTTCGACGGCTGGATGCTGCTCTTGCGCGATTTCGGGACGATGACCGTCGAGGAGGTCCTGACGCCGGCGATCGGCTACGCCGAGAGAGGCTTTCCGATCCTGCCGCGGCTGACGATGGCGCTGATCCCGCTCATCGATTTTTTCAAGGCCGAATGGCCGAGTTCGGCGGCGGTGTGGCTGCCCGGCGGCAAGCCGCCGACGCCAGGCGGACTGTTCGCTGCTCCGGCTGTCGCCGAGACATACAAACGAATTCTCGGCGAAGCGACGGCGGCCGGAGGCGATCGCGAGCGACAAATCGAAGGCGCGCGCAACGCCTTCTATCGCGGCTTCGTCGCCGAGGCGATCGAGCGGTTCGCGACCAGAACCCCGCAGATGGACGGAAGCGGCCAACGCAACCTCGCGCTTCTGACCGCGCACGACATGGCGAAGTGGAGCGCCTCAATCGAACCACCGTTGAGCTACGATTATGGCCGCTATCGCGTTCACAAGACCGGCCCCTGGGGCCAAGGGCCGGTGCTCCTACAGCAGCTCGCTCTCCTGAAAGGATTCGATCTCGACGCGCTCGCTTCCGACGGCGCGGATTTCGTGCATGTCGTGACCGAATGCTCCAAACTCGCCTTCGCCGATCGCGAGGCGTTCTATGGCGATCCGGCCTTCTCCGACATTCCTGTCGCGACGCTGTTGAGCGATGCGTACAACGACGAGCGCCGGCGGCTGGTCTCGAAGCAAGCCTCGATGGAATTGCGTCCGGGGCTGTCGGAGATATCGAAGCCGCGCCTCGAAACGATGCTCGCGCTCGCGCGCGCGTGTCCGCCTCAGGTTGGACCGGGAGGCGGAGAGCCGACCTTCGCAGAACTGCCGGATCATCGCGGCGACACGGTGCATCTCGACATCGTCGATCGCTGGGGCAACATGATCGCCGCGACGCCGAGCGGCGGATGGTTCCAAAGCTCGCCAGTCATCCCGGAGCTGGGTTTTCCGCTCGGAACGCGGGCGCAAATGTTCTGGCTCGCCGAGGGTCTGCCTTCAAGCCTGATCCCAGGCGCGCGGCCGCGCACCACGCTTTCGCCGACTCTGGTCGAGCGCGACGGCGAGCCTTATCTGGTCTGCGGCTCGCCCGGAGGCGATCAACAGGATCAGTGGACGCTGCTTCTCCTGTTGCGCCATTTTCATCATCGATCGAATCTGCAAGAGGCGATCGACTCGCCCATGTTCAACAGCGCGCATTTTCCCGCCTCCTTCACGCCGCGCGCCGCCAAACCCGGCGTTCTGTCGATCGAAGACCGGTTTGAGCCCGAAACACTCGACGAGCTGGCCGGGCGGGGTCACCGGCTCAATATTGCCGACGGATGGTCGCTCGGCCGGCTGTGCGCGGCTTCGTGCGCCGGCGGCGTGATCAAGGCCGCGGCGACGCCGCGGCATATGGAAGCCTACGCGATCTGCAGATAGTGGAGACGCCCCGCGGCCTTGCTCGGCGCCGACGTGTTTGACTTGGAGGTGAGCCCTGCCGCCCAAACGAAGTTCGAGCGCAACTCGCTCAGTATCGTCCGCGAGAGCCAAGGCCCGGCGGCCCAAACGCGATCTTGGGCCGGCGCGGGATTTTCGCGGCTACGGCGCCGAACCTCCCGACGCGCGCTGGCCTGGCGGCGCGCGCATCGCCGTCAACATCAATCTCAATGTCGAAGCTGGAGGCGAGCATTCCATTCTCGAAGGCGATCCGCATTCGGAGGATGGGCTGACCGACATCGGATTCCCCGCCTACAAGGGCAAACGCAGCCCTATGGTCGAATCCGTGTTCGAATATGGACCGCGCGTCGGGTGTTGGCGGCTCTTGCGCATATTCAGGCGGTTCGACGTGAAGATCAGCATGCTCGGCGTCGTGCGTGGAATGATGATGTATCCCGAATTGGCGCGCGCCTTTGCCGAAGACGGACATGAGGTCGTCAGCCATGGCTGGCGCTGGCTCGACTATTGCCAAGTGGGCGAGGACGAGGAGCGCGAGCACATCAGGCTCGCCGTCAGGGGCATCGAGAAGC
>Ga0335072_10016815_pt1 | contig 10361 bp, 9 predicted proteins | sample Lox_Sample_21_FD_206725 | JGI IMG/M metagenome (GOLD analysis project Ga0335072, IMG submission 206725) | Soil microbial communities from Loxahatchee National Wildlife Refuge, Florida, United States - Lox_Sample_2.1 | ecosystem: Environmental > Terrestrial > Soil > Wetlands | place: USA: Florida... | reverse complement strand
AGCGCCCTGCTCGGCACGGCTGGCGTCGATCGCCCAGAGGATCCCGCGGTCCCCGTATCCGCCGAGGGTCGTCACATACACCGTGGCGCTGCCCGGCGCGTCAGCAACACCGACGGTCCCGGGAGCCAGCGGAACCAGGCCGGCCGCCACGCCGTGGGCCCGGAACCCCTTCCGCAGCGCCAAGGCCAGGTTGAAGACACTCAACTCGCCGGATGTCTCGTCGGTGACAAACGCATACTTGCCGTCACCCGACACCGCGACCTCGGTCTGAGCGGATCCGGTATCGGCCAGGATGCCGCGCAGCGGGTGATGGCTACCGTGCTCCAGCGCGGGCACGCTGAACACCCCCGTCGCCGTCCCGGCCGCGACCAGCAGCAGCCGCCCGTCGTGCGTGATCGTCATGCCCTCGGCCCCGGACAACGACGAAGGCAGCATGACCGTCCGCACCAGGCGGGCGGCAGTTCCGCCAATGGCCAGCAGCGCGAGGCCGCCATGAGCGCCGAACGACGTGCGGATGGTCAAAGACGCCACCGCCCACCTGCCGCCGGGCAGGGCCAGCGTGGCGAACGGCTGGCCTGTCACCGGTACCCGCCCGGGCGACGGGACAACGATCGGCCGGCCCGCGCTGACCCGGGTGGAGCAGGTCACAGCCGGTTCCGCCGCCGGGTGGGCCGCGCCCGAGCACCCGCCGACCCCGGCCAGCAGCAGTACAGACACCAGCACGGCGGCCCGGCGGCGCAGACAGGACGCCACAAACACGCCTCTCATTGTGATTGAGCTGCTCTCCCACCAGACGGCGGACGGTAAGCACCTCACCAAGTTAGGCGCCGTGGCCGCCGATCAGGCTGCCAACGGCGAACGTCACGGCGACGGCCATGGCGCCCAGCAGCAGCTGGCGCAGGCCAGAGCGCAGCAGGGGCCGCCCGGTCAGCCGGCCGACGGTCATGCCGCCGGCGGCCAGGGCCACGGCGGTGATGATCAGGGATGCGGCCAGCCGGGGCAGGCCGAGCAGATAGGGCAGCAGCGGGATCAGGGCGCCCACCGAGAAGGCCAGCAACGAGGCGGTACCGGCCAGGTATGGCGAAGGCAGCTCACTCGGGTCGACCCCAAGTTCCTCCCGGGTATGGATCCGCAGGGCCGTGCCTGGATCCTGGGAGATGGCAGCGGCCATCCGGGCGGCCGTCTCCGCGTCGGCACCGTAATCGCGGAAGTAGCCGGCGAGTTCCTCTTCCTCCGCGGCCGGGAACAAGGCAAGCATCCTGCGCTCCAGCGCCACCTCGGAGTGCACCAGCTCATTCTGGTTGGTCACCGAGATGTACTCGCCGGTGCCCATGGAGAACGCCCCCGCCACGAGCGCGGCGACGCCAGTGAGCACGACGGTGTGCGCGGATACCCCGCCCCCGCCGACCCCGGCGATCAGCGATGCGTTGGTGACCAGACCGTCTACCGCGCCGAACACGGTCGGCCGCAGCCAGCCGCCCGAAACGTCACGATGACCATGTGACCAGCCCGCTCGCAGCGCCGCTGTCCCGGTCTCCGACGACGGCGACGGCGACGGTGGCTCCTTGTCCATGTGCGTGATCTCCCCGGCTGGGCCGCAGTTGCCGCCCCCGGTAAAGGTCCCACTGACCGCCCAAACGAAACCCGCGCACCCCCAGCCACGCGCACCCCCAGCCACAAAGGCGTGTCCCGCGCCCGGGACCTGGGCGCGGGACACGGATATGCTGCTGGCGTCAGTAACGACGCGCGCAGCTTGCCTTGATCACGACGGGCACGGATTCGGTCTGCTTGGGTGCGCGCGCCGGACGGCCGTCGTTGACACCACGATGCCCCCACCCAGGCAGCCGCGACTATCCGCCATCGGCAGGATGACGACGGCGGCCAGCGAACAAGCCGCCTGATACCCAGCACCACGAGCCAGGCACCCGGCCGGTTCACCGCCGATGGTGAATAAATGAAAAAATCCGGCGCCCATGGCACCGGTCAAGAATGTTTCTAAAGGTTAGCCGTAATCCGGTGAATCCATATCTAAACATGACATACATTCGTCAAATGACACGTTTCGCCGCCAGGCCCGCATGATCCGCAACGTCGTCGTCGGGCGGCTGCGCTCGTCCGGCGACCCCGCCCAGCAGGCGGCGGATGCCGCGCTCTTGCAGGACGGCCTGGCCGGCATCGCCGCGCTCAGCTTCCCCGGGATGCTCGCCATGAACGTGGGCTGCGACCTCGGGCTGCGCGACGGCGGCTGGAGTTTCGCGATCACCAATGACTGGCAGGACGAGGACGCCTACCGCGTCTACGACGCCGACGAGGAGCACAACCGGCTGCGCCGGGAGATCTTCGCCAAGGTCTGCCAGGACATCGCGCGCGTCCAGTTCCATATCGACCGCTGACGATCAGCCCACCTTTCCGAACGCCATCGACCGGCCGGTCCGCCGCCCCGCCCCCTGCCATCGCTGGTGTGGCCACCGGCCTAGGACGATCGGTCAGCTACCTGGGCGCCGGCCAGGGTGAGCGCCCGAACGTGGGCGAGCGCCTCGGTCCGGGAACTGACGCCCAGCGCGCGGTAAATGTGCTGCAGGTGGGTGTGCACGGTGCGCACGCTGACCCCGAGCGTGCGGGCCACCGCACGGTCCGAGTTCCCGGCCGCCACCAACTGCAGGATCCGCGTCTGCCGTGCGGTCAGCAGCGGCCTGCCGTGCGCGTCCCGCGGCGTGTCGGGCACCGGCTGGCTCAGCAGGCTGGCGATCGCCGCCGCCTGCGCCACGTGCGGCCGCAGCAGATCGACCACGTCGCGCTGCTGGTCGGAGAAGTCCTGGCCATACCGGTTGAGCGCCACACTGATCATGCCGCCGGGCCCGGCCGGAACGCTCACGACCAGCTGATACTGGACCTCGGCTGGGCGGTAGAACTCGTGGTAGATGCCGAGCCCGCGGAACTGGCGGTCGCTGGCTTCGTCGGAAATCCGCCGGGCCGAGAGATCCCCCGTCGCCTCGATGTGCCGGAGCAGCGGGTGCTCAGGCAGATACTGCTGGAACAGTTGGTGCGCGTCGGGGAAGTCCACCACGTCCGCGGGCTCGATCCGCACAGCCACGGCGGCCGCGCCGACCAGGTGGTTGTACGAGCACGACTCGGCGGGCACCAGGCTGGACACCAGGTTGATCACCCGGCTGGGAAAGTCGCCGCCGTCGGGCACGTACAGCTCGGCTAGCCCGTTGCTGAGCCGCCGCAGCAACCGGCCATCCTGGGTGAGCGATCCCGCCCCGGTCACCGCATCAGACTAAGCAAAATTGCCGATACCGCAACAGTCCACCGGTATCGCAGAGTAGCTGTTACCTGCTGGCAGCCCCGGAAGCTAGGGTTGGGGGGTCCCGGAGCTGCCAGCAGGTTTCGCTGTGCGCGCCCGGCCAGCCGGCCCGGGACGGTTGAGCGGCCCGGCCAGCGTGGGGGGGATCACGCTCGGCGGCATGGCACGGACCGCGACCGCCTGGCGGCACCCTCTGCAGGGCAGGCCACCAGGCGGGAACCTGCGGCAGGTCAGGTGTGAGCGGAGCTGGGCTGCCGCCAGCGTCCCATCTCGCGTCCGGGGGGTCTGGACGCGAGCCGCGCAGACACGAGCCCCCCGCTGGTTCATCAACCGCACCCCAAACGTAGACCCTGAACAATCAGACAGTCCAGCCGTAACCCGGGTGATCACGGATCTAGATAACGCCCGGTTACGCTCCGTACCCTATGCTGGCCGGATCGGGGGTGCGGCGTGGCCACGTTCGTTTTGGTGCATGGTGCTATGCACGGCGGCTGGTGCTGGCGCGAGGTGCGGCAGCAGCTGTCCGGGACCGGGCACGAGGTCTACACGCCTACCCTGACCGGCCAGGGTGACCGCCGGCAGCAGCTGACCCGGGAGGTCGGCGTCGCGACTCATGTCAGCGACCTCACCGAGCTGCTGTGGTTTGCCGATCTCCGCGATGTGCACCTGGTGCTGCACAGCTACGCCGGGGTCCTGGCTGGCCCGGTCGCCGAGCGAGCGGCCGGGCGGCTGGCCTCGGTGACCTACCTGGCGGCGTTCCTGGTGCGGCCGGGGCAGTGCCTGCTGGACGTCGAGCCCGCCGATGTGGCGCGACGCTACCGCGACCTGGCCGCCGCGGACGGGGACGGCTGGTTCGTGCCGGCGTCGGCGCGGTTCCTGGACCAGTGGGGCCTCACCGACCCGGACCTGCGGGCCAGGGTGGCGCCCCGGCTGACCGACTTCCCGCTGCGCTGCCAGACAGACCCGGTCCCGTTCGACCCGGCAGCCCTGGATCAGATCCGCCAGGTGTACATCAACCACACCCAGCCGCCGCTGGCCAGCCTGCAGGCCTCGTTCGACCGCGCGGTGGCGGCCGGCTGGGAGACGCACCAGCTCGGCTACGGGCACGACTTGATGCTGGCCGCACCGGTGCAGACCGCCGCGCTGCTGGAGAGCATCGCCCAGGGTCAGCCGGCTGCCGCCCACCGGGCTAGCGGGGCCGGCGCTTGAGCTCGCCGAGGTAGCCCGAAATGGCCTCCAGGGTGGCGGCCGATGACCAGGTGGCCAGGACGTCGGCGTCCTCACCGCGGCGGGCCACGATCCGGTCCCGGGCCGGCTGCTGCAACTGGCGCTTGCTGACCGCGAACACACCGGCCGGTATCTCCGCCATCCGCTGCGCCTGGCCAAGCACCGACTCCAGCAGGACGCCGGGTTCCTCGATGCCATGGATCAGCCCGATCGCCTGGGCCTGAGCCGGGCCGAGCAGCTCCGCGGCCAGCACCAGCCGGCTGGCGGCTGGCCCGGCCGCGTGCCGCATGATCTCCAGGGCGGCCACCGGGAACGGCACACCTACGCTCAGTTCGGCCAGGCCTATCGTGCCCTGCGACATCACCCGCACGTCGCAGGCGGCCGCGAGCACGCAGCCACCAGCGATCGCGTGACCGTTGACCGCGGCCAGCACCGGCCCGGGATGGTCGAAGACCGCCAGGAACGCCGCCGTCAGCGCGGGCAGGAACTCCTGCAGGTACGGCGGCCCACCCGCCACAACCCGGCGCAGATCGACACCGGCGCAGAAAGCGGTCCCGGCCCCGGTGATCACCACCGCTGCCCGCTCATCCACCTCGCCCATAGCCGCGGTGATCGCGTGCAGCAGTTCCAGGTCGAGCGCGTTGACCTTGCCGTGCCGCAGCCGGAGCATGCTCACCCCGGAGTGCTGCTCGATATCTAGCATTCGTTCTCCTGCACCTGGAGTAGCCCTGTCCACACCCGGGTGGGTGCCCGGATGGCGGGAGCCGTGGGCGGATACCACCACGTTCCTATGATCGCTGCATGGCGGATGCGGCAGACGGGCACGTGGCGGTTACCCGGCGGGCCTGGGACGAGCACATGTCGGCCTGGTTCGAGCGGTACGCGCATTCCAGGTGGGCAGCCGCCGAGCCGTACTGGGGGATGTGGTGCATCCCCCAGGCGCAGTTGCCGGTCCTGCCGGACGGCGTGGCTGAGGTGACGGCGGTGGAACTGGGCTGCGGCTCCGGCTACGTCTCGGCGTGGCTGGCCCGCCGCGGCGCGCACCCGGTCGGGGTGGATGTCTCGGCCCGGCAGCTGGCCGTCGCACACCGCCTGCAGGGCGAGTTCGGCCTGCGTTTCCCGCTGGTGCAGGCCGACGCCGAACGGGTGCCGCTGGCTGACGGCTGCGCTGGCCTGGTGATCAGTGAGTACGGCGCGTCAGTCTGGTGCGATCCCTGCCGGTGGATCCCGGAAGCGGCCCGGCTGCTCCGGCCGGGTGGCCAGCTGGTATTCCTGGCCCAGTCCACGCTGGCCCGGATGTGCCTGCCGGAGCAGGGGCCGGCCACCGACCGGCTGGTGCGCGATCTGTTCGGGCTGCATCGCGTGCTGCGGCGGGGCACCTCCGGGCGCGAGTACCAGTTGTTCACGCTGCCGCACGGCGAATGGATCCGGCTGCTCGGCCGGTGCGGCCTCGTGGTCGAGGACCTGATCGAAGTTCAGGTACCGCCGGGCGCCAGCAACAGCGACTTCCCCGAGCTGCCCGACGAATGGGCCCGGCGCTGGCCCGCCGAAGAGGTCTGGTTCGCCCGCCGCCCTGCCGAATGGGCCTAGCCCTGGCCGTCCTCATCCTCTGGGACATTTGCCGCCTCGGCGTGCTGTTCAGGCGCACCCTTGATGGCGATCGCCGCGTGGGACTCGAGAGCCGCGTCGAAAAGCTCGGCCACCGACTTCCGGATCTCCTCGCGCAGACCCGCCCTGTCCTGACAGAGGTTCTCGATGTTCCGCTGATAAAGAACGAACCTGTCCCCGAAGGAGGCTCGCGAGCGCGCTCCCGCAGCAAAGTCCCCGCCCAGCCCGCCAAACAGACTGTCCGAGTCGCCGCCCCCCGTGCTGGGCCCTTCCAGATGCCACCGGCGATCCGGATCCACACCCCGCTCGACCCGCGACTTGTCCGGCAGCAACATCACGTCCACCTGGCTGCCGGAGGAAGCGCCCGTCTCGGAGTCATGAACGCGGATCTCTGCCTCAGCCTGCGCCTGGAAATCAGCACCCGCCATCCGGTAGGGCACCACCCAGGTGCCCGAACCGGAGGCCAGCGCCGCCGCAGCGGCAAAGTCAGCCCGCCCGGCCTCAGGGTTGCCCGCGTCGAGCCAGACCCTGGCCTGGCCGCGTAGCGCCCACGCCGGAGCGAACCGGCTGGCCGCTTTCACCAGGTCATCGAGGCGTTGGCCCGCCTCCTCGAACCGGCCCTGGCGGTACAGCGCGACCGCGAGGCGCCAGAGTGCCTGGGCAGACGCCGGATCAGCGTCGAGCGCCGCCTGGGCGGCCCTCCGTGCATCCTCAAAATGCCCAAGCCACCACAGCGCCTCCGAGGCGAGCACGAGCGACGCGATCCGGACCACGGGCACCGGATCCCTGAGGTGGCGGTGGGCCACCCACAGGGCTCTCAGCGGATGATCAGGGCAGCTGCGCGCGTGTTCCCGCAGCGTCTCCAGAGCATCCTCCGCCGATTCCCGGCCCTCATGGCGGTGTTCGGCGGGAACCAGGTTGAGCCACCGTGCCGCGGCGCCCCGCAGTGGCTCGTCCAGTTCGAAGTCGGGCGCTTTGGCGTTCGCCACATAGCCGGGCCCGGAGTGGTGGGAGGGCCGGGGCCCTGGAGAAACGGAGGATGCCACATCATCTCCGGGCATGGTGGACATGATCATTTCCTTGCCTCGGGCCGCGCCCGCTAGCGAACGGCAAGACGTCCGCCCAGCGTAGTGGGCAGACGCGCGGCGCAGCAGCCGTCAGGCAGTCTTGTCTCTGGCCGGCGGCGCTTCGCAACGATCACGAGCCCTTTGTCATAGGTCCATTTTTGGCCGTCTCGGTCGCAACCTGGATGTTGTCCTCTCCGATGACGAGAACGGCGTGGTCCCAGCCAGGATGTGGCCGGGCAGCCTTCCAGCGGCCCGGGCCAACGGGCGGCGCCGCGTAGGGCATGCCGCGGAAGACGTACAGTCCGTCCTCGACACATCCGCGCAAGGTTCCCGAGGTGGTAGCCGTGATCGGCGGCTCAGTCATCCCCGTCCCCCATCTCGCCTCTGCCCTTCCCGGTTCTCAGCTGGTGGTATCCATAACTGGCCTGTCGCCGCGCAGAGGACGGGCGCACCGGTTACGGAACGCGGCATCTCCGCACACTTCTCGCCGGTTTTCGGCGGGGCAGCCGGGACGTCCGACGCCTTATGGCGCCGGCATTTTTGGTGCCGTTAGCCTAGGAGTTTGGACAGGGCGTCCTGGATAGCCGCCAAGAGTGCTCCGCCGCCGAGGCCGAGTAGGGCGCCCGCGATGAATGTCCAGGTAGTGTCACTTGCCTCGCGGTGGTGGTCGATGCCGAGCGCCGCCCGCCCAGCGGTGTCACCGGTAGTGAGTGTCAGCAATTCTTTCCATCTGATGCCGCCCCGATACGACGCGGGCGGGAACGATGACCAGTCATAACTTCGGGCGTGCGGGATCTGGTAGTTGGCCCAGAACGTCGGAGGCACCGTGCTCTCAGGCAGGGCGCTCGTCAGTTCGTAACTGACCTCGGGGAGAGCGGCGTACGCGTTGACTCCGTTGGTGTCCACGCCGAAGCTGCTGGCGCTCACATCGTAAGAAGCACTTGCCTTCCCGGCGCTGAAGTTGAGGCGTGTGCTTCTGGCCGGCCCGTATGCGATCGCGAGAGGCTGGCAGAGGAAGCCGCAGCCGCCCCGGAATGCGTAATGCAGAGGCAGATCTACCTCCATTGTGCCAGCCGGATGGCTTCCGGATACCGCTACTGTGATCGACAGCTTAGCGACTCCTGAAAACTGCTTGACCGAATAATAGACTTCGGCTACAGGTCGATTCGTCGATATCACCAGGCGGGGATACGGAGGGATCGGAATCCCCACCATCGGATGATGTTCCCATGCGCCGGGACGCGGCTCTATACCGGAAGCGCGTCAGCCTCATGGCAAGACGTGCACTCTCCTGCCGCTCTGCAGATCACGCTGACATGGCTAGAGGTAGAGCTACAGCGCGGGGAAGGACAGCCCGGGGTTGCGCTCGGAGAGCACTGAGGGTGGCCCGATGAGGGATTTATCCGGTTCCCCGATCGCTGCCTCGTCCTTGCCGTCGTAGTCGAACTTCCGCAGCACGTGCTTGATCGCCTCGAGCCGGGCCCGCTTCTTGTCGTTGCTCTTGACCACCGTCCACGGCGCGTGCTCGCTGTCGGTGTAGTGGAACATGGCCTCCTTGGCCTCGGTGTAGGCGTCCCACTTGTCCAGCGATTCCAGGTCCATCGGGCTCAGCTTCCACTGCCGGACCGGATCGACCCGCCGGATGACAAACCGGGTGCGCTGCTCCGCAGGCGTCACCGAGAACCAGAACTTCGTCAGGTGCAGCCCGGAGTTGACCAGCATCCGCTCGAAGTTCGGTGCCTCGCGCATGAACTCCCAGTACTCCGCGTCGGCGCTGAAGCCCATCACCCGCTCCACGCCGGCCCGGTTGTACCAGGACCGATCGAACATGACGATCTCACCGGCCGCGGGCAGATGCGGCACGTACCGCTGGAAGTACCACTGGGTTCGTTCCCGCTTACTCGGCTTATCCAGCGCGACCACGGTGGCGCCCCGCGGGTTCAGGTGCTCGGTGAACCGCTTGATCGTGCCGCCCTTGCCGGCCGCGTCGCGCCCCTCGAACACGAGCACCACGCGCTGGCCGGTGGACTTGACCCAGTTCTGCAGCTTGACCAGCTCGATCTGCAGCGGCCGCTTGCGGTACTCGTACTCCTGCCGCGGCATCCTGGTGTCGTACGGGTAATCCTCGCGCCACGTGTCGACGACCCGGCCGTCCGGCCAGCGCAGCACCGGGTCGTCGTGCTCGTCGTCGTCATCAACCGTCAGCCCGGCCACCAGCACCGGATCGGAGGCCCAGTCTTCTGGCAGCGCATTGAATTCACCTGGGGATTGACCAGTCACATGACTAGCAGAGCACACTCCTGGTGCCGGTCACGAGTGCTGGGCGGAATCCCAGTCCAGTGGCCCATGGTCGAGGTGCGGCAGGACGTGCCGGGCGAACAGGTCACCTTCGGCCGTGTGCGGGTAGCCGGACAGGATGAACGACTCCATGCCAAGGTCGGCGTAGGCCCGCAGCTTGGCCAGCACCTGGTCAGGGTCGCCGACAATGGCGGCCCCGGCGCCGGAGCGGGCCCGGCCGATACCGGTCCACAGCCCAGGCTCGGCGTAGCCCTCGTCGTCGGCGGACTCGCGGAGCTCGTTCTGCCGCGTCGTGCCGGCCGACGTGGTGTCCAGCGAGCGGCGGCGGATCTGCTCCCCGGTCGCATCGTCCAGCCGGGACACCAGCCGCCGCGCGGCGGCGCGCGCTTCGGGCTCGGTCTCCCGGACGATGACGTGCGCGCGGTACCCGAACCTCAGCTCCCGGCCATACCGGGCCGCGCGGGCCCGCATGTCGGCCAGCACCGCGGCCACGGCCGGCAGCGTGTCCGGCCACATCAGGAACACGTCGGCCGCCTGCGCCGCGACGTCCCGCGCCGCCTCCGACAGGCCACCGAAGTAAAACGGCGGGCAGCCGCCGGCTGGGCGCAGCCGTGGCGGGCCGACCGACAGATCGGCGAACTCGCCCTGGGTGTGCACGCTCTTGCCGTCGAGCAGGTCACGCAGCACGCGCATGATCTCCAGGGTGCGCCGGTACCGGGCGGCCGACTCCAGCGGCTGGCCGGGCAGCGCGGAGGAGATGATGTTGACCGTGAGCCGGCCGCCGAGCATCTCGTCCACCGTGGCGAGCTGGCGGGCCAGCTGCGGCGGCCACATCTCCCCCATCCGGACCGCGA
>Ga0335072_10016814_pt1 | contig 10361 bp, 7 predicted proteins | sample Lox_Sample_21_FD_206725 | JGI IMG/M metagenome (GOLD analysis project Ga0335072, IMG submission 206725) | Soil microbial communities from Loxahatchee National Wildlife Refuge, Florida, United States - Lox_Sample_2.1 | ecosystem: Environmental > Terrestrial > Soil > Wetlands | place: USA: Florida... | reverse complement strand
GCCGGGGTAGCGAGTACGGCCAGAGCAGCGGGGGCGGCCGGAGCAGCGGGGTAGTCGACGGGCAGCGAGGGCGGCCTCTGAGGGACTGCGCCCGGCTAGGCTACCGACGTGAGCGGTGAGGACGTGCGCGGTAAGGAGCGGATGCGGCCGCTGCCGCGGACGCCGGTGGCGCTGTCGGTGCTGAACCTGCTGAACGAGCGACCGATGCACCCCTACGAGATGCGGGTGCTCATCAGGGAGCGCCGGCACGACCGGGCGTTCAAGATCCGTGAGTCGTCGATCTACGACACGGTGAGCCGGCTGGCCGACCGCGGGTTCATCGAGCCGGTCGAGGTGAGCCGGGAGGGCCGGCGGCCCGAGCGCACCGTGTACGCGATCACTGACGCCGGCCGGGACGAGCTCGACGCCTGGCTGTGGGAGCTGGCCAGCGAGCCCTCGGAGGAGTACCCGTCGTTCGCGGCACCGCTGATGTTCATCTACGCCCTCGGCCGGGACCGCTCGATCGCCGCGTTCACCCAGCGGGCGGCCAAGCTGGAGGCCCAGGCCTCCGCCTCTGACGTCTTCCGGCAGGCGTACGAGACGGAGTTTCCTGAGTTCCCGCGGATCTTCGGGATCGAAGAGGAGTACGCGCAGGCCATGCGCCGGGCCGAGATTAGCTGGCTGCGCACGACCATCGCCGAGCTACGGGACGGCACCTTCCCCTGGCCCGCCCCCGAGGACCTGCCCACGATTCACGGCAGCTAGGGCAGCTGGTCACCGCACGGGCTCAGCCGGGGAAGGTCAGGAAGTACTGGCTGGCGTAGCCGCCGTTGTAGGGCGCGGCGTCGATCGCGCCGCCAGCGGCGGTGCTGCCCCCGTACACCTCGATGAACAGGTTGTCGCCGGGGTTCCAGATCAGCGAGCCGGTGGCAGTCGCGCCGAAGTTGGCCGGCAGCTGCCACAAGTCCTGCGACGACGCCGTCGTGCAGAACCACAGGAACAGCTGGGCACCGGCGTTGCCCGAGGTGGTCAGGCAGTCGCCGTCGGCCAGGTTGACGATCTGGTACAGCGAGCCCTGCGGCACCAGTTGCCACAGCTGGCTGGCCGCGCCGTCAGGCACCTGCTGCGTGATGTAGCCGCTGGCGGCGTCCAGGGCGAGCGAGCTGCGCGACGCTGGGGCCAGCAGGAACGCGGTCTGGTAGGTGATCGTCACCGACGGGTCCTGCGTCGCGACCGAGTAGCTGGCACCGGCGGGGCCGTAGCTGGACCCGCCGCCACCGCCTGCGCCCAGGAACCAGGCGGCTCCGCCGCCACCGCAGTAGTAGCCACCCCCGCCACCACCACCACCGAAGCTGTCGCCTGAATCACCCGAGCAGTGCGGCACCGGCCCAGAGTTGCCCATGTCGTAGTAGTTGCTGCCCGAGGCGGTGTCGGTGGCGCCGAGGCCGATCTCGGTCGGCGAGTCGTTGTAGTTCCCGTCGGGGCCCGCGTTGGCGCCGGTGGGCGTGCCGCCATTGCCGCCCTGGCTCTCGGCCCCGGCCCCGCCACCACCGCCGGCCACAAGCAGCAGTGCGCCCGAGCCGGTGTCAATCGGCTGGCAGCTGGCGATCGGGCAGGTCTGCAGGTCGGACGCCCCGCCGCCGCCGGCGCCAGAGTCCGGGGTGACGGCCAGTTCCTGCGCCACTATGCCGTCTTGCCATTGGCCGCCCGGTTCACCGCCGCCCGCGCCGCCGGCGGCGGACTCGTTCCGCGTCAGCGAGGCCGGCGCGCCGTTGCCGCCGACCTCGGCGTAGATCGTGGAGCCCGGGCTCACCCGGACGTTGGCCTCGACCTGGGCGCCCAGTCCGCCGGGCACGTACCCGCTGCCGCCCCGCCCGCCGATCGCCACCACGCTGATCGACGTCACGCCCAGTGGCACCGCGAAGGCGTGCTCGCCCACCGTCGTGAAGGAGACGGTCTGGGTCGGCACGTTCACCGTTGCCGCCGAGGCCAGCCCGGCCGGCGCGACGACTGCTGCGAGTCCCCCGGCGACCACGGCCGCGAGCGCACTCCAGGCCCGCACCGTCCTCGGTCCGCCGTACCACCGGCGCTGCTCAGTCACTTTCGGCACCCCTGTCCGCGAAGGTTCGACACCAAGACCGCCCAAGCCTGCCAGGCGCCAGTTGCGCGTCGCTTAAGCCGTGATTGAGCCGACCGGGTGCCCAGGCCAGCCAGCGAGCCCGAGCAAGCCGACCGGGTGCCCAGGCCAGCCAGCCGGACCCGAGCCAGCCGACCGGAAACCGACTCGCGATATACCGCGTTTCACTTTATACTCAGTCGCGAGTACTCAGTACCGAGTAAACGAGCAGAGATACACCGAGCGAAGATGGAGGTGCCCATGAGCGCACCACCCGGCCCGGTCCGCGACAGTGCCGTCACGGTCAGCGGGCTCCGCAAGAGCTTCCGGGTCAAGGACGGGACCGTGGCCGCGGTCACCGGCGTTGACCTGGCCGTGGCCAAGGGAGAGATCTTCGGGCTGCTGGGCCCGAACGGCGCGGGCAAGACCACGACGTTGCGCATCCTGACCACGCTGTTGCCCGCCGACGACGGTGAGGCCATCGTCGCCGGGGCCGACGTCCGCCGCGAGCCGCGCCTGGTCCGCAAGCGGATCGGCTACGTCGGGCAGCTCGGCGGGGCCGACGCCAATGCCACCGGGCGGGAGAACCTGCTGCTCGCCGGGCGCCTGTACGGGCTGTCGGCATCCGGCGCACGGCGCCGGGCGACTGAGCTGCTGACCGTGTTCGACCTGGCGGCGCTGGCCGACCGGGCCGTCAGGACCTACTCAGGCGGGCAGAAGCGCCGCCTGGAGGTCGCCCTGGGCATCATGCACGAGCCACGCGTGCTCTTCCTCGACGAGCCGACCACGGGCCTGGACCCGCAGAACCGGGCCAACCTGTGGGACCAGCTCCGGCAACTGCGCGCTAACGGGGCGACCATCGTCATCACCACCCACTATCTGGATGAGGCTGACCAGCTGTGCGACCGGGTCGCGATCGTTGACCACGGCGCCGTGATCGCACTGGGTACCCCCGAGGAGCTCAAGCGCCGGTACTCGAGCAACGCGATAACGCTGACCCCGGAAGCGCCCGCCGCCGACCTGGCCAGCCTGGCCAGGGAGCTCGTCGAGGAACTGGCCGCCGAGAGCCTGGCCACAGCGGCAGACGGCGCGGCCGTCACGAACGGGACGATCCGGCTGGCGGTCACCGACACGACGCGGGCGATGGCGGCCGCCTGCGCGCTGCTGGCCGCGCGGGGCATCGAGGTCGCGGACGTGTCCGTGGCCCGCCCCACCCTGGACGACGTGTTCCTCAACGAGACAGGCAAGACCCTGCGTGACACCGGAGCGGCGGCATGACCGGGCCAGCCTCCAGAAGGCGCCGAGCCCGGCGGAAGGACCAGCTGAAAGAGAGGACACAGCATGACTGAGACCATGGCGCCCGAGCTGACCGGGACGCGGGCGGGAGACAGCGCGCGGGGCGGGGGAACGCCCTTCGCCGTCCAGGCGGGCCTGTTCTTCCGGCGCAAGATGCTGGAATCGCTGCGCCAGCCGGCCTGGATCGTGATGGGGCTGACGACGCCCCTGCTATACCTGGCCCTGTTCACGCCGCTGCTGAACTCGCTGGCGGGCAGCCCCGGCTTTCCCAGGGGCCATGTCCTCGACGTATTCGTGCCGGGCGTCCTGGTGCTGATCGCCTTCGGCGCGGGCATGGGGGCGGGCTGGCCGGTCATCTGGGAGCTCGACTCCGGGGTCATCGAGCGGCTCCGGGTTACCCCGGCCAGCCGGCTGGCGCTGCTGCTTGGCACGGTGATCCGCGACATCGTGATGTTCCTGGTCCCAGGGGTCGTGGTGATCGTGGTCGGATGGGTCGCCGGGTTCCACGTGCACCTAGCGGGCCTGGTCGTCCTGCTGGTCCTGCTGTCGCTGCTCACGGCGGCCTGCTCCGCCACCTCGTCGGCGCTCGGGCTTGTTCTGAAGCAGATTGGCAGCCTGGCCGCCGTGGTCACCGGGGTGCAGCTGCCGCTGACCCTGCTAGCCGGCATCTTGCTGCCGCTGTCGCTCGGCCCGACCTGGCTGCGGGTCCTCGGGCACCTCAACCCGATGTACTACGCGGTCGTGGCCGCTCGCAGCCTGGCGGCCGGCACGATCGGCACGGCCGGGGTCGGCGTCGGGTTCCTTGTCACCGCGGCCGCGGCCGCCCTGGCCCTGTGGTGGGGCACCCGCGCCTACCACCGGGCCATGGCATAAAGGCCAGGAAACCAAAGGCCAGGAAGCCAAGGGCCAGGAAACCAAAGGCCAGAAAGCCAAAGGCCGGGAAACTATCCGCCAATCGCGGACATGGGGCGGTCGGGCTGCAGGAACGTGGGGTCGTTGATCCCGTGGCCGGGCAGCTTGACCGCCACGGCGGCCCGCCAGCGGGCGGCGATCTCCTCGTCGGAGGCGCCGCCGCGCAGCGCCGCGCGCAGGTCGCTCTCCGAGCGGGCGAACAGGCAGTTGCGGATCTGGCCGTCGGCGGTCAGCCGTACCCGGTCGCAGGCACCGCAAAATGGCCTGGTCACCGAGGCGATCACGCCGACCCGGGCCGGCCCGCCGTCCACGAGGAAGGTCTCGGCCGGAGCCGCCCCGCGGGCCCGGCCGGCATCGGGCGCGAGGGAGAACTCCGCCGCGAGCAGCCGAAATATCTCGTCCGCGGTCACCATCTCCGCACGCTTCCAGCCGTGCTGCGCGTCCAGGGGCATCTGCTCGATAAAGCGAAGCTCATAACCGCGCGCCAGGCAGTAGCGCAGCAGCGGGACGGCCTCGAAGTCGTTGACGTCACGCATGAGGACCGCGTTGACCTTGACCGGGGACAGGCCGGCGGCCGCGGCGGCGGCCAGGCCATCCAGCACGTCAGGAAGCCGATCGCGCAGGGCCAGCTTGCGGAACACCTCGGGTCGCAGCGTGTCGAGGGATACGTTGATCCGGTCCAGGCCCGCCTCGCGCAGCGGGGCGGCCAGGCGGGCCAGCCCGATGCCGTTCGTGGTCAGTGAAATCTCCGGACGGGGCGACAGCCCGGCCGTGGCCGCTATGATCGGGACCAGGTCACGGCGCAGCAGGGGCTCGCCCCCCGTGAACCGGACCTCTCGGATACCGAGCAACTCGACGCCGATCCGGACCAGGCGACTGACCTCGTCGCCCGACAGAACGTCCGGCTTGGGCAGCCACTGAAGGCCCTCGGGGGGCATGCAGTACGTGCAGCGGAGGTTGCAGCGGTCGGTCAACGACACCCGCAGGTCCGTCGCTATACGTCCATATGAGTCCGCCAGCATCATCTCAGCCTACGCGTCCGTTCCGGCACCACGGGCCTCGCCGGACCGTGCTTGTCTCAACGTCACAAAACAACCTTGTCATGCCTGATGTTTCGTCGCGGGCCGGCGGGCGAACATGTAGCTCGGTACAGTGGGGAGAATTGCTAAGCTCCCGATTCGTCCGCAACAACGAGCTTGGACCCCCCGATGGGAAGTAACGGCGCTTTATGGCACCTACCGAAGCATCCTCCGGTCGCCTGACCAGGCCTCCCGGTGATGTCACCGGCCGCCACCGGCTGCGTGATACCCGGCGCCCGGTCAGTGACCGGCTACCCTGGCCGTGGCTGTTTCCGCTGCTGGTCTACGGTGCTACCTGGATTCTTATCGTTGGAACCTGGCAGGCTGCCAACGCGATCTACCACACCAGCGAGCCCTGGACGTTTTATTTCCTGTTCAAGGATGCCGCGCACTACCTGTCGATCGCCCAGTCGGGCTACCCGAGCAAGCTGGTCTTCCCGCCGCCGACGGTCCACCATCCCTATCCGCCGTTCCAGCTCGTCAACTTGCCGGCCAGTTACAACCCGCTTATCACCTACAAGCCGCCGGTCCCGCCGGCGCCCTATCCGTACCTGCCGGCGTTCTTCCCGGCCTGGCCGGCGCTAATCTGGCTGGCCCACTGGGTCACCGCCGGCAACTGGATCTGGGGCGCGATGCTCGCGACGATCGCCTCGGGGGCGGCGGCGGCGCTGGGCGTCTGGGGGCTGGCCGACCGGGTCGCGGGCCGCGTGGTCGCTGACCGGGCGGTCGTGGCGTTCTGCCTGTTCCCCGGTGCGATGACGTTCGGCATGCTGTACTCGGAGCCGCTCGCGATCGCCATCGCCGCGGCGGTCCTGCTGGCCATGCTCGACCGGCGGTGGCTGCTGGCGGGCGTGCTGGCGGGCGTGGGCACGGCCGAGCGGCCCACGCTGATCGTGCTCACCGGCGTCCTGGGCCTCGGGGCCATCGTGGCGATCAGGCAGCGGCGGGAGTGGCGCGCGCTGGCGGCCGCCCCGCTGTCGCTGGGCGGGGTGGCCTTCTTCTTCCTGTGGCTCGGCCGCCGGTATCACAAGCTGGACTTCTGGATCTCGACCGAGAGGCACGGCTGGAAGGAGAAGATCGACGGCGGCGTGCACACGGTGCAGCTGCTGACCTGGCAGCGCAGCTCCGGTGCCGACAAGAACGTGTTCTACACGATCGTGCTGACGATCATGCTGGCGGCGGGCATCGCCGGCATCACCTTCATGGTCCAGGCGCGGCTGCCCTGGCAGCTGACCTTGTTCACGATCCTGACCCTGCTGGCCTGCCTGGTGTCCAACGCCCAGAGCAGCAAGCCCCGGTTCGTGTGGAGCGCCTTCGGTATCTTCATCGGGTTCGCGGCCGTCAAGCTGCCTCGCTGGCTGTTTTGGGTTGTGGTCGTCGCGTCGGCCGGCTTGCTTGCCTTCCTGTTCGGCTGGTGGCCCCACCACTACGTGGGTCCCGCGCCGTGACGGCAGGACCGCGGCACTGCCCGTTCTGGCTCAGGGGCTAAGGAGCACTGTCGTTTACGGCCTGGGGTGGCGGGGAATCCAACCCGCCGACCGCGCGGTGGCGCGGCCCGCTCGTCAGTAGGAGAACCCCTTGGCCGTGAGTGACAGCCCCTGGTGGAAGGACGCCGTCGTCTACCAGGTGTACCCGCGCAGCTTCGCCGACAGCGACGGGGACGGGATTGGTGACCTGGAGGGCCTGCGCGGCCGCCTGGACTACCTGGCCGGCCTGGGGGTCGACGCCCTCTGGCTGACCCCGTTCTACCCGTCGCCGCTGCACGACGGCGGGTACGACGTGGCCGACTACCGCGGGGTCGACCCGCGGCTGGGAACGCTGGACGGCTTTGACGCCCTGCTGGCCGACGCGGGCACGCGCGGCCTGCGGGTGATCGTCGACATTGTCCCGAACCACTGCTCGTGGGATCACCCGCTGTTCCGGGCGGCGCTGGCCGCCGGTCCCGGCGCCAAGGAGCGGGACCTGTTCATCTTCCGGCCGGGCCGAGGGCCCGACGGCTCGCAGCCGCCCAACAACTGGCCGGCGGCCTTCGGCGGCCCGGCCTGGGACCGGGCGCGGGAGGTACCCGGCCAGCCGGGTCCCCGGGACCAGGCCGCGCCGGACGATGACTGGTACCTGCACATGTTCGACGTCAGCCAGCCGGACTTCAACTGGCGCCACCCGGCCGTCGTGGCGATGTTCGAGGACACGCTGCGGTTCTGGCTGGATCGCGGGGTCGCGGGCTTCCGCGTGGATGTCGCGCACGGCCTGTTCAAGGATCCCGCGCTGGCCGACGCCCCGACAGCGGAGCGGTCGCACGCCCCGTCGGGCTACTACCACCAGCCCGAACTGCACGCCCTGTACCGGACGTGGCGCAAGATCCTGGACTCCTACCCGGCCACTGTGTTCCCTGGCGCGCGGACGGCCGTCGGTGAGGTCTGGTACGACGAGCCGTCCACGCTGCGGCCGTACCTGGCCCCGGACGAGCTGCCCCAGGTCTTCAACTTCAGTTTCATCTTGTCGCCCTGGGACGCGACGTCGGTCCGGGCGGCGATCGACTCCACCTACGCGATGTCCGACGGGTCGCAGGCCCCCTGGGTGCTTGGCAACCATGACGTGGTCCGGCCGGTGACCCGGTTCGGAAGCCCGGCGGCGGCCCGCGCGGCCGCGCTCCTGCAGCTGGCCCTGCCCGGCTCGGCCTACATCTACCAGGGCGAGGAGCTCGGGCTGCCCGAGGTGCTCGACATCCCTGACTCGGCCCGCCAAGACCCCACCTTCCGCCGCACCGGGGGCAAGCGGGTCGGCCGCGACGGCTGCCGCGTCCCGCTTCCCTGGTCAGCCGCTGGCCCCTCCTTTGGATTTTCAAGAACGGGTAGTGGCCAGTCTTCCCCCGCCTGGCTCCCGCAGCCGACGGGGTGGGGGACGTACTCGGTCGAGGCGGAGCGAGATGACCCCGCGTCGTTCCTGAGCCTGTACAAGGCGGCACTGCGGCTGCGCCGGTCGCATCCGGCCCTCGGCGGGACCAGCGCACTGCACTGGCTGGACGCGGAAGCGGCCGGCCCGTCCCCGATTAGGCAGCCGGAGGGGACGCGCGAGCGTCCCAACGACGGGCAGCTGCACTTCCGGCGCGAGCCGGGGTTCGAGCTGTTCGCCAACCTCGGTCCTGATCCCGTGCCCGCGCCGCCGCACCGGGAGGTGCTGCTGGCCAGCTCACCGCTGGCGGGGGCGGGCGGCGCGGCCCTGGTTCCGCCGGGCACGACGGTCTGGCTGGCGGTGTAGGACTCGGTCAGGGGGCCGGCGCGGCACTCACTGGGCGACCCTGCTTGCTTACTGTTCGTTACCTGATATGTTCCCTCCGTGATGGGGGATCTGGAGTCCGCCGCTGACGTGACGGAAGTCCCGGCCGCGGCCCGCCCGGCCAGGACCAGGCACCGGCGGCGCCGGCTGAGCAGCACGCCGACGGCGTGGATCATCGTGGTGGCCACGGCAGGCGCACTGGCGCTGCGGCTCTTCACGTTCACCCGGCCGGGCTACCTGACCGGGATCACCGAGTACGACGACGGGGTCTACCTCGGGGCGGCGATGCAGCTGGTCAAGGGGGTTGTGCCCTACCGCGACTTCGCGTTCGTCCAGCCGCCGGGCATCATCATGCTGATGACCCCGGTGGCCGTGGTCGCGTCGCTGACGACCACCGTCAAGGCGCTGGCGCTCGCCCGGGTCCTGACCGCGCTGGCCAGCGCGGCCTGCGTGCCGCTCGCGGGCCGCCTGATGGCCCACCGCGGCCCGCTGCCGACGCTGGTGACCTGCGGCTTCCTGGCGATCTACCCCGCCGACGTCAGCACCGCGCACACGCTGATGCTCGAGCCGTGGATGAACCTGCTGTGCCTGCTGGCCGTCACGGCCGCCTTCCGCGACGGACGGCTGGCCCCGGCGGGCCGCCTGCTCGTGGCCGGGCTGGCGATGGGCTTCGCGGCGGTGGTTAAGTTCTGGGCGCTGGCCCCGGCGGCGGTGCTGCTGGCCGTGTGTGTCGGGGCCTGGCTGTCCGCTGGCCGCCCGGCGGGCCGGGCGGCGATCCGGCGCTACCTGGCCGGCCTGGCCGCCGGGTTCACGCTGCCGCTCGCGCCGTTCGCGCTGGCCGCTCCGGTAGCGCTGTGGCACAGCACGATCGTCGACCAGGCCGCTCGGACCGGCACCGCCGTGCCGGTCGCCGTCCGCCTGGCCCACCTGACCGGCCTGATCGACATCATGACCGTCCATGGTCACCTGGCTCTCGACGCGGGCACCACGTCCATCTACGCCGCGGGGAGCGCGGCTCCGCTGGACGCACGATCCAGCCTGACCTGGCTGCCCTACGTCGTGGCGGCGGCCGGCCTGGGCGTTCTGGCGGGCGGCTTGTGCTGGCGGGCGGCGCGCCGGTCGGTGCCGCTGTCGCCGCTGGAGTGGTTCTCGGCCGTCACCGCCGCGCTGGCCTGCGCCGCGATCGTGAACTACTCGGCGTTCTTCTACCACTACCCGGACTTCCCGGCCCCGTGGCTGGCCCTCACCGCGGGGGCCGCGGCGGGCGCGGTGGCCCGCCACCGGGCCCGGTCGGTCGCGGCCGCCATCGCCGTCGCCTTCTTTCTTGTCGCCGCGGTGCAGGTGGCCGCGATCTATCCGATGAGGCAGGTCACCGCGCAGGCGATCGCGCACCGCATTCCCCGCGGCTCGTGCGTGGTGACCGATGAGGTGTCGCTGACGATCGCCGCCGACCGGTACGCCGGCTACCCGGCGTCCTGCCCGGTCATCGTGGACTCACTCGCCCAGACCCTGGCCCTCAGCGACGGCGTGAGCGTCCAGGGCGGCGCGGCTCATAACCCGGCGGCGGTCGCGGCCTGGCGGGCCTGGCTGGGCCGGGCCGACTACGTCTGGCTGACGCCCGGCCTGCACCCGGGCGGCGGGTCGGTCCGGCGCATCCCGTGGACGCCGGGCCTGCTCGGCTGGTTCGGGCGCTCGTTCACCGC
>Ga0335072_10016813_pt1 | contig 10361 bp, 10 predicted proteins | sample Lox_Sample_21_FD_206725 | JGI IMG/M metagenome (GOLD analysis project Ga0335072, IMG submission 206725) | Soil microbial communities from Loxahatchee National Wildlife Refuge, Florida, United States - Lox_Sample_2.1 | ecosystem: Environmental > Terrestrial > Soil > Wetlands | place: USA... | reverse complement strand
TCGCCCAACGCTTCGAGCGGCGCTTTACGCGCAATCACCACCTTCGCTGCTTTGACTTCCTCATGTGCCTGCGTGTCGTAGCGGGCATCAGTAAAGAACACGCTGCCGGCTTCTTCGATCAGTAGCAGCCCGGCGCTCCCGGTGAAGCCGCAAAGATATCGAATGTTGGGAAGATGATTGATCAGCAACCCGTCGTAGCGCGTGGTAGCGATGTGCTCCCGCAGCCTCTTCTGGCGCGCCTGGAAGTTCATTGAGGGAAGTGTAGCAGGACGGGGATGAGCTTGAGCGATGAGCTAGAAATTGGAAGCATCTGAGACCGTTCCCAGACCAGCTCTTTGCGCACTGCTCGCCACTAAAACACAACCGCCGGCTTGACAGGTTCTTCAGGCCGGCGGCTTCTAATTCAGTACTTGGAACTCGCGACTCAGGACTGGTTATGTCTGAATGATTCGCGGAGTGATGAAGAAGATCAGCTCCTGATTTTGCGTCTGTACTTGCGTGTGCTTGAACAGATTGCCGAGAACCGGGATATTTCCCAGCACCGGGACCATGGAAATGTTGATCGAATTCTGCGTCTGGATGACGCCGCCGATCACCACAGTTCCACCGTCCGTCACCAGCACCTGTGTGGTAGCTTGCTGGGTGATCAGTTCCGGGTTACCCTGCACTTCCTGGCCGAAGTTCGGCGTGGTGTTTTCCACGTCTACGTTCAGGAAGATGGTGTTCTCCGAAGTGATCTGCGGAGTGACCGTGAGCCGCAGGAACGCATCGACGTAAGTGACCGTCGGCGGACCACCCAACTGCGCCTGAGTCACAATCGGAACACGGACACCCTGCTTCACGATCGACTGAATATTGTTCTGGGTGACGATGCGTGGACGCGAGAGCACCTTCAGCAGGCCGCGAGATTCCGCAGCTTCGAGGACTAAATCAATCTGCATGTTGTTGCTGGCGTTCACGAACTGGAGACCGCTGGTAGGTGACGTCGGCACGAGGTTCGAGAACAGTGGAATGGTCGTTCCCGAAGTCGAACCCGTACCGGGCGTTACAACGTAGCCCGGATTCAATCCGTTGATAGTGGTTTGCGTCGTACCTACGCCTTGCGAGCCGCCCACTGCACTGTGGCCATTGCCCCATCCGAAACCAACTTGTGTTCCGATATCGCGGGCAAACTGGCGAGTTGCAGCCACGACGCGCGCTTCGATCTCGACTTCCTGAGTCTTGCGATCAAGCTGCGTCAAGAGCCGGTCGATGACCGGGATGACCTTCGGAATATCGCTCACCACGATCGCATTGGTGCGATCGTCAGCCACTACGTCGCCACGCTGCGAAAGGAACTTCTTGACTGTAATGAGCACATCCTTGGCTTTGGCGTAGCTCAGGAAACGGGTGACCGAAACCTTCTCAACCGCCATCGCTTCGGATTCGATTTGCGCCCGGCGGGCATCGGCTTCGCGCTTCAAAGTGTCAACCGTCGCGATGCGAAGGACGTTGCCTTCCAGTTCCCGTGCCAGATCGTTGTTCTTGAGCACAATGTCGAGCGCCTGATCCCACGGCACATCATCCAAAACCACGGTCAAAGTTCCATGCACGTTGGGATCGAGAACGACGTTCAAACCGCTGATCTCGTGAATCAGGCGGAAAAAGTCTTTCAAATCGACATCTTTCAAATTCACCGAGATAGGCTCGCCCGTGTATTTTGGACCCGCGGTTGCGGGCGCCTGCCCTGCCTGCGCCCTCTGTTCAGCAGCCAGGTTTACAGCGGGACTGATTCCCGTCGAACTCTGGGCTGCACCAGTTGAGCTTTGCGCCTGAGCAGCATGCTCGCTGACGGGAAGCAATTCCACCGCGGTTTTGTCGGCAAACCGGGCGGCGGCTTCCTGAGCGCGGGCAGCAGGTTCATCGGCCGTCTGCGAGTCACCTTCGGGCTTGGTCGTGCTCTTTGCCTGATAGGAAGGCTCAACAAACACGAAGTTGTTCGGACCAGACTGCTTGGCCAGCGAGGCCGTGCTCGTGGCCGACGCTGTCTCTTCCGGTTTGGGTGCAAACGGGGACGCAGAAGCGCTGGGGGAAACCGGATTGCCTGCAACAGTCGCGCTCACGCCGCCGCTCGCTTTGGGCGCCATGTTGCCGGCCGTTGCTTCGGCAACATCCCGAGCATGCAGGGTCAGGATTAACTTGCCGGCAGGTCCAGGCGTCAGATCATAGGAGCAGGCCTTGTCGAGATCGACGACAAGCCGCGTTGTCGGCGGTGTCTGGCCGTCCATGCCGATGCGCAGCCCCTTCACGCCGTTTGCTTCCACCGCGATGCGGCTCTTGCCCGTGGCCATCAGAGTCCCGGGCAGATCCACAACCACACGCGCGGGCGAGCTCAAAGCACTGAGCTTTGGAGTTAGCGCGCCGCTGGATTGCATCTCAATCTGGACGTCGTCCTTACCCCGGACCACGTCGACTCGATCAAGCCGGTTCGGTGTCTGGGCTGTCGCAGCCGCTGTGATGAGCAGCAACAACATGCAGGTTTTCAGTAGTTGCTTTCGCATTTCGCCTCTCCCAACCGCGGGACTTTGCCCGCGTTATGCTTCGCCAAGCTTGCATCCCTGCTCCGGATTTCCGAAGCAGCCGTCCCCAACTAAACTGCGGGTGTGAAGAGTCTCTTCACGACCTCACGTGTAAACGATTTGCCCAACTTATCCTGCACCGTTTCCTCGAAGGTGACTGAATCCCCCGTAATCTTCATGACGTACCCGTTGAAAACCGGGTCGTTCTCGCGCAAGAAATAAGCCTTGTTCAGGTTGTTGGTGACCACGGCAATAAATCCTGAGTCGGACTTAACCACGCCCCGCAGATTGATGGCGCCAATCTCCAGGCACTTCTTGCCCGTGGCACACCCCGAACCGCTCTGTTGCACGACCGGACTGAAGAACGGATCACGTTTCCCGTTCATCGCCCACTTCTTGTCTTCCGGTTTCTTCTCTTCGGGCTTCTTGTCGTCTGCCGTGGCTTGCTCCGTAGCGTCGGCTTTCGTTGCACTTTCTTTGTCTTTGCTCACGGTCACGACCGTAGATTTTGCGGGCGCAGATTTTGCGGGTATCGCGGCCTTGGCCTGCTTCGAATCCTGCTTTCCGCTTTTATAGGCTGGTTTTGGTGTCGCCACTTTCGCTACGGCTGTTTTCGCAGCAGGAGCGGCGGGTTTTACCGACGCAGTCTTTCCCGGAGCCGAAGTATTCTTCGCTGTCGTGGTCGAAACCGCTTCTCCGCCATGCACCGTCAGGATGAATTTTCCATCCGCGACTGTAGCGGATTCGTAGGTCAGAGCTTTTTCGAGGTCCACAACGACGCTGGTGGTGGGCGGAGTCTTACCATCCATGCCCACGCGCAGGCCTTTCACGCCACCGCTACCGACAGCAATCTTGGTTTGGGCGGTGGTGACGACCGTATCTGGCAACTCCACCAGGATGCGGGCCGGAGAACCGAGTTTGCTGACTTTGGGAGTAACCGAACCGCTGGAGCTGATCTCAATCTGGATCTTGTCGCCAGCCGGAGTCACGTTGATGTGCTGCAGTTGATTGTGCGAGCCAGAGTTCGAGGCCGCTTTCACCGCAGAGGATTTCGCCGGGCTGGCGGCAGCCGGACTGGCAGGCTTCGAAACCGGAATGACCGCTGGCCTCACCGCCGGCGCCGGAGCGCCTGCGGCTGGCTTGCCGGGATTTACGATGCCCGCAGCATCCAGCGCAGCATTCGTATCGTTGGTCTGTTTTTGCTGCAGCGACTTGGCCACGCTGCGCGCGTTGTCGATGGCGTCGGGATTCTGCGCCTCGGCTTGCGTCGAGAAGGCCGCGCCCGTCGTCATCGTGATTGCGATTGCCAGAATGCCTGTACTCAGCTTCGCCATCTTCATGGTTGTTCCTACTTCGCCGCCGGCGCTCCGGGTTTTGTCCCGGCGCCAGCTGCGGAAGGTTGCGTATCGTGACTGAAATAAGTAGTCGCGGTAAATGACGCGACGATGCTCTCGTTGGGCGCGTATTGATACGTGTGCTTGAGCTTCGCGTTCTGCGCATTCCTCGTCGTGGAGACCAGCAGATTGCTGATGTTGACGATGCGTTCCAGCTTACTTACGCGATCGAAGAAGTTCAGCATCGAGTAATACGGGCCGTCTGCTTCAATATTGAAAGGAACCTCGGTGTAATACTGCGCCGGTTTGACGTCCTTGGCCTCGTAGCGTCGCAGTTCGATTCCCGCTTTGCCTGCCTCTCCATCCATCATGGTGATGAAGGCGTCAATCTGCTTCTCGTCAGGAACGATGCGCTGCTCGATCTCGAGCTGCTGCTTGAGTTCGGCCAGTTGCTGCTCCATCTGCTTCAGCTTGGGCCGATATGACTCCAGCTCATTGTTCTCCCGGATTTTTTCCTGGAGCGCCTGCTGCGCCGTCATGTTCTTCGCGGCCTGGCTCTTAAAGACGGTGAAGTACAGCGCTGCCGAGACCACTGCTCCGCCGGCAATCACCACTCCCCACTGTTTCAACCCAGACAGTTCGCCAAAATTCATCGCCATGTTTTCCGCCTATCGTTCGTCTGCCTACGACTTGGTGCTGCTGGCGCCGCCAGCGGCCTTGTCGCAGGTCAGGATGAACTGAAACGCCTGCATATCTTTGATCTGCTCGTCCTGCCAGGTTTCTTTGATCTCAACGTTCTTGAAGAAGCCTGTTTTTTGCAGGTTGGCAATCAGGTTGGCCACTGCGTCGGTCGACAGCGCCGTACCCTCTACATTCACGCTGGGACCGGTGTCATCCAACTTGGTCAGCCATACCGCCTCGGTGTTGTTGACGGTTTCGCCCATCATGGCCAGCAGATTGACTGGGCCAGTCTGATTGGCGCGCAGGCCATCGATGACATCCACGCGCCGCTTGTAGGCGTTGGCCTGATTCTGGCGCTCCAGAAAACGCGCCTTGACATCGGCCAGCTCGCGGTTCTTCGCCTCGGCCACTTTCATCTGGGCCGCAATCGCCTTCTCCTGGCGATCCAGGCGATACCAGTAGCCGACGTTGATCAGGCCGGCCAAAACCAGAATGACCAACACCTTCAGCTTGGGCGAACCCATGTCGCCCATCTGCATGGTGGGCATTGCCGGACCGCCGCCGCTGCCGCGTTTCCCTTTCCCCTTGTTAGTTTCGAGCAGGTTGATTTTGATCATAGGGATTCAAAGCTCCTCAGAGCCAAACCCACAGCCACCGCCATCTGGCCAGGGTTTTGCTCTACCAGTTCGGCTCCGTGCCCTTCCGCGGGTGGAGTGACGCGTTGAAACGGATTGAACAACTCCACCGGCATGGAGAACTCCTGCCGCAGCGCTTCCACCAGCCCCGGCACCTTCGACGATCCACCCGCGAGATAAATCTTCTCGATGTGCTCGCCGGCCGCGCTGGCGCGGAAGAAGTCAAATGTCTTCTGAATTTCCAGAACGATGATTTCGGTCACCTGCTGCAGGATCGGCTGCTTCGCGTCTTCGCTGACCGTTCCAACTTTGTTGCCCAGCTTGAGCGACTCCGCATCTTCAAAACTGAGATCCAGCTCTTTCTGCAGCGAATCGGTGTATTGATGTCCGCCAACGCTGACATCGCGCGGGAACAACGGCGTGGTCCCTTTTACGATGTTGATATTCATCACGCTGGCGCCCAGGTTCAACAGAGCTACCACCTGCCCGGGCGCAGGCTGATAGTTGTACTCGTAGCAGTTCTGCAGGGCCAGGGCATCGATGTCGACGATAGCCGGGGTGCGGCCCGCCATCGAGAGTACGTTGGTGTAGTTCAGAATCTTGTCCTTCTTCACCGCGACGAGAAGCACGTCCATCTGCGGGCTGCCCGCTTCGTCGGAAAGAATCTGATAGTCGAGACTTACATCGGCCAGATCGAACGGAATATGCTGTGCCGCTTCCTTCTCGATCGTCTCGGCTAACTCCTGATCGCTCATCGACGGCAATGAGATTTTCTTCACGATCACCGAGTGCCCGCTCACCGCCGTGGCCACAGCCTTGGTCTTGATCTGGTTATCGAGGAACAGCTTGGAAATGGCGCTCGAGACCGTGCCGGAATCGACGATCATCGAATCGACCACGATGTCTGAGGCCAGCGGTTCGAGTCCTAGATGGGCGACTTCAATCTGCCCACCCTTCTTTTTCAACTCCACGGCCTTAATGCTCGACGAGCCTACGTCCAGACCAACAATCGATTTCGATCCCAATCCAAACATGTGCCCACCTTCATAGCGCCGGCTGCTTGCCGGCAAATTGAACTAAACTTGCCCAGCACCTTTTGCCGCTGCCTTTTTTTTCGGCTGCGGTTCCATCTCACTTGATTTCTCTTCCATCCATTGATCCAGCCGTGATTTCTTAAAGCGCCAGCGATTGCCTAGCTTGAACGCCGGTATTTTTTGTTCGCCGACGTACTTGTACAACGTGTCTGGACTCACGCCCAGGTACTGCGACGCCTGGCGAATATTCATCACTTCCCGTGAATCGCCCATAATTCCTTTGCTTGTCTCTCGAATGGTGCGCGCTTTCTATGCAAAATCGAGAGACGCGGCGCCCGGAGTCGCACTCCGAGGGCTGTCGGTGTCAAGAGCATATATCAGCCCGAAAAAGCCTCGGGTCAAAGCGAATGTGCCGTTTTTACTGGGTTTTTTGCACGTTTCCTGGAACGTGCAAAATACAGGGACAGCTTCACATACAACCAGTTGTGGTTTATGTATGACCACACACAATTAGATGGATGCGCCCTAGGAGCAATCCGTAGTCATCCCGAGACTCGTAACTGAAGTACTAGGCACGGTACGGAGGTACTACATCGTTCGCGGAAGTCGCTTCTATCCCAGCGTTTATGAAATTTGTGGATTCTTGCTCATCGCAGTTTCCACGGTTAAATTCGCCTATTGCCGGCGTACCCCAGACTGGAATTTTTTCCTTTTCGTGTCAGGGATCGCGACAGCGACAACCAATAAACCTCAGGTGTTCCTTTCCCATCACCATGCAGTGACGCTCCTCTGCGGTAATCTAGTTTCGTACCTTTGGAGGATGTGTTGAGCTATCTAGATCGCATTCAACCTCTCGCTCTCCTCGTCATGCGACTGACGCTGGGCATCATCATGGTTGCGCATGGTTTTCCCAAGGTATTCGGTGGACTTCATCATTACGCGGGAATGATCGCGGGACTCGGCCTTCCCAGCTGGCTGGCCTATGTTTCGGCATTTGCGGAATTCGTCGGCGGTTTGTTTTTACTTGCTGGTTTCTTCACACGCTGCGCTGCGTTTGCCATTGTGATCGACCTGGCGGTTGCAATCTGGAAAGTGCACTGGCACAACGGTCTGACGCGTGAGCACGGAATGGAATTTCCTCTGGCCCTCGCAACGCTGGCGTTTGCACTGATTTTTTTCGGAGCTGGTCCTATTTCGATCGATCACATCCTGCGCGGCGGCGGCAGCGCCTCGAAAAAATCGTGAAGGGCACATCGCGTTTTGGGTGCGCAAATTGTAAAGTTTCTTCAAGATGACAACTTGCGGAGAGAACTGGGGTTAGACGGCAAGTACACCGAAATTGTGGAGTCATCACTGCAATCGAGGTAATGCCCGGCACTTGTTTCATGGGCCGCGAATTTGAATCTACGTTGTGAATGAAATTAAGATGAACAGGTTACCCCGAAACTTACATCCAATTGCCTTTGCGATTGCATCGTAGCCCCATGAGGGGAATCAAGACAGGAGGTTGTTTGTGAAAAAGCTAGGCTTCCTCGCGGTTTTGTTGGGATGTCTTTTGTTCACTGGCGTTGCTTTTGCGCAACAGGGCGATGCCATGTTCAGCCTCAGTACGGTGGGCACACCGAGCAACAACGGATGTCAGATTTCCTCACTTTATGGCATTGCGTGCCCAGAAAGCGGTGGATTGTATACCGGCGTCGGCGCCGATGTGATTTTTCATCGGCGAATGGGTGTGGGTTTCGATATCGATTGGCGCGCAACCCAAGGTTACTACGGCGGATCTGGCGGTGAACCCTACCGCCCAATTCAGTTTGATTTTAACGGCGTGTACCAGCCGAAACTGGGAAAGAAGCTTGGGGCTGATGTGTTTGGCGGCATCGGCTGGCAGAGCACGCGGTTCTACACGAACCAGTACAGTTGCGGCTATTTCAGCGGATGTATCAATTACAACACCTCGACCCACTTTCTGATTGATGCCGGTGTGGGCCTTCGTTACTACGTGTGGGGCCACTTCTTCGTGCGCCCGGAAGCGCGCTACTACTATGTAAACAACAACACGAACGACTTCACATCGAACAATCTGTTTCGGGTTGGCGCATCTATCGGCTATACCATCGGCCCGGACTAGATCTGTGTGATGTTGGGCTGCGCTGGCGAAATGCGTTAGTATGAATTTCCGCGGGCGATCAGAGTGCTGGTCGCCCGTCGGCATTCCCATGGGCGTACTCTTCCTTTAAATCGCGCCTTGACGAGGATCTATTTGAGAAAGCTCTTGCTCGCCAGCGTTATTCTGGCTTTCGCCAATCTTGCCCACGCTCAGCAATTTGATTTCGCCGCCGGCGCCGGCGTACTTTTCTCCCCCAAAAACCCCAATGCCTCGATTGCCTTTCCACCGCCGGCGGACAGCGGAGGAATCTACCCGAGCATCAGCGCACAGTATCTCAATGAGAAGCGGGTCGGAATCAGCGTCGAGGGTGCATTCCGCTACAACGAAGCGCTCTACAACGGATTTCAGCACTACCGGCCCGTTTTCTACGATGTGAACGCCGTGTATTCCCCGAAACTAGGGCGCAAGCTGGTGGCCGATATTATGGCGGGTGCGGGCGGAGAAACCCTTATTTTCTATCAAGGACTTGGACCGTGCGGCGCCCCCAGCGGCTGTCATGCTTATGTAAACGACACCCATCTGCTTCTCCACTTCGGTGGCGGAGTGCGCTACTACTTCCGGCATAACTTCTTCGTGCGCCCCGAAGCCAACTATTACTTCATCCACAACAACTATGAGTTCTATTCGGACAATGTGCTTCGGTTGGGAGCTTCAATCGGATACACTTGGGGCTCACGATAAAGCAGGCGTCGTGCTTGAAAAGGCAGCGCCGGGGCGCTGCCTGTTAATTCCGACAAAACCCCAGATTACGGCTCTTGTTCGCAGGTTTCCGCTTCGTGAATCGCCGCGTCGAGATGCTTGATAGCAGCGACCCGGTGCCCATGGAAATCGTGCTCCGCGGTTTCCAGTTCATGCTTGGCATTCCGCATAGCCTCCAGAGCTTCGTGAATATGCGGATGTGGGGCCGGCAGAGCCGCGTTGGACGCAGGAACTGGTGTGGCGGCTGCAGCGGGGGCGGGAGTTGCTGCGGTCTTTGGTCCGGCAGCTGCTGCCGAGAAGGCAAGCGTAAACAGAACGGTTGCCAGAATAAGCAGAGACAACAACCCGATTTTCTTCATACATTCCTCCTCGTCCGATTGCGGCTCGGACGCAGCCGTGGGATTAAATGGCCACGGAAATTATTCGCGGGCAGCGAGACCCCTCCGCGACTCCCGCACAGTATAGCCGTGCATTCCAAGGCCGCACCTGTGCAAAAGTTAACTGACAAGGTCCTTCCCCCGGCTCAGCGATACTTCTTGCATGAGAACATCACCGACTCGCTAAAACACCATGTCACGCACGCTGGGTGAGAAATTCAATCAACCTCCGATTAAACATCTCCGCACATTCTTCGTATGGCAGATGGCCGACGCCAGGAAACACAGCTGTTTCGCATTTTGAAAAATAGCGTGCGAGTGGCTCCATAGACGATGCGTAGACCGCCGGGTCCTTGTCGCCCCACATCAACAGCGTCGGAATGTCCGCGAGCTTGGGTAGGAGCGATTCCAGTTCGCGAAGGTCCGCGCTCCAGGTGCTGACGATGCTGAGGGCGTGATCGAACAGCCCCGGTATCGCCAATGGGGCTTTGTATCCTTCCAGACTGTCAGCAGGAATCTTCTTGCGGTCGGCAAACATGCGCGCGTGCCAATAGGGATAAAGTGGCGGAATCTTTTCGAGCACAAACCGCACCATTCCTGCGCCGAGCGGCGTGCCGCAAAAGTCCGCCAGCAACCGTCCATGAGGCGACCAGGGATTCACCGGTGCAACCAGGATCAAACTGCGTATCGTCATCTTGCCGCTGGTAACGCACTCTGCCGCCGCGCACATCGCAACCGCTCCTCCGCGTGAAGTCCCAAGCAGATCAAATGAACTGATTCCCAAATTTTCGGCAAACTGCAGGACTCGCAGCGCCGTGGCACGCATGGCGTGATTGATCTTTGGGCGACCCGAAAATCCCGCACCCAGCATATCCG
>Ga0335072_10016812_pt1 | contig 10362 bp, 7 predicted proteins | sample Lox_Sample_21_FD_206725 | JGI IMG/M metagenome (GOLD analysis project Ga0335072, IMG submission 206725) | Soil microbial communities from Loxahatchee National Wildlife Refuge, Florida, United States - Lox_Sample_2.1 | ecosystem: Environmental > Terrestrial > Soil > Wetlands | place: USA: Florida... | reverse complement strand
TACCAGACCAGCAAACAAAAGCAAGCCGCTGCTTATTGCATTCATGATGCCTACCATTAATAGTCCAGTCTCGCTGTGTGGATCATATGAGCTTTGCACAAGTAACCCAATCGCCTGCCCTATTGGAGTCGTAGTTCCATATGCCAGGACCATCAACCAGGGCTTAAGAGATGACCTTGGGAAATTAATTGCTGCTATACGGGAACCAAGCGCCAGACCTTCGAAGGACTGATGAAAAGATATTGCGATGAGAAAGACAATGAAGGGCGTACCCGTAGCCACAGATATAGCCATTCCAATAAACACGGAATGGAAGAGGATGCCTGCTTCAAGGAGCATACATTGAATCATCAAGCGCTTTTGCTCGACCCCAGGAGATAAGGCACTGGACGATAGATTGGCTTGGTTCTCAACGTCGTCGTTAAGCTCAGCGGCGGGATCCAATTCTCCAAAATCAAGATCGGAATCTCTATCGTTATCGTCTTGATCATCTCCATAATGATATCTCACATTCCCGTTCGCCTGTGGTAAAGATTCTGGTAGAGGAGAAGCACCATCAATCAGCCCTTGAGAGGACCCAGTGTCGCCTAGAATTAGGTCTCTCGGGCGATGGTTATGGCCTAGCTTCCCATTTCTGGGTGTTTTGTTTCTGAGTTCAATTGGTCTTACAGTTCCGTTGGTTCGCAACATCCCATGATCGTGTCCATCCTCTTCCATCAAAAGAGGCTCCCACGATTGTCCATGAGAGTGTGAATGTCCCGCACCCCTTGTTCGTAAGAACATCTCAATTCCAACGACGATTAAGGCCGATGTCATAGCTATGACTCCGGCCATTGGCCTGTACCCTTTGTTCCAAAGCCATGGTAGACAGGGGTCCGTGAGTGAAACAAATGCAGTAGGAAGGAGGTGAACGAAGGCTGTCGCTATAAGTACCCCCGTGCCAAAATGTTGTGAGAAGAATACGATTTTGTTAGGTCCTGTATGCTTGGAGGCCCGCCGTGATACCAAAGGAAACCCACAGCCTAGAAAATATTAGTTGATGATTCTCAGAGCTGTTGAGGTGGCCCTTACAGATTGTGCTCAAGGAGAGTATTAGTATCAGTGCAAAAACGTGCGCTGAGGTATTATAATCGCCTTTGTCGCGAGATCCACAAGCTGGCCTCGTAGATTCTTCCTGCCTACGTTCCAACTCCGCTCGCAGAAAGGCTGTCGGAAGGTCGGCCCATGGAGGAGCTGTTGAGAAATAAGTTAGCTTAGCGCTAGTGGAGAGAGAGACGTTACATACCTCTCCGCACCAGATTATTGTCGATCATGATACCAAACTAGATAGAGCGTCCTGAACCTCAGGATCATCATTCATAAGTTGACATTGAGTTTAGATGTGAGAGGACTGAAATTCTGAACCAATGCGGCAGTGCGGAACTAAGGTTAGCGTCATGCTTGTCAGCTCGTTTCGGCACTGCCCGTGACACTGTTGGCACTGAGATCACAAGAAATCCTTGCAAACAAATCGCAATGGCTTTATTCAGGTATCCTGATACTTCCATTTGAGTTAGACATGGATATATATTGACGGAGTCGGACAATTAATGCAACGACGAGAGTTAAGGGGAACTACGGCGACCTGATGGCGGCAGAAGTTTCCTTAGAACGACATAAACATCGTTAATGACAAAGGAAAGTCGATAAATCTAGCGGCTAAAGTATCCCTCTCATTGCTTCTTCCACAAATCAATGGAGGGAGGGAAGTGCCCAGGTCCTGACTGAATGATTGCACTACCAAGTAGGTATGGGGATTTCTATCCCCTCGCCTTGCCTACGCTTCTTCATATTCGCTTCTACATTGCAGCACCTATAATGGCTCTTCGCAAACGATACCGGGAGGTTAGTGACCGCGTTTACTCCTCAATGACTTTTTAGTAAGGATAGTGGGTCTGAGAGTCCTTTTCTTCATGAATTACTTCCATTTTTATGTTCTTATACCTGACTAAGGTGTGCCTTCCGCTTTCTACTGACCTATTAACGAAATTCCCTAGACGCAACATTGAATCCAGTGAACCAGGCAGCAGACGGTCTATACAGGTCCGCACCAGTACAGCCATCCTTGCGAGCGCTGTTGATCTGGATTATTCCTCCTAACTCACTGTCTAGCATGGTCAAATCCGGCGAGTCCGGACCGGCTTGCCGCTCTTTCTTCTCAAGTTTCCTCACAAAATCTATTGCTTCCGGCAAGCTCGTTGTTACTACCTGCCAGCTACCGCTCTCGAACCTGGTCGCATCATCCTCAAGACCTTCAAGACAGATTGGTCTACTAAGCCGAGATGTATCGCCCATTGAGACGAAGTAAACGTTCTGCCTTGTAGCGTTCACCATTAACCCAACGATGACAATGCACAGAGCACCAAACAAAGGCTGAAGTTTGAAGTGCGTGTATCGCATTATGCCGAACTGGCGAGATTCATCTCTAAACTTATACTCCGCTGCTCTCGCAACTTCGTCGCAGAACCTTGTTATTGTGGAGTCTATTTGCGCACATAAAACGTTATGTACCCTTAAGACAGCGTCCACAGTATCTCCATCTGTTTCCAAGCTCTGAATCCAAAGGACTCGGCTGTGAAGCGACCGAAGTCAAAATCGTCCCTTTAATCAGAACGCCATTGCTGATCTGTGTAGTTGAAGGCGGTGCAAAGGCCGATGGGCTTCACGCCTATCCAATAGATTGAAAATGACTTATTGCCGCTGTCTTGGACTTGGTCAGGCGTGAGCTGTGGAAGAGGTTGTATAGGAGGTAGGATGAGTGGATAATAGACAAACCTGTACTCCCAGTGCTTGTATGGAGAGTTCCCTATCCAGGCGAAATTTGAGAAGAATCTCCTTGTTGCTGATTGATCTGTCCTGGTTAGATATCCTGAGTAGGCAGATGTCCGGATCTTTTTCCGATTCCTCAAAAGGCTGTCGTATTAGATAAGGGTTAATGCCTACAGGTCAGAGAGAATTCAGTCGTACGTTGTATATGGCAATACACAGCGGGAAGCTGTATCTTTAAAGGCGATGAAGAGTCATATTATAGCGCAATTTATAGCCGCTGGGAAAGCAAATTACCAAATAGGCTATACTTTTGTGTCAGTCTCTCCGGCTACTGAAGTGTTTACCGATTTATAGTTCAAATTAGATTCGAGACCTGCCGCATTTAGTTTTACACCAGTTACCCGAGTGGAACTTCTGGCAGGCTACTGCTGAGATCATATTTCAAATAGGAAGAAAAGGAAATTTAATGGCCATAACGAAGAATTTCATGCCACATATGTATATTGCCATAGCAGATAACCTGATAAACGGAAAAGGCAATTTGCTCTGAGCTATGATATAGAACGAATTGATGCATCGCTGTCAGTACGAGATCGGGGACAGGACTACATATCTAAGATTGCTAAGAGATTACACAAGCCATGAAGGCCTCTAGTCTCTGGTTAAGGGTTGCTTTAATAAACTGCTATCGAAGTTGCACATACTTCCACCAAAAGTCTTCGTTGATGCCGTCTTGGTCACGCATCTCCTTGTACGTCGTTTCCAGATACCCAATCCTCTTGAAGACCCTATCGTGATTATCATCCCCCTCATCTCCAATCCATAACAGCACAAGGCGGACATCAATATAATGGTCCTCCCCTAAAGCATCCTTGTCGTAATGCAGAAAGAGAAGGCATTGAACGGCAAGGGAACCAACTTTTAAAGGGGCATCTGGCCGAAATTCATGGACCTCTTCGTCGGAGAATCGACTTGTGCTCTCAAGGCTAATTTCATAGACCAGATTCCCTGCGTCGTCAAGCTTTGTTATGAGTTCTGCACTGCGCAGATCGCCTCTGAGCTCCATTTTATAGGCCTCACGGCTCCATGCTGGTATCGGAAGACTCTGATCAAAGCTTGTGTTTACTCCAACAAAAATCTCCGGTTTTAGCATCAGTCGCGGTTGCACAGGCAGCCGTTTATAGTACGTATTAACAACTCTTCCGTCCTCCGTACTAGCCCAACTCCAGAACGGCGCACGCCAGCGCTTTGGTCTCCTTGAAAGAGGTCCCTTGGGATCGATAGACCATAGCAGATCCTGATCCATAAAGTCACGCCAAAGACCCCAGCAGTTTCGTAGCCGCGTAAAACGCTGCGTGATGGCTGCAACACCGTTTACGGCGAGAAACTTATCGCTTTCGAACGAGAGCTTGCAGGGCGTATAGAGCTCTACAAACTCCCACCATGCTTTCAGGAAAGGGTCGTATGTTTCTTTTTCTGTATATAAGCCTTCGTAAATATTGATAAACTCATGCTCGTCTGGGTTCACGGTTAGACCCTCAACGCGGAAATCTCTCATCAAAGCAAAGAGTTCCTTTGGATGGGTTTGTTTCATTTCTGCATCATTTTGAGGCGGCCTCCTAACGAAATTTGGTTTGTCTTGCGAAGCATCGCATTCTCGACATTCCCAGTACACTCTATTGTTGGTGAATACCAGAGTCCGGGAAGATATCATGCGCTCTTGTAAAACCCAGGCCCGTGACAGAAGTATACCTGGTTTAGAATTGGGGTCGCCGAGCAGACCGCCATAAGAATCTATGCTGTCCATAGCCATTATGCTACAAATGGCATTCCCATATACAACAGCCATACGTGGTGCTTCGTCTTTCCAATCTTTGGGGTTGTCCTGAATGATACAGAGTGAATCTATCCACAGGTACTCATAGCCAAGTCCTCGTGTGACTTCAACAGCGTCACGAAACGATCTGGGAAGATCAGAAAGCCGAATACCTCCCTTCGGCTTGTCGATATTTGCCATCGTCGTCTTGAAGGTTTCTCCACATCCCCAGCTATGGCTTAACGCAATATATGGAATCTCTTCTGTCGTCTTGCCAATTTCCACGAGATTCAGATGCTCACTTCCAGTTCCGGGGTCAATCCATAGAAGCCGCCGCGGCATACGATCATCGTGGCCAAGGTCTCTTACAATATGCATGTTGTCGGTTGAGAAGATCATGGCCAGAGTGGCTTTCTTTTTGCAGCAGTCATGCTCCTTCAAGCATTGCTGGAGCCAGTTGCAGCCGGTCTCGATTGTTGCCTCCATGCCACGGTGGGTACTGAAACACAAGATATTTCTTGTTTTCGAGATCTCCAATTTCTGATATTATGTTTTCATGCACGGGAATATCAAAATTATCTTGTAGAGTGAATAGATAAGGGCATAGCAATTAGCATGAGACAATCGTTGACAGGCAGTGCGATGCGGTTAAAATATGAAGCTTACCTAATTGAATGGAATGCCTATCAAGGCGAGCGCGATACTTCAAGTCATTGGACCACGATACGAAAGGACTAAATTAAAAAGGTTCCTGATTATAGGAGAGATTTCTCCAGATTTTTGTCAAACAGCAAATGAAAAATAAAAAAATGTGGAGAGACAATGGTATAGATTAGACAAGGCGAGAGATTTAGCAGTTGCTCTTTCTGCTTACATCACAACCGCTCCACGTTGTTGCATTAGGTTGATCCAAAGCAGCCCGCCACGATAGCATGGCACCTCTGAAGTTGCTTGGGTGCCCGTACCTAAGGCTATTCATCAGCTTCAGCTTCATTGCTTAGTCCACGCATCGGACTTTCACTACACCTCTCCGTAACACGAACTTGGAGACCACTAATAATGCCACTGAAATTTGGTATGACTATCCCTCTTCTTTCTGGCTCATCGTCACCTTCAACCTTCTTCTCTTCCGAATAACCACCCTTTGGGCGGACAGCGAGTCCACTCACAACATACCATAGGCATTATCATATTTGCCTCCTTTTTGCCCCACCTGTAGTTGTATTTTATAAGGAAATGTGGAAGTATTGAAGTTCGTATGGAATGTCTCAAGATTTGTCGCTGGTCAATTGAACATTGCCATTCTCTTCCCTATCTGCCGAATTTCTCGCTTTGTGTGATTCGCACCGCAAGATATCGGCAAAGATGGATATTTGGTGCACCTTCTGGTGTTAATCGCACAGATGCGAGCTTCTAATTGACCATTCCTTACTCTTGACTGGCACGTGACTAATCTTTACGAAAGTTCTTTGAGAAGCACTTGCATCGAATAGAGAGAGAACTCCAGAGTTCTGCCCGAGAATATCATTTGTGCTACATTCCGTCGGCGTCGAATCGCAACCAAGAATTGCCCGAGACCCAATCATAGAGTGCGGACCCACACCGACTATGCCTCGAAATCATCTCACAGTCAAGATTTGGGGGAAAATCTCCTTTTATTCCACACGCTTGTAGCCATATGGTGATAGCATTCTCAACCCAATACCGTTGCTGGTCGAAGAAGTTGATAACGGTAAATATTAATTACAAACATAACTTCACTAGTCTTCTGACGTAGTTCAAGATCTAAACTCTAGCGAATGCGATAATAGATACGACACTGGCTTGGGAACCATAATTTTACACGCCTGGAGATGGGTTCTTCGTGCGATAGCCACCTTCTTTCAAATAACGAATTCTCCGGAAAGAATTCTCGTCCCACACGCATTCTGGACGTCAAATGAAATTTCAGCCTGGAGATACGCCTTGCGGAGACTACAGAATTAACTGAATCGGCTTCTTTGACATACACCGCTCAGAGTCATTTCTTGGGCGGGAGTACAGATCCTCATTTAAGTTAGAATAATTATGAAGACATGAAGCGGTCAATCGCCGTATGTTATCTGCCACGAATTTCCAGGATGCCATTCTCATCACGCGCAGACTCGGGGTGCGGTACCTCTGGATTGGCTTGCTTTGCATTGCTTAGGACTCTTATGATGATTGAGCACAAGAGTCCTCAAGAATGGGTCTCCTTTATGTAAACGCAAAATGTACAATAACAGCAACTGCATCTAAAGACTCCAAAGACGGCTATCTTTTCCTTAAAGTGGTATATTTTAACGATTGCGTTTTACGCATAGAAGTAAGGCTTTCGCTAGTGGCTAGATCCTAGATCCGCCGGGAGAGTTCTCTGGAATATCTTTGCGACCGGAAAGTGGAGCCGGCAGCATTAAGAGCGCTTGGGCTGTTCAGGAAAGGGTCCTCTCACATTGTGCATCAAGGCACGTCCGAAAATAAATATCGAAAACTCATACTTTGGGTAGAATTGCGACTATCTATTGGATATAACGTTCCCTTTCTCTCATTTCAGCTTTCATTTACTCGGGCACCCCGATTCAGCTCCAGGCTGCAGGCACCGGAGACCCCGAATAGGAGGCAGAGCCTCCTTTGGGAATTGGGTATATATATCGTAGCTATGGAGCACTTAATGCTCCAAGGATTTCAATAGCAATTAAATTGATGAGTCTGTTCCTAAGAACCGCCCAAGCTAGTTGCCAAACGCAACACTTTTAATGCAACCTAACAACTGTTAAAGGCAGCAGTTATTAAGACGCTTAAAACAGTTACTTGAAAAACAGATTAACTGCTGTTAATCCTAGAAATAGTCTAAGAAGATAAGAAGTAATATGATCACTTGGTCTGCCTTCTGGAAAAGAATGCAAGAAATAACGCCAGCAGTCAGGAAATGGAGTATCTAACATAGTAGTTTGCTAGGAAATAATTATTATTGTTAGCAGTTCACATGCTATCCAGAAGAAAGTCGATGACGTCCGAATTTCGCTTGCTACAAGAATCTCTGTTGGAAATTCAACTAAATATACGCAGCGGAATAGACAGATTGTATTGAACGTGTGACTTGAACTTTTAACTCAACGAAGGACTAACTACAGGTTAATATAGATGTAGGTCAGAGAGATTGAATCCTCAGTATTACTATAAGATCAGTCTTCTAGGGAATTTCATGGTGTTGGTGATTCTCTCCGGTCCCATTATCATTAGCTTCAATGCTGTAGGCCGCTCTATGACGGGGTAATATTGGGCCGAAGCCGTACCTAACCAACAATCTCATCCTAACATCAATAATCCAAACGATACCGCCCTAAGACCAGTAGTCTCCGGTCATGTTACATTGACAGAATTGCAGAAGGCTGTAATTGCTCTTATCTGCTAATGCCACCAGAAGCCGGCAGGCAGGGAAGAATGCCATCGTCGTTTTTAAGCCATGCCTCAGTGCTAGTGACCAAGGACAAACTACAACCGAAGGATGATGTCACGAAGAAGTGTAGAGGTGATCCTGCACTCTGCCCGACTGATAGTAATGTAATAGCCCCAAAGAGGAGGGCTCCGGAGAAGCGAAGCCTAGATTATGTCTAGCGGAGTGGACTAGCAGGAGGATTGGCAGGATGCGCTGTATCTCGAAACATTTAGAGGTATAGAATGTCAACTAACCCCTGCCATGACTAGGCAAAGAGTGTCGTTGCTCTACTAGATCGAGTTAAGATCCTCTTCCAAGCAAGCAATCCGCAGTTTGCAAAATACACAGGCTCATAGTTCGGCGTGGTCACAGCCATAAAGGATATCTACCGCAATGAAGGAATCTTCGGCCTCTATCACAGCCACTCTGAAACACTTCTCCGCATATTTCCCTACGCAGCCACCAAATTCGTTGCCCACGAACAAATCCACGCTGTTGTTATACGCGGAAAAGATCACGGTACGAGATAAGCCTGTGCGGAAACGCTCTTAAAACTCGGTTCCAAATTCTAAGGTTCTAGATCTTCAAAAGAAAAAGAATCTAAGCAGAATGACGCCACACATTTCCTAGAGCTATCGTGGATGAGACCGAGAGGCTTAATCGAATCATTATGGCGACCAAGTGTATCCGTGCCCTGCGCGGATGGGTAGGAGAACAATTCCCGCTCCAGCGATCGGCAGTTCAGGTAATTCTTTGGTTGAATGGAGTACGGCAAAAAGTTTTTAGTCAGGCTAGTCAGCGCAGCCTCTTCGCGCATACCTATAACCTAAGTAAGACATGTCCGCTAACTAGATAACTCATCAATAGTATTAGCGAATCACGTATGGAAGCCTGAGATGATTTTGTGCTTTGTGATCTAATATTAGCTTAGAATGGCTTGCCCTAATTTTAGGTGATAAGTCGATTCACAGCTTACAAGCTCTTGACTGGCTCACGCCTCCACGTCCGATGAGTGCTTTTTCTGACGAGGCGAGAGGACAGCGCATAGCGGCTGAAGATGGTTGCACCGATCGGGTACAACGTCACAGGTCGGACGTGTTCGTCTAGACTCCAAATTGTCTTGCAGATCACCCCACGAACGTGCTTGCGCCAGCATGTGGGAACGCATATCAATGTTGGTTCTCGTTTCCAATTAAAGGCCTTGCGCCACAGTTGCCGGGAAGGGTCAATCTGAATCTTTGATAGGAGAATGTTGCTTGATGTGGAGGCATTCAAAGGGGCTGTTGTCGTTGTCGCTTAACCACGTAACCTTAGCCTTAGCTTCTCAACATGTTTGGTGCCACGTAGGGTACAGAACGCTGTCTTGGTGTGGCCGAAGTTGAAAAGCCTGCAACATCCCATATTCAATGCCCAATTCACTATGTCATCAAGGTACATAGAAATGGAGAAGAAGAAGAAGAAGAAGAAAATGGCCGGACGAGTCGCACGTGTCGTAGATGAACTCGTAGAGGTATTATCCCAATCAGAGATACGCCGACGCCTATACCTCAAGTAAGTAATCCAAGTTTCCGACTTTGGATCTTCCTGAACGATGCGAATAGGGCGATGCAAAGCGAGCGCTTTACGCTTCTTATTGGATCCGCCCAAAAGTCCTTTCGTGTCCCACAAGGCTTGTTAATACAGCAGTCGTCAGTTTTCGAAAAAATGTGCCGCCCGCCATTTAAAGAATCCACTGAGCAGGTAATCAGACTTCCTGAAGAAGAAGCATCGACTTTTGAAGACTTCTTTATCTGGCTCCATGCCCTCGAACCATGCCTAGAGCTCGATTCGATAGACTCCGTTGTTAATCTAGCTATTTTCGCCGAGAAGTATCATATCTGCCATCTGAAGAACCAGGCCTCAGACGTTATTAGGACGGCATTGATCGAGGACCGATGGAAAATTACACCAAATACCATTGCAAAGGTATATAGTAATGTGCCAGCTGGTGCAATCCTCCGGCAGCTGTGCTTTTTAGGTTTTGTAATCAGTTGTAATGTTACGGGTTGGACGATATGGAACGGACACAAAGACCACTACACTAAGTGGGAGACAGCCTTCTGCAATTGTCCAGATCTTGGTTGGGACTACTTTCAACATATTCAGACCAAGCAGGCAGACACCTCGAGTGTTAATTTTGGAGGAGACGCCTCGAATATTAGCTCAGGAGGGGCTTGTCGCTTTCATGATCACTCAGATATAGCTGGCCGGGTCTACAGAAATCGTATTGAATGTCCGTATC
>Ga0335072_10016811_pt1 | contig 10362 bp, 9 predicted proteins | sample Lox_Sample_21_FD_206725 | JGI IMG/M metagenome (GOLD analysis project Ga0335072, IMG submission 206725) | Soil microbial communities from Loxahatchee National Wildlife Refuge, Florida, United States - Lox_Sample_2.1 | ecosystem: Environmental > Terrestrial > Soil > Wetlands | place: USA: Florida... | reverse complement strand
GCCGCAGTACCCGGCGGTACCGCTGCTCCAGGTTCAGGCCGCCGCTCATCCGGCTGCTCCAGCCGCCGCCGGGCCGGTCTGGCCCAGTCTGGCCCGCACCGCCCGGGCCGCAGCGGCGTGCAGTTCGGCCTCCTCAGCCAGTGCGCGCCGCCCGTCCCGGGTCAGCCGGTAGTACCGGCGCAGCCGGCCGTCGTGTGCTTCCTCCCGGTCGGGCTCGATCAAGCCCTCGGCGGCGAGCCGGTCCAGCACCCCGTACAGGCTGCCGATCTTCAGCTGGATGCGGCCCTGGGACAGGCCGGCCACCTCACCCACGATGCCGTAGCCGTGCCGCGGGCCACCGGCCAGCGCGGTGAGCACGAAGAACGCCTGTCCTGTCATCGGCTTACCAGCCATCCGGCCAATATAATGGAAGCCAGGATATTAGTCGATCCAGAGACCAGCCGGCGCGCGATGCGCGGACGTACGGAGAGTGGGACCGACCGGCGGTGCGGGGGCGGCGCGCGGCTCGTGATCAGGGGCGGGCGGCGAAGACGTCCGGGGGCGGGACGGGGGAGGGCTGGGCGTTAGCGTCGGTGACGGGTTTCGCGCCGCCCGCGAAGCGGTCCAGGTCGGCGCCGTGCACCAGGCGGCCGGGGAACGGGTCGCCGGCCGCGCGCCGGGCCAGCCCGGCCAGTGGCAGCTCACCCTGGGCGGCCGCGAGCACCAGGTTGCCGAACCGGCGCCCGCGCAGCACGCCCGGGTCGGCGATCAGGCACACCTGGGCGAACACCGAACCGGCCGTGGCCACCTGGGCGCGCGCGTAGCCCAGCGGCGGCCCGTCGGCCACGTTCGCCGCGTAGCAGCCAGCCGGGGTGAGCACCCGGGCGGCGGCGGCCGCGAACTCCACTGAGGTCAGGTGGGCCGGGGTCCGCGCGCCCGCGAACAGGTCCGCCACCACCAGGTCGAACGAGGCGGCCGGCAGCTGCTCCAGCACCGCGCGGGCGTCCCCGACCCGGATCCGGACCCGGCCCGCGCCGGTGCGGCCGCCGTCCCGGCGGGCGGGCTGGTCCAGCGGCAGCCACCGGCGGACCAGCGCGACCAGGGCGGCATCGGTTTCCACCGCCAGCTGGCTGGACCCCGGCCGGGTCGCGGCCACGTACCGGGCCAGGGTCAGCCCGCCCCCGCCCAGGTGCAGCACGCGCAGTGGCTGGCCGGGCGGCGCGGCCAGGTCGGCCAGGTGCCCCAGCCGCCGCATGTAGTCGAAGTCCAGGTACTCCGGATCACCGAGGTCGACATGCGACTGCGGGACATCGTCCACCAGCAGCAGCCAGGCCCCGGGCCGGTCGGCGTCGAGCAGCAGCTCAGCCATCCCGGAGTCGACCGGCCGCCGGAAGGGCGGCCGTTCGCTCCCATCGCGGCGCTGCGGCATACCGCCCAGTATCGCCCGGTCCCGTTACCCACCCGGCCGAAAATGGCCTACGCCCCTTTTGACACCCGAATTCTGGCGCAGCTCGCCGTATCAGGACACCCTGTCCAACATGGTCGGCTGCTTCAGCAAGAGCAGCTGCTGACCTGACCGGACCAGCACCCGGCGCCGGCGCGGGCGAAACCGTGGCGGCGCCGGGTGCGTCATATCCAGGCAGCAGGCTCCGGCCGTGCAGACGGGGAGGTCCCATGGTGCCGAGCAGGCCCGGCCGTCCGCTCATCCGGGCGGCGGCGATCCTGGCGGGCGCGGCCGTCCTGGTGGCCGGCTGCGGCCAGCCGCGTGCCACGGCGCGCCGCGGCGGGCAGCTGCTGACCGGCCGGGTGGAGAAGCTGCCGTCCGCCACGCTGCCGCCGGGGCGGCTCACCGCGGCCGAGGACGCCTTCGGCCTGGCCCTGCTGCGCCGGGTGTGCGCGCCGGCGCCACAGGCCAACCTGCTGCTGTCACCAGAGTCCGCCGCCGAGGCGCTGGGCATGCTGTACGCCGGGGCCAGCGGCCCGACGGCGGCCGCCGTCGGGCGGCTGCTGCACCTGCCGGCCTGGCAGCCCGGGCTGGTCGCCGCGCTGGACCGGCACACCGCCACGCTGGCCGGGCTGCACCAGCTCACCGTGACCAACCACCTGTTCGAGCAGTCCGGGATCCGGCCCACCCAGCGGGCGCTCGATGATCTGCGCACCGCGTACCGGGCCGGCCTGTGGCCGGTGAACTTCGGCGACGAGCCCGCCACCACGAACCAGATCAACGGGGTCGTCGACCAGGAGACGCACGGCCTGGTGCCCGCCCTCTTCCCGGCGCCGCTGCCCACGTCCACCCAGACCGTGCTGTCCAACACCGTCTACCTCAAGGCGCGCTGGCAGCAGCCATTCCCGGCGGCGAACCCGGCGCCGTTCCACACCGCAACCGGGCGCGTGGCCCAGGTGCCGATGATGAGCAGCACCGACCCAGTAGCCGGCTACCGGCAGGCGGCCGGCTGGCAGTCGGCCACGCTGCCGTACGCCGGGCACGGGCTGGCCGCGGTTGCGCTGCTGCCACCCGCACACGCGGCCGGCTGCGCGGTCCCCACCGCAGCCCAGTTGACCGCGCTGACCACCGGGCCCAGCGCCCACACGACCGGCGTCCGGCTGCCCCGGCTTCAGCTCCGCCAGACCTGGGACCGCCTGCAGACCACGCTGGCCGCCATGGGCTTGCCGCTGACCGGCGACTACTCCGGGCTGGGCCCCCAGGACAGCCAGATCTCCGAGATCGTCCAGCAGGACACCATGGACGTCACCCCGGCTGGGACGACCGCCGCCGCGGCGACCGGTGTAGCCGTGGGCAGCGCCATGCGGGTCGGCCCGCCGGTGATGCTGACCTTCGACCGGCCGTTCCTCCTGCTGCTCGAGGACACCGCGACGCACACGCCGCTGTTCCTGGCCCGGATCACCAACCCCAGCGAGCCGTGAGCGGGCGGCCAGCCAGGTGGTGGCGTTCGGCAAATAAGGGTGCTGGGCGTCGTGCTTACCGGGTCCGGATGGCCCGGACACCTTTGATCGCGCCCAGGCAGCACAGGACCGCGCAGCCCAGCGCGCAGGCGATCAGCGCCGGCCCGGCGCGGGACGTGCCCAGCACCGCGCTCAGCACGCCGCCGAGCGCCAGCACGGCACCGCCCGCCGCGGTCAGCGGCGCGGCCACCCTGTTGGCTTCCCTGAACGCCTGGTCGCTGCGCATCGTGGACGGCGTCCGGACCCCGGCCAGCATGTTGCGTGGCAGCCGTCCCTGCCAGCTCGCCACGGCCACCACGATCAGCACCAGGCCGAGCACGATGACCAAGACCGCTGCGCCGATCATTTTTGTCCCCTCGCGGCAGCGGCAATCCGGGACGCCGCTACGGCCATTTTAGGCCAGTACCTCACGTTTGGCCGGCCCGCCGCGTCTACCGGGCATGAGCACACAACCTGCCGAGCAGACCATGACCCGGCCCGCGGCCGGGGGACAGTTCCGCTTCGAGCCGATCCTGGCGGCCACGCTGGACGGGATCAGGGCGGCCGGGATGGACGAGGCTGGCAACCAGCTGACCGTGCAGACCGACACCGGCGGCGGCAGCCCGCTGCGCTGCTGCCTGCGCGAAACCGTGCCCGGCGAGCGGGTGCTGCTGATCGCCTACACGCCGCCCGGCGGCCGGGGCGGGTACGCCGAGCGCGGCCCGGTGTTCATCCACGCTGAGCCGTGCGACGGTTACCGCACCCCGGACCGGTACCCGCCCACGCTGAGTCACCGCCAGCAGGTGGTGCGGGCCTACGACCGGGACGGCCGGATCGCGGACGGCGTGCTGGCCGGGGACGGCGAGCACGCCATGCCGGTGATCCGCGAGTTCCTGGCCCAGCCGCAGATCACCCTGGTGCAGCTGCGCAACGTAGGTTTCGGGTGCTACAACTTCGCCGTCCGGAGGGGCTAGCTTCTTCGCCCCTCCGGGGCGCCACCCGCCTCCCCACCCCGCTGCACCGCCTCCTTTGGCGCGGGTCAGCGGTCCAGCCGGAGGATGGTCTCCTCGATCTCCGCGTTCCGCGCGGGCGCGAACGAGAGCTCGGTCCCGATGTCGGTGAAGCCGGACTTGCGCAGCACCCGCAGCGAGCCGGCGTTGTCGCTGGCCGCACGGGCGTACAGCGGCCGGTCCGGCACCAGGTCAAGCAGCAGCGCGACCGCCCGGGTGGCGATGCCCTGGCCCCAGACAGCGCGGTCGATCCAGTAGGTGATCTCGGTCTGGCCTTCGATGGGGAAGCTGGCGATGCTGCCCACCAGTTCACCGTCGCAGGTCACCGCGCGGTGCGTGATGCCGGGCGACGCGAGTATCCGGGCCATGTGCGCGTCGAACGCACTCCGGTCGCCCGGGTCCGGAGGGGTGAACGCGGCCATCCGGACCGCCTCCGGGTCCCGCTGCTGCTCGAACAGCGCGTCCAGATCGCCGTCTTCCACCGCCCGCAGCGCAACAACTGGCATGTGTTTCCCCTCGTAGCTAACCCGGTGCCCGCGAACCGGCAGCAGCTTATTCTGACCGGACGACAGTGCGGCGCCGGTGGCTGGCCGGCCCGCCAGACTGGGGCTATGCCCGGCCGGCCTGACGAGGGATTGGTCCCGGCCGCTCAGGGCTTGCGGCCGACGCCCGCGTAGCACGGGATCATGTGCGCGGGATTGGCCAGCGCCCGCCATTCCGGCAGGAGGACCAGCCCGGGTTCCACCATGTCCAGGCCGGCGAAATACGCGGCCATCTGCTCCCGGGTCCGGCGGTGCAGCTGGGCAGGCCCGAGCCGGGCGTTGAGCCGCGCGGTGGCGGTCGCGACCCGCTCGCTGTCGATGTCCCCGGTGGTGTCCGACTGGACCAGGTAGCTGCCCGGTGGCATCGCGTCCATCAGCCTGGCCACGATCTGCCCCGGCTGCTCGGCGTCCGGGATGTACTGCAGGATCATCAGGAACATGACCGCGATCGGCTGGCTGAAGTCCAGGATCTTGGCTGCCTCGGCCAGGATCGTGCCGGTGTCCCGCGCGTCCGCGTCCACGTAGGCGGTAGCGCCCTCCGGGGTGCTGGTCAGCAGGGCCCGCGCGTGCGCCAGCACGATCGGGTCGTTGTCCACGTACACGATCCTGCTGTGCGGCGCGATCGCCTGGGCCACTTCGTGGGTGTTCTCCGCGGTGGGCAGCCCGGTGCCGATGTCCAGGAACTGCCGGATTCCCGCCTCGCCGGCCAGGTACTCCACCGCACGGCGGAGGAACGCCCGGTTGGCCCGCACGCCGGGCAGGATGTTCGGGTTGGCCGCGACGGCGTGCTCGGCCGCCTGCCGGTCGGCCTCGTAGTTGTCCTTCCCGCCCAGCCAGTAGTTGTAGACGCGGGCCGGGTGCGCGACGCCGGTATCAAAGGCCGCCAGGTCAGGCTCGTCCGGGTCGTGATCGTCGCCCGGATTGGCTGGTCCGCCATTGCTGCCCACGTGGCCCTGCCTTTCCCGCCGGGATGAGGTGCTCGTATCGTATGCGCCCGCGGTGAACGGCGCCGCCCGGGTGCCGCCACGCATGACCCGCGCTGAAACGCCGGGTCACGCTGGGGCAGCTCGGCGGCTGGGACGAGTGGTGCATTACCGAGGGCGCCGTCCCGGAGCGGCTCGCCCGGCAGCAGCGCCCCAGCCACCCCGGCGCCGGCCGCGCCGGCCAGCACCACCCCATCCGCGGTGCCCAGCCCAACCGTGTCCGTCACGCCCTCACCCAGTGCCTCGGCCTCGGCCACCGCCGGCCGGGACGGCCACGCCGACCCCGTAATCACCGCGCGGCCGGTCACGGTGCGGCCGTCCAGCGCAGGGTGAACTGCTTGAGGGTGTAGCCCAGCGCGTTCAGGGTCGGCTGGATGAAGCTGTCCCGGATGGTCTGGGTGGCCTCGGTCTCCGCGCTCTGGATCAGCGGCCGGGTCACCGCCGGCGCGCGGGTGGCCTTGTAGAACGCGATCTGCTGGGCTTGCGCGTACAGCACCGACGGGGCGAACTGTGGCCGGAGCAGCACGCCGCAGCCGAAGCCGGGGTAGGTCCAGCTGTGCTGGGTGGCCACCGGCTTGGACGGCAGGTTGTCGATGGTCACGTCGTGCGCTGACTGGGGGAGTTGCGGGGCGGGCAGCATCATCGTGACCGTCACCTGCCCCGGCTGCCCGCCCCGCGGCCTGCTCAGCACCTGGAGCCGGTAGTGCCCCTGGGCCGGGCGCCACCAGGCCGGGCCGGGGTTGAGGTCGACGGTGGCCGACGCGTGACCCACGGCGTAGAACGTGCTGGCGTACCAGCACGGGAAGATGCCGATGCTCTTGGACACCTTGTGCGTGAACACGAAGGTGAAGTTGGCCTGGCCCAGCGCGGGCCGGGAGATGCCTTCGATCTTCTGCAGCACCCACGGGCCAAGATCGGTGTTCGTCGTGGTGCCCGCCGTGATGGTCTGCCACGGCCAGGCGAACCGAACGGTGGGCAGGTGCACGCTGAGGCCGAGGAAGTGCAGCGTCGCGGCCAGCGCGGTGAGCACCAGCGACGCGATCGCGCGGCGGAAGATGAACACCGCCGCGGCCAGCACCAACGCCCATTTTGCCGAACGCTTGATGCGGAACCGGGGGGGCCGGGGGCTGCCCGGGTCTGGCCGGTAGCCGGTGTGCGCCGGCGGCGGCGGCCCGCTCGCCGGGTCAGCTGCCTGGTATCTGGCCTCATCCGGGCTGGCCGGGCGGAGCCGGGGCGGCGCGGCGGCCGCGAAGAGCAGCGAGCGGAGCATCGGATTCACCTTTTCCTGGGACATGGGCTAGACGACCGCCGGGTAGCCGAGCCCGAGCACGATCGGCACCGCGCCGAACGGCCGCCGGAACCGGGCGCCGGGCTTGTCCGGGGCGTCCGGCTCGGCGATCTTCGGCCAGCGCATGTGCAGGTGCGCCGTGGTCAGGCCGGCCACTGAGTACGGGAATTCCAGCGCCGAGGTCCGGTGCACGACCAGCAGGCGGCCCCAGCGGAACGCGGCGAACACGCTGGCCAGGTCGCCGACAGACAGCGGCCGCCGCTCGGTCAGGTCGATCTGGTACACCGACCAGGCCAGGTCACGGAGGTCGTCGGCGCACTGTTCCAGGGCGGACGACCGGGTCGTGTAGCTGGTCCCATCCAGGTTGACCGCGCCCAGCTTCTCGCCGTGCACCGGTGAGTACCCGGCGCGTGCCGCGCACTGCATCCAGTCGGCCGCAGCCAGCACCTTCCACGGGATGTCCGCGTGGACGGCCACTTCCCGGTACAGCGGTTCCTCGCGGCGCAGCGGCACCTTGGCCGACGTCAGGAAGGCCGTGTTGACGGCCGGTGGGATCTCCGGCCGGTACCGGCGCAGCGTGGTCCAGGCCCGGCGGTTGCTGCTGGCTGCCGGGGCGGCGTGGGCGGCCCGTAGCGGAGTCTGCTGCGCGGTCAGCACGGCGGACTGGGTCACCGGGTGCGCAGCGGCCCGGCGCGGCGCTGCGCCGCGGTCAGCCCGGGTGGTGGCGGTGGCCGGCGGCTGGGATGACGCAGCGGCGGTGCCGGGGATGGCCGCGTGCCCGGCCGGGGCGGCCGCGACCGGCACCCCGGGAATGGCCGCCTGACCTGTTGTCCCGCCCCGGCCGGCGGCGTGCCGGTGCTGGTGCCCGCTGGCCTGGGCGGGCGCGGCCGCCGGGGTGGGGGTGGCGGGCGGACTGACCGTCGCCGTGGGCGTGCCGGGCGGACTGACCGTCGCGGTGGGAGTGGCGGCGGGGGTACGCGCCGGAGCTGGGGCGGTGCGGGGCGAGTGAGCTGGCGACGGGATGGCGGCGGCGGTTCCGGTGGGGCTTGGCGTAGCGGTCGGGGTCTGGCTGGGGCGGCCGGCCGGGGTGTGGCTGGGGGCCACGGCCGGGGTCGGCGTCGGGCCGGACGGGGACGTCGTGGGCGTCGTGGACCGGGCCGGCGCGGGCGCCGGCCGCTGCCTGGCCGTGCGCGAGGGGCGGGGCCTGGGCTTGGCGGCGGTCCCGGCGGCCGGGCTGCCCGCGTCGTACTGGTACAGGTTGTACTGCCGCATCAGGCTGATCAGCTTGGCGCCGTATCCCGGGTCGGTGGCATACACCCCGGTCAGCGCAGACGCGAACGCGTTGGGCGCCCGCCGGACCGCCATCGCCTGCCCGTAATAGCCGCTGTCGGCGAGCAGCCGGCCATGGTCATCGATGCTCTCGGCGAAGTTGTGGTACACCCGGAACGGCGCGGTGGTGGTGATCCACTGGCCGTTCTCGTATTCCTGGGTCGGCAGCGCCTCGCTGCCCGCCGGGCCGGTGCCCTTCATGCCGAACAGGTTGTGATCCTTGCTGGCCAGCAGGCTCTGGCCCCAGTCCGATTCCTCGATGGCCTGGGCGATCGTCACCGCCGCGGGCACGCCGTAGGCACGCTGCGAGGCCATCGCGCCGGGGGCCACCGCGTTGATGAATGCCTGCTGCGCGGCCGTCTCACCGGCCGCCGGGGAGCCGGCCGGCGCGGGCTGATGGCCCGCTCCGGACGGGGCCGCCGCCGCGCCGGCCTGGCCCGGCTGGCCGGTGGCCGCCAGGCCGGGAATCGACGCCCCACCCGAGGCAGCGGACACGTCGGCGGCCGTGGAGCCGGCGTGGCCGGAACCGTGCTGGTGCCGGTGCCCGGCTGGGGCCGGCCCGGCCATGCCCGGGATGGACGCCTGCCCACTCGCCGCGGCCGCCTCGGCCTGGCCAGCGGCGGCAGGCTGCGACTTGTGCTGACCGCGGTGCTTCGTGCTGGGCGCTGGGCTGGCCGGCCCGGACCCTGGAATGTCCGCCAGCCCGGCGGCCGCGCTGGCCGTTCCCTGGTGGCTCGCGGGCTGATGCCCGGCCGGCTGTCGCGTGGCGCTCCCGTGCCGCTGCTTCCCCGCGCCTGCGGTGCTGGCTGGTGCCGCGCCCGGGATCGCGGCCTGTCCGGTGGCGGTCGCCGCGGTGCCCTGGCTGCCCGCATCGTTCGACCGGCCCTGGCCACCGTGCGCTGGCCCGGATGCGCTGGCCGGCGTGCCAGCCTGGGGGTCCGCACTCAGCGATCCGTTGTTGACGAACCCGGCCACGCCGTCACCGGACAGCGGGACCGGGTACTGGTGCGCGTTGACGGAGAAGTTCGGCAGCGAGTCCCCGCCGATCGTGTGCAGCACCCCGTGCGCGAACTCGGTGACCACCTCGACGTGCCCGTTGAACAGCACCCAGTCACCGGGCTGCGGCTGGTAGCCATCACCCAGCGGGTGCCACCGCCCGTGGCTCTGCGCATCCTGCTGAATCGAGATGATGCCGGGCGAGGCCGGGTTCTCCTGTACCCGGACGTCCGCCCAGCTGTGCAGTGGCCAAGGATAGGTACTGCCGCCGGTCACCCAGCTCTGCTGTCCCACGATCTTGGCCGCCAGCTCGAGGGTGAGGCTGGCGAACGCGGCGCAGGACTGGCCGTGGTCGGCGTGATCGACGCTGTCCTGCTGCCAGATCATCGCCTCCATCTCGGCCGGCGTCTTGTCCTGGGCCAGCTGCAGATAGTGCTGGGCGACGTTCACGATGGCGGTGCGCAGCGTGGCGTCGGTCCCCGGGGCCTGCCGGACCGAGTGCTGCAGGGCCAGCAAGTTGACCGGCAGGCTGGTCGGCGACGAGAAATCAACGGCGGCCTTGGGCACGAATGAGAAACCCGTGACGATCCCGCCGGCGCTGAGGCTGACCAGCGCCGTCGCCTGCTGCCACCACGGCTTGCTGGCGCCCGGCAACGTTTTCACCTCCTCACAGATGCGTATGATCCGGCGCTGGACGCGCCGATGCGGTTAGCGGAGCGCAATGGAGCGCGGAATCTGGGCGGGGCAGCGGCTCAGGACGTGAGCGAGGCAGCCGACAGGTGGTTCAGGATGTACTGGACCTGCGGATCGCCGGGATTCTTCGCGTTCTCGAACAGGACCGTCGCGTCCCTGGCGGCGGCCGATGGGGCGCCGACCACCCACTTGCGGTACACGTCCCGGACCAGGGCGGCCTGCCCGTGTGCGGTGATCGGCCGGGCGCAAACGTCGGGGTAGCCCTGTCGCGCGTTCATCGCGGCCGAACCGGTGTACCGCAGGCAGTTCGCTGAGCTGCTCTCCAGCCCTGGCTGGACCACCGGGTTCCCGCTCGTGCCGGTCACCGTCGCGCCGCCAATGATGTCGTTGATGGCGCGCGCCGCGACCTGGAGGCTGTCCACCGGGTTGGACGGGTCGTATGGATGGTGCAGGTTGAGCGCCGCGGCCACCTGGCCGCCCTGCCCGGGCGTGATCGGCTCGAGGCCCTGCCGGCCGCTCTTGGTGTCCGCGAAGCTGGGGTTGTTGTCGCTGGTGATCAGCGCGAAGACCCAGAGGATCTGCCTGGTCCCCCTGGCGCA
>Ga0335072_10016810_pt1 | contig 10362 bp, 7 predicted proteins | sample Lox_Sample_21_FD_206725 | JGI IMG/M metagenome (GOLD analysis project Ga0335072, IMG submission 206725) | Soil microbial communities from Loxahatchee National Wildlife Refuge, Florida, United States - Lox_Sample_2.1 | ecosystem: Environmental > Terrestrial > Soil > Wetlands | place: USA: Florida... | reverse complement strand
CGCTCGATTTACACACAGGTCACCGAGCTCACCAACCGGATCAAGCAGCAAGCTCGGGCAAGCTAGTGCCAACCACCCGGATTTCTTGCGATCCGCAACATGTTCCCAAGATCCACTCACAGGTTACCCACACGAGTTATCCAGGTCTGTGGATAAGCGGTGTGGATAACCTTGTGGACCGGCAGGGGATAACCGGGGGACAGCTGGTGGACAACTGGGGGAAACCCGGACGACATCCACACCACCCCCTCGGACGTCCACACAGCGCGCACAACCCCTGTGCACAAAAAACGGGGCGCGAACTGGGGGAACGATCTTTTCCCCACAATCCACAGCCCCTATGACTACGACGTTCCTATAACTGAATAGACCCCAAGAACAAGTAGGTGCCCGGCCCGGCTGGGGAGATCCCCTCCGGTCCGTGCCGTCGCACCAGCCAAATACCCCGCCAGCGGGGAACCGCAAACATCACCGACCCCGGCAGGAGGCATCCCATGAAGCTCCAGGTTGAGCGTGACCCACTCGCTGAGGCCGTCGCATGGACCGCCCGCGCGCTACCGGCGCGCCCGACGGCCCCCGTGCTGGCAGGCATGCGGCTCCAGGCAGGCAGCGAGCTGACGCTGTCGACCTTCGACTACGAGGTCTCCGCCCAGTCGACGATCCCGGTCCAGGCCGACGAGCCCGGCACCGTCCTCGTCTCGGGCAAGCTGCTGGCCGAGATCGTCCGCTCGCTCCCGGCCAGGCCGGTCGACCTGACCACCGACGGCACGCGGACCACGGTCAAGTGCGGCAGCGCGACGTTCACGCTGATGCTGCTGCCGACTGAGGAGTACCCGACGCTGCCGGGCATGCCCGAGACGACCGGCACCATCGGCGCGGACACCTTCGCCTCGGCCATCAGCCAGGTGGCGATCGCGGCGGGCAGGGACGACACGCTGCCGGCCCTGACCGGCATCCGGATGGAGATCAACGAGGACACGCTGACCCTGGTCGCCACCGACCGGTACCGCCTCGCCGTCCGCGAGCTGCGCTGGACCCCGGTCGCGCCCGGCCTCAACACCGCCGTCCTCGTCCCCGCCCGGGTGCTGAGCGACACCGCCCGCGCGCTGACGAGCGGGGCTGAGGTCGCGGTCGCCCTCGCCACCGGCGAGGGGGGCGTTGGCGAGGGGATCATCGGCTTCGAGGGCAGCGGCCGCAGGACCACCACCCGGCTGCTGTCCGGGGAGTACCCGCGCTACCAGACGCTGCTGCCGAATGAGTTCTCCTCCGTCGCCGAGCTGCCGGCGGCGCCATTCGCTGACGCGGTCAAGCGCGTCGCCCTCGTCGCCGAGCGGAACACCCCGGTCCGCCTTACCTTCGCCAGCAGCGAGGTGCTGCTCGAGGCGGGGGCGGGCGACGAGGCCCAGGCGAGCGAGGCGATCCAGGCCTCCTACGATGGCGACGAGATGCAGATCGCGTTCAACCCGCAGTACCTGCTCGACGGCATCGGCGCGGTCGACTCCGACACCGTCCGGATCTCGTTCACCACCCCGACCAGGCCCGCCGTGATCACCGGCAAGGGCGAGGCCACCCCCGACTACCGCTACGTGATCATGCCGATTCGGTCGGCTGGCTGACCCGCCTCCAACGCCCCGGTGCCAGTGTGCCAAATGCGCTTTTGGGCTCGCTCTTGCCGGCCCAGAAGCGCATTTGGGCACACGGGGGGCGGCTGTCGGGGTGGCTGTCGGGGTGGCTGCTGGAGGACAACGGGGTGGCTGCTGGAGGACAACGGGTGGCTGCGGGCGCGGGTTAGTGTCGGTGTTAGCCGATACGCTCAGAGGCGTGCACCTGACCCGACTCGCGCTGACGGACTTCCGCTCTTACGCGGCCGTCGACGTGCCGCTCGAGCGGGGTGTCACGATCTTCGGCGGGGCGAACGGCGAGGGCAAGACCAACCTGGTCGAGGCGGTCGGCTACGTGGCCACCCTCGCCAGCCACCGCGCCGCCCAGGACGCGCCGCTGATCAGGGCGGGCGCGGAGCAGGCGATCATCCGGGCGGCGATATCCACAACCCCGAACGACGCGCTGGTGGAGATCGAGCTGAACGCGGGCCGGGCGAACCGGGTGCGGCTCAACCGGGCCCCGCTGACCAGGCCGCGCGACGTCCTCGGGGTGCTCCGCACGGTGCTGTTCGCGCCCGAGGACCTCGCGCTGGTCAAGGGCGATCCCGGTGAGCGCCGCCGGTTCCTCGACGACCTGCTGGTGGCGATGGCGCCGCGCTACGCCGCGGTCCGGGCCGATTACGAGCGCGTGGTCAAGCAGCGCACGGCCCTGCTCAAGTCGGCCGGGCCGAAGGGCGGTCCCAAGGGCAACCGGCAGTCGAGGGAGGCGGTCGCCGCCACCCTCGACGTCTGGGACGCGCACCTGGCCAGGACCGGCGCCGAGCTCCTGGTCGCCCGCGAGCACCTCGTCGACGCGATCCGCCCGCACGTCGAGCGGAACTACCTGGCGGTGGCGGGCGACGGCCGGGGCCCGGCCGAGATCGTCTACCGGCGCTCATTCGAGGCAGCGGACGAGATATCAGCGAGCGGACGCCCGGACCCGGGCGCGGCCGACCGGTCGGGCGTTATCCACAGGGAACGTGAAAGCCACGGGGATCGCGTGCGCGCGGCCGAGAAGTCGCTCCGGGCGGCCCTGCTCGAGGTCAGGTCGTCCGAGCTCGACCGCGGCGTCTGCCTGGCCGGACCGCACCGCGACGAGCTCGAGCTGAGCATCCGGACGCTCCCCGCCCGCGGCTACGCCAGCCACGGCGAGTCCTGGTCGCTCGCGCTGGCGCTCCGGCTGGCCAGCTTCGACCTGCTCAGATCCGGTCGCGAGGACCCGGTGCTGATCCTCGACGACGTGTTCGCCGAGCTCGACGCGGGCCGCCGCGAGCGGCTGGCCACCCTGGTCGCCAGCGCCGAGCAGGTCCTGGTCACCGCCGCCGTCCCGGCCGACGTCCCGGAGATCCTGACCGGACGGCACTTCACCGTCTCGGCCGGCGCGCTCACTTCATCCGGCGCCCCTCCCGATGCGCCCTGACCCGGAACGCGCCCGGCTGGCGGCCGAGGCGCTGGCCCGCGCGCGCGCCGACGCCTGGGCAAGAGGCGACAGACCAGGCGCGGCCGCCACTGCCCGCCAGCAAGATCAAAATCCGGATATCGAACGGTCCGGTGCGACTCCCCCGGGCACGCAACCGGCCTCCTGGTCGGCCAGACCCCGGCGCGACGACCCCCAGCCCCTCGACGCCGCCGTCGGCGGCCTCCTGTCGGCCCGGGGCTGGCGTCAGCGGGTGGCCGTCGGCGCCGTCTTCGGCGACTGGCCCCAGATCGTCGGCCCCCAGCTGGCCCTGCACACCAGGCCCGACGGCTTCGAAAACGGCGAGCTCACCGTGACCGCCGACTCCGACGCATGGGCAGCCCAGGTCCGCCTGATGGCGCCGCAACTCGTCAAGCGCCTCGCGCAAGAGCTGGGCCACGGGACGGTAACCAGAATCCGCGTCCGAGGCCCGTCGGCCCCACCCAGACAATCCGGCCGTTTCCGGGCCAGATGAGCCGTCAACACGTAGCCCCAACCAACCGCGATAGTCCTTAACCACAGGTAAAATAAAGGGTAGTCACGCGGCTAAGACTGGCTGGTGACTGGGGCTGCGTGAGGCCGCGCGACCGACGGGCACGAGCGCCCGTCCGATCGTCTGGTGACCGGGGGCACTGGTCGCCTGGAACCAGTCACCGCCAGCAGCAGGATGGAGTTTTCTTTGTCGAACTTGTCGAACGATTACGATGCGCGGTCGATCACGGTACTCGAGGGGCTTGAGGCCGTCCGTAAGCGTCCCGGCATGTACATCGGCTCGACCGGGGCGCGGGGGCTGCACCACCTGGTCTACGAGGTTGTGGACAACTCGGTCGACGAGGCGCTGGCCGGCTACGCGAACGACATCCTGGTGACGCTGCTGGCCGACGGCGGCGTCCGGGTGGTGGACGACGGCCGCGGCATCCCGGTCGACGAGCACCCGGTCGAGAAGCGCCCGGCCCTCGAGGTCGTGATGACCACGCTGCACGCGGGGGGCAAGTTCGACCGCGGGTCCTACGCGGTCTCCGGCGGCCTGCACGGCGTCGGCCTCTCGGTCGTCAGCGCGCTGTCCATCCGGGTCGACATCGAGGTGCGCAGGGACGGGTACGCCTGGACCCAGAGCTACAAGCAGGGCGCGCCGATTGCACCGCTGCGGCGCGGCGAGCCGACCGACGAGACCGGCACCACCACGACGTTCTGGCCGGACGGCGGGATCTTCGAGACGACCGAGTGGTCGTTCGAGACCCTCTCCCGGCGCTTCCAGGAGACGGCCTTCCTCAACCGGGGGCTGCGGATCTCGTTCACCGACGAGCGGCCGGCCAAGGTCATCGACGATGAAGAGGACCTCGTCCCCCAGTCGCAGGCCAAGGCGCACACAGTCGTCTACCAGTACCCGGACGGCATCACCGACTTCGTCCGCTACCTGAACGCGACCAAGGACCCGGTCCACCCCTCGATCATCGAGTTCTCCGACGAGGGCCCGGGCATGTCGGTCGAGATCGCGATGCAGTGGACGGCGGCCTACAGCGAGTCCGTGCACTCGTTCGCGAACGTGATCAACACGGCCGAGGGCGGCACCCACGAGGAGGGCTTCCGCACCGCGCTGACCTCCGTCATCAACAAGTACGCGCGCGACCAGAAGCTGCTCAAGGAGAAGGACGACAACCTCACCGGCGAGGACGTCCGCGAGGGCCTGACCGCGATCATCTCGATCAAGCTGGCCGAGCCCCAGTTCGAGGGGCAGACCAAGACCAAGCTGGGGAACACCGAGGCCAAGTCGTTCGTGCAGAAGGCGGCCAATGACCGGCTGCGCGACTGGCTCGACCGCAACCCCGGCGAGGCCAAGGACATTATCAACAAGTCCAGCCAGGCGGCCCGGGCGCGGATCGCGGCCCGCCAGGCGCGGGACCTCACCCGGCGCAAGTCGGCCATGGAGAGCAACGGGCTGCCGGGCAAGCTGGCCGACTGCCAGTCGACCGACCCCGCCAAGTCCGAGATCTACGTGGTCGAGGGCGACTCGGCCGGCGGCTCGGCCAAGGGCGGCCGGGATCCGAAGTTCCAGGCGATCCTGCCGATCCGGGGCAAGATCATCAACGTCGAGAAGTCCCGCATCGACCGGGTGCTGAAGAACAACGAGGTCCAGTCGATGATCACCGCGCTCGGCGCGGGCATCCACGACGAGTTCGACATCGACAAGCTCCGCTACCACAAGATCATCCTGATGGCGGACGCCGACGTCGACGGGCAGCACATCAGGACGCTGCTGCTGACGCTGCTCTTCCGCTTCATGAAGCCGCTGATCGAGGCCGGCTACGTCTACCTGGCGCAGCCGCCGCTGTTCAAGATCAAGTGGGGCGAGCGCGGGGTCGAGCCCGACTACGTGTTCACCGAGGTCGAGCTGACCCGGGTCATCGAGGCGGGGATCGCCGCCGGGCGGCGGGACCCCCGGCCGCGGGACGGCGTGCAGCGGTTCAAGGGCCTCGGCGAGATGAACGCGGACGAGCTCTGGGAGACCACGATGAACCCCGCCCGGCGGGTGCTGCTCCAGGTCACGGTCGACGACGCGGCGCAGGCGGACGAGCTGTTCAGCGTGCTGATGGGCGAGGACGTCGAGTCCCGCCGCTCCTTCATCACGCGTAATGCCAAGGACGTGCGGTTCCTGGACATCTGAGTTACCCCGGAAGCGAAGGGTCAGCGGACGATTCACGTGAAACCACGGTCCGTTCGATATGACCGGGTTGATCTTTTGATCTTGATCTTTGAACGAGAGGTTGCGAAGTGACCGAAGTGATGGGGCCGCCCGAAGGGGGGCACGACCGGACCGAGCCGGTTGACATCCAGGTCGAGATGCAGCGCAGCTACATCGACTACGCGATGTCGGTCATCGTCGGTCGGGCGCTGCCCGACGTGCGCGACGGGCTCAAGCCGGTGCATACGCGCATCCTCTACGCGATGTACGACGGCGGCTTCCGGCCCGACCGCGGGTACTTCAAGTGCTCGCGGGTGGTCGGCGAGGTGATGGGCAACTACCACCCGCACGGCGACAGCTCGATCTACGACGCGGTCGTGCGGATGGCCCAGCCGTGGTCGATGCGGATGCCGCTGATCGACGGGCAGGGCAACTTCGGCTCGCCGGGCAACGACCCGCCCGCCGCCATGCGGTACACCGAGTGCCGCCTGGCCCCGCTGGCGATGGAGATGCTGCGGGACATCAACGAGGAGACCGTCGACTTCCGGCCGAACTACGACGGCCGGTCGGCCGAGCCGGTGGTGCTGCCCGCGCGCTTCCCCAACCTGCTCGTCAACGGCTCGCAGGGCATCGCGGTCGGGATGGCCACCAACATCCCGCCGCACAACCTGCGCGAGGTCGCGGCCGGCGTCCAGTGGTATCTCGAGAACTACGAGCGCTTCGAGGCGCCGGCGGCCGAGCCGTCGGCCGAGGCCGACGACGGCCAGCCGCATCGCGCGCCGTACGAGGACCTGCTCGACGGGCTGATGGAGCGGATCCCCGGACCGGACTTCCCGACCAGGGGCCTGATCGTCGGGCGGCGCGGCATCCGCGAGGCCTACCGGACCGGCCGCGGCTCGATCACGATGCGCGCGGTGGTCGACATGGAGGAGATCCAGGGCCGTAACTGCCTGGTCGTCAAGGAGCTCCCGTTCCAGGTCAACCCGGACAACCTCGCGTCGAAGATCGCCGAGCTGGTCCGGGAGGGTCGCCTGTCCGGCATCGCCGACGTGCGCGACGAGACCAGCGGCCGGACCGGCCAGCGGCTGGTCATCGTGCTCCGCCGGGATGCCGTCGCCAAGGTCGTGCTGAACAACCTCTACAAGCACACCCAGCTGCAGGACACGTTCGGCGTGATCATGCTGGCGCTGGTGGACGGCGTGCCCCGCACGCTCCGCCTCGACCAGGTGATCAGGCACTGGGTCGCGCACCAGATCGAGGTCATCCAGCGGCGGAGCCGGTTCCGGCTCCGCAAGGCCCAGGAGCGGCTGCACATCGTCGCCGCCCTGCTCGCCGCGATCGACGCCATCGACCAGGTCATCGCGCTGATCAGGGGCTCTGAGTCGGCCGCGGTGGCCCAGCAGGGCCTGATGACGCTGCTGGGCCTCGACGAGATCCAGGCCCGGGCCATCCTCGACATGCAGCTGCGCAAGCTGGCCGCGCTCGAGCGCCAGGAGCTGATCGACGAGCGGGACGACCTCGAGGCGCGGATCGCCGACCTCGAGTCGATCCTGGCCTCGCCCGCCCGGCAGCGGGAGATCGTCAGCACCGAGCTCGGCGAGATCGTCGGCCGCTACGGCGATGACCGGCGGACCGAGATCGTCGCCTTTGACGGGGACGTGGCCGACGAGGACCTGATCGCCGAGTCCGACATCGTGGTTACGATCACCCACGGCGGGTACGCAAAGCGGACCAACACCGACCAATACCGTGCACAACGACGCGGCGGGAAGGGGGTGCGCGGTGCGGCCCTTCGGTCCGAGGACATCGTGGACCACTTCTTCGTCACGTCGACCCACAACTGGATCCTGTTCTTCACCAACAAGGGACGGGTGTACCGGGCCAAGGGCTACGAGTTCCCCGACGCCGGCCGGGACGCGCGGGGCCAGCACGTGGCCAACATGCTCGCCTTCCAGCCCGACGAGCAGATCGCCGAGGTGCTCACGCTCCGCGACTACACGGTGGCGCCGTACCTGGTGCTCGCCACCCGGTCCGGGCTCGTGAAGAAGTCGCGGTTGCCCGAGTACGACTCGCCGCGCTCGGCCGGGCTGATCGCCATCAACCTCCGCGAGGACGACGAGGTGATCGGCGCCGCGCTGGTGTCGCCGGAGGAGGACCTGCTGCTGGTGAGCAAGGGCGCGCAGGCGATTCGGTTCCACGCCGACGACGAGCAGATGCGGCCGACCGGCCGGGCCACCTCCGGCGTGATCGGCATGCGGTTCAACGACGGCGATGAGCTGCTCGGCATGTACGTGGTGCGTGAGGCGGAAGATGTCCTCGTGGCGACGGAAGGCGGATACGCTAAGCGCACGCCCGCTGACCAGTACCCACTGCGGAACCGCGGTGGCCTGGGCGTCATCACGGCCCAGATCACCGAGGACCGGGGTGGCCTGGTGGGCGCGCTGATGGTCCGTCCCGACGATGAGGTCTTCGCGATCACCTCGAACGGCGGCGTCATCAGGACCCGGGCCAGCGAGGTGCGGCAGACGGGACGGGTGACGATGGGCGTGCGGTTGATGAACCTGGCGTCCGGGGTCACCGTCGTCGCGCTCGCGCGCAACGCCGAGTCCGCGGTCGAGGACGCGGTGGTCGGTGACGGTCCGGCGGCGGATGACGGCGCCGAGATCGAAAACTCCGCGACAATTGAGGACATTGCCGACGATGGCAACTAACCGGGCCACGTCGGCGTCTGACCTATGTCGGATAGTCTCAGCAGCGCGCATAGAGGGGCACCAGTGGGCACCGAGGAGGACGGCGTGGACGAAGCGGGATCAACAACGCAGTCGCCGTTCATAACGGCGCCACAGTTGCGGGATTCGGACCCGGACGTGGAGAGTGACGGAGCGATCATCGACAATAGCTCTATGTCATCATCACGGACGAGGTCCGGAAGTTCGCGCTCCGGATCAACAGGGGCCGGCGCGTCACGTGCGCAGGCGACGCCGCGGGCCGATGCTAATGGGACAACCGCCTCCGGCGACGCGAAGAGCGAGGCTGCAGCCGAGCCGGACAGCGAGGCCGCCAAGCCCGCTGCCAAGCCCGCCAAGCCCGCGCCGATGCCAGCCGACGGGATCGGGAGCAGGCCGTCGTTCACGCCGGCGGCGGCGGCGGCCCCGTCAGCGCAGGCGGCAAAGCCGTCACCCTCAATTCCCTCCTCACCCTCACCCTCAACTCAGACATCACCCGGATCGTCGGGGTACCAGCAGCCGTCGAGCTACCCGCAGCCGGGTTACGCGCGGTCGTCCTGGTCGAGCACGCCGGAAGCGCCGACCTCGGCCGTGACCGCTGACTCGGCCGGCTTTGCCTCCTCAGCCGGCGCCAACGGCACCCGGGGCGCGCAGTCAGGCGGCTTCTCGTCCACCGCGGCCGGGGCGGCCGCCGGGCTGAGCGGTGCCGCGGCCGGACTTGGCGGCGCCGCGGCCGGGCTCGCGAGCTCGGTCACGTCCGCCTTCCGCGGCGGCTCGGGCCCCAGGGCCAAGCCGGCCTCGCCGCCTAAGGTCAGCGTTCGCCGGTCGAGCAAGCGGCAGGCGATGCTGACGCTGTCCCGGGTAGAGCCCTGGTCGGTCATGAAGTTCAGCTTCGTGGCCTCGGTGGTCGCGTTCATCATCTTGTTCGTGGCCGTGGCCGTGCTCTACATGGTGCTGTCCGCGCTCGGCGTCTTCACCTCGCTGGAGAACCAGGTCGCGTCGATCACGTCGGCCAAGAACACGGCGGGCACGGACATCTCGCACTGGTTCTCCGCGTCGCTCATCCTCGGCTGGACGGCCATGCTCGGCGCGCTGAACATCGTGCTCATCACGGCGCTGTCGACGATCGGCTCGGTGATCTACAACCTGATCGCGAAGACCATCGGCGGCATCGAGGTGACCTTGCGCGAGACCGATTGATCGACGCGAGCAGCCTAGGGAATGCGGTAGAGTAACCCAGTCGATAGGGCTGCCCCCTCGGGGGTATAGCTCAGTCGGTTAGAGCGCGTCCCTGATAAGGACGAGGCCCGTGGTTCAAGTCCACGTACCCCCACGCCTATCGACACGCGGCCCCTGCACCTTGTGGTGCGGGGGCCTTTGCGTTTTCTGCACGACCATGAGCGGCAGCCGGCCGGGGCGGCGGTAGGCTAACGACTGCGGCCCGGATCAGACGGGTCCACGACCCACTCGGGAATCGACCTTGGAGGGACCGGCTCGGTGAAGAAGCTGCTGATCCTCATCTTGTTCGTGCTTGGCGGCCTGGCGGTCTGGCGTAAGGTCGCGGCGCAGCGCGCGGACCTCGACTTGTGGAGCGAGGCCACCGCCCCCGACGAGTACTGACCACGGTCCGAACCTGCCCCGCCCGGGGGCCGGTTGGGATCACCCCTGACGTCCGTAGCAGCCGCCGAACCCCCTTAGGCGCGTGCGATGACCGAATCCTCTCCCATATCGCTGGTCTGTCTGGACCTCGCCGGCATCGTCATCGACGACTCCGTGGTGGAGCGCGCCTACGCCGAGGCGATCGCGACCCAGGGCATCGTCCCCGGGACGCAGGATTACGCCCGTTCCATGGTCAGG
>Ga0335072_10016809_pt1 | contig 10363 bp, 11 predicted proteins | sample Lox_Sample_21_FD_206725 | JGI IMG/M metagenome (GOLD analysis project Ga0335072, IMG submission 206725) | Soil microbial communities from Loxahatchee National Wildlife Refuge, Florida, United States - Lox_Sample_2.1 | ecosystem: Environmental > Terrestrial > Soil > Wetlands | place: USA... | reverse complement strand
TATCACCTCAACGCTGAGGAGGAACCCGAGCAATTCGACTACCCGCACGCCGACCAATTTCCCCGGCTCTACCAGATGGCGCTGCCGCGCGGGGTGCTCAACTGCAAAGCCCTCGACGAGGTCTCCACCGAGCCCGACGACCCCAAGTTCGGCCTGGTCGGGAAGCAGGTAATCGAGGACACCGGGGCGCTCGACACCAAGCGCATGGAGACCATCGACGACGAGATCGCCGAGCGCACCGTCGACTACATCAAGCGCCAGCACGCGGCCGGCACCCCGTTCTTCGTGTGGATGAACACCACGCACATGCACCTCTACACCCACACCAAGCCGGAAAGCCGGGGTCAGGCGGGCTTATGGCAGTCGGCCTACCACGACACGATGATCGACCACGACCGCAATGTCGGGCAGGTGCTGGACTGTCTCGACCAACTCGGCATCGCCGACGACACCATCGTCATCTACTCCACCGACAACGGGCCGCACCGCAACAGCTGGCCCGACGGCGGGACCACGCCGTTCCGCAGTGAGAAGGACACCAACTGGGAAGGCGCATTCCGGGTACCGGAGATGATCCGCTGGCCGGGAAAGATCAAGGCGGGCACGGTTTCCAACGAGATCATCCAGCATCACGACTGGCTGCCCACGTTGTTGGCCGCCGCCGGCGACCCCGACGTCAGCGACAAGCTCAAGCAGGGCTACCGAGTCCGGCTGCATGGCGAAGAGAAAGAGTTCAAGGTCCACATCGACGGCTACAACCTGCTGCCGTATCTGACCGGCGAGGTGGAGACCAGCCCCCGACGGGGCTTCTTCTACTTCTCCGACGACGGCGACCTGGTTGCGATGCGGTTCGAGAACTGGAAGATCGTCTTCGCCGAGCAGCGCTGCCCGGGCACCATGCGGATCTGGGCAGAACCGTTCACGCCGTTGCGGATTCCGAAACTGTTCAATCTGCGCACCGATCCCTTCGAGTACGCCGACATCACGTCGAACACCTACTACGAATGGTTTTTGCATCACGACTACTTCGTCTTCTACGCGATCGCGATGGCAACCCAGTTCCTGGAGACGTTCAAGGAGTTCAAGCCGCGACACCCGCCGGCCAGCTTCACCATCGACCACGCGGTGGAGAAGCTCCACCAGTTCCTGGCGAAGGACTAGTGCTCGAGTCATGGCGGGACCGGCCCGCCAAGTCGGCCATCACCGACTTCGTCGACCGTGTCACCGCCGAGGTGCCGCCCGAAGAGCGCGTCGCGGTCTTCGACAACGACGGCACGCTGTGGTGTGAGAAGCCCGCCTACATCCAGCTGGACTTCCTGGTGCGCCGGCTCGCCGAGCAGGCCGCCGCCGACGTCACGCTGAAGGATCAGCCGCCCTATCGGGCCGCGGCCGCCAACGACCTGTCCTGGTTCGGCGACGCCGTCACCAAGCACTACAACGGCGACGACTCCGACCTCACAAGCCTTACGGGGGCAATCTTTTCGGCCTATCAGGGCCTGACCGTGGACGAGCACGCGCAACGGGTCCGGGCGTTCTTCGCCGAGGCCACGCACCCGACGCTGAATCGCCCGTACACCGCTTGCGGCTATGCGCCGATGGTCGAGTTGCTGCGCTACCTGGAGGCCAACGGGTTCACCAATTACATCGCGTCCGGCGGTGGCCGCGACTTCATGCGGCCGGTCACCCAGCAGCTGTATGGGCTATCGCCGGAGCGCGTCATCGGCAGCTCGGTGGGTCTGGACTTCAAGGACGGTCACCTGATGACGACGTCGCGGCCGGAATTCCTCGCTGACGGCCCGGTCAAGCCGGTACGGATCTGGGGACGCACGGGACGGCGCCCGATCCTCGCGGCGGGCAACTCCAACGGTGACATCGAGATGCTGCAGTACGCGCACGCCGCGGCGCCGTCGCTGTGCCTGCTGGTCCGCCACGACGACGCCGGCCGGGAATTCGACTATGTCGCCGGCGCGGAAAAGGCCCTCGACGAAGCCGCAGCGAGCGGCTGGACCGTCGTCAGCATCCGCGACGACTGGACCACCGTCTTCGCTGACTAATCCAGCTGGTGGCGACCCGCTTCGCCCGGCTGCGCCGCGCTCGCGATCGCCAAATCCAGATGGTGGCGACCCGCTTCGCCCGGCTGCGCCGCGCTCGCGATCGCCAAATCCAGATGGTGGCGACCCGCTTCGCCCGGCTGCGCCGCGCTCGCGATCGCCACGTGGGCTACGCGGTCCAGTTCCAGACCGACATGTCGCCGCGGGGATACCCGGTGCAGACTTCGGTGGCCTTCGCCACGACACCCTTGTTGTTGAAGAAGATCTTCGCCCAGTTACCCCAGTGCGTCGCCATCTGCTCGTAGTAGATGTCCGTCGCGGTGTCCTCGGAGTACTGCCTGCGACCGGCGGGGTCCAGGGAGTAGAACCAGTGGATGCGGTCGATCGCGCCCTGCTGGATGTCCGGCGGCCGATTGTGGAAGTCGATCATGTACCGCTGGTAGTACACCGGGCTGGTGTCCCTGGCGGCCGCCAGATATTGCTCCGCGTCGCAGGTGGTGGCGATCTGCCTGCGGGGGATCGGGAAATCGTCCGTGGAGTCGGCCGCGGCGAGCTGCGGGAAGATCGCGGCGGTGATGCCCAGGGCGAGAGAAATGGCGCCTGCACGCAGGCTGGAATTCAGCCAAGACATGTTCGTTACCGTAACACTTTCAGGCCCTGACGGGCCAACAGGTGACAAGATTAATAGCCCGTCTCACTATACACCGCTATCAGGCACGATGACATGCGAGGGGTCCGGTCGCAGCTCCGGCTGAGCCTGGCTGTAATCGCCGAACGGCCCGTCACGGCGCTGCACTGCGGCCCGCACTCCCTGGGTCTGGGCGATCTGAATGAAGTCGAGCGCTTCGGGGGTGTTGCGCATCAGGCCGTCGAGGATGCCGCCGAGCATCTGAGTGGATGCCAGGCCCATGTTCTCGTACGCCTGATTGACGATCAGCTTCTGCGCGCGCAACTGGGACAGCGGGATCTGGCACAGCTCGGCGGCGATCTCGGCGACCCGGGCCTCGAGGCGTTCGAACGGCACCGCCTCGTTGATCAGCTCGACCTCGGCGGCCTGCACACCGGTCAGCGGCCGGCCGGTCAGCGAGTGCCACTTGACCTTGGCCAGGCTCAGCCGATAGAGCCACATGCCGGTCAGGTACGCCCCCCACATGCGGGCGTACGGCGTGCCGATCACCGCGTCCTCGCTGGCGATCACCAGGTCGGCGCACAGCGCGTAGTCGCTGGCGCCACCGACACACCAGCCGTGCACCTGCGCGATCACCGGCTTGGACGCGCGCCAGATGGCCATGAACTTCTGCGTCGGCCCGGTCTCGCGCGCAGTGATCATCGCGAAATCCTTGCCCGGATCCCATTTCCCGTCCGTCATCATGGCCTCGCCCCAGTGCTGAAAACCGCCGCCGAAGTCGTAGCCGGCGCAGAACGCGCGGCCCGCGCCGCGCAGCACGATTACCTTGATGTCCTGGTTGCGTTCGGCCAGCCCGATAGCCGCCTCGATCTCGTCGGGCATGGGCGGAACGATGGTGTTGAGTTGCTCCGGGCGGTTGAGCGTGATGGTGGCGACCGGGCCGGCGGTGGTGTACAGCAGCGTTTCGAAGTCAGGCATGTTCAGCGACGATATCCCCCCGTCCAACCGGCCGATGGAACAGCCAACAGCATGCAACACTGACGACATGGCTGAGCCGCCCGGGCGGGACGAGACGAGGCGGCCAGCGCTCACTCTTCGAGCCATCGAGCCCGCCGATGGCCCCGAATGCACCCGCATCATCTACGAGGCGTTTGGTCGTCTCCACGACTACTATCGCTTTCCGCGCGACTTCCCGACGCTCGAGGACGCAGAGCGGTTGACAGGGAATTTCATCGAGCATCCCTCGATCTGGGGTGTCGTCGCCGAAGACGAGGGACGGATCGTGGGGTCGAATTTCCTCGACCAACGCGGACCGATCACCGGCGTTGGACCCATCACGGTCGACCCTGAGGCACAGGGGGCGCGGCGTCGGCCGCCGCCTGATGGAAGCAGTCATGGAGCGAGGCGCCGGCGCACGCGGTATCCGCCTCTTCCAGGACGCCTTCAACATGCAGTCGCTGTCGCTATATGCGTCACTGGGATTCGAGGTCAAAGAGCCGGCCATCGTAATGTGCGGAACACCCAAAAGCGGTCCACCGGCCGACGCCGAGGTGCGTTCGCTCGAAGAGAGCGATCTCCCCGAATGCGAACAGCTATGCTTCAAGGTCCACGGCTTCGAACGAACCAACGAACTGCGCGACGCACTCCGCACACCTGGCTTCTCGCCGTCGGTAGTTGTTCGTGCAGGCGAGATTCGCGCCTATGCGACAACTCTCACCTTCTTTCCGGCTGCATACGCTGTCGCGGAGACGGAGCGCGACATGCGCGACTTGATCGCAGGCGCGGCAACGGCGGATGGCCAGCCCGCCTCGTTCCTCCTCCCGACGCGGCAAGCCGGCCTTTTGCGCTGGTGTCTCAGGGAGGGTCTGCGTGCGGTCAAGCCGGTGACCTACATGTCGCTCGGCGAGTACGCCGAACCGAACGGGTGCTGGATTCCGTCGCTCCTCTACTAGCGCGCACCAATGTCCTTGGTGGGTACGGCTATTCACCGGCCGGCGTGCGCTGCCGCCGATACAGCCATCGCGTCAGCAGCGCCACCACCACGACGGCCACGGCCACCAGCAGGTAGATCTGGTACTGATCGAATTTGGCGTAAATCGTGGGGATGTGTGCCTGGGCCGAATATCCGACCAGGACCCACAGGCCGACCCAGCCGATGGCGCCCACCACGTTGTAGGTCAAAAAGCGGCGCCACTGCATCTGCGCCATGCCCGCGACGATCCCGATGCCCTGGCGCAGTCCGTCGACGAACCGCCCGACCAGCACGACCATGTTGCCGCGGCCGTGGAAAAAGCGTTCGGTCGCCTCCACCCGCTTTTCGGTCAGGAAGACGAACCGGCCAAAGCGCCGCACCAGCGGTCGCCCGCCGAAGTGGCCGATCGCATACCCGAGGTTGTCCCCCATCACCGCGGCCAGCAACGCCGCTATCAGCACCGCCACCAGATTCAGCTGGCCCGACGCCGCGTAGACCCCGGCCGCGATCAGGATGATTTGGCCAGGGGCCGGGATCCCGATGCCCTCCACGGCGACCACGCCGACCAGCGCAAAGTAGCCGTAGCGCTGCAGAAATGTGGACAGTGAATCAAGGACCCCCGGTAGTTGCGACGACATGATCACGGTGGGTGCCCGGTCGGCACGGTAGGTAAACGCTCAGGCGCGCAACATGCGGTGCAGGAACGAGTAGCTCAACGCCGACTTGAACGCGAGCTGTTCGTTGTCGGCCGCGCCGCCATGTCCGCCCTCGATGTTCTCGTAGTACCAGACCCGATGGCCGGCGGCCTCGAGCGCGGCGGTCATCTTGCGGGCGTGGCCCGGATGCACCCGGTCGTCGCGGGTGGAGGTGGTCAGCAATATCGGCGGGTACTCGCGTTCTGACGAAATGTTCTGGTAGGGAGAGTATTCGGAGATGAAATCCCAGTCGTCGGGGTTGTCCGGGTCGCCGTATTCGGCCATCCATGACGCGCCGGCCAGCAAGAGGTGGTAGCGCTTCATGTCCAGCAATGGCACGCTGCAGACCAGCGCCCCGAACTTCTCCGGGTATTTGGTCAACATGATCCCCATCAGCAGCCCGCCGTTGCTGCCGCCCTGGGCGCCGAGTTGCTTGACCGTGGTGATGCCGCGATTCACCAAATCGTCGGCCACAGCGGCGAAGTCCTCGGCCACCTTGTGCCGTTCCGCCCGCATCGCCTGGGTGTGCCAGGTGGGCCCGTATTCGCCGCCACCGCGAATGTTGGCCAGCACGTAGGTGCCACCGCGGGCCAGCCACAGCCGACCAAGCACGCCGCTGTAGGCCGGTGTGTTGGCCGTTTCGAATCCGCCGTAGCCGTACAGCAGCGTGGGGGTGGGTCCGTCGCTCCCGGCGGGCCGGACGACGAAGTAGGGGATCGACGTGCCGTCCTCAGATTCCACGAAATGCTGTGCCACAGTGATGTTTTCGGCATCGAAGAACGCCGGGGCGGATTTGATCTGCTCAAGGTCCCCGTCACCGGTGCCGCGCAGCAGGCGGGACGGCGCGTCGAATCCGCTTGAGTCAAGGAAGAACTCGTCGCCGGTGTCGTCGGCGGTGGCGATGACGGTGTTGGTCGACGCGGGGATGCCTTGAATCGGTTCGCGCTCCCAGCTGCCCGGTATGACCATCTCGACCCGGCTGGCCACATCGGCCAACGAGACGATCAGCAGCCGGTCCCGGGTCCATGCGTAGTGGTAGAGGCAGGTGTGCTCGTCCGGCTCGAAAACCACATCTAATTCTCTTGTACCGCTGAGGAATTCATCGTATTTCGCTGCCAGCAGCGAGCCGGCGCGGTAGGTGGTGCCGTTGACGGACCAGTCGGTGCGCAGGTCGATCAGCAGCCACTCGCGGTGAATCGAGAGGCTGCTGACGTCGCTGGGCACGTCGAGGTGGATCAGTTCCGAGTCGCGCAGCTCATAGCGCTCGGTGTTCCAGAAGTCCGTGGAGCGGCCCAGGAAGGTGCGCTCGAAGCCGGGGGTTCGATCCTTGGAACCGCCGGCGCTGACATCGGTGGGTTCGCCCGCGAAGATCGTTTCCGCATCCGTCAATGGTGTGCCGCGGCGCCAGCGCTTGACGATGCGCGGGTAGCCGGAGTCGGTCAGCGAGCCGGGACCGAAGTCGGTGCCCACCAGCACGGTGTCCGGATCGGCCCAGGCGACCTGCGACTTGGCCTCCGGCAGCTCGAACCCGTCGGGCAGGAATTCACGTGTCGCCATGTCGAATTCGCGGACCACCACGGCATCCGAGCCGCCGCGGGACAGGCTGACCAGGGCGCGGGTGAGCTCCGGTTCGATGACGGTGGCGCCGCCCCACACCCAGTTCGTGTCGTCGACGCGACCGAGTTCGTCGACGTCGATCAGCACGTCCCACTCCGGATTGTCGGTGCGGTAGCTGTCCAGCGTGGTGCGTCGCCACAGTCCGCGCGGATTGGTGGCGTCGCGCCAGAAGTCGTAGAGGTGCTCGCCGCGTCGCCGCACGTAGGGGATCCGGGCGTCGGTGTCGAGCACCTCGAGCGCCTCGGTGCGCATCCGCTCGAACTCGTCGTCACAGAACTCCGCCTTGGCCGGTTCGTTGCGCGCGCGGACCCAGTCCAGTGCCTCGTCGGCGGTGACGTCTTCGAGCCACAGGTACGGGTCTTCGGATCCAGATGTCATGGAAGCCATTCTGGCCTGCGGCGGTACTGTGAGTTGTATTACACATGGGGTCGAATGAGGGAGCCGAGCAAATGACTGTCTTCGCACGTCCAGGTGCCGACGGTGCACTGATGTCATATGAATCCAGGTACGGAAACTTCATCGGCGGCGAGTGGGTCGCGCCGGCGCAGGGCCGCTATTTCGAGAACCCGACGCCGGTGACCGGCGAGTCGTTCTGCGAGATACCGCGCTCCGACGAGGCCGACATCGAGAAGGCGCTGGACGCCGCGCACGCGGCGGCGCCGGCCTGGGGCAAGACCTCCCCGACCGAACGGGCCGCGATCCTGAACAAGATCGCCGACCGTATCGACGAGCACACGCACGCCCTGGCAGTGGCCGAGGTCTGGGACAACGGCAAGCCCGTCCGGGAGACGATCGCCGCCGACATCCCGCTGGCGGCCGATCACTTCCGGTACTTCGCGGCGGCGATCCGGGCCCAGGAAGGCGCGCTGTCCCAGATCGACGAGGACACCGTCGCCTACCACTTTCATGAGCCGCTCGGCGTCGTCGGGCAGATCATTCCGTGGAACTTCCCGATCCTGATGGGCGCCTGGAAGCTGGCGCCGGCACTGGCTGCGGGCAACGCGGTGGTGCTCAAGCCGGCCGAGCAGACACCGGCCTCGATCCTCTACCTGATGTCGCTGATCGGTGACCTGTTGCCGCCCGGCGTGGTCAACATCGTCAACGGATTCGGTGCGGAGGCCGGCAAGCCGCTGGCGTCCAGCGACCGGATCGCCAAGGTCGCGTTCACCGGCGAGACCACCACCGGGCGGCTGATCATGCAGTACGCCAGCCAGAACCTGATCCCGGTCACACTGGAGCTCGGCGGCAAGAGCCCCAACATCTTCTTCTCCGATGTGATGGCCGCCAACGACGACTTCCAGGACAAGGCGCTGGAGGGCTTCACGATGTTCGCCCTCAACCAGGGCGAGGTGTGCACCTGCCCGTCGCGCAGCCTCATCCAGTCCGACATCCACGACGAGTTCCTGGAACTGGCCGCGATCCGGACCAAGGCGGTCCGGCAGGGTGATCCGCTGGACTCCGAGACCATGCTGGGTTCCCAGGCGTCCAACGACCAGCTGGAAAAGATCCTGTCCTACATCGAGATCGGCAAGGGTGAGGGCGCCAAGATCATCACCGGCGGCGAGCGTGCCGAGCTGGGCGGCGACTTGTCCGGCGGTTACTACATGCAACCGACGATCTTCACTGGCAACAACAAGATGCGGATCTTCCAGGAGGAGATCTTCGGCCCGGTGGTGGCGGTGACGCCGTTTAACGACTACGCCGACGCGATGGGCATCGCCAACGACACCCTCTACGGGCTGGGCGCAGGGGTGTGGAGCCGCGACGGCAACACCGCATACCGGGCCGGCCGCGAGATCAAGGCCGGCCGGGTGTGGGTGAACTGCTACCACGTCTATCCGCCGCACTCGGCGTTCGGCGGCTACAAGCAGTCCGGCTTCGGCCGCGAGGGCCACAAGATGGCGCTCGAGCATTACCAGCAAACCAAGAACCTGCTGGTGTCCTACTCGGACAAGGCGCTTGGGTTCTTCTGATGGGTCCCGGGTTTATCCAATGAGCCAGGCCGCTCCGCCCGGGGCGCTCATCACCGAGGCCGCGGCCGAGCTGCTGGAACGGTTGCAGGACAGTCATGGCCCGGTGATGTTCCATCAGTCCGGCGGCTGCTGCGACGGGTCGTCGCCGATGTGCTACCCGCTCGGAGACTTCCTCGTCGGTGACCGCGACGTCCTGCTGGGTGTGCTCGATGTCGGAGCCGAAGGGGTGCCGGTGTGGATCTCCGGCCCGCAGTATCAGGCGTGGAAGCACACTCAGCTGGTCATCGACGTGGTGCCGGGGCGGGGCGGCGGGTTCAGCCTGGAAGCGCCGGAAGGGATGCGGTTCCTCAGCCGCGGCCGGGTCTTTACCGACGACGAGAAAGCGCTGCTAGAAGCGGTACCGGTGATCACCGGCGCTGCGTACGAGCGTGGCGAACGACCGTCAAATCGTGGCCAGGTTGTAGCCGGGAACCCGCCGGAAACGTGCCCGGCGCCGCGCTGATGCCGCAGTAAGGTCGCAGCGTGATCCCGCTTCCGCGTCCCTGGCTGCTGGCCAGCGCCATGTTGATCGGCAGCGCGGTAGGGGAACTGGCGGGGGTGGCGTCCACACTGCTGGTCCACACGCGGGTCCGACCGGACGTCGTCATTGCGCTGGTCGTCGGAATCCCCAGTGTGCTGGGGCTGGCGGTGATCCTGTTGTCCGGGCGCCGCTGGGTGACGATGCTGGGCGGATTCATCCTCGCGCTGGCGCCAGGCTGGTTCGGTGCGCTCGTCGCTATCCAGGTGACGTCGGGTGGCTGACGATCCGAAGTTCGACACCGGCGAACCGTCGGTGCCGTTTGTCCCCGATTTCGACGACGACTCGGAGCCCCTTCCGATCGCGGAAGCGCCGGACGACACGAAAGAGCCCAAAGAGCCCGAGGCGCCCGAGCCGGAGGCTGCCGACGACTCGGCGCTTGAGCCGGCTGTCGTGCCGGTTACGGTGCCCGGGCGCTACCAGTATCTGAAGTGGTGGCAACTGGTTCTGGTGCTGCTCGGCGCGTGGGTCGCCGCCGCGCAGATCGGGCTGGGTCTGTTCTATTGGTGGTTTCACGCCGTCGACAAGACCTGGCCGGTGTACCTGGTCCTGGTCTACGTCGTCGCGTGCTCGGTGGCCGGAGTGCTGCTGGCGATGGTCCAGGGCCGAGCGCTGATCACCGCCCTGTCTTTCGCAGCGATGTCGGGGCCGTTTGCCTCACTTGCCGCCGCCGCGCCGCTGTACGGCTATTACTACTGCGAACGGACCGGCCATTGTCTGCTCAGCGTCGTTCCGTACCACTAGGGTAGTGCCCGTGACCCACTATGACGTCGTCGTCCTCGGGGCCGGTCCCGGCGGATATGTGGCGGCCATCCGTGCCGCGCAACTCGGTTTGAACACCGCAGTCGTC
>Ga0335072_10016808_pt1 | contig 10363 bp, 10 predicted proteins | sample Lox_Sample_21_FD_206725 | JGI IMG/M metagenome (GOLD analysis project Ga0335072, IMG submission 206725) | Soil microbial communities from Loxahatchee National Wildlife Refuge, Florida, United States - Lox_Sample_2.1 | ecosystem: Environmental > Terrestrial > Soil > Wetlands | place: USA... | reverse complement strand
CCGCGTTACAGCGGTGGGTTTCCGTGCTTGCGCAGGGGCAGGTGCTCGTGCTTGGCGCGGAGCATGTCGAGGCCGGCGCAGATGACCGCCCGGGTCTCGCGCGGGTCGATGACGTCGTCCACGAGCCCGCGCTCGGCCGCGTAGTAGGGGTGCATGAGCTGCTGGCGGTATTCGGCGACGAGGGTCTCGCGCATCTGGTCCGGGTCGGGCGCTGCCGCGATCCGCTTGCGGTGGATGACGTTCGCGGCGCCTTCGGCGCCCATCACGGCGATCTCGTTGATCGGCCACGCGTACGCGAGGTCGGCCCCGATCGAGCGGGAATCCATCACGATGTACGCGCCGCCGTATGCCTTTCTCAAGATCACCTGGATACGCGGGACCGTGGCCTCGCAGTAGGCGTACAGGAGCTTGGCGCCATGCCGGATGATCCCGCCGTGCTCCTGGTCCACGCCCGGCAGGAAGCCGGGGACGTCGACGAGGGTCACCAGCGGGATGTTGAACGCGTCGCACGTGCGGACGAAGCGCGCCGCCTTCTCCGCCGCCTCGATGTCGAGGACGCCACCGAGCACAAGCGGCTGGTTGGCGACGATTCCGACGGTTTGCCCGCCCATGCGCGCCAGCGCGCAGACCACGTTGCGGGCCCATTCGGCGTGCAGCTCGAGGAACTCGCCGTCGTCGGCGATCTCCTCGATGACGGCCAGCATGTCGTAGGGCTTCGCCGATACGGCCGGGACGATGTCGAGCAGGGCGTCACAGCTGCGGTCCGGCGGGTCGCCGGGCTCGTGGCCATCGGGCGCCTCGCGGTTATTGGGCGGCAGAAGCCACAGCAGCGACCGTATGGCGTCGAAGCAGCTCTCCTCGTCGTCGTGCACGAAGGTGGCCAGGCCAGACGTGCGGGAATGCATGTCGGCGCCGCCCAGGTCTTCATGGCTGACCTGCTCCCCGGTCACCTCGCGGATGACATCCGGGCCGGTGAGGAACATGTTCGAGATCCCGCGGACCATGAAGACGAAATCGGTCAGCGCCGGTGAGTAGGATGCCCCGCCCGCGCACGGCCCCAGCATCACGCTGATCTGAGGGATGACGCCGGAGGCCCGCACGTTGCGCCGGAATATCCCGCCGTACCCGGCAAGCGCGGTGACGCCTTCCTGTATCCGGGCCCCGGCGCCGTCGTTCAGGCCGATGAGCGGCGCTCCCGCCGACTCCGCGAGGTCCATGATCTTGTGGATCTTCTGCGCGTGAGCCTCGCCCAGCGAGCCGCCAAAGATCCGGAAGTCGTGGGCGTACAGGAACACCTTCCGGCCGTCGATCGTCCCGTACCCGGTGATGACACCGTCGGTATGCGGCCGCTGGTCATCCAGCCCAAACCCGGACGCCCGGTGCCGGCGCAGCATCTCGAGCTCCCGGAATGACCCCGCATCACACAGCCGCTCGATCCGCTCACGAGCGGTCAGGCGCCCGCGTTCGTGCTGACGCTCAGTGGCACCGTCGCCGGGGCCGAGGAGAACTTCCTGCCTGAGCAGCGCGAGGTCGCCGGCCACGTCGTGCAGGCCTGGCTGCTCCCCCTGGCCGGCCTCCGCTGCCGGGCTTTCCGGCGCGGTCAAGGACTTCGTGGCCTGCGTCATCGTCATTGCTGCCCCCCACAGCCGTGCGTTTCGGACGGGTGCTGCGTCACGCCTGCGCTCGCCAGAGATAAAATTCCCTGGCCATCGCGTCACTCGGGCTCCGCCATGTCGCGGGATCGTAGGCGGTGATGTGCTCTGACAGCTTTGTGTTGATGTCAGTGAACAAGGGGTCAGCTCGCACCTCGGTAAGCGGGAGAGCCAGGTCCTCGTCACTGTCAATTGAATGGAAATAGAGGTCATGGAAACGGTAAAGACGCCGCTCCCGAACGCCCAGCATTCGCGGGAGCTCGCCCAGGTCTGACTCTGCGAAGATATGTTTGACGGCGTCTTCGCTTCCATGCCTCATACGGGCGACAATAAGCGTCCGTGACATGACAACCTCCCCCTGCGAATAAGTTCCCCTGGGCCTGTCGCGCGTAAACATTCCCTACTCTGCGTCTGTGTATCGGCTTTAATGGGATATGTTTTTCGGCGGGTTACTGATCGGCGTTTACGGGTACGGATTCGCGGCCTTAAGGGGCGTTTCGCAAGCCCGGCAGAATCGGGCACAACGCCGCCGCGACGGCCATCGTGGCGGCAAAGGTCCCGGTCGCCCACGCGCCGGATACGTGCTGCACGAGCAGGCCTGCGATCAGCGGTGCCACTGCGGCCAGCGCGGTCGCGACCATGATCACGGTCTTGGTGATCCGGCCGCGCATTTCTTCCGGCGTTCTGCGAAGCATCACGGCGAAGATCGCTGCGTTGGCCGCGGGTGCGAGCATCAGCGTCACCGCGACCGGCGCCGCGACCAGCGGGGACGGGATGAGCAGGGCGGCGGTGCCGAACAGAATCGCTCCGGCCAGGCTGATGACGGCGGCCAGGGTTCCCAGGCGCATGCGCCCCTGCAGCCGCGGCGCAGCGACGGCCCCGAGCAGACCTCCGGCCGCGATGGCCGCCTGGACCAGGCCAATGACAACAGTGGACGTGCCGTGCTGGCGCATGGCGAGCGTAATGGTGAAGATCACGCCCGTGAAAGAGAAGTTGACTAACGGCGCCTGAATCACCACCGCGCGCAGGATCGGCACCCGCCAGACGAACTGGAGGCCATCGGCGACCTCGCGCCACAGAGCCTTGCGCTCGACCGCCTTCTCGGAACGGAACCGTCCGCGGATCCGGCTCACCGTGCCGAACGAGACGCCATAGGAGACGGCATCGGCGAGAAACGGCACGGCACGGCCCAGCCCGAAGAGCACTCCGCCGATGGCCGGGCCGGCGGTCGAACCGGTCCGACAGCGCGCCGGCGGGCAGTTGCAGGCATAGCTGGGCGACCGCGCGCGCCGTCCCCACCAGCCCGGCGAGGACCGCGGAATGGGTCAGCGCCAGGATCAGCAGCGGGTAGCCGAGCATGCCGATCTCGGAGCCGGTATCGGACAGAAGCTGGCCGATCCACAGCATCCGGAAACCGCTGTTGCGCCGGAGCGGGAGCCCTGCGGGAACCGCGGAGGATATTTCAGCATCACTCCGGTCATTCATGCCCGAAACAGATGCCCAGGGCTAAGAGGGCTCCTCGTCCGCCGCGTCGCCGGCGCCGCGATGGTGGCTCCGCACGAGCGCCGTGACCTCGCGCGTAATGCCGATCGAGGGCCCGCCGATGAGTTCCCAGGCGCGGGCGATGCCGATCAGGAAGCAGATCACCACCATGCTTGCGATCGTGTACACGGCGCCGGAGTTGCCTGGCCGGGCGAGAACGTCGGCCCCGTTGATCAGCTGGACCACGAACGTGATGAGCAGCCCGGCCAGGAACAGCACGTCGAGCAGTACGTGCCGGCGCAGCTGGTGCCTGCTGATCAGCGACAGCAGCGCCGCCGCGACGAACACGATGCCCGCGCTGGCCGCGGCCACCGCGGTCGGCCCTATTTTCTGCCCGGGGATCAGCGAGAACAGCGAAACAGCCAGCGCGTCGGTGAAGGCGGACAGGGCCGCAGCCGCGCGGATGCGATGCACCTGCGCCTGTGCCTCTTCCCTGGCGAGCCGGTCGGATGCCACCGAGATGGCTACGAAGAGCAGGCCGATCAGCGCGCCGGCCACGCTCGCGCACGCCACGAAGAAGTCGTGGACGTTCTCAGGGACCATCTGACGATCCTCGCAGCCGGGGTCGGCGCGCGGCAGGCTTAGAGACCACCTGGATAGGGCAAGGGAACCGGGGGGACGGTGATGCGGGAAGGGACTGCCGCGCGGCTACGATGTGTGATCGATGAGCACTGTACAAGCACCCGATAGCGCTGCCCACTCGCCTGACGGCACCCTGGCCGGGATCATCCACACCGAGGACCTGACCAAGGTCTACCCGGGAACCGACTTCGCCGCCGTCGACCAGCTCAACCTCGACGTCTGCGCCGGCGAGATCTTTGGCCTGCTCGGGCCCAACGGCGCCGGCAAGACCACCACCGCGGGCATGCTGACCACGCGCGTGGTGCCGACGGCCGGGCGGGCCCTGCTCGCGGGTGTCGACGTGGCAGCTCATCCGGCGCTCGCCAAGCAGCTGAGCGGCATCGTCTCGCAGCAGAACACCCTCGACCGCCAGCTGACCGTGTGGGAGAACCTGTACTTCCACGGCCGCCTGTTCGGCATGGGGGCCAAGACGTCCCGGCAGATCGCCGACGACCTGCTCGAGCAGTTCCATCTGACCCGGTGGGCCAAGGCCTCGGTGTACGCGCTGTCCGGTGGCATGGCCCAGCGGCTGATGGTCGCGAGAGCCATCTTCCACCGCCCCTCGGTGCTGTTCCTTGACGAGCCGACGGCCGGGCTCGACCCGCAGAGCCGGCTGGCGCTGTGGGAGCTGCTCGGTGAGCTGCACCGGGCGGGCCAGACCATCCTGCTCACGACCCACTACATGGAAGAAGCCGACCGGCTCTGCGACCGGGTCGCGATCATGGACCATGGCAAGATCCTCGCGCTGGACACCCCGGCCGCTCTCAAGCAGAGCATCGGCGCCGACACGGTCGTCACCGTGAAGGCCGCCGGCGACGCCGCCAGCCTGGCCGAGGCGCTCGAGCGCGACGTGACCGGCGTGACCCGGGCCCGCATCCTCGACGGAGGAGTGCAGCTGCACGTACAGGGCAACGAGCGGCTGGTCCCGCGCGTCGTCGCGGCGGCGGAGCGCGCGGGCTTCGACGTCATCGACCTGTCGATCTCCGAGCCCAGCCTGGAGACGGTGTTCATCAACCTCACGGGCAAAGAACTCCGGGAGGACTGATGGCCACGTCTACCACCACGCCCACCACCGCGCAGGAACCGCCCGGCGCCAGCCCGCAGCGGATCGGCGGCGGGCCCACCCGCTCGGTGGCCGCGGCCAGCTGGACCGCGCTCGGCGCGCTGATGCTGCGGGACCTGGTCGTGCTGCGCAAGCACCTGTGGGAGTTCATACTGCGCACGATCATCCAGCCGTTCCTGCTGTGCTTTGTCTTCCTGTTCATCTTCCCGAAGATCGGCCAGAGCGTCGGCGGCGGCCACGGCCCGGTGGCGGAGTCCGCGTTCGCGACGGTCCTGGCGGGCGGCGTCATCGGGATCTCGGTGATGTTCCAGGGCGTGCAGTCGATCGCCCTGGCCATGGCGCAGGAGTTCGGATTCACCCGGGAGATCGAGGACCGCGTCCAGGCGCCGTGCCCGATCTGGCTCGTCGCCGTCGCCAAGGTGCTGTCCGGTGCGGCCCAGGGCGTGCTCTCGGCGATCATCGTGCTGCCGATGGTCTGGCTCGTGCACGCCCCCGGCGTGCACGCCCACCTGGTCTTCCACTGGCTGGTGATCTTCACGTTCGTGCCGCTCGCGTGCGTGGCCATGGCCGGCCTGGGGCTGCTGCTCGGCACCAGCTTCGAGCCACGCAACATCGGGCTCATGTTCGGCTTCATCATCCTGCCGATCACGTTCCTCGGCGGCACCTACTACTCGTGGACCAGGCTGGCGCCGGTCAAGATCGGCGGATTCCACTGGCTGCAGACCGTCGTCCTCATCAACCCGCTGATCTACGTAAACGAGGGAATGCGGGCCGCGTTCACCGGCGCACCCCATATGCACCTGTACGTCATCTATCCCGTCGTCGTCGCGTTCGGGGCTCTGTTCCTGGGTCTGGGACTGCGCAACTTCCGCCGCCGCGTCCTGTCCTAGAAACGGCGGGCGCGGACGGCGGAGGCCAGGTCGGCCAGGACGCCGGCGGTGGTGTCCCAGCCCATGCACGCGTCGGTGACGCTCTGGCCGTAGGTCAGTTCCGCCGCGCCGAGTTCCTGGCGGCCGGGGACGAGGAAGCTCTCGATCATCACGCCCGCGATCCCGCGCTGCCCGCCGGCGATCTGCTCGGCGATCTCCCGCGCGACCTGGGCCTGCCGGCTGTGGTCCTTGCGGCTGTTGCCGTGGCTGGCGTCGATCATGATCGTCGGCGGTATGCCGGCCCGCTGCACGGCCTCGAGCGCGCTGGCGACGTGGTCCGGCTGGTAGTTGGGACCGTCGGTGCCGCCGCGCAGGATGACGTGCACGTCGGGGTTGCCGGTCGTGGTGACCACGCAGGCCCGGCCTGCTGAGTCGAGACCGAAGAACACGTGAGCGCCGTGCGCGGCGCGGCAGGCGTCGACGGCGACGCTGACGCTCCCGTTCGTGCCGTTCTTGAATCCCACCGGCATGGAGAGACCCGAGGCCAGCTGGCGGTGGACCTGGCTTTCGGTCGTGCGGGCGCCGATCGCGCCCCAGCTGACCGCGTCGGCGATGTACTGCGGCGAGTTGGGATCGAGGAACTCGCACCCGACCGGGAGGCCGAGGTCGAGCACGTCGAGCAGGAGGCGGCGTGCGGTGCGCAGGCCGCGGTGCACGTCGTGGCTGCCGTCCATGCCGGGATCGTTGATCAGGCCCTTCCAGCCGATCGTGGTGCGGGGCTTCTCGAAGTAGACGCGCATCACCACGAACAGCTCGTCTTCCAGCTCGGCCGCGGTCTTGGCCAGGCGGGTCGCGTAGTCAACGGCGGCGTTCACGTCGTGCACCGAGCACGGGCCGACAACGGTGAGGAGCCGGTCGTCTTCCCCGGCGAGGATGCGGCGCACCGCCTCGCGGGCATCGTGGACGGTGGCGGCCTGGAACTCGCTGAGCGGCAGCTCGGCCAGCAACTCGTCCGGCGCGATCAGCGGCTGGAAGCCCGAGACGTGCAGGTTGCTGGTGTCGGTCCGGCTATTCACGGCTGTACCTTCCTGGCGGCCAGCCTCCACGTCCCAGGCCAGCCGCCTAAATGACGAAAGGCAGAGACTTCGCGTCTCTGCCTCGCTGGCTCTGGGTGGTCCTGTTGGTCAGCGCGTGGCTGCTGGCCCACCCAGAGCCAGCTTAAAGCGCCAATACCAACGGGACATGCTGGAGATCATACACGGTCGCCGCGGGTGACCGCGAAGAGGACGTAGCCGCAGGACAGGCCCGTCGCGGCCGGGTTCCTCGCCAGCCAGGCCCGCGCGACCGCGGCGGGGACCTCGATGTTCAGCACCGAGGCGAGGTCCGCGCGGGTGGCAAAGAGCCACCGGGAGCGCACCTCGTGCCGCGTGGCACCGCGCTGCCGCCACCAGGCGTCGATGGCGTCGGCGGTCTGCTGCGGCGGCTTTTTCGAGGCCGCGGCGAGCAGGCCGGCGAACTGGCCCCACCGGTAATCGTTGTCGACGACGACCAGGCAGCCGCCGAGGGTGAGCACCCGCATGACCTCGGCGAGCCCGGCGTCATGACCGGGATCGAGGAAGTACGCGAATCGGGCATGAACGACGTCGACGGACCGGTCGGCGAGCGGCAGATGCTCGGCCGAGCCTGCTAGCACCTCAGCGTGCGGCAGGTCGCCTATCCGGCGTGCCGCCCTGGCGCGCAGCGTCGGATCCGGCTCGACGCCGATGACCTGGGCCGCCTCGCTGGCGTATCCGGGCAGCCAGAAGCCGGTCCCGCAGCCCAGGTCGAGCAGCGTGCGCCCGTTCCACGGGGCCAGCCGGCGCATGGCGGCGAGCACGTGGCCGTCCGGGTCGATGGCGCGGTTCTCGATCTCGTAGACGTCCGGGTTCCCGCCCTGATTCGGCGCGAAGCGCCAGTCGGGGAAGGCGGCCCGTGCCGCAGCCCGGTCGTCCGGGCGGGTCAATGACGTCCGAGGCTGGCCGGGATCTTCTCGTCGGGGACGCCCCAGGACCGGTTCGGGGTGGCGGCCGGGATGACCGATGCCGCGCCGGGGTTCAGCCCGTGGTTGATCACCTCGGCGATGTCCTGCACGGTGTCGACCCCGTAGTCCATCGTGGGGTTGTCGTCGGTCAGCACCACGATCATGTAGTTCTTCCCGTGGCCGGAGAAGCTGCCGATGCTGTTGATCCGCCAGCCGTGCGTGGCCAGCGGCAGCCAGCCGTTCTTCACGTGCACGGTCACGTCGGTCGGCGCGCCCGCCGGGACGCCCCAGCGCTCATAGGAGACAACCCAGGCCATCAGGCCGAGGACGTAGTCGCGGTTTGCCGTGGTCAGGACGGGATTCTTGCTGGTCAGCAGCTTGAGCAGGCTGAGCTCGTCGTGCGCGGTGATCAACGTCAGGCCCCAGTAGCCGCCCGGGCCGAGGACGGTCTCGTTCATCTTCGCCAGGTCGAGGAAGTGCCGCAGGCTGGGCCTGCCGGTCTCGGCCCACAGCGCCGACGCGGCGTCGTTGTCCGAGACGGTGATCATCTCGGTGGCCAGATCCTTCTGCGCCGCGGTCAGGCCGCGATGCTCCTGCTGCAGCTTGCGCAGCAGCGCGGACAGGATCGTGACCTTCACGACGCTGGCCGAGTCGAAGTGCCAGTGCGGGTGGTACTTGCAGGTGAGCCCGGAGACGCGGTCGTCCACGGCCAGGCCGACCACGGACGAGCGGCCGGCCATCGCCGCGAGAATTCCCTTGGACACGCGTGCGGCGAGCGCCGGGTGGCTGGCATCGTCGCAGATGGCGGTCGTGGTCGTGGCCGCGCTGCTGGCCGCAGCGGCCGACGTCGTGCTGCTCGCCGCAGCGGCCGACGTCGTGCTGCTCGCCACGGCGGCCGACGTCGTGCTGCTCGCCACGGCGGCCGACGTCTGAGCAGCGGCCGGCCCGACGCCGGCCATTAAGCTCCCGCCGAGCGCTACCGGCAGCCCAACCGCTGCCACCAGCGTGACCAGCCTGCTCGCGCGCGGCGCACGCTTGCCGTCCATTGCCACCTCATCCCGGCCGCTGTCGCACCATTCTTGAGACGGCCATCTCGCCCGAAAAGTTGGCACGAGTATTGCCCGTCGCGCCGCCGAGCACCCGATCCCGCGCCGGCGCACCAGTATCTGCGTCCGTCCCGTTATCGATGTACCGACGGGCCTGTTCTTACGAGCCCATCGGTACATCGATGAAGCGCCAGCACTGCGCGCGGCCCGGACGCGGCGGGAGCGAGCGCTCAGACGGGCGCCGGGGCGCGGTTGTTCAGGCGGGGGTGCCGCCGCGGCCGGCGCCGCCGCGGAACCGGGAGACGCCCTCGACCACGCCGGGGTCCGCGAGCACCGCGATGCCGTGCGCGAACTCGTTCGCCATCGCGTCGTCGTGACCGAGCGACAGCCCTTCGAGCGCGGACATCCGGTCGCTGCGCAGGCAGGACTGGGGGAGCGCGGCGATCTCCCGCGCCAGCTGCTCGGCCGCCTCCCGGACGCGGCCGTCCGGAACCACGCGGTCGACGAGCCCCATCTGCTTGGCCTCCACCGCGGACACGGCGCGCCCGGTGAGGATCATGTCGAGCGCCCGGCCCTGCCCGATCAGCCGCGGCAGCCGCACCGTGCCGCCGTCGATCAGCGGCACGCCCCAGCGTCGGCAGAACACGCCGAGCACGGCGTCGTCCTGCACCACCCGCAGGTCGCACCACAGCGCGAGTTCCAGCCCGCCGGCCACGGCGTGGCCGGCGATCGCCGCGATCACCGGCTTGGAAAGCCGCATCCGGGTCGGGCCCATCGGCCCGCGGCCGTCCGCCTCGACGTGGTTGCCGGACGGGCCGCCCATGGCCTTGAGGTCGGCGCCCGCGCAGAACGTGCCGCCGGCGCCGAACAGCACGGCCACGGCGGCGTCCGGGTCCGCGTCAAAGTCCTCGAACGCCTCGGCGAGCGCGGCGGCGGTCGGGCAGTCGACCGCGTTGCGCACCCCGGGCCGGTTCAGGATGACGGTGGTGACCGGCCCCTTGCGGTCGACCTGCACGGTGGCAGCCCGGCCGCCCCCCGCGTCCGGCACGCTCAGCCGACCTGCCAGGTGTCGCCGCCCGCGAGCAGCGCCGCGAGGTCGCCGTGGCCCTCCCGGGCACGCGCGGTCTCGATCTGCTCGGACATCAGGTCGTCGTAGCTGGGCCGCGGGGCCTGCCGCAGCACCCCGATCGGGGTCCTCGCCACGTCGGAGCTGTCCAGCCGGGTCAGCGCGAACGCGTAGGAAGGATCGGCCGCGTGCGCGTCGTGAACCACCATCGAGCTCTCGTCGGCGGTGGTCGCGTCCACCGCGCGCAGCGACCCGCGGTTGCTGAACGCCAGGCCGAGGCTCTTGTCGGCGCCGAACCGGATCGGCTCGCCGTGCTCCAGCCGGATCACGTTCTCGTCCCGCGACGTCGGCTCGGTGAGCGGGAGGAACGCGTCGTCGTTGAAGATCGGGCAGTTCTGGTAGATCTCGACGAACGCCGCACCCCGGTGGTCGGCCGCCGCCCGCAGCACACCCTGCAGGTGCTTGCGGTCGGAGTCGATGGTGC
>Ga0335072_10016807_pt1 | contig 10363 bp, 13 predicted proteins | sample Lox_Sample_21_FD_206725 | JGI IMG/M metagenome (GOLD analysis project Ga0335072, IMG submission 206725) | Soil microbial communities from Loxahatchee National Wildlife Refuge, Florida, United States - Lox_Sample_2.1 | ecosystem: Environmental > Terrestrial > Soil > Wetlands | place: USA... | reverse complement strand
AGGTCACCAAGAGCGGCAAGAACGTCAGCGAAGCCGACGTCGAAAAGTACTACAGGGAACACAAGTCCCAGTACGGCCAGCCCGAACGCCGCGACCTCCGCGTGGTGCTCACCAAGACCGAAGCCCAGGCCAAGCAGGCCAAGAGCGAAATCGAATCCGGCAAGAGCTTCGCCAGCGTGGCCAAGAGCAAATCGATCGAACCCACCAGCAAGGCCGCCGGCGGCGAACTGCCGGGCGTGGTCAAGGGCGAGGAGCAGAAGGCGTTCAGCGAAGCCATCTTCGCCGCCCAGAAGGGCGTCCTCAGCGGGCCCGTTAAGACCCCCTTCGGCTACTACGTCTTCGAAGTCAAGGCCACCCACGCGCCGACCCAGCAGAGCCTGAGCTCGGTGAAGTCGACGATCAAACAGCAGCTGATCTCCCAGGGTCAGCAGACCTCGCTGTCCAAGTTCATCAAAGAATTCCAGAAGAAGTGGAAAGCCAAGACCGAATGCCGCGCCGGGTACGTCGTGCAGGATTGCAAGCAGTACAAAGCTCCCAAGACGACGACCACCGCCACCCCGGCCCCCACCGGCTGACGCCCGCTCCGCCACCCAGCCGCCGCTGGCCTGAGCCTGGTCGGTAGCGCAGGGAGCCGTCCCCTCGTGGCCGGACGGCATACGATCTGAGCCGCTCCCCGAGTCGACTCCCGGAGGTCTCCCATGAGCAACATCGAGCGCGTCCACGCCCGCCAGATCCTCGACAGCCGCGGCAACCCCACCGTCGAGGTCGAGGTGGCCCTGCGCTCCGGCGCCCACGGCCACGCCGCCGTCCCCTCCGGGGCCTCGACCGGTGAGTTCGAGGCCACCGAGCTCCGCGACGGCGGCAGGGCCTGGAACGGCAAGGGCGTCACCCGCGCCGTCGAGGCCGTCGACGGTGAGATCGCGGGCGCCGTCCACGGCCTCGACGCCGCCGACCAGGAGGCCCTGGACCGGGCCATGATCCAACTCGACGGCACCCCCAATAAGTCCCGGCTCGGCGCCAACGCCATCCTCGGGGTCTCCCTCGCCGCCGCCCACGCCCAGGCCGCCGAGGAGGGCCTGCCCCTGTGGCGCTACCTCGGCGGGGAGGCCGCCCGGGTCCTGCCGGTGCCGATGCTCAACGTCCTCAACGGGGGCGCCCACGCCGACAACAAGGTCGACTTCCAGGAGTTCATGATCGTCCCCTGCGGCGCCCCCAGCTTCTCCGAGTGCCTGCGGGTCGGCGTCGAGGTCTTCCACGCGCTGAAGGGCGCCCTCCACGATCGCGGCCTATCCACCGCCGCCGGCGACGAGGGCGGCTTCGCCCCGGACCTGGACTCCAACGAGGCGGCCCTGGAGATGCTCATGGTCGGCATCCGCGCCGCCGGCTACGAGCCCGGCGGCGACGTCGCCATCGCCCTGGACCCCGCCACCAGCGAGCTCTACCGCGACGGCGCCTACGTGCTCGAGCACGAGGGCCGCACCCTCGGCGCCGCCGAGCTCGCCGACTACTGGGCGCAGCTCGCCGACCGCTATCCGATCGTCTCCATCGAGGACGGCATGGACGAGCAGGACTGGGACGGCTGGAAGCTCCTCACCGAGCGCCTCGGCGAGCGCCTCCAGCTCGTCGGCGACGACCTCTTCGTCACCAACACGGAGCGCCTGAAGCGCGGGATCGAGCTCGGCGTCGCCAACTCCATCCTCATCAAGGTCAACCAGATCGGCACCCTCACCGAGACCCTCGCCGCCGTCGCCATGGCCCGCGAGGCGGGCTACACGGCCGTCATGAGCCACCGTTCGGGGGAGACCGAGGACGTCACCATCGCCGACCTCGCCGTCGCCACCGGCTGCGGCCAGATCAAGACCGGCGCCCCCTCCCGCTCCGAGCGGGTCGCCAAGTACAACCAGCTCCTGCGCATCGAGGAGCAGCTCGGCGCCGACGCCGAGTTCCCCGGCCGCTCGATCTTTCGCCGCTAGCGCGGCGACGGCGCGGCCGGCGGTGGGGGCGCGGCCGGCATGGTGGGGGCGGCTATCGCGCGGTGCGGGCGCGGCCGGCATGGTGGGGGCGGCTATCGCGCGGTGCGGGCGCGGCTTTCGCGGGCGCGGGATGGCGTCTTCGAAAATCGCATTTCAGATCAGCGCGATCGCGCTGATCTGAAATTCAAGAATTGAATGTCGACCCTGCCGGGCGAGGCCAGCCGGGGTCGAGTCGCAGGAGTTCCGCCGTGAGCCGCGAATGCAGCTGGGATGGCCTCCGCCTCCGCCGCCTCCTCTGGCGCCCGCTCCCGCCGGACCGGCGCCCGCTCCGGCCCGGCTGGCGCCCGCTCCCACCCGGCTGGGGCCGACCGTGCGCGACAGCGCCCCCTCGCGGCCCGCGCCGCCGCCGCCAGGGTTCGGTGGAACCGCCTGGGGCGCCTCGCCATGGTCTGCGTCCTGGGGGCCCTTCTCTACCTCTATATCGGCGCCGGCCTCAACCTCCTCTCGTCCTGGCGGGAGGCCCGCCAGGACAGTGCCCAGGTGGAGGTCCTCGAACGCCAGCACCGCACCCTCGAGGCCCAGCACGCCACGCTGCTCAGCCCCGGCACCATCGACGCCGAGGCCCGCGCGCTCGGCATGGTCAAGCCCGGGGAGCAGTTCTTCGTCGTCACCGGGCTTCCCCACAGGTAAGACCTGCAGGGGCGCTGGGCCGGGCCGCTGCTAGCCTCGCCCGACGTGTCCGGCTTCGAGAACGCCATCTACCAGTGGCGCCAGGGCGAGCGGCGCCTCGCCCAGGCCCCGCCGGAGCGCGCGGCGGTGCTCGAGCGGGTCACCCGTGCCGTTGTCGCCGAGCTCCGCCGGCGACTCGGCGGGCGGTTCTCCGCCGACGAGCTCGCCGAGCTCTACGACGGCGGCACCGCGTGGTGCCTGCAGCTCGCCAGCGCCCTCGCGCCCGAGGATCCCTGGGCCTGGGATGCCGGCGTCATCGTCGACGCCGCCTTCGCCCGCTACCTCCGCGAGGCCGTCGACTACGCCGGCGGGCGTCGTCTGCCAACAGAGTCCTAGTCGCGGTCGGCGTCTCGCCGACGGTCGCCAGCGCTCAGTCGTCGCCGCCGGCGCGGCGGATGACGATCTGGTCCTCCTCCACGACGACCTCTATCGGCCGGTGGCCGGCCCAGTGCTCGGCGTAGGTCGGGTTGTCCTGGATCGCCGGGTCCAACCACAAGCCGTAGCCCTCCTCGCCGTGGTCGAAGGTGCCTTCCAGGGGGCCCGTCTCGCGGGTCGTCCGACGGCGGCGGCCTCCGCGCCGTCCGCGCCGGCGTGGGCGGGCCTCCTCGTCGTCCTCCTCCTCCTCGTCCTCCTCGTCCTCGCCGGCCGCCGCCCTGGCCTCGGCGCGGGCCCGCTCGGCCTCCTCGGCCCGGGTCCGCTCGGCCTCCTCGGCCTCGATCCGGGTCCGCTCGGCCTCCTCGAGCTCGGCGGCGATCAGGGCGTCGTCCTCAGCCCGCAGGTCGATCTCGTCGTCAAACGGCGTGGGCGCCGCCCCGTCGGCGGCCTCGTCCTCGCCGACGAGATCGTTCTGGCGCTTGAACTGCTCGATTTCCTGGACCGTCACGTCGAGCTGATGAGCCACCCAGGCGTCGGTGCGGCCCTGGCGGACCCAGGTGCGGATCTGGTTGAGTTGGGGGCGCAGGGATTTACGCGGCATCGACGGTCCGGGAGACTAGCGCATTCGTCTCCCGCGTCGTGCACCGCCGTCGCGGCGCCCGGCGCCCTCGGTACGAACTACCCATTCCTCGGCATCGCGACAAGTATCGGCGAGCCTCACGCGTTCTATCTGGGTTAGCAATCGTGGACCGGCCGGCGAGGGGGCGCCAAGCTCCCGTCCCCGCCGTGTTCTGTGAGATCATGCTGCCGAGAGCGGGGTGCGGGAAGATTTCGCGCCGAGGTCACCGGCGAAGAGGATGGTGCACCGGAATTGCTGGTCCTGACGCGCAAGTCCAATCAGAGCATCATGATCGGGGACGACATCGAGGTCTCGGTGCTCTCCATCGTCGGCGAGAAGGTTCGCATCGGCATCCAGGCACCCGCCGACGTCCCGGTCTTCCGCACCGAGATCTACGTCGAGATCCAGCGCCAGCAGGCCGAGGGCAAGTCCTCCGAGGAGATCCGCTCCGAGGTCCAGGGCGCCATCAAAGACCTCGGCGAGGGCAGCGGCTAGGCCCCGCTCCGTCACCCTCCCGCGCGGTCGCCCTCCCGCCCTCGGCTCAGCCGAGCGGCGAATGGAGCGCGGCGCCGGGTGGTCGCTCAGCTGAGCAGCAGGTAGAGGGTCTGGAACATCACGACCGTCACGATCGCCGCCGTCGCGATCAGGGCGAAGACGAGCGCCACGTAGCGCAGCGAGCCGCGGCGGTTGCGGCGCTGCACCTCGCGCTTCAGGGCCCGCTGCTCGGCCGTGCGGCGCAGCATCTCGCGGCGCTCGCGGTCGCGCGTGATCTCCTGGGCGAAGGCCTCCTCGATCTCGGCGGGGCTCTTGCCCATCCGCAGCGCCGACATCGTCCTCAGCCCACCCGGGTGTCGGCCTCGGCGCGCTCGTAGACCTTGACGAAGCGCAGATAGTTCTCCGCGATCTGGCGCGCCCCGGCGACCCGTTCGATCTTGCCCGCCACGTACGCTTTGAGCGGGTCCCACCAGATCGAGCGGCCGATGGCGAAGCCCACGAAGCCGTCGACCGGGGCCGCCTGCTGGAGCCAGTGGTCGACCTTGGCGTCGTCGGCGCCGCGGCCCAGGACGACGCAGACGACGCCCTCGCGTCCCCCGCTGCGGGCCTGCCCGACGAGCATCTCGCAGTCCGAGCGGTCGTCGACGCCCTCGATCTTCCAGACGTCGACCTCGATCCCGTAGTCCTGGATCGCCGCGATCGTCCGCCGCATCAGCTCCGGGCGCAGCTCGGCGTCGTAACGCTCGGAGTCGCCCCCCACCTGCTCCAGATGGGCCGGCTCGGCCGGGACCAAGAGCTCGAAGAGGAACTTCCGGTCGTGCTGGTGCAGCCAGTCGGACAGGCGCCGCAGCTTGGCCAGCTGGTCGCGGTTGCCCGCGGCGTCGCCGTCGGGGTTGTAGCGCACCAGGACCTTCGCGAAGTCCGGGTCGAAGCGCTCGATGTGCTCGCCGAAGTCATCGCCGTATTGGAAGTCGAACATCGCCTGGCCCGAGCGCTCCACCGGCATCGCCAGCTTCAGGCCCTTCGCCCGGGCTTCCTCGGGAACGCTGGAGCCGAACTGCTCGTCGACCAGCACCCCCGTCACCGCGGGGTCGGCCCCCGCGACCACGGCCTGGAGCATGCCCTCGAAGATCAGGTGCTTCGCGTCGGCGATCATCGCGGTCTGCTCCGAATCGGGTTCGCCCTCGATGCCGAAGAACTTCTTCTGAAACGATCCCCGGTGGTCGAAGGCGAGGATGTAGAGCTTGTTGTCATAGCCGAGTCTCATGGCCTGGACTCTATCGCTCGGGCCTGCCCGCCGGCGGGGAGCGCCGCCCGCCTAGAATGGGCTGACGATGTCGCCCGGCGCCGATCTCTTCGTGATCTGCAAGAACTGCGGGTCCGAGGTCAGCCCGTACATCACCGAGTGCCCCTACTGCGGCAACCGCCTCCGGCGCCGCGCCCCCAAGCTGCCCCGGGAGCGCGAGCGGGCCCAGCCCGAGCGCGAGGGCGCTCAGCGCTCCCGCATCCCCATCCCCGCCCTCGGCCGCCTGCGGCGCGGCGAGATCACCGGGCTGCGCGCCGACGCCCCGCCCTACCTCACCCTCGCCCTCATCGCCGCCGCCGGCGTCGCCTGGGTCTTGACCAGCGGCGCCTACCTCCAGCTCGACAGGCTCGTCGTCGTCGGCCCCCTTCACGGCGACTGGTGGAAGCTGCTCACCTACCCCTTCGGCTACCTCAGCGGCTTCTTCGCCGGTGTCTACGTCTTCGCCTCCCTCCTCGCCGTCGCCGTCTTCGGCTGGCTCCTGGAGCGCCGCCACGGGGGGGCCGTCGTGGCCGTCGTCTTCTGGGGGACGGCCGTCAGCGGGGCCCTCGTCGCCCTCGCCGTCTACCCCCTGCCGATCCTCAGCGGCGCCAGCGCCCCCGCCCTGGGCCTGCTCGCAGCCTGGGCCGTCCCCGACCTGCTCGAGGCCCGTGCCGGGCGCTACTACGACGGCGACCTCCTCGGCGCCGCCGCCATCGCCGTCGTCCTGCTGGCGATCCCCTTCGCCTACGAAGCCACCAGCTGGCTCGCCGGCTTCGTCGGCGGCGCCGTCGGGCTCGTCCTCGGCTACGGCCTCAGCCGGGTCCGGAGCGCCTAGGTTGCCCGAGCCCACCTACACCGCCGCCGAGGTCGACGCCGCCCTCGCCGCCCTCCAGGAGCCCGAGCGCCTGCGCCACGCCCAGGAGGTCGTCACCCACGCCGCCCCCGGCCTGCAGCGGGTGCTCGCCGAGGCCCTCCACGAAGGCGGCTGGTTCGGCGAGGCCCACGACGCCGAGATCGCCCGCGCCGCCGGCGAGGCCGACACCGCCGAGCGCCAGCGCCTCGTCGCCGCCCTCGTCGCCGACCAGACCCGACTCGGTATGTTCGTCGGGGCCGCCGTCGGCTTCCAGCTGGCGCACGAGCTCCGGCGCGGCGCCCAGGCGCCGGACCAGGCAGAGACCCCCGACATCCATTAGGCGAAGGAGAGACCCGATGCAGATCCGCTTCCTCGGCCACGCCGCCTTCGAGCTCAGCGACGGTGAGACCTCGGTGCTCATCGACCCCTTCCTCACCGGCAACCCCAAGGCGGCCGTCGCCGCCGAGGACCTCAACCCCGACGCGATCCTGCTCACCCACGGCCACGGCGACCACCTCGGCGACACCGTCGCCATCGCCAAGCGCAGCGGCGCCGCCGTCGTCGCCATCGTGGAGCTCGCCAACGAGCTCTCCGGGGAAGGCCTGGAGCGGGTCCACGACCCCAACATCGGCGGCACCGTCGACTTCGACTGGGGCTGGGTCCGCCTGACCCCGGCCTGGCACACCTCGACGACGCCGAAGGGCACCGTCAACACCCCCGCCGGGCTCCTCGTCGGCATCGGCGGCAAGGTCGTCTACCACCTCGGCGACACCGCCCTCTTCTCCGACCTCGCCCTCGCCGGCCGGCGGGAGCCGATCGACGTCGCCCTGATGTGCATCGGCGGCCACTACACCATGGACCGCCACGACGCCGTGGAGGCCGCCCGGCTCGTCGGCGCCAGGCAGATCGTGCCCTGCCACTACGACACCTTTCCCCCGATCGAGACCGACGCGGAGGCCTTCAGGGCCGACGTCGCCGCCGCCGGCGCCGGCGAGGTCGTGGTGCTGGCGCCCGGGGAGAGCCACACCCCATGAGCATGACCAACGCCATCGTCCTGATCGAGGCCGAACGCGACGCCCTCTCCACCCTCGGCGGGGCGCTGGCCGACATCGACGGCGTCGCCGAGGCCTACTCCGTCACCGGCGAGTGGGACTTCGTCGCCGTCGTCCGGGTCCCCGACCACGAGCAGCTCGCCGAGGTCGTGACCGGGCAGATCACGGCCCTGCCGGGCGTCTCCCGGACCCAGACGCTGGTCGCCTTCCAGGCCTTCTCCAAGCACGACCTCGAGGCCCTCTTCTCGCTCGGCGAGTAGCCCGGATGCCCGCCCTGCCACTCCGGGACGAGTATCGGCCGACCCTCCCAGAGCTGCTCGGGCCGCACTGGCGGCGCCTGTCGCGAGCGAGGCGCCTGCCGGTGCTGTTCGCAGGGACGCTCCTGCTCGCCATCCTCCTCGGCGCGGTGTTGACGCTCCTGCCGCCGACCTACTCCCACGCCGGCACCGTCAGCTTCAGCTTCGGCTACCGCGGGCTCTACCGCGCACCGACCCCCCCTGGCGCCTACGTGCGGGTGCAGCACGTCCAGGACGGTCGCCTGCGGGACTCCTTCGAGGTCTCGCCCCTGCTGCTCGCCCCCTATCGCGGCGAGCCGACCCCCGCGCTGGCGCTCTACGCGACCGGCTATATCCGCGCCCTCGCGGCCCGCGAACCGGGCTTCGCGCTGCGCGGGGAGGGCTGGACCCAGGTCGACTCGATCTCCCCCTACGCCGTCTACAACGTCTTCTACACCGTCCCCCGCGACGGGCGCGAGCTCTACGGGCGCAACATCCTCGTCTTGCCCCAGCGCCCGGGCGCGCGCCGTGGCGTCACGATCTCCATGCTCGGGGACCCCGGCGGCGAAAAGCAGCTGAGCTCGCCGCTGCTGCTCGGCACCGTCGGCGCCCTGGAAGGGCCGCTCGTCTCGTTCGACCTGCGCTAGCCCGCCGGCGTCGTCGCCGGCCCTTGCGTCGTCGCCGGCCCTTCGCCCGCCGGCGCCGACCCGCCGTCGGTCGCTTCGGCGACAGGTTCCCGGGTTTCGGTTTCCGGGGCGCCGGCGGTCGCCGGCTCTTCGCCGCCCGTTGCTTCTCCGGCCGGCGGCGTCGGGGGGGCTTCGGTGCCGGCCGTCGGCGGAGCCGCCGGGGCTTCTTCGGTGGTCGGCACCGAGGCGCTCACCGGCGGCGGAGTCGTCGCCGGGGCCGTCGGCGTGGTGCCCGTCGAGGTAGTCGGCGCCGCCGGCGTCCCGCCCGGGCCGCCCACCGGCGTCGTGGCGCCCGTCGGGGGCAGGGCGGTCGTTTCGGTCGTCACCTCGATGCTCGGCGCGGCGCTCACCGGCGGCTTGGGCGCCACTGGGGCGGTGCCGACGGCGGGCGAGCCTGGCGCGGGCTTGGCGTCGGGCGCCAGCCTGGCCCCCCCGGGCCTGTCGCTCTTCGGGTTCGGGCCACCCGCGCCGGGGCCGGCCCCACTTAGCCTGCCCGCCGCGCCGCGCCTGGCGTGGGCGGGCAGCTGGGCGACGACGGCGACCGCGGCTGCCGTCCCGGAGGTCACCGGCTGCGGCGTCGAGCGCACCACCTCGGGGGCCGTCGTCGCGGAGCTCGTCTGCGCCACCGCGGCGGCGGCGTGGTGATGACGAACGGGGCGCCCGGTGTGGCCGGCGGCGACGGCCCCCGCCGTGACGAGCGCGGCGGCGGCGATCGTGGCGGCGGCCTTCGTCGCGATCGCCCCGGCACCCGCCGAAATCAGTCCGCCGGCTCCCCCGGCGGCGCCTGTGGCGCCGGCGCCGACCCCTGCCGCGCCGACCCCGGCGGCACTCGTCCCCGCGGCGCCCGCTCCGGCTCCGGCGGCGCCGGCTCCCGCGGCACCGGCTCCGGCGGTGGCGCCCCCGGCTCCCGCCACGTGTCCGGCGCCGGCGGAGGCGCCGAGCTTGGTGAGGACGAGGCGCTTGAGCAGCAGCAGCGGCCCGACGGGCAGGACGAGGGCGAGGGCGCGGTTGTTCTCCTTGAGGTGGCCGCGGAAGCCGCGGCAGCGGTCGCAGTCGCGCAGGTGGCGGCGGGCGGGGGGCGTGATCTTGACGAGGCCCTCGGCGACTTCGCCGAGCTCGTGCCGGACCTCCTCACAGCTCAGCTTGCGCGCCTCGGAGGCCTCGGCGAGCGAGATCCGGGCGCGGACGAGGAGCGACTTCACCGACGGCACCGTCGTCTCCATGGCCTGGGCGATCTGTTCGTAGGAGAGGGCGTCGATCTCGCGCAGCAGCAGCGCCGTGCGCTGGGTCTCGGGGAGCTGCTGGACGTCGCCGATGAGCAGCCGGAAGCTCTCGCGGCGCATGACCTGCTCGCCGGTCGACATCCCGCCGTCGGCGAAGTGGACGTCCATCGAGTCGACCCCGATCGCCGACGCCCGGCGGAGATGGTTCAGGGAGCGGTTGCGGGCGATCCGATACAGCCAGGGCCGGACGTTGATGGCCCGTCCGTCGGCGAGGACGGCGTTGAAGGCGGCTACGAAGACCTCCTGGAGGACGTCCTCGGCGTCCTCCTTGGAGCCCAGCATGTGCCGGCAGAAGGCCAGCAGGCGCGCCTGGTAGCGGGAGAACAGCGCCTCGAACGCCGCGTGCTGGCCACGGCGTGTCAGCGCTATCAGCCGCTCGTCGGATTGCAGGCGCAGCAGCGGCGACGGTCCGCGCAGGGCGGAGACGGAGCTGGGGGATGTGAGGGCGGAGACCTCCACGGCGGGTCCAATCGCGGCTTTCTACGGGCTTTCCTGTCCTATAGACACGGTACCAACCCTTTAGTTGCGGCCCCGCCGGTTGGCGACGCCGGGGTCCGCCGGCGACGGCGCCGCGGAGGTCGCCGGCGATGTTTCCTACACTGCCCAGGCGCCCCGCCCGGGTGGCGGAATTGGTATACGCAGCCGACTTAAAATCGGCGCCCCGCAAGGGTCTGTGGGTTCGAATCCCACCCCGGGCATGTCGCGCGGCCGGCGAGTCTGCGGTGAGGAGGGGCCAAC
>Ga0335072_10016806_pt1 | contig 10363 bp, 4 predicted proteins | sample Lox_Sample_21_FD_206725 | JGI IMG/M metagenome (GOLD analysis project Ga0335072, IMG submission 206725) | Soil microbial communities from Loxahatchee National Wildlife Refuge, Florida, United States - Lox_Sample_2.1 | ecosystem: Environmental > Terrestrial > Soil > Wetlands | place: USA: Florida... | reverse complement strand
CGGCGCCATTACCAGCACCGTCCCCTCAAGGCCGGACTTGCCTCGTCGTTGCGCCGGTCCCGACGTGCCTATGACCGACCGCAAACGATCGACCTCACGACGCGCAGCACAGGGGCCAGCGGCGTGCATTCCTATCGCTTCCGAGGAGCCTGCCTCATTGTGCAACCTGGAGCCTCATGTTTCCGCGATCGTCGTTCTCGGCATGCATCGCAGCGGAACGTCGAGCGTCGCCGGCGCTCTGATCCGCCTTGGCGGCAACGCGCCTGCCCATCTCATGGATCCCGCACCCTGCAACGAGCGAGGATTTTGGGAATCGCCTCTCATTATGGCGCTGAATAACGAGATTCTCGAAGCGGCGGGAAGCCATTGGGCGGATTGTCGCCGCTTTGACCATCGGCGGATCGCCGGTCCTGTCGCCTCGGAGCTGCGCGCGCGGAGCGCGGCGACGTTGATCTCCGAATTCGGAGAGGCCGCGCGCCCTGTCGTCAAGGATCCCCGGATGTGCCGACTCCTGGACTTCTGGAAGCCGGTGTTCGAGGATGTCGGGTGGTCGACGCGAGTCGTGCTGCCGATACGATCTCCCTTTGAGGTTGCGCGATCGCTCGAGACGCGGGACGGAATGGTCGCCGGCGTCGGGCGCCTGCTCTGGCTTCGCTACGTTCTGGATGCGGAGGCGCGAAGCCGAGGCTCGCTTCGTTCATTCATCGAATGGTCGAACCTTCTCACCGATCGCCGCGGAACGCTTGAACAGGTCGCTGCGCAGCTTGAGGTCAGTTGGCTGCTCTCGTCCGATGAGGCAATGACGGACGCGGATGCGTTTGTCTCCAGCGAATTGCGGCACTTTGAATCGAGCACGCGGGAGACGGCAGCCGACTCGATCGCGTCCCAGCTTGCAGACGCTGTTTACGATCAGATGCGCATTCTGGCGGACGATCCGCACGATTCTCTGGCTCTTTCGCGGTTGGACGAGTCGCGCAGCCAGTTCGAGGCCTCCGTCAGCTTCCTTGAACCGATCCTTCGGGAACAGGACGATGAACGAATTCGCCTCCGTCGGGAGCTAGCGGCAACGCAGACGAGGCTCAACTCGTGTCTCGACCGAATGGCCGAGCTGGAAAAACAACGCGCCGCGGCGCGGTCGGCGCCGTGGCGGCGTCTGGCTTCGGCCTGCCTCGGTCACGCTCGAAGCCAGCCAGCGTGAAGCTTACGAATTTACCAAAAGGAGGTCTGGAATGAAGACGACCATCAAGGCAAAGTCAACAGGCGTGATTGCGGTCGCGGTTTTTGCTTCGATCATTGCGGCCGCCACGCCGGCCGCGGCGCAGTGGCGCGGACCTGCGGCTTGGGGGCCTCACCCCGGTCCCTGGCATGGGCCGGCTTGGCGCCCAGCTCCCTGGCCGGGCCACGGCTGGGCTTGGCGCCCTGGCTATTGGAGTGACGGCGTGTGGTACAACGGCTGGTGGGCCCCGGCGGTCGTGGCGGGAGCGGCCGCCGGCGTCGCGGCAAGGGCGATCATCGCCTCGTCTTCCGCTGCGAATTGCTGGCAGAACCGCCCCGTCTACGACGCCTACGGCCGCTGGCTTGGGAACAGGACCGTCAACGCCTGCTGGTAGGTATCGTACCGAGGCGACCGGAGCGGTCTGGAAGATGATTAGGTAGGCCGAGCTACGATCGTGAGGCTGGGCTAGGAGTCCCAGCAAGCTAAGTGGTCCCCGCCGGACCATTGACGCAGGGACTCGAGGCCAATTGCGCAGTTCGCTGCCGCGAACTGCTGCGCGAGACGCCGCGGGCGCACGAGATAGTGGTCCACGCGGGATGGATCAACCGCGACCATGTCCACATGCTGTTGATTCCTCGGAACCTGTGGGTGTCACGCTCCGTGCGCGACCGCCGAGCGGCGGAACGATCCGGCTTTGAGCCGCAACCCGAAACCACGGACTTTAGGCGGCGGAGCATTTCACATCTGCTCTCAGAAAAGTGATCGAGATAGAAAGAGATACCGAGCCTCCGCAGCGGAAGCGATGTTGCCGCCGGCCGCTGGGCCCCCCTATACGCTCCGCGTCGGCGTAGCCAATCGTGGCCCGGCTCCCACTTGAGAACTGAGATTGCTTCGTCGGGTGAGCGAGATTGCGGACACACAGACGGACACCCGTCCGCGCGGTCGACGTCTGCGTTGGGTCGTGGTCCTGGTGGCGTTGATCCTGATCGCCTTCATACTCTGGCACGTACTCGCACAGAAGCCACACCGAAGAGTCGTCGCGGCGCAAGTTGTCACGGTCGCGCAGGCAGTGCGCGGCGACATGCCTGTCATCCTGAACGAACTGGGCACCGTCACGCCGACCGCTACAGTCACCGTCGTGCCGAACCAGGCCGTAAGCGGCTATCTGACCGATGTGCCCTTCAAGGAAGGGCAGGATGTGGAGAAGGACCAATTGCTGGCTCAGATCGATCCCCGCCCGTACCAGGCGGCGGTCGACCAGGCCATCGGAACGCAGCAGCGGGATCAAGGCTTACTCGACGAGGCGAAGACGGACCTCGCGCGTTACGAGAAACTCGTCACCGAGAACTCCATCGCTCGGCAACAGGCCGAAGACCAAGTCTACGTCGTCCGTCAGGACGAGGGCACCGTCAAGCTCGACCAGGCGGCGCTCGAGACCGCGAAGCTCAACCTCGCCTATTGCCGCATCACTGCGCCGGTCACGGGGCGCGTGGGCCTGCGTCTCGTCGATCCAGGCAACTACATCACAGGGTCGTCGAGCACCGGACTTGCCATCATCACGACGATCAAGCCGACGACCGTCGAGTTCACGGTCGCCCAGAACGATCTCGCCAAAGTGGAGGAGCGATTCCGCACGCCAGGTGTGAAATTGCCTGTGACCGCATATAACAGCGACAACAGCAGGAAGCTTGCAACCGGGACATTGTACGCGATCAACAATCAGATGACCATGAGCACCGGCACGGTCACGCTGCGCGCCATGTTTCCCAACGACGACGAGGCGCTCTCGCCGAACGAGTTCGTCAATGTTCAATTGCTCGTGGACACGTTGCATCAGGTCGTGCTGGCGCCCACGTCGGCTGTGCTGACCGGCGCGCCGGGCAATTACGTCTACCTCGTCAACAAAAACAATACGGTTTCGGTACATAAGGTGACGGTGGGGCCGAGCGACGGCAAGAACACCGTCATCTCCAGTGGCCTCAATGTCGGCGACTCGGTCGTTACCGAGGGAACGGACCGCCTGAGCGACGGCGCCAGGATCGCGGTCGCCCCGACGCCGGCGCCAGAGAAATCTCCTGCTCCAGAAGCGCCGCGGCCCGCAAAAAAGACCCACGGCGGCGACGCATCGTCCTCCAGTGGCGACAAACCGCAGACGCGATAGATGAACGTTTCCCACCTGTTCATCGTCAGGCCGGTGGCTACGGCTCTTCTGATGATCGCCCTGGTGCTCGTCGGCCTCGTCTCGGTGGGCTTCCTGCCCGTCTCGTCCTTGCCCGACGTCGACTACCCGACGATCCAGGTGCAGACATTCTATCCGGGCGCGAGCCCGCAGGTGATGTCGACCACGGTGACGGCGCCGCTCGAGGTGCAACTCGGCGAGATTCCCGGCCTGCAGCAAATGACCTCGTTTAGTTCCGCGACGGCCTCGATCATCACACTACAATTCGATCTGTCGCTGAATCTCGATGTCGCCGAGCAGGACGTGCAGGAGGCGATCAACGCCGCCAACAGCCTGTTGCCGAGCGGCCTGCCGGCGCCTCCGACCTACGCGAAGGTCAATCCGGCCGACCAGCCGATCCTGACGCTCGCCGTCACATCCAAGTCGATGTCGCTTACCCAGTTGCAGGACGTCGCCAACAATCGGCTCGCCTCCAAGATCGCAGAGGTGCCGGGCGTCGGGCTGGTCACCCCGTCGGGCGGCAACGTCCCGGCGATCAGGGTGGAGGCGGACCCACAAAAGCTTGCCGCCTACGGGCTGAACATCGACGATCTGCGCACGTTGCTCAGCGACATCACGCTAAGCCAGCCGAAGGGCAATTTCGACGGTCCCGAACTCGACTACACGATCAACGACAACGATCAGATTTCGGATCCGCAGGATTATCTCAACACGGTCATTGCCTACCAGCGCGGCTCGCCGGTCCTGCTGCGCGATGTGGCGACGGTCAGTCAGGCGGCTCAGGATATCGAACAAGGCGCCTGGTTCAACCACATGGCGGCGATCGTGCTCAACGTGCAGCGCCAGCCGGGCGCCAACGTCATCAAGACCGTCGATCAAATCAAACGACGGTTGCCACAGCTGCTGGCGAGCTTGCCCAGGTCGATGCATGTCGACATCGTGGCCGATAGCACTGGGGTGATCCGCTCCTCGGTCGACGACGCCTTCTTCGAACTCGTGCTCGCGATCGGGCTGGTCGTCCTGGTGATCTTCGTTTTCCTCCGCAATCTACCGGCGACGATTATTCCGAGCATTTCCGTGCCGGTTTCACTGATCGGAACATTGGCGGTGATGTACAAGCTCGGCTACTCGATCGACAACCTCTCGCTGATGGCGCTGATTATCGCCACCGGCTTCGTGGTCGACGATTCGATCGTGATGATCGAGAACATCGTGCGCTACCTTGAGGAGGGCATGAACCCGCGCGAAGCGGCGCTGGCCGGAGCCGGGCAGATCGGCTTCACTATCCTATCGCTGACCGTGTCGCTGATCGCGGTGCTCATCCCGTTGTTGTTCATGGGCGGTGTGATCGGACGCCTGTTCAGCGAATTTGCGGTCACGCTCGCGATCACGATCGTTCTTTCCGGCATCGTTTCGTTGACCCTCGTGCCGATGCTTTGCGCGCGCATGCTGCGGCGTCAGTCCGAACGCGACCCGAGCCGGTTCGAGCGCATCAGCGAAGGATTATTCAACAGGACGCTGGCCGCCTACGAGCGTGGCCTGCGTTGGGTGCTGCGCCATCAGGGACTGACTTTGTTGGTCGCGATCGTCACCGTGGGACTGACGGGATTCCTCTACGTCGTCATTCCGAAAGGACTGTTCCCGGTGCAGGACGTCGGCGTGATCCAGGGGATCAGCATCGCCGACAACGCGGTCTCGTACAACGCGATGGCAGCGCGGCAGATGGCGCTGGCCGACACGATCCTGAAAGATCCCGACGTGACCAGCCTGACTTCGTACGTCGGGATCGACGGCACCAATGCCACTCTGAACAACGGCCGCTTTCTGATTAATCTCAAGGGAGTCGACGACCGTTCGCTCACCGCCGAGCAGATCGCAAGGCGCATTCAAGGCGAAGTTGCAGGCGTTCCAGGCGTCAAGCTCTACTTGCAGCCCGAACAGGATCTGACGCTCAATACAACGATCTCGCCCAATCAGTATCAGTTCGTCCTGCGCGGGCCGAGCCAGCAGGACTTCGCGAGATACGTGCCTCAGATCGTCGACAAGATGAAGCAGATCAAGTCGATCGCCGACGTCGCCAGCGACCTGAACAACGAGGGGTTGACGGTCAACGTCGAGGTCAATCGACAGCTTGCGGCGCGCTACGGCATCACCCCGGCGACGATCGACAACGCGCTTTACGACGCGCTCGGCCAGCGCATCGTCACGACGATCTTCAACCAATCGACGCAGTACCGCGTGATCCTCGTGGCCAAGCGTGATCGCTTGCCCGACCTGAAATCCTTGGGCTCGCTCTATCTTCCGACCCAAACGGCCGCCACGGGCCAGGTGCCGCTTTCCGCCATTGCCGACATCAAGCCCGGGAAGACCCCGCTCGTGATCAGTCACCTGGCGCAGTTTCCCGCCGTCACCGTATCGTTCAATCTGACGGAGAATGCCTCGCTGAGCACGGCAGTGGACGAAATCAACGAGGCGATTCGGGCGGTGCATCTGCCGCCGTCGATCACGAGCAGCTTCCAGGGCGCGGCGCAGGCTTTCGAGGATTCCCTTTCGAGCGAGGTGTTCCTGCTGATCGCGGCGATCGTCGCCGTCTACATCGTGCTCGGCGTGCTGTACGAGAGCTTCATTCATCCGGTGACGATTCTTTCGACGTTGCCCTCGGCCGGCATCGGGGCGCTGCTCGCCCTGATGATCGCCGGCAAGGACCTCGACGTGATCGGCATCATCGGCATCGTCCTGCTCATTGGTATCGTCAAGAAGAACGCGATCATGATCGTCGACTTCGCCCTCGAAGCCGAGCGTGAGCACGGCAAGTCGCCCGAGGAAGCGATTTTCGAGGCGTCGTTGCTTCGCTTCCGGCCCATTCTGATGACCACGCTCGCGGCGATGCTCGGCGCCCTGCCGATGCTGCTTGGGTCCGGCACGGGCTCCGAGTTACGGCGGCCGCTGGGCTTGGCGATCATCGGCGGTCTCGCTCTGAGCCAGGTATTGACGCTGTTCACCTCGCCAGTGATCTACCTCGCCTTCGACCGCGTCGCGAGGCGTTTCGGCCGTCGCAGGCCGGACCAGTCTCTGTCTCCGGCCGAGAGCCCGATGTGAGCATCCCCGCTCTCTTCATCGACCGGCCGGTAGCGACGACGCTCCTGGCCATCGCGATCTTCCTGTCGGGCGTGCTCGCCTACTTCCACTTGCCCGTCGCGCCCTTGCCGAACATCACCTTCCCCGTGGTCGTCGTCCAGGCGACCATGGCGGGAGCCGCGCCCGAAATCATGGCAGCCACCGTCGCCGAGCCGCTGGAAAAGCGCATGGGCACGATCGCCGGCGTGACCCAGTTGACCTCGACGAGCTATGTCGGCGCGACGAGGATTATCGCCCAATTCGACGTGAGCCGCGATATCAACGGCGCCTCGCGTGACGTGCAGGCCGCAATCCAGGCGGCGCGCGCCGACCTGCCGACGACTTTGCGCGGCAATCCGACCTGGCGCCAATATAACCCGTCCGATTCGCCGATCATGATCCTTGCGCTGACGTCGGACACGCTGACCAAGGCGCAGCTTTACGACAGCGCCGATACGGTGATTCAACAACAGCTTTCTCAGGTCAGCGGCGTTGGCCAAATCACCCTCGGGGGCAGCGCATTACCTTCCGTTCGGATCGAGCTCGAACCGGACAAGCTCAATAGTTACGGCATCGGCATGGAAGACGTGCGGGCCGCGGTAACCGCCGCCAACGCGGACAGCGCCAAAGGCTATATCGATCAGGGCGATCAGCGTTTCGAGGTCACCTCCAACGATCAAGCGACCATCGCGGCGGACTACAGGAATCTCCTCATCGCGTACCGCAACGGCGCACCTGTCCTGCTGCGCGATGTGGCCGAAGTGAACGACGCGAATGAGAATATCCGCAATGTCGGCCTGTACAACGGCAAGTCGGCAGTTGGCGTCATTGTTTATCCGATCCCCGGCGCGAACATCGTTGCGACCGACGCCCAAATCCGGAAGGTCCTGCCGTCGGTCGAGGCGACGTTGCCGCACGGTGCGCATGTCAATATCGCCATGGATCGCTCGCAGTCGGTCAACGCCGCGGTGGACGACACCAAACGTACGCTCGCCATCGCCGTGATGCTGGTGATCGCCGTGGTTTTCGTCTTCCTGCAATCGGCACGCTCGATTTGGATACCGGCGGTGGCGTTGCCGTTGTCGATCATCGGCACATTCGGGCCAATGTATCTGCTCGGCTACAGTATCGACAATCTTTCGCTGATGGCGCTGACCATCGGCACCGGCTTCGTCGTGGACGACGCCGTCGTCGTGCTCGAGAACATCGTGCGCCACCTCGACTCAGGACTCAATCCGCGGGAAGCGGCCTTGCGCGGCAGTGCAGAGGTCAGCTTCACGGTGATCTCGATGAGCCTGTCCCTGATCGCGGTGTTCATTCCGATACTGCTGATGCCAGGCACTGTCGGTCTCGTGTTTCACGAGTTCGCGGTCACGCTGTCGATCGCCATCCTGTTCTCGATGGTAATCTCGCTCACCATTACGCCCTGCATGTGCGCCCACGTCCTTAAACAGCGCGCTGAGTTGCATTCGAGGGCGCGCTGGGCCGTCTGGATGGAGAGTCAGTTCGATCGGTTCAGGGACGCCTATTCGCGCGGGCTGCGTGTCGTACTCGACCGGACGCTGCTGGTGGGGCTGGTGCTGACCGGCCTGATCGCGGGGAATGTGTATTTGTTCAAGCTGTTGCCGTCGACGTTCTTCCCCGAACAGGATACGGGCATTGTGATCGGACAGATCATCGCCGATCAGGCCATCTCCTTTCCGGCGATGGCCGAAAAACTCGCCCAGTTGCAGGGAATCGTGCAGAAAGATCCCGGGGTCGCCTCGGTCTTCGGCTTCGCCGGTTCGGGTTCCGCCGGCCGCGCCGGCAATACGGCTAATATCTACATCGAGCTGAAGCCACTCGCGGAGCGGGGCGTTTCGGCGGAGCGGATCGTCCAGCGCTTGCGCCCCAAGCTGAACGGCATTTCCGGGGCAAGGCTGTTCCTGCAAGCGCAGCAGGATTTGCATATCGGCGGCAGGCAATCGGCGGCAGAATATCAGTATACCCTGAGCGGTGACGACGCGAGTGTTATATACAATCTCGTTCCCAAGCTGATTGCCGAGCTTGGTAAGTATCAGGGTCATTTAACTGACGTCAATACGGACATGCAGCAGAACGGATTACAAACCTATGTGACGATCGACCGTGACACGGCGGCGCGCTACAACCTCACTCCGAACCAGATCGACGCAGTGCTCTACGATGCTTTCGGCCAGCGCACCGCCTCGACCATTTATAATCCGTACAACCAGTATTTCGTGGTGATGGAGGTCGCGCCGAAATATTGGCAATATCCGCAGCAACTCAATCGGATTTTCTTCAGCACGGCAGCCGGCAATGTGGCCGGAACGCAGCAGACGCAGATGCCGGGCGGTACGGTCAGCGGCATGAAGACGTTCGTATCGGTCGAGGCGCCCCAGGCGGCTTCCTCGAGCACGAATATTCTCAATGCGAATGCCGAGGCGAACCAAGCGACGAACGCGATATCGAACAGCCGTGGCGGGACATCCAGCGGCAGCGCCGACAGCACGGCCGCCGAAACGATGGTGCCGGTGTCGGCGTTGGCTACGTCCGTCAACAACGATACGGCGATCCAGGTCAACCACCAGAGCGGCCTCATCGCGGCTACCATCTCGTTCAATCTGCCGGCGGGAGGATCGCTAAGCGCTGCACAGGCAGCGATCGAATCGGCGATGCGGGTTTTGGGCGTGCCTGCCTCGATCCACGGCAACTTCCAGGGCTCCGCGCAGGTTTTCGCTCAATCTCTGGCCGCAATACCGCTTTTGATCCTCGCAGCGCTTGTGGCCGTGTATATCGTGCTGGGCATCCTCTACGAGAATACCATCCATCCGCTGACCATCCTCTCGACGCTGCCCTCGGCAGGGATCGGCGCCACGCTGGCGCTCCTGCTGTTCGACGTGCCGTTCTCGATGATCGCGCTGATCGGCATAATCCTCCTCATCGGCATCGTGAAGAAGAATGCCATCATGATGATCGATGTCGCGATCCATTTGGAACGCTATGAGAAGCGTGATGGGAAGGAGGCCATTCACGAGGCGGCCGTGATACGTCTGCGGCCAATCATGATGACCACGGCCGCGGCGGTGCTCGGCGCCGTGCCGCTCGCCATCGGCATCGGCCAGGGAGCATCGCTGCGTCAGCCGCTCGGCATCACGGTGATGGGCGGGTTGATACTCAGCCAGATCTTCACGCTCTTCACGACGCCGGTGATCTATCTTTCTCTCGATCGTCTGCGTCTTCTGCTCGACAACGTCGCTTCCGGATTGCCGTGGCACGGCAGACGCCAATCGGGTTCGAATGCATGAAAGCGCCAATACCGGCGTTTGCGCACCGTGCGCTGATTTCGTCGCAGATTTACGAGCAGCCGCGCCGGGCGATCATTTCGTTGGAATTGCCGCCTTCACAGAGTTCGAGCGAGCAAGCCCTAGGAGCCTGTCCGAGAATGGTCGAGGTTGAAGGGAGGTTGGGCGTCTGCTTGCGGTGAGAATGGAGTTTTCGCTCACCGGGCCGCGTGGAGCTTGAGGAGATTGTGCGCGGTGCAGAGCAGGGACCATTCGGCTTGAACTTGGCCGAACCCTCGGAGGAGGAACTGTCGGAATCCTTTGGCCTGCTTGATTTGGCCGAAGACGGGCTCGACCACCTGTTTTCGCAAGCGGTACCGGCTTCGCCGCCCGGCGCGGCGGATCTTGTCGGCCATCGCCTGCATCAACGGCTTTTTTTTCAAGACCCGTCCGGCGGCGGGATCGGTCTCGCCGTGGCGGATGCGGCCGGGCGAGAGATAGGCCGCGACCCGCCGTCGGGCCAAGGCGGCGAGGTTGGCTTCGGTGGCGAAGCCGGTGTCGGCCGAG
>Ga0335072_10016805_pt1 | contig 10363 bp, 6 predicted proteins | sample Lox_Sample_21_FD_206725 | JGI IMG/M metagenome (GOLD analysis project Ga0335072, IMG submission 206725) | Soil microbial communities from Loxahatchee National Wildlife Refuge, Florida, United States - Lox_Sample_2.1 | ecosystem: Environmental > Terrestrial > Soil > Wetlands | place: USA: Florida... | reverse complement strand
TTCCGACGTGCTCGTGGCCGACGGCATCCCTCCCGGTGCGCTCATCATGGTCACCGATCAGCGTGGGAAGCCCCTCGGGACGGCGCTTTACTCGAGCTCTTCGCAAATTGCCGTAAGGCTCATTTCGCGCGAACGAGTTTCAGATTTCCTTTACCTGCTTCGGCAGCGCATTGCCGACGCAATCAAATATCGCGAGCTGGTCGTGCGCGAATCGAACGCTTACCGACTCATCTTTAGCGAAGCTGATTTTCTTCCCGGACTGATCGTCGACCGCTACAACGACATTGTTTCCGTGCAGATTCTCACGCAGGCGATGGACGCCAACCCTGTGCGGGGAACGGTCATCTCTAAGATAAACGATCTCGTAAATCCTGAGTCGATAGTTGAACGAGTCGATCCGCGGGTTCTTGAATTAGAAACGCTACCGCCTCGCCCCTCTGGCCTGCTGCAGGGTGAGTTGACTTCGACGACCTTCACCATGAATGGCGTGCAATTCTATTACGACGGGCTCGAAGGACAGAAGACGGGGGCATTCCTCGATCAGCGGGAGAACTATGCCGCGGCCGCCCAGTATGCTCACGGGGAGACACTCGACGTCTTCTGCTATCAGGGAGGATTCGCGCTTCATGTGGCCCAAAGGTGCTCTCAGGTAACTGGCGTCGACAGCTCGCGTCCGGCTCTCGAAGTTGCCGACCGGAACGCGACTCTGAACGGACGCGAGATCGAATGGATCGAGGCGAACGCCTTTGACCTGCTCAAGGATTATGCTGCAGCCAACCGCCGCTACGACACGATCATTCTCGATCCCCCGGCTTTCGCCAAATCCAAACGTGACCTCGATTCGGCCCTGCGCGGCTACAAAGAACTCAACCTGCGCGCCCTGAAGATGCTGCGCCCAGGCGGCATTCTCGTGACCTGTTCCTGCTCGTACCATGTGGATCCGACGAGCTTTCTCGAAATGCTCTCTCAGGCCGCAGTGGACGCTAGGCGTACGCTGCGCTTGGTGGAAGTCCGCGGGCAGGCGAAAGACCATCCTGTACTGCTGAGCGTTCCTGAGACGGCTTATTTGAAATGTGTAATAACTGAGGTAAGCACCTGAAAGCAAAGCTAATTCATATATTGACAATAACTCACTCACCTTTTATGATTCTTTTAGGCTAATTGAGCGTCTAATGGTAATGGGTAGCCCTGCCGGGCTCTCGAAATCAAAAACTTCCGAACCAAACCAATTTCTGAAGGAGGAATCTAGCCATGACAGTTTTGACCCGTTGGGAACCGTTCCGTGAACTTGCCACGCTGCAGGACCGCATGAACCGTCTGTTCCGCGAATCCTATAACGATGCAGGCCGGGATGAATCCCTCACCAGCACCAGCTTTGCCCCTGCCGTTGACGTCTACGAAGACGAGCACAAGGTTACTTTGAAGATCGAAGTGCCCGGAATCGACGAGAAAGACATCGACGTTCGGGTCGAGAACAACACTCTGACCGTGCAGGGCGACCGCAAGATCGAGAAAGAAGAGAAAGAAGAGAACTATCGCCGTGTGGAGCGCCAGTATGGCAGTTTCGTGCGGACGTTCACGCTGCCTCCGACGGTGGACAACGAGCACGTCACTGCGAATTATGACAGGGGCGTGCTGAAGATTACGCTGCCGAAGAAAGCCGAAGCAAAGCCCAAGCAGATCAAAGTCAACGTGAGCTCGGAAAAGCAGATCGAAAGCAAGGGCACTGAGAGCAAGGGCCCCAGCAAAGCCGCGTAGTGGAAGATCGGCGCTGCAACATTGCGAAAAGGCCGAGAGCGCAACGCGGGGATTGAACCTGAATAGGCGGGAGGTGACAGAGGTGATCACCTCCCGTTCATTTTGTGATTTTGCAATTTCGTAATTTAAAACCCCAACTGACCATCTGAAATTACTCAATTGCAAAATTACCAAATCGAGGTGTTTTCTTATGCCCATCCGTTGGGACAAATTCACAGTGAAAGCGCAGGAGGCTGTGCAGCGGGCGAGTCAGCTCGCAGCCGAGCATGGCAATCCCGAGTTGCAGCCATTGCATCTGCTGGCCGCGTTGCTTGAAGACAAGGACGGCATTGTTCCGCCGGTGCTGGAAAAAATCGGCGTTGGCCCTCAGGCCGTACTGAACGATGTCTACCAGGAACTCGATAAGCTTCCCAAGGTGTCCGGACAAGCGGCGGAGCCCACGCTCTCGGGCGACATCAACAGGTTGCTGGATCAGGCGTTCAAGGAAGCTTCAAATTTCAAAGATGAATACGTTTCGACGGAACACCTGCTACTCGCCATCACACACCTGAAGCGCGACGCAGCGCAGCAAATCCTCGTCCGCCGCGGCGCAACTTACGATGCGATTCTGAAAGCGCTGACTGTGGTGCGTGGATCGCAGAAAGTCACGGACCAGAATCCGGAGGCGAAATATCAGGCGCTGGAGCGCTACGCTCGCGATCTGACCGAGCAGGCACGTCGCGGCAAGCTGGATCCAGTGATTGGGCGAGACGAAGAGATTCGCCGCGTGGTTCAGGTCCTTTCTCGCCGGACCAAAAATAATCCGGTGCTAATTGGCGAGCCGGGCGTGGGCAAGACCGCGATCGTTGAAGGACTGGCGCAGCGCATCATTTCCGGCGATGTTCCCGAAGTGTTGAAGAACAAGCGCGTTGTCGCGCTCGACCTCGGAGCCATGCTGGCCGGAGCGAAATATCGCGGTGAATTCGAGGACCGGCTGAAAGCGGTTTTGAAGGAAATCGAAGACTCGCAAGGACAGATTGTTCTCTTCATCGATGAACTGCACACGCTCGTCGGAGCGGGAGCGGCCGAAGGTGCGATCGATGCCTCCAACATGCTCAAGCCCGCCCTAGCCCGCGGCGAACTGCGCGCCATCGGCGCCACTACGCTGAATGAATATCGCAAGTACATCGAGAAGGACGCCGCACTGGAACGCCGCTTCCAGATTGTTTTCGTGGGCGAGCCCAACGTGGAAGATACGATCGCCATTCTGCGCGGGCTCAAAGAGAAATACGAAGTGCATCATGGCGTCCGCATCAAGGATTCGGCGATTGTCGCTGCGGCTACGCTTTCACATCGCTACATCTCCGATCGTTTCCTGCCCGACAAGGCCATCGATCTGATCGATGAGGCGGCGGCATCGCTGCGCATACAGATCGATTCTCTGCCTACCGATATCGATCAACTCGAGCGTCGCGCTACCCAGCTCGAAATCGAAAAACAGGCGCTGAAGAAAGAAGACGACCCCAATTCCAGGGAACGTCTTGGTGTAATCGAAAAGGAACTCGCCGAGATTCGCGAGCGTTCCAATACGCTCAAGGCGAACTGGAAAAAGGAAAAAGATCTCATCGCCCGCATTCGCGCGCTGAAAGAAAGAATCGAGCAGCTCAAAATCGAGGAGCAGGCCGAAGAGCGCCGGGGCAATCTGCAACGGGTCGCGGAAATTCGTTATAGCCTGATCCGTCAGGCCGAAGACGAGCTGGCGAAACTCAGCAAGCAGTCTGAGGGCGTTGGCGCCACGCGCATGCTGAAGGAGGAAGTCGACGAAGAAGATGTGGCGCGCATTGTTTCTAAGTGGACCGGAATTCCGATCTCCAAGATGCTCGAAGGCGAAGTCAAGAAGCTGATCAACATGGAAGATCGCCTGCGCCAGCGGGTAATCGGCCAGGACGCGGCGCTGGAGAGGGTGGCGAATGCGATTCGCCGTTCTCGCGCGGGCTTGAGCGATCCCAAGCGGCCGATTGGATCGTTCATCTTTCTGGGGCCGACGGGCGTCGGAAAGACCGAACTCGCACGCGCTCTCGCCGAATTTCTTTTCGACGATGAGCACGCCCTGCTGCGCATCGACATGTCGGAATACATGGAGAAGCATTCCGTGGCACGGCTCATCGGAGCCCCTCCCGGATATGTCGGCTATGAAGAAGGAGGACAGCTCACGGAGCAGGTTCGCCGTCGTCCGTACGCAGTGGTGCTCTTCGACGAAATCGAAAAAGCGCATCCCGATGTGTTCAACGTGCTCCTGCAAATCATGGATGATGGACGGCTCACCGACGGCAAAGGCCGCGTGGTCGATTTCAAGAACACGATCATCATCATGACCTCGAACATCGGGTCGTCATTCCTGCAGGCGGAAGGCCTCCGTTCGGAAGCAGAATTCGAAGAGGCATCGCAGCGGGTGACAAATGAGTTGCATGCGCATTTCCGGCCGGAGTTCCTGAATCGCGTGGACGACATCATCGTGTTTCGTCCGCTGGGCAAAGAACAGCTGGTCAAAATTATCGAGCTACGGCTGGAAGATGTTCGACGGCTGCTGGCGGATCGTAAGATCTCGCTCGAATTGACGGATGCGGCGAAGGACTTGCTCTTCACCGCGGGCTACGACCCGAATTTCGGCGCCCGTCCGTTGAAACGCGCGATTCAGAAGCTAATTCAGGATCCGCTCGCGCTCAAAATCCTCGACGGCGAAATCTTGCATGGCGATCACGTCATTGTCGATGCCGACAAGAAAGCCGGCAAAATGAGATTTGAAGTCAGCGAGCGCGTGGGAGAAAAAGAGCGGGTAAAGGCGAAGCGCTAAAAGAAAACGGCCACGGATTTGCGGACTCTCAGTGAATCAGTCGTGAGGATGGGCGAAAATCCGTGGCGTGGTTTCTTCCCCGGAACCCTTTGCGAAAGCTTCGAGTGCGGTCGGTGCCTGTGCCAAATAGAAGCCAGACGCAGCGAGAATGGCGATTTCAGCCCCGCACTCAAAGAACCTAAAATTAAATTGGACGGCAGAAATCACCGGAACCAGTAATCCGATTTGCCAGGCTATCACCAGCATCGTGAGCCATCGTGCCCAGCCGTAGAGGCGAAACAATCCCCAGCCAATTAGGGCGTACCCACCCCCAAACAGCAACATCATGTACGGCCCCGCCAATTCGAGGCCGTGCATGAATCGCGATCCTAGCGTCAGCGAGATCGCACTCGGCCTGAGGATAAGAATTGCGGCTATTACCCACAAGTACGCCGCTGCCAATAGAAAGTAGATGGAGATGAGAGTCACTGGAAGCGGCCGATTCTTTGTCTTGGCAAAGTTCATTTTGCACTTTTCCCGGCTCGCTGAAAATCCAATCCATTCATCAACTGCTCGACGTCATCCGTGGTGCCCGCGATGACGGTGATTGAGACCGCGTAACCGTGTGACAGAAAGGCGAGCGTCGATTGCCACATGACGCGTGTGCCTACGTCTTTATGAAAATCGGCGCGGATTAGCTTCTGCGACCCGATCGCTACTTCGTAAGGATCTTCCTCTGCGCTGAAACCCTGGGCTTGGGCCACTTCGGTAAGCGGGCCAATATACTGAACCGGGTCGGTCAGTCCTGGATAGTCGGCTGCGGGCTCGGCCGCGATTAGGATGGAAGAATTCACCTCTTCGCCTTTTGCCTCGGGGGGACGCGAAAACACCGCCAACAATACCTTGGCTCCCAAACTGGAGGCGCGCGGTTCGGCCGGGTCGGACGGGCTGCTCTTTATGGCAGCATCCTTGGACTCGTTCCCGTTCGAGTTCATTTCGTCTGTGCGGAGCACCCATCCCTCCGGAATCTTGCAGGTCAGTCCCAAAGACGTATTCCGATAGGCGCCGTTGCTGACCGAGCCGGGATCAAGCGAGCTCTCTCCGAACGATTTGTTGGCGTGATGTCGCGGAGACGAAGACGACGAGGATTGTGCCTTGAGCTGCACCGCAGCTAGGATCAGCACAGGCAAAAGTACGAACAGAGACGGCCAACGAAGTCTCATTGGCCCATGGTACTTGAAACGCAAGAGGGACGCCGGGAATAACCGGCGTCGCCTGCCGAGGCTCAATCGCCAAACAAAAGACAGCGGGGTGGGGCGTTCGCCCCCACACAGACTCGACTGCCATCGAGTTTGTCTATGCCGCGACTTCCACCGTTTGCGGCTCACCGCAGTGTGCGCAACGCCGGGCGGCGAGCGGAATCTCGCTCAAACACTCAGCGCATTTCTTTGTCGTCGGATCGGCAGGCTTTTCCCCCCGATGCATGCGTGCGATCAGTGCGTTGACCGGTAGAACAACGAAAAAGTAAACCGTCGCCGCGATCAGGATGAACGAGATCAAAGCGTTGATGAAACTGTCGAGCGGAAAGGTGACGTTGTGCACCTTGAACTGTAGGTTCGAGAACTTTTCTCCGCTGCCGCCCGTAGCCAGCTGGATCAGGGGATTCAGAAAAGCCGACGTGAGCCCGGCAACCACGCTGGCAAAAGCCGCGCCAATGACCACGCCCACGGCCATGTCGACCACATTGCCGCGCAGGATGAATTTCTTGAAACCATCTAGCATACTTCCCTCCCAAATGCTAATGGGGCACTGTAAGGCAGGCGAATGGGAACGTCAAGGGACGATAGGCGTTGAGTCGGCGCTGGGCCGTTGAATCGGCCCTTTCTCACCCTACCCGGCATTTCGCAAAATGCCGGGGCCGAAACTCAATTTCTGCTGCGGCGATTCCACTAAAACTTGACCAAAATATCGAGATCAATAAAGTGCTCGTCTTTGCGCAGATCCGGAAACCACACTGTGCTACCCTGTGCGGCGCAGGCGGTTTGGGCCGCGCCGAGCGTAAATGCTCCGGATGTGTTCCCATCGTTGCAAGCAAAGAACTGGGGATATCCGTTGTTGGTGTATGGAACTCCGCCAGAGCCAGGCGGCGTAATTCCTCCCCGACCCGACCAGTAGGGCACGCTGGCATGGCGATAGTCATACTCCCAGCGGAATGTGATGTACTGCTTGGGCATGTAGTCAAATGTGATTGAGCTATCCCAAGCTTTGAACGGGTCGCTGGGATTGCCGGTGAAATATGGTGCGTTGATGGCCGCGGACTCTGCCGTCTCTCCGTTGATGGGCGGGTCCAGAACGAGATAGCGGCCGGGATTGTTGATCTTCCCCCCTCCGAGAGTTAATCCATACCGGTCTCGGTTGAACCACATGCGGTTGTACAACATAAAGCCGATGAAGCTCTGCTTAGGATTGATTCCGGGACCAAAATGGTCGCCACCGACCGACTTCGGATCCTTCCTGTCTGTATAGCAGCTCACTCCTTGCTCATACAGACCGGACGATGCGGTGGCGCTGGGACCGAACTCGCAGCCCATATCGCCAGTGAAAGAGAATGCCATCTTGTCGAGGCGGTTTTCGGGCCTATCAAAGTACTTGATCTCGAGGCTATCGTCGGTGTGAATGCGTCCACGATTGGGAATGTATAGGTCGTCATGACCAAGTCCATAATTGTTGGAAATTACGTTCATCCATGGGTAGGGAGTCCACTTAATCTGCCCGCCCAGACCCTTCCGCGAGTTGGCGGATCCGTAGGACTGCCATCCGTTGATGAGCCAGGGCTCAATCTTCAAGTGGGGATTGGGAAAAATCTGCACCCGCAAACCCTCGAAGAACCAAGGCGTGTTGGACGAAACGTATGACGGTTGATACGCCCAATTATCGAAGTTGTAATAGCTGAACAAGCCAATGTAGGAGAGGAAAATGCCTGCATCGATGTTGATTCCGTTCAGTGCATTGATGTGGTAGCCGCCGTAACCTTCTGCCAGGTAACGATAGGCAGTATCAAGGTCCCACTGGCCCTTCGCCGGACTCGGATCATTCCGTGGCGTCGTTGCAGAATACATGCCGAACTGCGTCATGAACCTGGCACGAACGTTGTCATAGTGAAAGTCGCCGCCCACTCCCAGCTGTTCCAGCTGAACCTCGTTAGAGCGAAATATTTCGCTCGAGCCGCTAATCGTGTTATCAATCGGCTTATTGAAGTCGTAGGTGTAAGTCACGTCAGCCCGAATTTCCGGAGTGAAGAATTTCGAATCGAATGCCAGTTCCTTCGTACGAGGATTGCCATTCAACCAGGTCCAGTCCCAATCCGAGAAGGGCTCGATCTTCTCTTTCTTTGCCGACGCTTCGCCGGCGGACAGGGTCGGAGTTTGAGCAGGCAACCCTACCGCTGTCGCGATTGTGGATGCAGGCGCTGCGGAAGCTGAAACTGTTGGTTCCGCGGAGTGTGTCGACACCGCCGCAGCAGCCGGGGATGCGATTGCTGGCGCGGGGGCCGCAATGCCTGACTTCGCGGGATCTTGTGCACGCACCGGGACCGAAGCGGTGGCCGGAGCTATGATGCTACGGCTTCGAATCTCCGCCTTGAGTTCTTCAATCTCCGCCTTCATCGCCGCCAGCTCTCTCGCGACTGCGGGCGGGATTCCCGCGTCGGGTGCGGCCACAGCAGTATCTGAGGAAGGTGCCGTCGAATTCGATTTGTTGGCTCCCGCGGGCAAAGCAGATGTCTTGGCATCCGTGGTCGCGCCATCGGAATGAAGAGACGCGATGGGGACCGCGTCCGATGGCCGGGTTTGAGCAGCACATCGCGAGACCGAAACAACACTGAATGAGAGACTCATGGCGAGGTAGGCGGTTGTAATTCGGAGAATTCCAGGCAGATGGTGAGATCGGTTGATCATATGCAACTCCCCATGGCGATTTGGAAAGCGCCGATGCGCGAAAAAAGACCCTCTTGTCAGGCGGGCACAAAAAGCCGTCGCCCTCAGAGAGAGTTAAACCATTGCACCAGCAGAGACATAAAAAACGCGTAAGGAATTCGTAAGGAGAACATAAACAGAACACAGGAAGGCACGACCTGGCGCGAGCGCCAAGTCAAAGCAGACGAGGAATTTAGGACTTCAGCGAAACGGCACTCTGTGCAAAGTGTGGTACAGAAACAATCGCATCCTCCGGATATGCGGGCATGCCGAATTCGGGTACGTCGAGACCTTCCTCTTCGACCTCGGGTGCGACCCGCATGCTGCGGATCTTGTTGACGATGGAAAAGACGGCAAAAGTTCCGCCAAACGCCCAGACCGCATACAAAGTTGCTCCCATAAGTTGAATCAAAAATTGCCGCGTATCGCCGTGGATCAATCCGGTTACACCCTGACCGGCGTGGCCTAAATAACTCGTCGCGCCGACACCGTTCCAGCCGGAACCATAAGTTCCATCCGCAAAGATGCCGACGCACACGGCTCCGAGCCAGCCGCAGTAGCCATGCACCGAAACCGCGCCGCAGGGGTCGTCGATTCTGAGAACGCGTTCGTTAAAAAGAACTCCGAAGCAGACGAGACAGCCGGCCATAATTCCGATAATGACCGACGATGTGGGGGAGACGAACGCGCAGGGAGCGGTGATCGCCACCAGACCCGCGAGCATGCCATTGCAGGCCATGGTGATGTCGGGCTTGCCAAACATGAAATACCACACGAGCATGGATGCGGCCGAGCCCGCAACCGCCGCCAGGTTCGTATTCACGGCGACGACAGAAATGCGTAGATCGGTTGCCGCAAGCGTGGAACCAGGATTGAATCCCATCCAACCGAATAGAAGGATGAACGTTCCGGTCACGACGTAGACGATATTGTGCGCGGGGAAGACCCGAATCTTCCCTCCGGGACCGAATTTGCCGAGTCGGGGTCCGAGGACGATGGCCAACGCCATCGCGGCAAAGCCGCCAACCGCGTGAACGACGGTGGATCCAGCAAAATCGACGTAGCCGTGCCCGAAATTCATGGTCGAGCCGAGTTGGGACAGCCAGCCGCCTCCCCAGGTCCAACAACCCGAAATGGGATAAAGAATTCCGCCGATGAAAAGTTCGCAGAGCAGAAAGGCCCAGAACGTGATGCGCTCGCAGATCGCGCCGACAATGATGTATCCGGCAGTTTCCATGAAAACGACTTCAAATAGCGTCAGGCAGTTACTGCTCGCGTCGTAGGCCGGTCCGGTGAGAAAAAATCCCCTGCCGCCGATGAATCCCCATTGTCCGCTGCCAAGTAAAAACTTATTGAGCGTAGGTGTTCCGCCGAGACTCAGCGGCGATGCATTGATCCCGACCGCGCCGAACTGAAATGCGTATCCGACGGCGTAGTAGGCAAGGAACGCGAAAACGTAGGCGGCGAAGTTGAGCATCATGAGATGGCCTGCATTTTTCTTGCGAACTAGACCACAGGTCAGAAGAGCGAAACCGGCCTGCATGAAAAGGACGAGATAGCCGGTGTTCAGCGTCCAGGCGAAATTCGTGGCGACCCGCAAGTGGCCCACGTTGTCCGCCAGCTTTGCAGCCAGCGGTTCCTTGGCCGCGTCGCTCTGATATTCATCGAAGGCTTTCTTGCCTTCGGCGTAATCAGAAGCCCCTTTGTTCGTTGGTTCAGGCGTAACAAAGGGGTTGCCGGCGGCATCGGAGGTGCTGGTCTTGTCGCCCGTGGCAATACCGGAAGGGTCGGGCTTGGGCCCATTGTCCGCGAAGCAGAG
>Ga0335072_10016804_pt1 | contig 10364 bp, 8 predicted proteins | sample Lox_Sample_21_FD_206725 | JGI IMG/M metagenome (GOLD analysis project Ga0335072, IMG submission 206725) | Soil microbial communities from Loxahatchee National Wildlife Refuge, Florida, United States - Lox_Sample_2.1 | ecosystem: Environmental > Terrestrial > Soil > Wetlands | place: USA: Florida... | reverse complement strand
CCGGGATGACCGAGCTCGAGCTCGCCGCGGAGATGGAGCACCGCATGGGGCTCCACGGGGCGAGCGGGCGATCGTTCGCGACGATCGTCGCGTTCGGCCCGCACAGCGCGGAACCGCATTACGCGCCCGCGGAGACGAAGCTCAAGGCCGGCGACTCGATCGTGTGCGACTTCGGGGCGTACTATCACCGGTACGCGAGCGACATCACGCGATCCTTCCACTTCGGCCGCCGCGACGACGAGATGAAGAAGGTCCACGAGACGGTCCTGAAGGCCCAGGAGGCCGCGCTGGCGGCCGTCAAGCCCGGCGTTCCGTCGAAGGAGGTCCATCTCGCCGCGCTCCGGGTGATCGATGCCTCCCCCTGGAAGGGACGGCTCACGCACGGCGTCGGACACTCGATCGGACTCGTCGTGCACGACGGGTGGGCGTATGGCCCGACCGCGGAGGACCCTCTCGAGGTCGGGATGGCGATCACCGTGGAGCCCGGCATCTACCTCCCCGGCCACGGCGGCGTCCGGATCGAGGACGACATCGTCGTCACCAAGAACGGCTACGAGTTCCTTACGACGGCTCCCCGGGAGTACGTCGAGGTCCCCGCGTGAAGTTCGGCGTCCTCACCGGCGGCGGGGACTGTCCGGGACTCAATCCGGCGATCCGGGCGGTCGTGCGTCGCGCCGCCCGGGCGGGTCACGAGACGATCGGGTTCCTCGACGGCTGGAAGGGGCTGCGGGACGACCGGAGCCGGCCGCTCGATGCGGCCGCGGTGCAGGGGATCCTGTCCCGGGGGGGCACGATCCTGGGGACCTCCCGGACCAATCCGTTCGCGAACGAGGCGGACGCCGCCAAAGTCCGCGCGACGCTCGAGCGGCATCGGATCGACGCGCTGGTCGCGATCGGGGGCGACGACACGCTGAGTGCGGCGCGCGAGCTGACCCGACGCGGCGGTCGGGTCGTCGGCGTCCCCAAGACGATGGACAACGACGTCGCCGGCACCGACTGGACGTTCGGTTTCCATTCCGCGGTCGCGGTCGCCGTCGACGCGCTCGAACGACTCCGGGACACGGCCGACAGCCACCACCGCGCGATCGTCCTCGAGGTCATGGGGCGGAACGCCGGCTGGGTCGCGCTGGCCACCGGCCTCGCCGGCGGGGCCGACGCGACGTTGCTTCCCGAGGAAGCGTACGACGAGGCCCGACTTCTCGATCAGGTCCGACGGGCGGTGGCCGCGCGGGGGTACGCGCTCGTCGTGGCCAGCGAGGGGGTCGATCTCGGGGCCCGTCGGGGTTCCGCGGGCGCCCAGGACGAGTTCGGCCACGAGCTGCTCCGCGAGCGCGAGGTCGGCGCCGAGCTCGCCCGGCGCATCCAGGAGCGCACCGGCGTGGAGTCCCGCGCCGCTCAGATCGGCCACATCCAACGGGGAGGCGCCCCCGAGCTCTTCGATCGGATCCTCGCGACCCGTCTCGGCGCGGCCGCGGTGGATCTCGCCCTCGCCGGGAAGTTCGGTCACGTCGCGGTTCTCCGAGGGCCCGCCGTGGTCGGGGTCCCGTTCGATGAGGCCCTCGCCCGACCGAAGGTCGTCACCGGCGACTGGCTCGACCTCCTCCACACGTTCGACGCGTAGGCGATGCCGGTTCGAGCGCTGTGGTACCGCAACGGCACCCTCTTCCTGCTGGACCAGCGCGTCCTCCCGGGTCGTACCGTCGTCCGGCGGTTGCGCACCCTCGCGGAGACGGCGGAGGCGATCCGGTCGATGGCCGTTCGAGGCGCGCCGGCGATCGGCGTCGCCGCGGCGTATGGCATGCTGCTCGGCTACCGCGAGGGTCGCTACACTCCCGCGTCCGCCGCGGCCGCGCTCCGGAAGACCCGCCCGACCGCGGTCGACCTGTTCGTCGGGATCGAGACGGTCCGCACCGCCTGGGCGGCCGGTCGCGACCCCGAAGCGGCCGCGGAGGCCTACCGAGCGATGATCGTGGAGGAGTGCCACCGCATCGGTATCGAGGGCGCGCCGCTCCTGCGGCGGGCCCGTCGGGTGCTCACGCACTGCAACGCCGGGGCGCTCGCCACCGTGGAGTGGGGCACTGCGCTCGCGCCGATCCGCGTCGCCCGGGAGCAGGGAACGCCGCTCTTCGTCTGGGTCGACGAGACGCGGCCGCTGCTCCAGGGCGCCCGCCTGACCGCCTGGGAGCTCGCTCGCGAACGGATCCCGCATGCGGTCATCGCGGACAACGCGGCGGGGCACTTCTTCCGTACCGGCCAGGTCGACGCGGTGGTCGTGGGAGCCGACCGCATCGCGCGCAACGGCGACTTCGCGAACAAGATCGGCACGTACGAGAAGGCGGTGGTCGCGCGGGAGAACGGCGTTCCGTTCTATGTGGCCGCCCCGTGGAGCACGTTCGACACGGGGCGTCGCACCGGAGCGGCGATCCCGGTCGAGGAGCGGGCCGAGGAAGAAGTGCTCGGGTTCGGCGGACGCCGCACGACCCCGATGCGCTCGAGGGCTCGAAACCCGGCGTTCGACGTGACCCCGGCCCGGTACGTCACCGCGTTCGTCACTCCGGGGGGAGTGGTCCGACCGGCCGACCTCGCCCGGACGCTCGCGCGCCGCGCGCGACGACCCCGCGCTAGAACGTGATCAGCGGTCGACCGAGGAAGTGCTCGGTCCCGTGCAGCAGATTGCCGATCGTCGCCATCACGTCCACGCCGAGATGGTGGAGGGCCAGGACGAGCCCCATCACCCCGATCACCACGAGAAACCAGCTCATCATCGCGGTCATTGTCGACCTCCGCGTACCCGATCGCCCATCTCCCCGCTCGCGTACATAAATCGGAACTTCGACTCGCAGCATCGGTCTCCCGCACCGGCCTTCGGCCGCCGGTCGAACGCGCGCGCAGCGCGCGCGCCCGGGCGCGAGCGCGGGCGCGCCGGCGCGGGCGCGCGGCGGCAAGTTTCATAGCGTGCGGCGGCTAGGTGCGCGGGGTTGCCCTGGTAGTCTAGCGGTCTAGGATGTAGGTCTGTCGAGCCTGCGACTCGGGTTCGAACGAGCGGAGGGGCCCGCCCCCTCCGGCCGGAACTCCCGACCAGGGCGCCTCCCCCTCCCGGGGGTGGGCCGCTTCCCGCGGCGGCCCCGACGCCTTATGCGCGGTGCCGCCTCTCTCGGTCGTGGCCCCCGAGAAGACGGCCCGGAAGGACCGATCCTCGCCGTACCTCTCGCACATCGTCGGCGACACGCTGCGCGACCTCACCGAAAAGCGGCTTGCCGAGCTCGTCCGGGCCGAACCGGTGCCGAACCACCTCGCGATCATCATGGACGGCAACCGACGGTTCGCCGGCGCGCATGGGATCGGCGTGAACGACGGCCACGCCGCCGGACGGGACACGCTCGAGGAGCTCCTGGACTGGTGCCTCGACCTCCAGATCAAGATCCTGACCGTCTACGCGCTCTCCACGGAGAACCTCTCCCGCTCCTCCGAGGAGCTCGAGGGGCTGATGGACCTCTTCGACCGGGCGCTCCGCGACATCGCGACCGACGCGCGGGTCCACCGCCATCAGATCCGGGTCCGGGTCATCGGGAACCGGGCGGCGCTTCCCGCGCGCGTCCAGGAGGCGATCGAGATCGCGGAGCGCGCGACGCGAGACTACTCCGCCTACCAGTACAACGTGGCCCTGGCGTACGGGGGCCGCGACGAGATCGTGGAGGCGATCCGGACCCTCGCGCGCGAGGTTCGGGACGGGACGATCCTGCCCGAGGAGATCGATTCCGGCGCGGTCTCGCGCCATCTGTACACTCGGGACCTTCCGGATCCCGACCTGATCTTCCGGACGAGCGGGGAGGAGCGGATCTCGAACTTCCTTCTCTGGCAATCCGCCTACGCGGAGCTCTACTTCTCGGACGTGATGTGGCCCGGGCTCACCCGACTCGACTTCCTCCGGGCGATCCGGGCGTTCCAGCTTCGTCGTCGGCGCTACGGGACGTAGCGCCCGCGGGGACGCTCAGGTTCCATAGTGCCCGCGGGACGAGGAATGCCACGCCGACCACGATCCAGACGATCGCGGCGATGAGGAACGTCGTCCGCACGCCGAAGGAGTCGACGCCGAACAGCCCGATCAGGAAGGCGCCGATGAGTTCCGCCGCCGGGAGGATGGCGGCGCTGCCGAGGGCGTCCACCCCGAAGTACCGACCCTGCATCCCCGTTGGGACCAGGAGCTGGGCCGCGGTGAGCCAGGCGGTTCCGGCGAATCCGGCCAGCAGGCCGAGCGTGAAGAACGTCACGATCGATACGGGAACGTTGGGAACCAGGGCCAGCGCGAGGGCCACGCCCCCCGAGACGGCCCCGTACGGCACCACCCAGGCCTTGCCCGCGTATCGCGCGGCGCCGAGCCGGCCTACGAGCAGCGAGCCGAGGGCGGTCCCCGCCACCTCGGCGGCGAGCAGGCCGGAGTAGACGAGCGCCGAACCGTGCAGCACGTAGGTCGCGTAGAAGACGACGAACGTCGCGATCAGGGTCGAGGCGAAGTTGAAGAAGAGCGCGGAGATCGTCAGCTGGAAGAAGCCCTTCGCAGCGTACAGCCACGCGAATCCGGCCCGCAGCTCCGCGAAGTAGCTCTCCTTCTCTTCGAGCGCCCGCGGCGAGGCGAGCCGATCGGAAACGGCGAGGCCCGTGAGGAGGCTCGCCGAGAGGGCGAAGGTCGCGGCGTTGGCGGCGATCCCCCAGACCGGGCCGACCACGACGACGAGCACGCCGCCGATCGCCACCCCGACGAACTGGAGCGACGAGCGGCTGGAGCGGATGAGCCCATTCGCGTCGGCGACCTGCGGGGCGGGGACGAGCGCCGGCACGATCGCCTGCTCGGCCGGGTTGAACAGGACCGTGAAGGCCCCCAGGACCACGGACGCGAAGAGGAGGACGGGGAGGTTGAACCCGTAGACGGCGAGTACGATCGCGGCGAAGGCGAGCGCGCCGCCGCGCGCCAGATCGGAGATCACCATCAGGCGCCGCCGGTTGTAGCGATCGACGAGGGTGCCGCCGAGCGTGCTGAAGACGATCGCCGGGATGAGCTGGGCGATCGCGAGGAGGGCCACGTCGAACGGCGAGCCCGTCACGCTCGCGGTGATCCAAACGATGCAGACGCTCGCGATCGCGGAGCCGGCGATCGAGCCCAGGCCCGCGCCGAAGACGCGCAGATAGTTCCGGTTCCGGAACAGTTCCTGGTAGCTGGTCGGATTCATGGGGGAATGACGCGGCCGCCCCACTTAGGACGGCCTTATCAGTCGGCCGCCCGAGCGGCTCGAGGCCCCGGGGCGTGGGGAGGGTCCGCCGAACGGGGCTGGTCGGTTTTAAATAGAAGGGCTTTCTGACCGAAACTGGTAGCCGAGAGTACTCTCGGACCTCAAGACTATGATGGCTGGGAACACGCCGATTCTGGTGCTGCGAGAAGGGACGAAGCGGGAGAAGGGGCGCGGGGCGCTCAACAACAACATCCAGGCCGCGAAGGCGATCGCCGACGCGGTCCGGTCGACCCTCGGGCCGCGCGGGCTCGACAAGATGCTCGTCGACTCGATGGGCGACGTCGTCGTCACGAACGACGGCGTGACCATCCTGAAGGAGATGGATGTCGAGCATCCCGCCGCGAAGATGCTGGTCGAGGTCGCGAAGACCCAGGACCAGGAAGCGGGCGACGGAACCACCACGGCCGTCGTGCTCGCCGGGGAACTCCTCAAGCGAGCCGAGTCGCTCATCGAGCAGAACATCCACCCCACGATCATCTCCCAAGGCTACCGGCTGGCCTCCACGAAGGCGCTGACGATCCTCGACCACGTCAGCCACCCGGTGGGGATCGGGGACCATGAGACCCTGCTGCGGATCGCGAACACCTCGATGGCGTCGAAGTCGGTCTCCTTCAACCGGGACCTCCTCGGCGAGATCGCGGTCAAGGCGGTCACCGCCGTCGCCGAGAAGAAGGGCGAGGGCTACTACGTCGATCTCGACAACATCCAGCTGATCAAGAAGCAGGGGGGCCAGATCGCGGACACCCAGCTGATCGAAGGCGTGATCGTGGACAAGGAGAAGGTCCACTCCGGGATGCCGACGCGGGTCGAGAACCCGAAGATCGCGCTCCTCGATGCGGCGCTCGAGATCAAGAAGACCGAGATCGATGCGAAGATCGAGATCAACGACCCCTCCCAGCTGAACGCCTTCCTCCAGGAGGAGGAGAACATGCTGCGGCGGATGGTCGACCAGGTCAAGAAGTCCGGCGCGAACGTCGTCCTCTGCCAGAAGGGGATCGACGACCTCGCCCAGCACTACCTCGCGAAGGACGGCATCTACGCGGTCCGGCGCGTCAAGAAGTCCGACATGGAGAAGCTCGCGAAGGCGATCGGGGCGAACATCGTCTCGAAGGTCAGCGAGCTCACCCCGCAGGACGTCGGCACGGCCGGCCTGGTCGAAGAGCGGAAGATCGGCGACGACGCGCTCACCTTCGTGACGGGCGCCAAGAAGGCGCGCGCGGTCTCGATCCTGATGCGCGGCGGCACCGAGCACGTGCTCGACGAGATCGAGCGATCGCTCGACGACGCCCTGAACGTGGTCGCGGTGGCGGTCGAGGACGGCAAGTACGTCATCGGCGGCGGCGCGACCGCGAGCGAGCTCGCGCTGCAGCTCCGGGACGAGGCGGCGAAGATCGGCGGACGCGAGCAGATCGCGTTCGAGAGCTTCGCGGAGGCCCTCGAGACGATCCCCCGGACCCTCGCGGAGAACGCCGGGCTGGATCCGATCGACATCCTGATCGAGCTGCGCAAGGCCCACAAGGGCGGCCAGAAGAGCGCGGGGGTGAACGTCACGTCCGGCAAGGTCGATGACATGAGCCACCTCCACGTCATCGAGCCGATCCGCGTCGGGCGCCAGGCGATCGAGAGCGCCACGGACGCCGCCGTGATGATCCTGCGGATCGACGACGTCATCGCGTCCAAGTCGAGCCCGCCGCCGTCCGGCGGCCCCGGTGGACCGGGCGGACCCGGCGGCATGGGTGGCATGGGCGGAATGGGCGGCGACTTCGGCGAAGACTAGCCGAGACGCTCCTCGCGCACCGAACCTCTTCATCCCCCTCGGCGGGAATTCCGCCGAGGGAACTTCGCTTCCCGAGCGCCGGCACCCTTTTGGCTCCGACCGGACTCGGGCGGGCGCAGGGATCTCGCGTGGTAGGGCCGACCCGGATCTTCTTCGTCGCGGATGTGCATGGCTCCGCGGTATGCTGGCGGAAGTTCATCAACGCGGCCAAGGTCTACCGGGCCGACGTCCTCCTGGTCGGGGGGGATGTCGCGGCGAAGACCCTCACGCCGATCCTCGAAGCGCGGGGAACCTGGACCGCGAAGCTCAACGGGAGCACCCGGACCGCCGCGTCGCCCACGGAGCTCGACCAACTCGAGACGTCCCTGCGGGACAGTGCGACGATCCCGTTCCGCACGACGGTCTCGGAATGGGAGGAACTCCAGGCCCGACCGGGCGCGCTCGACGCGCTGTTCGAAGAACGGGCGAGTGACGAGCTCGGCCGGTGGCTCGCGTGGGCCGGCCCACGGCTCGCCGGAACTCCGACGCGCCTCCTCATCGGTCTGGGCAACGACGACCTCTCCTCCATGGAGCGCGTGATCTCCGAGGACGAGCTCGCCGAGCTCACCGACCTCGAGATCCTCCGTCTCGACGACCATCACGAGCTCCTGACCCTGCCGTACAGCAACCCGACCCCCTGGCACACGCACCGGGAGCTCGCCGAGGAGGCGATCACGGCCTACCTCGAGCCGCGCTTCGCGCAGCTGGAGCATCCCGAAACGGCCGTGCTGAACGCCCACGTCCCGCCCCGGGGGACGCCGCTCGATCTCGCCCCGCGGCTCGACCCGGCGTTGACCAAGGTCATGGCGCCGGGCGGCGAGGCGGACCTGATCCACGTCGGAAGTTCCGCGGTCCGCGCGGCGCTCGAACGGCACCACCCGCTCCTCGGCCTCCACGGACACATCCATGAGTCGCGCGGGAGCACGACGTTCGGGCGAACGATCTCGATGAACTGCGGAAGCGCCTACGCGGAAGGCGCGCTCCTCGGCGCCCTGGTCGATCTCGGGAAGGATGGGGTGCGCTCCGCCGTGCTCACGAGCGGCTGACGACCGCTAGCCCGCCCGCGCGGTGACGTCGACCGAGGGCTGGGCGTCGACCTCCTCCCACCACTCGCCGCCCAGGAAGGCGAGGCGGCGCTTGGGAGAGAGCCCGTCCAGGAGCTCCGCCACCGCCTCCAGCTGCGCGAAGGCCGTGGCGCGGAGGCTCTCGGGAAGGCCGAGGAGGATCGGCGACCGGCGGATCGTCGCGACGTTGAGTCCGACGGTCTTCCACAGCCCCCAGTCCTTCCCCAGCACGGCGATCAGGCGGGAGGGTGAGATCCCCCCCGCCGACTCGTCGAGCGGGTGATCGATGAGGAGCGCGAGCACGTCCTGGACGTCCTTCGCCTCCGGCCCGATCAGGACGTCGGATCGGCCGAACGGCTCGAGGACGCGCTCGGCGACCGGGCCCGCCGACTCCTTCGGAACCCGCTGGATGTACTGGAGCTTCGCGAGCAGGAGGAGCGGCAGGCTCAGCGTGCCGTGCTGGCGCGCGGCCGACGCGACATCCTCCCGAAGGTCGAACCGGTGGCAGAATCGGAACTCGTCCGCCAGGAGGTCGATGGAGCCGAGCGAGATGCCGGAGCCCTGCTGCCCGAGGACCATGTGGAACCGCAGGCGCCGCCCTTCGCTGAGCGAATTGAAGATCTGGTCGCCCGCGGTCTCGAAGACCCGGAGCCCGCTGCCCTCGCGTTCGTGGAGCGACTCGAGGAAGGCCCGGACCGTGCGCAGCTCCTTGTGCAGGCAGGCAAGGTCGAGGTCGTGGAGCGAGCGCCGCAGCGGGCTCGTCGGCGCGTTGCTCGTCGGGCATCGCATGCGGTTCGCCACGCCGCCGAGGATCGCGAGGGCCGGTGCGGGGCTCGCCCGGCGGGCCGCCCGGAGCAGCAGGAGTCCCCGCGCGACGATCGGGTCCCGCACGTCGACCCACTCGGGAAGGCCGAGCTCCTCGCGCGCGCTCTCGGGGGGCGTCCGCAGCGAAAGGGGCAGCTCGAGCGAGATCTTCTCGCCGCGGCGGGCGTCGATGACCAGGTCGACGACCTCGCCCATCCGCTCCGGGGGAGCCGGCGGGCTCCCTTAAGGAGCCCCCGTCGCCCCGTTCAATCCGGGGGCAGCTCCTTGCTGATCAGATCCACCGGGACGCCGCGGGCCCGCTGGATGGCGTAGGAGACGAAGTAGAGCACGACCCCGATCACGAAGACCACCGGCAGGAAGATCAGGTACGAGTACGGATACGGTCCCGAGATCTCGAGGTACTGGGCCGTCGACGCGGCGTAGCTGACGAACCACGCCGCGATCCAGGAGGCGATCCCGACGACGGTGAGGATCGGGATCGGTCCGATCTTCGCCTGGACGACCCGGGGCGCCTGCGCGAACAACTTCGGACGCAGGAACGGGAACAGCGCTCCGCCGAGGCAGACGATCCCGACCGCGAGCCAGAACCCGAAGTTCGAGTACGTCAGGTAGGTGAACAGGGTCGTGTACGTCGCGACGTACAGCGAGATCAGCGCCGAGACGAAGAGGATCCCGACCGCCACGAACGGGACGCCCCCGCTCGAGACCCGGGTGAAGAACGCCGGGAGGATCCGGTCGAACGACCAGGCGAACAGGTTCCGGGTCGGGATGATGAAGTAGATGAAGGCGAACCCGAAGAACGTGAGCGTGAGCCCGAACGACAGGAAGGCGGCGAGGTAGCCGTTGGTCGTGAGGAAGGCGGCGAGGAAGAGCGGGGAGGGGAGGGCGTTGAGGGAAACGGTCCCACCGATGTACCCCTGGCTCACCCCGACGATGAAATCGCGACCGAACGTGTAGTAGCAACCCGCGTACAGTGCGCCGATCAGCGCCGCGAAGATGAGGGGAGCTCCGAAGATCGCGAGCCCCTGCGTCCGGGTCGGGCTTCCGCGGATCTCCCCCGCGAAGTACGAGCTGTTCGCGTAGCCGATGAAGCTCAGCATGGTGTAGACGATGCCGAGGAACGTGCCCGAGAGGGTGATCGCGTCGACGCTCGCGCCGCTCGCCGCCAGGGTCGCGTACGACTGGCTCGTCGGGTTGAGCGCGTTCCAGTGATTGGCGAACGTCGACTGCGGGGTGACGAGCATCAGGCCGATCATGATCACGTAAATGATCGCGGTGAGGACGAAGATCCCGACCGTGGCCCGGAAGACCCACTTGGTCGGCAGGAGGCTGATGAGCAACACGAGGACGAGCACGGCGGCGCCGACGAGG
>Ga0335072_10016803_pt1 | contig 10364 bp, 13 predicted proteins | sample Lox_Sample_21_FD_206725 | JGI IMG/M metagenome (GOLD analysis project Ga0335072, IMG submission 206725) | Soil microbial communities from Loxahatchee National Wildlife Refuge, Florida, United States - Lox_Sample_2.1 | ecosystem: Environmental > Terrestrial > Soil > Wetlands | place: USA... | reverse complement strand
ATAAACGTGCATCTCACGGGTGTGCACCTCATGGGCGTGTACCTCACGGGCGTACACCTCATAGGCGTGTACCTCACGGGCGTACACCTCATAGGCGTATACCTCACGGGCGTGCACCTCATGGGCGTGTACCTCACGGGCGTGCACCTCATGGGCGTGTACCTCACGGGCGTGCACCTCATGGGCGTGTACCTCACGGGCGTGCACCTCATGGGCGTGTACCTCACGGGCGTGTACCTCACGGGCGTGTGCCTCATAGGCGTGCACCTCATGGGCGTGCACCTCATGGGCGTGTACCTCACGGGCATACACCTCATAGGCGTGTACCTCAAGGGCGTGCATCTCATAGGCGTGTACCTCACAGGCGTGTGCCTCATGGGCGTGTACCTCATGGGCGTGCATCTCATGGGCGTGCACCCAATGAGCGTGTACCTCACGGGCGTGCACCTCATAGGCATATACCTCACGGGTGTGCACCTTATAGGCGTGTACCTCGCGGGCATGTGCACCTCATGGGCGTGCGCCTCATAGGCGCGTGTCTCATGGGCGCGTACCTCATAAGCGTGCATCTCATGGGTGTGTCTCATAGGCGTGACCTCACGGGCGTGCATCTCATAGGCGTGCACCTCACGGGCATGCATCTCATAGGCGTGTGTTTTATAGGCTGTACCTCATAGGCGTGTACCTCACGGGCGTGTACGTTATGGGCATGCACCTCATTGGCATGCACCTCATAGGCGTGTACATCATGGGCGTGCATCTTATGGCGCGTATCTCATAGGCGTGCATCTCACGGCGTGTATCTCAATGCGGCTTTTGGTGGTCGCTGGAGTTGCATTTCTCATTTTGGCGCTAAATCGCCAACTTGGCACTCTGTCCCTCGGGCCCGCCGTACTGGCCTGGCGTACAGGCCAGACCAGGCCGAGGGGGTAGGCCTGTGTGGCGTGGCCTAATGCCTAGAATAGAGTAGATCCTCCCTAATAGGTATAGATCGAGGCCTGTGGCGCTCCCTCATGTAAATTGCGCTTCGTCTCTTCTAATTTTCCACTTGTGTCCCCTTTGTATGACTGCATCGCAGGACGGTCGATTCAGATGATTTGTATGGTCCAGTGGAGGTCGATGACGACTTCAGCACTGCCCTGGGTACCGAAACCCTTTGCGGATAGGGACATGGTGCCCCTTGGCTTCGACAACAACCCCGGGTTCCTCGGCGGACACCCTACCTATAGAGATCTTCGAGCACCGGAAGTTCCTGAGGGTAGAGTGCAGTGCCGCCTTGCACTCTGGACAAAGGTGCCCAAGACCCGGAAATGCAGCCACTGCAATAGAGGAGAACATGACGTCTAGGGAAGAGTAACGCCGACAGCTTCAACAGCTTGGCGGCAGTGAGGTGGCCGAGCGTCTCAACGGTGCCTAATTGTACATTGCAGAGTATAGCCAATGGAAAAGTCACTTCTCACCACCTGTTACCGGATTAGGAGGGCGCTAAACCCAGGCCTAACCCCCTAGGCCTGGGTTGTACGGCCTGTTGGGACCACTGCCTCTCACCGTCCACGTTGGACAGACCCTGTGTCTCGCGAGGAGACAGTATAGACGCTGCTTTGGGGGCCTTCTGAGATAGCGAGAATGGGTCCAAGTCCGTAGAGACAGTGGTGCTAGGCCTATCTTTAGGCGGGACGCTTTAGTCCTTAAAGATCCTGTATGATTCTCCGCAATCACATATATCACAATGGCATGTACTCAGCAGGGGTCTTTAATATTCCTCCTCCTGAGAACACGTTGCTGAGAACAGTCTCCTAAGCCACACTGTGGTCTCTAGGAACAGCACGCTCCTTACAGTGCGCTCCTGGGACGGCCGTCTCCTAAGAAGAGGTTGCTCGTAGGAAACCGACTCCTTTCAGGCATAAGTACCATCCTAGACCAGTATTATGGACCCCGAGCCTTGATTCGATCTTAACGCGTCATCAAGTCGCCAAAGCGGGAGGAAGGCCACGTTCAAGATCAACACGTCGCAATAACTGTCCAGGAGAACACTCCATATATCTTAGCGCTAGGCCATTTTTAGGGGGAAAGTTGGAGATCCTGTTACAAGTAAGATCGGGTGGGGTCGTGACTCAGCTTTTAACGATATCTGTAACCTTTACCAATCTGCCAAGGATGACTGCTCACGTTACGATTTTCCTTCGGCTTCGCCGTTAATGCAGCTAAATGGAGAATTGAAGAATTCTCCCATGCTTGGCAGAAGTAAATTTCCGCGGGGTCCTCCAGAGTTCAAGTTTCCGCGCGTCTCGCTCGTCGATGATCGGTTCATCCCGAATCCCATCCATCGTACGAAACAACTAGGAGGGATTCTTTGAAACGCGTCTACCTGGCGGCTAATGATTTCGAGCAGCGCAAATACTACTTGTCTAGGCTTGCCAACCAGCTTAGGGAATGACGAACAACCTACCACGAGCTGTTCGGCAAACAATGCTGACTTCGAATTGTATGGTGCGGAATCGTTTGGGTTCTCCTTCGATTTCGATGTGATTCAGCCAGCACAAGCGCCAACACAAACGCCTACCCCCCCATCCAGTCAGCCACAGCCGCCATTGCAAGGGCCTTATCCTGCTGTTTCTCGAGTCGGCAGCCGTGTGACTTTGGCTTGCATCCCATGCCGCACACGTCACCTACGGTGCGATGCGGCCCCGCCAATCTGTGCGCGTTGTCGCCTGGAGAACAAGCCGTGTTCATATGCGAAGTCTAGGCGGGGAGCGCGGGCAGGAGGAGGAGGTGCCGTACCGTCTCGTAAGAGAGCTGCACGGCGAGGTGCGGGAGAGAAACCTGAATCAGGAAGGACAAGCAGCAGCAGTGTCTCGAGTGTATCTCCCTCTGTAAATCATGCTGATTCCCCGCCAGCTTTAGCTGCCGGCTCTGAGAGCTGTCGCACCACCTCACAGAATTCTGATGCACGTTGCGAAGGCAGCTCCTTGAAGATGCTTGAGCTGTACTATAAATTCTTTCACAATGCTCACCCTTTCACGCTTCCCCGTCAATATCTGATCAAACGCCTGCACACAGACAATGACTCGTTGCAACACCTGCTTCCAGTAATGCGATATATCGGATCGTTGATTGCGCCAACGACTGCACCATCAGAATCATTCAGACTGCTTGCCAGAGATATACTGCCCGCCAGGAGTCTTCCTCTTAACGGATTCTCCGTACAATCGCTGCTGCTACTTGCAATTGTCGAGCATTGCACGAACAGGTTCGACGAGGCCCGGTATATTTTGAACGAAGCCATCCTTCTAGCGCTTAAGCTCGACATGCAGTCACAATCATTCGCAACAGTCCATGGCGAGGGCTGCTCTGTCTTGGAGGAGAGTTGGCGAAGGACGTGGTGGACACTCTATGTAACTGATGGAATTTTTGCCGGAATTCGACATTGCTTGACGTTCTCGTTGTGGAACGTCAAGACAGACGTGGATTTGCCATGTGAAGAAGACGGCTATTGTTGTGGGGTAAGAGCGCGCATCCACCCTCTTGAAATTACTGTATTGAGAATAACTGTGGGCGCAGAGCATTCCGCCACCACGGACCTTGTATGATTACGATCATCGAGAATTCGCGGAAGAGGATATTGTATTTTCCTCCTTTACGTACTTTATCGACTTGGGACGTATCCTCGGTACTGTTCTGGAGGTCGGAACGGAAGCCGGAGTGCCTTTTGATCCTGGCGTCATCAAAGCGGACTCAAATCTGGTGAACTGGGCGTTGTACCTTCCGAAGAGCAAAAAGTCCGTGATCAGGGAGAGTGGTAGTCCCGATGAAATCCTGTTTCAGGCCCATATGCTGTTCAACACGTAAGTACCGGACACCATTGGCTCTTGTGGATGATTTTCGGCTGATTTCGGCCCTCAACGTATCATTGTGTACTGAACTCTGCCAGTTTAAAGGTCTATCTCCACCGCCCGCGGTCGCGGCTCGCGTACAGTCCCATGGAATGCGTCTCGGAATGTGCTCCTCCCCCACCAGAGCGGCCTGGAGATGATCGACAACGGTCATATGACTTTCACACCACCAAGATTCTCGAGGCTGCCAATGCGGCCATTGATCTTTTCGCTCTCCCAAGCCCGGTCGTCATGCACACACCCCTTGTAATATGCGGATTGACGCTCGCGATCCTTGCTCAAATCTCCGCATGCACTTTTGTGCTCAAAGGCGCCGACTATGTAGCAGGGCGGGACCATGTTCGGTTGGGATTGGGTGCGGTCAAAGAATTTAGCGAGGTCTGGCCAGTAGGGCGCAAGACTATGAAGGAGGTCAAGGCTATTGCGAGGGAAGCCTTGTCGTTGCAGAGTCTTGTGGAAACGCGAAATAGTACTCATACTCTAGCGTTGGATCGTGCAATGGACACACAAGCTCAATTTGGCAATGTGTTCTGCGCGGAGTATTTTGGTATTGCGGGAATATGATGGTTGGGGGAGAACCATTAGTTAGGAAAAATTGAACAAGGATAATAGGTGTTGATATACAGGCTTCCGAGAGCGAAGACGTTGTAAACAAACTGTAGGTGCAAATGACAGGAGGTGAAGAAGGGTACTAAGAGCCTAGAGTCCAGTTTTGAGGCCGAACAGGCTTTTCCAGCAATGTAACTATTGAATGACAGGGCGTGATCTAATTTGAGGTCTCAAGCTGCGCCGCTAGTTCCTCGACTAGAACGTCCTCAGAATGCTCCACAAGGCCTGGCTGAAGATGGATCACAGCCATTCCTGGGTCGACATTTTTTAGCCGCAACTTCCAGTTTCGACGGTAGCCACCAGCGGTCAGCCTTCACAAAAGGACATGTTGGGATCGCTCAGTTTCGCTTCCAAATGAGACAAGCGAAATCGAGAGGTGTCAGTGACTTCTTTGCCGATTTTGTGTGCTTCAATGACGATGAGTGGTGATGGCGAGTCTTTGTGCGCTCAAGAACGGGCCATTGTGTGTCTTGCAGCTTATTGGCGCCGTCTTGCTCTTCTGATGAGACGATGGCGATGCCGTTCGCCTTCTCCGATGCCCTGTTCTCCCGATACTCGAACTCCTCATCCGAGCTGTCGTCATCCGAGCTCAACTCCTGTCCATCCAAGCTTTCAAGCTCCTCCTCCCGCGTCTCCATAACGACTTGGGCCCACTTCTGTCTCGGACTTTCTGGTAGGCTTCTGCGCACCAGAGGTAAGCTTGCTCAGGTAACTTTCTTGCTCGTCTTCAACATGTGCAAGGTCGAAGATGAGTGTGTCGAGCATGTTTGCGTGGCAGACGACGCGGTGGAGATTGCAGTCAGGGCAGTTGGCTTCCTTTGCCAGCTTATCACGCGCCTGATGTGCGATCATGCAGGTTCGTGTCACCGACGTCTTCTTTTGATAGATCGACCGCGCTGATGGCTTGGTTGCTGTTGTGGACGTGAAGCTGATGGTGGGAGGCATCTCGCTGGAGTGCCGGGTAGGTCCTTGTTATTGGTGATGTTAGGGACGGATTTACTATTCCGTGTTTGCACCAATGAGATGGAAAATAGTTCCAGAAGCTTATGGTATGGGAATTCGGATGCTGCAGAGAAGCGACAATCTATAAATCCAATAACCTACTAAGCGATTCAAAGATGTATCAGCCGTTCTGCATCAATCGCCTTCTACGTCAACTAGTGTTCAACAATCTCCGCTATTGGTTCAGCGGAATGGATTCCAGGAGCCTCAGAGGCTGATTCATCCAACGCAACGCCTAGTAAGAGAGGGAGTCTATTGGTTCACAAAGTCAACTTGATGCTTCAGAAGACTGGGGAGGATGGTATTGGTTGCTGTGCTTCGGGGTTTGTGTAAGCCCTCTTTACCCGAATACCCGAGGCGCAGTCTCATTCTTATTACCCGACACGCCCTAAGGACACGGGTATTTGGCTACCGATTCTGCGGCTCTGGAATGCAGACAGGGGGTCGCGGGTAAACCACCTTATGCGCCAGGGCCGGCTGAGTCTCTCTCGTCGCTTTTCAAAAATTTGTTGCAAATCGCGGCCCGGCTCTTCGAAAACGTGCATTTTTCAGAAGCCACTTCCAACGCACCAATTGTAGCGTTTTAGACCTCATTTGTACGTAGAATACTATCTGAGTAGTCGGTTGACATAATGGTTCTTCTAAATGCCCCCCAAAGAACCACTAATCTGTGCGGCAAGCTGTCTACGGGCGTTTTTTAGGCAAGGCAGTTTGAGCTCTCTGCCTTTCATTGTCCAATGATTTGGTCCTCTCCCCCCCTCTTTTCGGGCTCGCGGTTGCTATTTCCGGCCATTTCCAATAAATGCAAGGCCTCTACAATGTAAAGTAGATGTGCGCTGCTTGATAATGTGCCAAGAGTTTTGAAAACGACGATGTATACGTTGGAGCCATTGCCGAATAGGCTATCATGGCTAGAAGTGAAAATTTTCCAGATCTGGAGAGGCGTTGAAAATGACATCGAGTCGTCTCCGCGGAGGAAAGGAAGGCATTGTGGGAGGAAATAAGTAAGGTACGCAGGCGCAATCCTCATTCCCGCCTTGATTACAAGCACTGGAGCCCTGGATACGGAGTTGATTTCCAGTTATTGGGTGACTACCTTCGGGGAAAACGACCTTGGAATCTTAGTGCAAATTACGATAGGCTTTATTTTGGGCCCATGCAAGTTCCCGCCTTCGGGTATCTGAAGATGTAAGGTTCGGCTGTTTCTCATGTGCAAATTGGTAAGGTGACACCTCATGGCCAAGCTCAATGTATCCGCAAGAAAAGCTATTGACATCATACCTGGGTTGACCCACCCCTAAAGTCTGCCTTCTGAAAAGCTTTAAAGCTGCCTACCTTGCAAGTCTGCAATGGGCGTTGTAGAAATCATCGCCAGACCTCGTAGCCCTTTTGTGGAAGTCAAGTATTATCGCAAGCTCAGAACCTCTCTTATTCTCTGTCTCTCTGGGCCGGGGCTTCGCAACGTCATTGCCCAACTGCGTTTGTCTTCAAACATCAGTCGACTTCGACCATGACGACGACGGCTTCCTCATCACTTCCCTCAACCATCCGAACCCTTCTTCAGCCCTCAGCAATCTCTACCGACCTAATACTTACCACTCATCCACTCCCAACCGCCACACCCAACGCCTCTGAGCACCTCATCCGCATCCACGCATTTGCTCCATGCGCTGGCGAACTCCTCTGGCCCAAGAATTTCCCCAGCGCCCTCAATATCCCCTCTCCAACACGCAAACTAATCCCCTGCTACGACTTCTCTGGCACCGTCGTCACCGCCCCATCTTCCTCGCCCTTTCAACCTGGCACCGAAGTCTACGCTCGCACGAACCCAGGACGCACGGGCATCGCGAGCGAGTACGGCATTGCGCTGACGGGTGAGCTGGCGGTGAAGCCGCGAGGACTGGGGTGAGAGGAAGCGGCTTCGATGCCAATGAGTGCAGAGACAGCGTGGCAAGCGCTCTTTATACAAGCAGGGCTAGAAGAGATTGACAGCGCGGATATGGGACGGAATGCCGAGAAGCGTGTACTTGTCACTGGAGCATCTGGTGGTGTTGGTCTGTGGGTTGTGCAGCTGGCGAAGCTCGCGGGATGCGAGGTTGTTGGAACGTGTGGGCCCGATAACATCGAGTCCGTGAAGAGCTATGGTGCGGTTGAGGCGGTAAACTATCGCACGACAAGCTTGAAGAGTTGGGTGGAGGAGGATGAGAGTAGGATGTTCGACGTGGCGGTGGACTGTGTGGGGAAGTCTTCCCTTGAAGACGCTTGGTGGGCTGTCAAGGACAACGGTACCTTGATCAGCATCTGCCAGCCGCCAGAAAATTCGAAGCCAAAGGGACTGAAGAAGGAAGGTGTGAGGAATATGTTCTTCATCATAACGCCTAATGGGGAGCAACTGAAGAAGATTAGCGGGCTATGGGAGGAGGGGAAGGTTAGACCGGTAGTAGATAGTGTGTTCAAGTTCGAGGACTTTGAGAACGGGTTTAAGAGGGTTGCAAATGGGCATGCTAAGGGGAAGGTTATCATTAGCTTGGGCGAGTAGCTATCTCTCCTATCCATCGACGTACTTAGCCGTTCATGGAGACAATACTTTGGACAACCTGAGTTACCCTTGCAGCATCGTAGTCCACATGGTCTCGAAGACCACAGTAACTGGGTGAGCTGCAGCCCCCAGCCTAGACTGATGTGACATTGATCTCGCCCCGCACCATTCTCCGGAAGCGTGGACTAGCGTTCTTGATCGCCGTCAGTGGAGAGTGCACGCAGTAGAGCTCTCGGCGCATGGTTGACGCAGCTGGATACCGCTCAGCATTGTGCGGCATGATCACAGACACAACCATCACCATAGTGAGGCATTTTCTCCATTGAATCCCCCGCACCGCTTAGGTTGAGAATGCACCCAATAGCACGGTGAATTGCAAGAAGCCGAAGAGAGGGTGGGTCAATGATGTGATCTGGAGTGAGATAGAGTATGCGAGTGACGGGGAGTAGTGGATCACGAAAAAGGCTGTTTGATTGCACGTAGTCAATCTTGTAAGTATGTTGAGTCTGGTCCGCTGTAGGCTCGAAATATATATCAAAGTCACCAAACAGCTGATGGAAATGATTCGTCAGGGCAAGCCCCCATGCTTTCAACTTATCGTGTCCGTCGATACACCATAGATGATCAGGGCCGGGGTTGATGAACCCGACTCGTCGCTGTCGTAGTCCTTTGCCAGGTTGTCGACGGGCGGAGCTGTCAGGATCTTGCTGTTGGAGCTTGGCGGCAACATGATGATGACGGGCTCGATGCCCTTGGAGTCGTAGAGCTGTCGTAAGGTATTGTCGCCCATAGTTCTGCCCTGAATCTCTTAGAAGGCCAACGACAGCGACTGCTGTTGCTTGACGTTGTTATTCTTGTTGTTGAGGCTGCCTATCCATTCTGCACTAGTTATTCGTTAGGCGAGCTTCTTTGACTTGTCGTGTTGAGACTGCCGTACCCTCGACAGCGAGGGCATGAGCGATGGTATCGTCGTCGGCGGTGGTAGTGTGGAAGAGGTCGGAAATCGTTTCGAGGTTGGTGGGTGTTCCGGCAACCTTTCGTCGTGAGGCCCCAGTCTTTGAGCCGCCGCTTAAGGGTTCGGGGGGGGGGAGACAACCAGTCCTCCGTCGGGGAGCCAGTGGGCTAACTGTTGATGGGTATAACCCTCGGTAAGGTAGAGCTGCTAGAGCTCATCTCGGAAGCGTTGCAAATCAATCGAGGGCGGCATAAAGGAATGGGCGAAGACAACCTGCAACACTAAGAAACTGCTACATAGAATTAGCGACGGCGAGGTTAAAATAGCGGCGATAACCCTACGGTGGAATGATGGAATCGAGTTCTCATGTGAGTACGGCGGCCCATAGGGACCTTTTATCTCTTAGCGTATTTCACAACTCGGACCTCAACAAATCGACCACCATTTGTAAGGTGGGGGGGATCTGGAGGTTTTCCCCAAAGCCTTTTTGGATTTGGAAACATATTACACGTTCATAAAGTACACGTTTATGAGGTGTACGCCCATGAGGTACACGCCTATGAGTTGCATGCCCATGAAGTGCAGGCCTATGAGGTACACACCCATAAGGTGCAGGCCCGTGAGATGCACGCTCATGAGGTGCACGCCTGTGAGATACACGTTTGAGGTACACGCCCATGAGATGCATGCCTGTGAAGTACACGTCCATGAGATACACGCACGCCCATGAAGTGTACGCCCATGAGGTGCACGCCCGTGAGGTACACGCCTATGAAGTGCACGCCCATAAGGTATACGCTCGTGGGGTACACGCCCGTGAGATACACGCCCATGAGGTGCACGCCAGTGAGATGATTGTTTCGGGGCTGCACCGCCACCGGAGATATCGCCGGTTCCTGCCTACAAGGGTGTGGCCTGAGCAGGTCGACACCCTCAAAGATATCTAGACGCCCCAGTCGAGGAGGACATTCTGGTCAATGATAATACCAAAGCTCACCGTCAGTGGCTGATGAGGATCTGGAATAAGTGAGTAATGCCTGTCCGAGAGTTCCGGTCGAATGTCGCTAACTCTATGCTCCAGATATTTCCATGATCAAAGTATTGATCCAGATGATCCAGATGGACATATTGATCCAGATACGATATGGACGGCATTGTGCAAAGGAGACGAAACGGCAACCGCATGGACTAAGGCCTTTTTCTCAGACTAGGGAGAGAAGGGAAAGCCCAGAGACACGTTGTGTAGAAAGCTTGCTTGTTGTCTATTTGTCTATGTGTGCCTCTGTCTGTAATAGATCCCAGAAAACAGTCTTGGCGCCCATAGGGGCTAATGACCAATAGACCCTACCACACTAGTCTCAACGTG
>Ga0335072_10016802_pt1 | contig 10364 bp, 9 predicted proteins | sample Lox_Sample_21_FD_206725 | JGI IMG/M metagenome (GOLD analysis project Ga0335072, IMG submission 206725) | Soil microbial communities from Loxahatchee National Wildlife Refuge, Florida, United States - Lox_Sample_2.1 | ecosystem: Environmental > Terrestrial > Soil > Wetlands | place: USA: Florida... | reverse complement strand
ACCAGGCCGGGCACGATCGCGCCGGCCCCGACGCACGCGGCGTGCTCGTCCCCGGTCCCGACCACGACGGTCACATCCGGGCCGAGCCCGAGATCGGCCGCGGCCTCGGCGGTGAGCGGGCCGACGGCCTCGGCCGACGGGCGGATCTCGGCCAGCAGCGCGGGGTCGAGGTCGGCCGCGGCCAGCATGGCCTCATCCCACGCGCCGGTGCGCACGTCGTAGAGCAGCGTGGACGACGCGTTCGCGTGGTCCTGGGCCAGCGTGCCGGTCAGCCAGCCGAGCATGTAGCCGCCGACCGGCGGGAAGCAGCGGGCCTGGCGGAACGTGGACGGCTCGTGCTCGCGCAGCCACATCAGCTTGGGCGCGATGTGGGAGGCGTCGGCGTTCAGGCCGGTGGTTTTGAAGATCCGTTCCGGGCCGAGATCGCGCGACAGCGCGTCCGCCTGGCCGGAGGCCCGGCGGTCCAGCCAGATCAGCCCGGGCCGCAGCGGCCGCAGCCGTTCGTCGACCGGGACCACCCCGTCTACCTGCGAGGCGAGGCCGAGGTGGGTCACCTGCGACGGCGCGACGCCGGACCGGGTCAGCAGCTGCCGGACCGCGATGGTCAGCCCGGTCTGCCAGTCGGCCGGATCCTGCTCGGCCCACCCGCTATTGGGGTGCTGCATCGTGCAGGCCTGCCCGGCCTCGGCGACCGTCCGGCCGTCGGGGTCGAGCAGGACCGCCTTCACGCTCTGGGAGCCGATGTCGGCGCCGATAAGGTAGCCCATCGGCTCCCCGTCGTGGTGGTCATCTCGCGGAGGCTATAGGCCTTCGTTGACCAGCCGGCCCGCGGACTCGTATTTGGCGCGGTTCCGGTACTTCAGGTAGAAGGCGCCGGCCACGCCGATCAGGACGACGAACAGATCGATGGGCCCCAGCCAGTTGGCGTAGCTGTACCCGCTGCCGAGGAACTGGATGTTGTCGAAGAGCAGGTAGACCACGAAGGCCTGGGAGATGAAGGCCAGGGCTGGCGCGACCATCGTCTTCCACCAGTGCACCTCGTCGCTGTGGTGCCGCCGGAAGTAGATCAGGATGCTCAGCGAGACCAGCGCCTGCACCGCCAGAATCACGATCACGCCCATGACGGCCATCAGCCCGTAGAGCTGGATGTACGCCTGGCTGCTCGGGTCGTTCGTCCCGGTGAACAAGGCGAACCCGAGGACGATCAGGGCCGCGATCACGGACTGGGTGACGGAGGCGATGTGCGGACTCTTCCAGCGCGGATGCGTCTTGCCCAGCTGCCGGGGCAGCAGCCCTTCCCGCCCCAGCGAGTAGAAGTACCGCGACGTGGTGTTGTGGAAGGCCATGCCGCAGGCGAATGACCCGGTGATGATCAGGTAGCTGAGCAGCGAGCCCACCCAGCGGCCCGCGATCGCGTTCGCCGGGCCCAGGTAATACTGGGCCGCGTTGGTCTGTGCCTGGTGCGCCGCGGCGTTGACGGTCGCGTAGCCGGCGAACGGGGCCCAGCTGGTGAGGACGTAGAAGATCCCGAGCCCGATCACCGAGATATACAGGGCCCGCGGCACGATCCGCTTGGGGTCCCGGGACTCCTCGCCGTAGTTGGGCGCCATCTCGAAGCCGACCCAGGACCAGAACGCGAAGAACAAGCCGACGCCGATGGCCCCGGCCGCCACGGCGTGCGAGGCGGGCAGGGCCTTGAACGCATTCACCGGGTTGATCGCGGCGCTCGGCAGGTGACCGTGGGCGAACATGAAGCCGTCGAAGATCAGCAGCATCACGATCTCGCCGATCAGCCCGACGCCCAGCACGATGCTGGACAGCCGGATGTCGAAGTAGGCGAGCACCGAGATGATCAGAACCATGGCCAGGGCCAGCCATGGCCAGGCCACGTGCACGCCGAACTGGGCCAGTTTGAGGTTGAGGAAGTAGGCGAAGCCGCCGCACAGCGACGCCTCGAACACCGAGTAGGCCAGCACCGACCCGAACCCGGTGCCCATGCCGATCTCCCGGCCCAGGCCGTGGCTGATGTAGGAGTAGAAGCCGCCCGCGGTGGTCTTCTTTCGGGCCATGGCCACGTAGCCGACCGAGAAGATGACCAGCACGACCGTGGCGAAGATGAACGCGGCGGGCGCGCCAACGCCGTTGCCGAAGCCGACCACGATCGGGGTGTTGAACAGCATGGCCGAGATCGGCGCCGAGCCGGTCACGGTGAGGAACAGCACCCCCCAGATGCCCACCGCGTTCCGGCGCAGCTTGGCGACGTCTTCACGCCCCGAGACGTCGATTTCCTCCAGCATTCCGGTCTTGGTCGCCGTGATGTGCGGGGCGCCGTCGCCGCCGGCTCCTGACTGTTCTCGGGTGTCGGACATGCAGCCAGCCTCCTCAGCGGGCCGGGCCTCGTGCGCCGCTGCGATGAGCCGGGCACGACGGGGGATGGGGCCGCCGCGCGCCGCGGCGGGGATGACGACGGCACGAGAGGGAGTGGGCCGGGCCGATCGCCGCGGTTCCACCGAGCACGGTCGCGTTTCTGGTCTGACCCATGACGACCGCCATGTCCCCTCCTCGGCCTGCCGTTGTACGGCATGGTCCCGTGGGGGACTCGTGTATGTCGAGATCGCCGGGGATCCTCGCGGCGCTATCGACTTCCTCTTCGTCGCCCGCGGACCCCGACCGTAACATACCGAATTCTCGGCCGACAAGACCTACATGGTCACTTAGCGGTTAAGAAACAAGCCTTGACTATTAGGTCCGACCGATAGATGATTCGGTACGTTATGGGTTGCGTGTGAGAGGCACGGGCCGATGGCGCGGACGAGGCAGGGTGGCGGCCGGGAGATGCACGATTACGACGTCTTCAGCGTCGAGTCCAAGGCCGAGGTGCTGGAGAAGTCGCGCGATTTCTGGAACCCGGGCAAAACCGATTTCTGGTCGGAGTCCGGCGTCGATCTCGTCATCGACCGGCGCGAGAGTTATTTCATCTGGGACATGTCCGGGATCCGGCTGATCGACGTGCACCTGAACGGCGGGACCTACAACCTGGGGCACCGCAACCCGGAACTGGTCGAGGCGATCACCGTCGGCATGCGGTCGTTCGACATCGGCAACCACCACTTCCCGTCCAGCGCCCGGGCCGCCCTGGCCGAGGCGCTGGTCGCCGCCGCTCCGCCCGGCCTGACCAAGGTGGTGTACGGCAGCGGCGGCGGCGAGGCCGTCGACATCGCCCTCAAGACCGCCCGGCACGCGACCAAGCGGCGCAAGATCGTCTCGATCGTCAAGGCGTACCACGGCCACACCGGGCTCGCCGTGGCCACCGGCGACGACCGGTTCGCCCGGCTGTTCCTGGCCGACCGGCCGGACGAGTTCACGCACGTGCCGTTCAACGACCTGGACGCGATGGATTCGGCCCTGGCCGGCGGCGACGTGGCCGCGGTGATCATGGAGACGATCCCGGCCACCTACGGCTTCCCGCTGCCTGCGCCCGGCTACCTGGAGGCGGTCAAGGCGTTGTGCGAGCGGCACGGCACGCTCTACATCGCCGACGAGGTGCAGACCGGGCTGATGCGCACCGGCGAGATGTGGGCCATCACCAAGCACGGCATCGAGCCGGACATCCTGGTCACCGGCAAGGGCCTGTCCGGCGGGATGTACCCGATCGCCGCCGTGCTGGTCAGCGAGCGATGCGCGGGCTGGCTCACCGAGGACGGGTTCGCGCACATCTCCAGCTTCGGCGGGGCCGAGCTCGGCTGCGTGGCCGCGCTGAAGACGCTCGAGATCTGCGGCCGGCCCCAGACCCGGTCGATGGTGCACTACATCGCCGACCTGACCGGCCGCGGACTGCGGGCCATCCAGGACCGCTATCCGGACTGGTTCACCGGGATCCGGCAGAACGGCGTGGTCATGGGCCTGGAGTTCGATCACCCCGAGGGGGCCAAGGTGGTCATGCGGCATCTCTACCGCAACGGGGTGTGGGCGATCTTCTCGACCCTGGACCCGCGGGTGCTGCAGTACAAGCCGGGCCTGCTGATGACCCCGGAGCTGTGCGAGGAACTGCTGGACCGGACCGAGGCCGGGATCGGCGCCGCCGCGGCCGAGATGCGGCACGGGGGCCGGCGGTGAGCGCCAAGCGGGCGGCGCCGGCTCCGGCCGGGGCCGGTCCGGACGGCGCTGCGTCCCTGCCGGCGCCTGGCGCGGCGCCCGGTCCGGTGCCCGGCCCGGCAGCTGGCCCGGCGCCCGGCTCGGCCGCGGCGACCTGGCGCGCCCGGCAGGTGCTGGCCCGCGCGCACTGGGCGGCGGGCGCGTTCGCGACCTACGACCGGGCCTCGGTGCTGCGCATCGCGGACGCGGTGGCCGCGGCGGCGCACGCGCAATCCCGGCGGTACGCCGAGTGGGCGGTGCAGGAGACCGGGTTCGGCGTGGTCGAGCACAAGGTGGTGAAGAACGAGGCGTGCTCGCTGGGGATCCTGGAGCGCTACCGGGACGACGACTACGTCAGCCCGCGGATCGACGCCGCGGCCAAGATCCTTTCGCTGCCCCGGCCGGCCGGCGTGATCCTCGCCCTGACGCCGTCCACCAACCCGGTGTGCAGCGTGTTTTTCAAGGTGATCCTGGCCCTGCTGACCCGCAACGCGATCGTGGTGAGCCCGCATCCGATGGCCCAGGACTGCTGCGCCGACGCGGCCCGGCTGCTGGCCTCGGTGGCGGCCGAGGCGGGCGCCCCGGACGGCGCGATCCAGGTCGTGCCCGACGCCACCGTTCCGCTGATCGAGGCGCTGATGGCCGACCCGGTCACCGACGTGATCGTGGCCACCGGCGGTACCGCCGTGGTCCGCGCGGCGCACCGGTCGGGCAACCCGGCGCTCGGCGTCGGCCCGGGCAACGTTCCGGTGCTGGTCGACGCGACCGCCGACATCGCCGCCGCGGCCCGGCGGATCGCCGACAGCAAGGCGTTCGACAACTCGGTCCTGTGCACCAACGAGTCCGTGCTGGTCGTGCAGGACGAGGTGGCCGACCGGCTGCTGCGCGAGCTGCACCGGCAGCAGGCCGCGCTGCTGGACGAGGGGGCCAGGGACCGGCTGCGCGCCTACCTGTTCCCCGACGGCCGGCTCAACGGCGAGGCGATCGGCAAGGACGCCGCGTGGATCGCCGCCCGGGCGGGCATCAGGGTTCCGCCCAGGACCCGGGTGTTGCTGGCCCCGTTCGAACTGGTGGTGGACGAGGAACCGCTGGCCCACGAGAAGCTCTGCCCGGTGCTGGGCGTGGTGCGGACCGAGTCCGCCGAGCGCGGGATCGAGGCCGCGCGGGCCGTGGTCCGGCTGGGCGGGGCCGGGCACTCGGCCGCCGTGCACAGCACCGACCCGCCGGTCATCATGCGCTACGGCGTCCGGGTGCCGGTGCTGCGGATCACGGTCAACGCCGGGAACAGCACCGGCAGCGCCGGCCTGGACACCAACCTCGCCCCGTCGATGACCCTCGGCACCGGCTTCGTCGGCCGCAGCTCGATCGGGGAGAACCTCGAGCCCCGGCACCTGGTCAACTGGACGCGGGTGGCCTACAACGCCGACGCCGGGGTTCCGTTTGACGACTTCACGGGCATCGCCGCCTGGTCGTCGCCGGACGGCCCGGTGCCCGCCTACCCGCTCGCGTCCAACCTGCCCGGCGTCGCTTCCGCTTTGCCCGCGTCTTCGCCGGCCGGTGCCGCCCCGGCCGGTGCCGCCCCGGCCGGCGCCGCCGCGGTCGGCCCGGACGTCGCCGCCGTGGTCAGGGAACAGCTGCGGGCACTGATCATCGAAGAGCTCGAGCAGCTCATCAAGAGGTGACCGTGGCCGAGCTGCGTTCGTTCATCTTCCTCGATCAGCTGCAGCCGCAGACCATGTGCTACCTGGGCACCTGGGTGCGGGGCCGGCTGCCGCGCTCGGGCGTCGCGGCGCAGGTCATCGAGATCGCGCCGGGCCTCGACATCGAGCCGCTGACCGACGTCGCGCTCAAGGAGGCCGACGTGCAGGCCGGCATCCTGGTTGTCGAGCGGCAGTTCGGCTACCTGGAACTGCACGGCACGACCGACGCGGTGCGCTCGGCGGCCAGCGCCGTTCTGGCCGCGCTCGGGGTGAGCGCCGCCTCCGCCACCCGCCCGCAGGTCCTGGCGTCGCGGATCATCACCGGCCTGGACGCCCAGCACGCGTTCCTGGTCAACCGGAACAAGCTCGGCTCGATGGTGCTGCCCGGCGAGTCGCTGTTCGTCTTGGAGCTGCAGCCGGCCTCGTACGCGATCCTGGCCGCCAACGAGGCCGAGAAGGAGGCGCGGATCAAGATCGTCGACTACCGGATGATCGGCGCGACCGGCCGCGTCTACCTGTCCGGCCTCGAGGACGACGTGCGCCAGGCCGCGGACACGGTCACCAGCCTGCTCGGCGAGCCGCGATGACGTCCCCCGACGGCCTGCCCGCCGACGCCCTGCGCGAACTGGTGCGCGAGGTGCTGCGCGACGTGCTCCCGTCCCTGGCCAACGGCGCCGCCCCGCCGCCCGGCGTCGCGCCCGCCCCGCCGCCCGCCGCCCGCGCCTTCCCGGCCCCCCCGCCGCCCGCCGCCCGCGCCTTCCCGGCCGCCCCGCCGTCCGGCGCCCCGCCCGCCCCGCCGTCCGGCGTCCCGCCCGCCCCGCCGTCCGGCGTCCCGGCCGTGTCCGTCGCCGCGCCATCAGCCACCCGGGCCGCGTCCGGGGCCGCGTATCTCGCCGCGCCGGCCGCCCAGGCCGCCGGGCCGGGCGGGACAGCATCCCGGGACGGCGCGGTGCTGCAGCCGGTCCGGCTGGCCACCGACGAGGATCTGCACGCGTTCGTGCTGCGGGTGGTCGCCCTGGCCGACAACCCCAAGCGCCGCCGGGACCTGATGGCCGGCCGCCTCCGGTTCACGCTCGCGTCGCCCGGCCCCGCGGCGTCCCCGCCGCCCGGCATGGCACCGGCCACCGCGACCCCCGTCGTCCCAGCTGCCGCCCGAGCGGGCGGGCGAGGATCGGCCACGTCCAGCCGCCCGGGTCAGGCGTCGGCGACCTCCATTCCCGGCGGCACGCCGGCGACCTCCATCCCCGGCCGCACACCGGCGACCTCCATCCACGGCGGCACGCCGGTCACCCGCAACGGCGGCGGCACGCCGGTCACCCGCAACGGCGGCGGCACGCCGGTCACCCCCAACGGCGGTGATCACCGGATCGAGAAGGGCGCGGTGACCGAGCGGGCCGTGCAGGCGGCGGCCGCCGCGGGCGCCCGGCTGGTGCTCGGCCCCCGCGCGGTGCTGACCCCGCTGGCGCGCGACCGGGCCCGCGCGCTGGGGGTCCCGATCGAGAAGGAGCGGTGATGCTGCAGGCAATCGTCGTCGGGAACATCTGGTCCACCAAGCGGATCGACGGGATGCCCGCCGGTGCGATGCTCGAGGTCGAGGTGACCGGCTCGGGTGAGCGGCTGGTCGCCTTCGACGTGCTCGGCACCGGTCAGGGGGAGCGGGTGCTGGTCGCGCAGGGCTCGGTGGCGGCCGGCTGGCTGCCCGGACGCCCGCCGGTCGACGCGCTGATCATCGGCTCCATCGACGAGCCGGCCGTCACCGTCGCCGCCGCGCCCGCGTCAGCCAAACCGGCCGGAAAGCCCGCGAAGAAGCGGCCAGACTCATGATCACGAGCCGCGTTTCCATGATCTCGGTAGATAAGGTGCGCTGTTTGCGTCTCAGCTACCCAGATCATGAAACCCCTTCCAGCAAATCGGGCAAATCCGGCGCAGTCGGCGTTCTGCGGGGGGTGCTTCGCGGCCGGGGGGCTGGGGGAAGCGGCGGGGAAGCGCCGAAGCGGCGGGGAAGCGCCGAAGCGGCGGGGGAAGCGCCGAAGCGGCGGGGGAAGCGGGGAAGCGGCGGGGAAGCGCCGAAGCGGCGGGGGAAGCGGGGAAGCGGCGGGGGCGGCGCTTTGGCGGCGGCGGGAACGGGTCAGGGAAATCGGTTAGGGAGGACGGGTAAATGGCACAGAATGCGCTGGGCATGATCGAGACGAAGGGGTACGTGGCGGCGCTGGCCGCGGCCGACGCCATGGTGAAGGCGGCCAACGTGGTGATCGTCGGCCGGCAGGAGGTCGGCGACGGACTGGTGGCGGTCATCATCAACGGCGATGTCGGCGCGGTCAAGGCCGCGACCGAGGCGGGCGCCGAGACCGCGTCGAGCGTGGGCGAGCTCGTCTCCGTGCACGTGATCCCGCGGCCGCACGGCGAGCTCGGCAAGCATTTCGTTGTCTCCGAGTAAGACCGGCCGCAAGACCGCGTCCCCGGTCGCCGGGGGCACCGAGCTGCGGGTCTACCTGCCGATCGAGGGCCTGCAGCGGCAGTTCGCCGCCTACCTGGCCACGCCGACGCGGGCCCGCGGCTACCCGCCGACCGAGGGCGACCACGCGCTGATCGTGGAGGTCGCGCCCGGGCTGGCGATCGAGCGGGTCACCGACCTGGCGCTGCGGGCCGAGCCGGGCGTCGAGCCCGGGATCCTGTTCGTGGAGCGCCAGTTCGGGGTGCTCGAGATCCACTCGCGTGGCGCGGATGAGGTCGAGCGGGCCGGCCGGGCCATCCTGGACGGCATCGGCCGCGGCCCGGGCGACCAGCTCCGGCCGAGACTGCTGTACTCGGACGTGATCGAGGACGTCACCGACCAGCAGGCGGTCATCATCAACCGGTCCCGGCAGGCGTCCATGATCCTCCCGGGTCAGTCGCTGCTGGTGTGCGAGATGGCCCCGGCCCTGTTCGCGGCCGTCGCGGCCAACGAGGCCGAGCGGGCGGCGGGGGAGAACACGCTCGTCGACGTGGCCATGATCGGTGCGTCCGGCCGCCTGTACATTGCCGGGACCAGCGCGGGCGTCGGGCGCGCCCGGGATGAGATCGAGCGTCTGCTGGCCGGCATCGAGGGGCGAGAGCAGTGAGCGAGCCGGACGACACGGCGACCGCGGACCCGGCCGATCAGGCGACGATCCTGCGCGAGTACGACCCGTACGCCCGGGCCGCGCTGGAGCCGTTCGGGTTCTCGGCGGGTGCGCGGCTGACGTTGCTGAGCCTGTCGGAGAACGCGACCTACCGGATCGACGACCCCGGGGACGGGCGCATCGCCGTGCTCCGGGTGCACCGCACCGGCTACCACCCGCCCGGCGCGGTCGCCTCCGAGCTGGCCTGGCTCCAGGCGCTGCGCCGGGACGAGGGGTTGCTCACCCCGGCGGTGTTCACCGCCACCGACGGCCGGGAGGTGGTCGACGTCACGATCGGCCCGCTCACCCGGCAGACCGTCCTGTTCGAGTTCCTGCCGGGCACCGAGCCGCCCGAGGAAGATCTGACCGAGAAGTTCGAGTTGCTCGGCGAAATCTGCGGCCGTATGCACCGCCATTCGCGGGCCTGGTCGCGGCCGGGCAAGTTCGTAAGATTCTCCTGGGATTTTGACTGTTGCGTTGGCCAGCGCGCTCGGTGGGGACGATGGCAGGACGGCGTGGGCGTGGGCCGGGAGGAACTGGCCACGCTCGGCCGCGCGGCCGCGCTGATGGAGGGCCGGCTGCGGCGGTTCGGCCGCGGGCCGGGGCGGTTCGGGCTGATCCACGCGGACATGCGGCTGGCCAACCTGCTCGTCAGCGGGCCCGACATCCAGGTCATCGACTTCGATGACTGCGGGTTCGGCTGGTTCCTGTTCGACCTCGGCGCGTCGCTGAGCTTCATCGAGCACGACCCCCGGGTCCCCGAGCTGTGCGACGCCTGGCAGCGCGGCTACCGGCGGGTGCTGCCGCTCAGCGCGGAAGACGCCGCGGAGATCCCCACCTTCATCCTGCTGCGGCGGCTGCAGCTGGTCGCCTGGGTCGGCTCGCACCGGTTCGCCGACTCGGCTCTCGAGCTCGGGGCCGAGTTCACCGCGGGCGCCTGCGAGCTGGCCGAGCGCTACCTGCTCGCGACATCGTGATCGCCCGGCCCGGGCCGGACCAGACAAGGAGTTGCGGATGTTCACCTCGATCAGCGGCCGGTCGGTGCTCGTCACCGGCGGCACCAAGGGAATCGGCAAGGGCATCGCGGCCGGGTTCGCGGCCGAGGGCGCGAGCGTCGCGATCGTCGGCCGCGACGCCGACGCGGGCGAGAAGGCCGCGGCCGAGCTCGGGGCGGGCGGCGCGCGGGCGGTGTCGTTCGTCCGGTGCGACGTGAGCGATCCGGCCAGTTGCGCCGCCGCCGTGGCCGAGGCGCAGCAACGGCACGGCGGGCTCGACATCGTGTGCTGCAACGCCGGGATCTTCCCGGCTGCGCGGCTGGCGGAGATGACGCCGGGGCAACTGGAGGAGGTCCTGGGGATCAACCTCAAGGGCACGTTCTTCATCGTGCAGG
>Ga0335072_10016801_pt1 | contig 10364 bp, 8 predicted proteins | sample Lox_Sample_21_FD_206725 | JGI IMG/M metagenome (GOLD analysis project Ga0335072, IMG submission 206725) | Soil microbial communities from Loxahatchee National Wildlife Refuge, Florida, United States - Lox_Sample_2.1 | ecosystem: Environmental > Terrestrial > Soil > Wetlands | place: USA: Florida... | reverse complement strand
CACGCTGCCGGTGACCGAGTGATAGATCTGCTGGAGGTCGACACAGAGCCGCAATTCATCGCGGGCGGCTGTGAGCAGTTCTGACTCCTGAGCCTGGTTTTCGAGGGCCTTCACGCTCCGCGCAAGGTTGCGGTTCATGCGTCGCGTCTTTCGCTCGATGCGGCGGCGAAGGAACGCATCGCGCAACAGAAGCGAGAAGAGAACCAGCAGAATGACGATGGAGAGTGCGATGAGAACGATTTCGGTGCTTACCGACTCCGTGACTCGGACCTGGGATTTTTGTGTCCGGTCAGTGAGAAGCAGTTGCTCGCGATCGATCATGAGGCCGATGATTTTCTGGCAATGCTGCACCTGGATTTCAGGGAGCGGAGACTGGCGCGTCCACTTGACGAGCGTGTCAGCGAGATCGGCGGCGCAGGCGGCAAGATCAGCGGAGCTGCGCGTCTGCTCAGGATTGTCTGACACGAGCGTTTTGAGGTGTGCGGCAGACGTAGTGAGGAGATTGGCGTTGTTGCGCGCCCGATCAAGTTCGTCGTCATCGCCGGTCAGCGCGTAGAGGCGGGCCCGGTATTCGACGCGTTCTGCGAGAAGGGTCGCGCGCTGCAATGCGGCCAGGACATCCTGAGTATGTTGCACCGAACGCGCAGCGCCGGTGAGTTGCTGGGTATTGAGGTAAAGATACCCGCCGGCCGCCACGGTGAAGACGACGGAGCCAATCGCGGCAAAGATCAGCATGGCGATGGCGCGATTTGGACCGACAATGCGGCGATCGGCCGTCAGTTGTCCCGTTGGTTCTGGGGCCGTTGACATGGGCAGGTGAGTGTTATGGTAACCCGGCAGCCGGATACTCTTAAATAAATGATTTGCCTGCGGTACTGACTTTGGTGATGGACGATTGACGGGTGCCACGAGCGCGCCGGAACGCAGGAGGACAGCTCAAGCAGGATCCAGACCTGCCATGTTGTGCGGCCCAAGGTGGCCGGCCGCATCGAAGGCGCCTAGCTGATTTCGAGCACGTCGCTGCTGGAGGCCGCGGCGGCTTCGGCGCGCTCCATCAGCTTTTGCGCCACGCCGTAGAACTCGGCTGCGTGCGGGCTCTTGGGACCGGCGAGGGCTACGGGCAGGCCGCGGTCGCCGCCTTCGCGAATGGCGGGCACGAGTTCGATGGAACCGAGAAAGGGCACGTTGAACTGCTTCGCGGTGCGCTCCGCTCCGCCTTTCGAAAAGATGTCGATCTGATGGTGGCAATGCGGGCAGGTGAAGTGGCTCATATTCTCGACGATGCCGAGCACTTCCACGTTGACCTGCGCGAACATCTCGAGTGCCTTGCGCGCGTCCTGCAGGCTGACGTCACTGGGCGTCGAGACGACGATGGCGCCGGTGAGCGGGACGGTTTGCACCAGCGAAATGACCACGTCGCCCGTGCCGGGAGGCAGGTCGACGACGAGGTAGTCAAGTTCGCCCCAATTCACCTGCTGAAGAAACTGGCGGATGATCTGGTGGAGCATCGGGCCGCGCATCACCATGGGCTTGTCGCCGGGCGAAATGTAGCCGATCGAGATGGTCTTGATGCCGTGGGTTTCGTTGGGCTCGATCTGGTTTTGGTCGGTGACCCTCGGCTGCTGGCTTGAGCCCATCATGGTGGGAACATTGGGTCCGTAGACGTCGGCATCGATGAGACCGACACGCTGGCCGAGCCTGGAAAGCGCGATGGCGAGGTTAACGGCCACCGTGGTCTTGCCTACGCCGCCTTTTCCCGATCCGACAGCGATGATTTTTGAAACTCCCGGCAACGCGACCGGCGCCGGCATGGCATGTGAATGAGCCATTGTTCTTGTTACTCCTTGTGGCAAAGACTTTGTGCGCCCTCAACGGGCTGTTGTATCACCGTGTTCAGCGTGAGCATGGCGCTCCTTTTTGCGACGGGCGGATTCTGATTCGCGATGCTCGCGCCGGCGCAACGCATCAGCGTAGCGGCGGATCTCGTTCGGAGTTTCGGGAAGCAGTTCGGGCACGCGCTGGCGGCGGCCGTGTTCATCGATCGCCACAAAAACCAGATAGGCGCTGGCGACGTGGAGCATGACACCGGTCTGGGGAACCTCGACCCACACCTTGACGCCCACTTCCATCGACGTGTTGAAGGCGCGGTTCACGCTTGACTTGAGGATGAGAAGGTCGCCGACACGCACAGGCTGAATGAAGTCGATGTGGTCCATGGCGGCGGTGACCACGTGGGTGCGTGAGTGGCGAAAAGCCGCCATGGCGCCGGTGAGGTCAATAAAGTGCATCAGGCGGCCGCCAAGCAGGTTGCCGAGTGTGTTGGCGTCGTTGGGGAGGATAATCTCAGTCATCTCGGACTGAGTGCTTTGCACCGTACGCGCCGCCGGCGTTGCGTCCGTGGAGATCATTGGCTTTGCTTGCTCCGTTCGTGTGTGCCGCCCCCGCCAGCTAGAATGGGTAAGCGACTGCCCGACCCTGAGGGGACACTCTTCCAGTTTCGGCAATCCATCTCATTTAAGCAAATTCCCCGGGCGTGGCTGTCTCATTCTTTTCGGTCGCGTGGAACAACAGCATGGACAAGATTGCGGGATTAAAAGAGATTCTGGCGCTTGACGCGAAGAACAGCTTTGCGCGGTATGGGTTGGCGATGGAACTGGCCGCGAGCGGGCAGACCGATGCGGCGCTCGCGGAATTTGACCAGCTCCTAACCAACGATCCGCAGTACACCGCGGCATACTTCATGGCAGCGCAGGCGCTTTCGAAGGCCGGACGCACAGCCGATGCGATTATTCGCCTGAAATCCGGCATCGAATGCGCAACACGCACGGGCAACAGCCATGCGCTGAGCGAGATGCAGGGGATGCTCGACGAACTGGAGCGATAGGATCGAATTGATGCGGGCGCGGGGTTCGCGACGCGTCGATTCCGGCGGGACCCTCCCCCGGATTCTTGCTGCAAAATCCTCATTCTGTTGACGTTAGCGTGCGGCATTCCCCGCAAATTCCTCTGCCGCAGGAACTTAGCCGCAGATTCCTCTCAGCAAAGAAGTTAGATCGGGAAACGAAGCAACGGGTTGATCGGCCAACGAGTCGGGACAGCTCAAAGCAGACGGCCAAGCGTCTCACGATCGCACGCTGTCAGAGCGCCTCTGTTCTGTGCTTCAGTGAAGGGGCAAATCCAAACAGAAGTGGGCTTTGCGTTGCGCTATTTCCAGTGTGCGCTTTTCCGCGAATTAACAGGCAAGTTGGTGTGGAAAACGGCCGCGATTTTTTTGTGGTGGGAGTTGCGGTCTTCCCGAGAGAGCGACGGAGCGCCAGTGAGGTGGAGGAGTCCTTACCGGCTGGATGCATGCATGAGGTTTTGCAGCCAATGGAGATGAATCGGCGTCTATACTATTGATATGCCGAAGTATTCTATCGTCGTTCCTTTTCATAACGAAGAGGACAACGTCACCGTTTTATATGCCCGCCTGAAACAGGTGATGGAGCAGGTGGGAGACAGTTTTGAGCTGGTTTTTGTCGACGACGGGTCGAGCGACCGCACCTACAAGCTTCTTGAAGAGATTGCAGCGGTCGACAGCCGCGTGCTGGTGGTGAAGCTGCGCCGGAACTTTGGCCAGACGTCGGCGCTGGCCGCCGGGTTCGACCACGCATCGGGCTCGTTCATTATTTCGATGGACGGCGATTTGCAGCACGATCCGAACGAAATTCCGACCTTCATCGAAAAGCTGGAAGAAGGCTATGACGTGGTGTCGGGCTGGCGCGCACAGCGCATCGACAACTTCCTCATGCGCCGCTTTCCCTCGCGGTGCGCGAACTGGCTGATGGCCAAGCTTTCGGGCGTCGATATTCACGACTTCGGCACGACGTTCAAGGCGTACCGTCGGGAGGTGATCCAGAACATTCCGCTGTATGGCGAGATGCATCGTTTCATTCCCGCGCTGGCCAGTTGGTATGGGGCATCGATTTGCGAGGTCCCGATCAAGAACGTGAACCGGGAGCGCGGCAAGAGCCATTACGGGATCAGCCGCACATTCCGCGTATTCTTCGACCTGCTGACAATCCGGTTCCTGTTGAAGTACATGAGCCGGCCGCTGCATTTCTTCGGCGGCTTCGGCGCGCTGGGCATCCTGGCCGGCAGTTTCATGTCGACGATGCTGCTGATCATGAAGATCATGAACCCGCACTCGAACGTCATGGATCAACACGCTCCGATGTTTGTGATTGCGGGCGTGCTGATTGTGGCAGGTATCCAGATGCTGGCCATCGGTCTGCTCGGCGAGCTGCAGGTGCGGCATTACTACACCTCGCAGCAGCGAGTGCCGTATGCGGTGGATCGGCTGGTGCGGCTGCGGTCGCCTGAAGAGCCAAGTATCCTGTCGCGCGGCAAGGACGATTTCTAGGCCGACTGGAGCAAATCACCTTTCCAAGCCCCATCCCAAGCCGGATGGGGCTTGACGTTTTTGCGCGCGCCGCAGCTATCGATGCAAAGTATTGCGCACGAATCTCTTGCGGCAGCATGCCCTTCGGGTGCATTCTTGCCGTGACATGAAAGCCATCCAGATCCATGAAACCGGAGGGCCGGAGGTTCTTCGGCTCGTCGAATTGGAGATTCCCGAGCCGGGTCCAGGCCAGGTGCTTATCCGCATCGAGGCTGTCGGCGTGAACTTCATCGAGATTTACTTTCGCAAAGGAGTCTACAAAGCGACGCTGCCGTTGACTCCGGGAAGCGAGGCCGCTGGAACGGTGGAGAAGCTTGGCCACGGCGTAACCGGATTTGAGGAAGGCGACCCGGTGGCGTCGGTGGGTGTGCTGGGCAGCTATGCCGAGTATGCGCTGGTTCCGGCTGCCCAACTGGTGAAGGTGCCTTCGCGCCTCACTCCGGAGCAGGCCGCGGCCGCGATGCTGCAAGGGATGACGGCACACTATCTCGCGTATTCGACCTTTGAGCTGAAGGCCGGCGACACGTGCCTGGTTCACGCGGGAGCGGGCGGAGTGGGACTGCTGTTGACGCAGATTGCGGCGCGGCTCGGCGCGAAGGTGATCACGACGGTTTCAACGAAGGAAAAGGCGGAGCTTTCGCGCGAGGCCGGCGCAGCGGAAGTGATTCTCTACACCGAGCAGGATTTTGAAGCCGAGGTCAAGCGCATCACCAACGGCAAGGGTGTGGCCGTGGTTTACGATTCGGTGGGCAAAACCACGTTTGACAAGAGCCTGAACTGCCTGCGGCCGCGCGGGATGCTGGTGTTGTTTGGAGCATCGAGCGGACCGGTGCCTCCGTTCGATTTGATTCAACTGAGCAGCAAGGGATCGCTCTTCATCACGCGGCCCACGCTGTGGCACCACGTGGCGACGCGGCCGGAGCTGGAGTGGCGGGCGGGCAAGATCCTTGACTGGGCCGCGACCGGCGATCTGAAGCTGCGGACCGAGCACATGTATCCCCTGGCTGAAGCTGCGCAGGCGCAGATCGATCTCGAGGCGCGGAAGACGACGGGGAAGATTTTGCTGGAGCCGTGAGGTCAGGGAACAGGGATCAGACATCGCTTGTGTGTGTTCGGACAAGGTGTTCGTCACATCGGAGCGCGGTTCCTGAGTTTTAGAATGATCTAGCACTCAGCAGGCAACAATCGATGCCGAGCGAAAGGCTGCGAGCGGATCTGGACGCCCGCTTGAAGCCGGGAGCTGAGATCATGACTATTGCAATCGCGCCGACCGATCGGGTGTTTATGTTGACCGGCGCGGGCATCAGCGCGGAGAGCGGACTGCCCACCTTTCGCGCAGAGGACGGACTGTGGGCAGGCTACCGTGTCGAAGATGTTTGCACACCCGAAGCGTGGCGACGCGATCCTGCGGGCGTGTGGGCATTTTATTCGGCACGCCGCGAAGCGGGTGCAAAGGCAAAACCGAACGCGGCGCACATTGCGCTGGCTGAACTGGAAAAGCAACTGGGCGACCGGTTCTTTCTGTGTACGCAGAATGTGGACGATCTGCATGAGCGCGCCGGCTCGGTGCGGTTGCTGCACATGCATGGCGAACTGGCGAAGTCGCGCTGCGAGCGCGAATGCGGACGGTTGCCGGTTGCTGATACGGCTGTCTACAAATCGCTCGCCGAGGTTGGACGTTGCGCATGCGGAGGCAGACTGCGGCCGCACATTGTGTTCTTCGGCGAGATTCCGCTGGAGATGGATCGGATACAAGACGAGATCACGCGTGCGACGGTGATGCTTGTTGTGGGGACGTCCGGGTCAGTGTATCCCGCGGCAAGTTTTGTGCACTGGGCGCGGCAGCAGGGCGCGCGCACCGTGTACATCGGGCCCGAGCACCCGCTGAATGCGCAGGCCTTTACGAGCGTGGTGCTGGGAAAGGCCGGAGAAGTGATGCCTGGGCTGTTTCAGGTGCAGTAGACGCGAAGAATGCGCAGGCGGCGATGCCCGATGACGTCCGGGCCGGCGGCAACAGAGGATTTTGGAGTGCTGTTCCGCAGGCCGCTGCGCACATCGACGGCGGGGACAGCGAGCGCGAAATGTTTTACGCGTGCATCGAGTCCGGAATCGGGAGTGACTTGGTGCGAGGTGTGCTTCGTGCCAGGCGCTGCGCCGATTCCATTGAACTCGACCGGGTTCAGAAGTGAAAACGATAGCGGAGCTCGGCGGAGAAGATGCGCGGATCGTTGAAGTGGAATCCGCCGATGGTGACGGAGTTGTCGAGCAGAACGCGGTGGTTGGTGACGTTGAGGACACTGGCGGAGAGGTTCCAATTCTCACCGAGAGAGTGGCCCGCTGAGACGTCAAAGGTGGTGTGGACGGGCAGATAGAGGCCGTTGTAAGGGCCTTCGTCGGCGTCCGCAAGACCGTTGGTGAATCCTGAGCCGTAGTAGACATTCGACGCAAACCAGGTGTGGAGCGGCAGATTTGCCGTAAAGCCGGTATTGAGGGTGTTGCGCTGGTCGTGATCAACGGGGGTGTAATCGGGTCCAAGAGCACAGGCGGGGTCGGTGGGAATGCTGCACGTGAATCCCCCGATGATGTTGCCGCGCTGCTCGGCGATCTGGTTGGAGTAGCTCAGGTGGAACTGCCCGAAGCGCCAGGCCCGCGGCGAGCGCATGGTCATCTCCCAGGCTCGAATCAGGGCGCCGTCCACGGCGATGGGAAAGTACATGTTGGATTCGCCGAGGTTGGAGTGGTCAAGGAAATTGTTGACGCGGTTCTTAAAGGTGTCGACATCGAGGATCCAGCCGCGGTAGGGAATCTCGATGCCGAACTGGTGCTCTTCGTCGCGCTCGGAGGGAAGGGGCGTGAAGGTGTTTTCGCCGCCAGGGAGTGAGCCTGCGTAGTTGAGCACAGAGCTTGAGACGGTCTGGACCGGCGCGGGCTGAAAGAAGTGGCCGTAGAAGCCGCGCAATGTCCAGTTGAGGCGCGGGATGCGGAGGGTGGCGCCGATGCGGGGATAGATGGCGCTCTCGTCGAGTCCGGCACGGTAGATGGAAAAGCGCTCGCCGCCCAGCAGGGTCACGTACTGGCCGAGGCGGAGATGGTCGCTGATGTAGAACTCGGTGAGGCCCGCGTTGGCGTTGCCGGAAGTATTGGGTTGGGACGGAGCGCTGCCATCGTTCACGAGTGTGCCGAAGAGGTCGTTCTCGCGCTGATAAAAGGAGTAGAGACCGCCGGAAAAGCTGTTCCAGCCTAGATCAAGGTGCGCGTCGGCCTGCGCGCCGGCATAGTTGGAGAGCTGGTGCCAGGTGGTGGCGACGGGCATATCGGTTTTGGGTGAATCGTAGTCGGCCTGGTTGAAGTGATAAAAGGGCGCGAGGGCGACGACGGCCTTGGGTGAGAGTGTGTGGATCCAATTGGCGATGACGAAGGAATCGCGCTCGGTCTGACCATCGCGCAATCCCCATGAGCAGTAATAGCCGGAAGTGCATTCGTAATCGGTCTGGCTAGGGTCGTAGGGGACCTGGAAGAAGTCTTCGCGATATTGAGCGTCGAGACGGAGCTGATCCTTGGAGGTCTGGTTGCGGATGAGCGAGACGAAGGCGCTTTGCGAGTTGGTGGCGTCGTGGTGGATGCTGAGGACCGGGGTGGCGAGTCCGTAGTTGGAGCGCTGGCCGTTAAGGCTGGCGTACCAGGCCGACTTGTCGGAGTGGTTGCCAAGGGCGACCTGGGCTTCGCCGGTGTCGAGATTGCTTGCATAAAGCAGGAGTTCGCCGGTCCGGTTGAATTCAAAGCCATTGCGGGGAAGCACATTGAACATGCCATAGGTGCGGTCACCCTGGTCGGCGTCGTAGCTGCCGCGCATGGTTTCCATCGAGTCGATATCTTTGGGATCGATCTGCGGGCCGAGGTTGGAGGCAATTTTTGTGTTGGGGATGGAGATTCCGTCGATGAGCCAGCTGGTCTGATGGCCGCCACGCATATGGAGCATGTCGTGGGTCATATAGGCTCCGGGAACGAAGTCGGTAATCATTTCGGTTCCGAGGGTGCGGTCGGCGCCGGGTGTTTCGTCGATGGTCTGGCGGGTGATCAGGGTCGTGGGGGTGACGGTGTCGGCCGCGCCGGTAGTGCCCTGCACAAGGACAGTTTCGCTGGAGCCGGCGATATTGAGCGGAATATGCAGGACCGGATTTGTTCCAGAGACGATGGTGATGGTTTCTGATGCAGCGGCGAACCTGCGGGCCGAGGCCTCAAGTGTGTAGACGCCGATGGGTACGTCGAGGAGGCCGAATTCTCCCTGGGCATCCGTCGTGGCGTGGAGAACAAATGCTGAATCTGTGGCGTGCAGCGTGACATGCGCGCCGGGGATGGGGCGGTGCTGAGTATCGTGGACCACTCCGTGAACCGTGGCAAAGACGGTAGCTGATGCCGGAATGGAAGCAAAGAGCAGCGCTGTGAGCGCAAAGAGAGCGCGTGGCAAGATGGACCTCCGGGGCTGTAGCGAACCCAGATGCTTCGCGCAAACGGGAGCGCGAACGAAGAGAGCCGGCGTGGCTCTGCAGGCGGGGACTCACCGCAGGGAGACACGGGCTGCTTGAGAATGAAGCCTCTTTAACCGACGGGGAGGCTGGCGAGGAGGCGGTTCAGATGAGAAAAGACGGCGGGGCGCGGCTTGCTGCGTTGCGGCTCGGCCCGGCAAGGGCTCTGGCAACGGGAGCAGCGATCAAATGCGTTGTGGTGGCGAGTTGGTAAGTCCCATCCTGGGCGGTTGCCAGGGCGTGCATCGGCGGAAGAAGAGCATGGGCAGGGCCGGGATACAACGGGCAGTGTGCCGGTGCTGTGAATGACGGCACGCGGGTCGAGATTCGAGCGATTTGCGCCATGATTTCGCTCGACATCTCGCAATGATGTGCGCCATGGCGGCGGCAGCAGGCAGGCAACTGCGCTTCGGCGGCCGCATCGATCGTGGCCGTAAGCGGTCCGAAGCCGAACAGAAGCACGAAAAAGATGGAGAGCGCGCGCCGCATCTACCGTTAGATGGTACACGATGTCCCAACGTAATCGGGAAGAATGACGCGACGGTCAGGTATCATCGAAGCGTTACGCGAACATCCCCATTGACAAAGGAAACCCGTGCCGACAGGGAAGGCTTCAGATTCGACGATTGAGTCATCGGTCCAGGAACAGTCTTTGCGACGCCCTTTGCGGATCGCGATATTCGGGTTCGGGACGGTCGGCAGCTCGGTAGCCCGCATCCTGATGGAGTCAAAGCCGAAGGGGCTTGAGCTGACGCATGTCTTTAACCGCAACGTCGCACGGAAGCGGGTGGATTGGACTCCCGCGGAGACGGTGTGGCTGGAAGATGCCGACGCGGCGCTGGCTTCCGATGCGGACGTGATCGTTGAACTGGCGGGAGGGCTTGACCCGGCGGGACGGTGGGTGCGCGCGGCGCTCGAGAAGGGCAAGAGCGTTGTTACAGCCAACAAGAAGTTGATTGCCTATCATGGCGTCGAACTGGAGCGGCTGGCGGCAGCGCGGGGCGGGCATCTGAAATACGGTGCGGCCGTCGCCGGAGGCATCCCGGTGATTCCGGGGCTGGAGCAGGGCCTGGCCGGCGATCGGATCACGCGCATGGAAGGCATCCTGAACGGAACCTGCAACTTCATCCTGAGCAGGATGGATGCAGGCGCTGAATTCGCGACGGTATTGGCGACAGCGCAGGCCAAGGGCTACGCGGAAGCCGATCCCACCGAGGACGTCGGCGGATTTGATGCGCGCGCGAAGCTGGCGATCCTGATGCGGCTGGCGCTGCGGGTTGTGGTCGATCCCGAGGAGATTGTTCCGCAGCCGATCACATCGGTGACCGCCGTAGACTTCAGCTATGCGCACGATTTGAATTGCACCATCCGGCAGGTGTCGCGCGCGGAAGAACACG
>Ga0335072_10016800_pt1 | contig 10365 bp, 7 predicted proteins | sample Lox_Sample_21_FD_206725 | JGI IMG/M metagenome (GOLD analysis project Ga0335072, IMG submission 206725) | Soil microbial communities from Loxahatchee National Wildlife Refuge, Florida, United States - Lox_Sample_2.1 | ecosystem: Environmental > Terrestrial > Soil > Wetlands | place: USA: Florida... | reverse complement strand
GCAGTTTGCACATATGTATTCCTACATTCCAGTTCCTGAACGTGTTCTTTCAAATATCCTATATATTATCAACTCATCTAGTCTAGCGACGGATACTATAACATTTCAACGATATTTCTCCACTTCGCAGAATACGTACATCATCCAGGTAGCTGGCGTGTCAGTCGAGACATCTGCCGACGATGACTTCTTCTCACAGTAACCTCTCTCACCCATTCCATATAACCATCTCCGACCCATCAACCTCAAGCCCCGCCTTTCAAACACTGCTTCACTATAGCATTGAGGACGCTTTCTTCCCCCGCCCTGCACCGGAAACTCACGAGGGTAATGATGAACAAAAGGTCGAAAACGGGCTTATCCGCCATCATGTCCACCACCTCCACTCTAGCACGGTAACCCCTTTTTTTGACGTCTACGAAAGCAAGACTGCGTACTTCCTCGTAGGCGAGTTTCCCGGCATATCGGACAAAAATGCCATCGTTATAGAAAAAGTTGGCCCGCGAACCGTGGCCATTGAAACAGAGCTTCCAAAACTCAATCTTCACGACGAGTGGAGGGGCGAAGCCCGCGCTGGGCTATTCAAGCAATTTGAGGACACCAATCAGACCCCGACGGAGGCCGAGGGCACCACATCGCAGGAAATAACGGACGGAATAGTAAAAGAACAAAAACCAACTCCTGTTCCTCCGGAGGTGGAAGTCGTTGTTGAATCAGACAAGAAAGAGCGAGAAATAGAAGCTGGTGACACGCTCCGCACACCCAGCTGGATTCAGATGAAGGACACAAAATTTCAGCACGAGGGCGTCAGGACGTTAGTCTTGGAAAGGCATGTAGGTCTGATAGGGCGATCTTTCACGTTCCCGAAAGCGGTAGACTTTGATGGGCTGAAGGCCAAGCTCCGTGCTGGTTTATTGCGTATTATGGTCCCAAAGGTGGAAGAGCACCAACAGCCAAAAAGACAGAGGATTCTAATCGTCGACTGAGGGTTTTCTTAGCGCGGATATCTCAGAGTTACATTACGCTCTCTCATCCTGTGTTTACAGTATACCAAAACACACCCATATTTTGACTCTTTGTATGAATATCCTAAATCTGCACATAATGTTTACCACCTTTAAGCTCCACCCAACTGAAACTAGAAGAATTGACCTAGCAACCGATCGCACCCAGCAACTGATCGCGCTATACTTAATTTGGCAATGAAACCGTACCCAACCTAATATTTTGTAAACACACCTCTTGCTCTGAAAACCACCTAATTCTTACCTTTCTGTATGATTACAATAAACTAGATTGTCAAGTTTGATATGCATTTTTTTAAGCAAAACTATAGCGTATACTCCATTTTTGACTTAGAAACTCGACGGTGCCTTATGTGACGGCACGAAGATACTAAGCTAAGGAGAGAAGGAAAGGAGGGAGGGGGAGCGGGTAGCTCCTTATATACACAAGTTGCTAATCACCCCTAGTAACCGCCTATGAAACTGCCCATAAAACTGCCCTCGGAACTGCCCATAGGAGTTTCAGTGTGGGTCTGAGACAGTAGTTTGTTGCGTGCATGTGACGAACTGTCACACCCCACCCCTAAGCCTACCCCAAATCCCTACTCAAAACACTACCGAATGTCCTATTAAGCAGCCTATTAACAATCCTATTAACGATTTCGACGAAAACATAGACAAACTGCCTAAACCAAGGACGCTGCTCGTCGCTTTAGCGTTGTCTATTCGACGTTGCATAAACGTATAAAATAGTGCAATTTCAAGGGGATTGGCCCATCAAGCTATGCAAAGGCTCTCTGTTGCTGAAGAGGAAGCAATCTAAGACTAGTTGTTAGAGCTCTCAAGTTGGGGATGGCTTTTACGGATAGAACGGCCCTAGGCGATGGCAATAGAGCTTTTAACAGCCAAAGGCGACACTTGTAATCTTAGTGTACACTAGACGGATAATTTCTTTCATCGATATCCAGAGTTAAAGTCAAAATTTGTGGCTTGGCAGGATAAAGAGCGAGTGGAGGCTTAAGATTTAAAGATCTTTGAGCATTAGATTGAGTTATATAAGACCTATCCTCAATCGATTAATTGATTGATTGATTAAATACATAAACTTCTTGCCGACTAAGGGCTATAAGCTAACCAAACTGTTCCGGTATTTGCTATTGTTCCAAGTTAAGACCCAGCTGATCTGAGACCAGTCTGCGGCTGTAGGTGCAGTCAGCGACTACGTCCTACGTCATCTTCACTCTCCCTGTCACCTTCCCTATTTCTGTCTCCTCTACTACTCCTACCACGTCTGCAACTTCTATTTCCTCTCCTACTGTTGCCTTTGGTTGAAACCTCCCTGTTTTTATTACATATTGAATTATTGCCTTGATGATCTTCAAATAGGGTTTCCATCTTTCGCGCGGTCCGACTACGAAGCACCCATTCCTACCATCTCTGCGTCCACTCCACCCTCCTAGAGCATAGGTTAGGTCGCCCCATCCGTCACCCATTGTCTCTCTCAGTTGGGTTCGTTCGCTCCTCCACTTTGGGCAGTAGAATAGGAAGTGTTGTATCAATTCTGCCCCCATTCTACACGCACAACTCGCTGACTGCTCAGCTCTAATGCGTGCTAGACATTCATTAAGTGCAGTGTGTCCTGTCCTAAGTTGTGAAAGAATTCTAGCTTCTTCTCGGGGTAGTGCGTTGTAAACTAGTGTCATATGCTTACTTGGTAAGGCTTTGTCAATCGTACGAGTGAATTTGCCAACTTAGAGTTTGTTGAAGCGTCTAACTCTCTCAGATTTGATCCAGTCTCTTCCTATTTGCAGTACCCTTGATTTCAAGCGTGGCCCTCCTTCTCCTGCTATTCTAGCTCTTTTCCTTGCCGCGTTTTGCGCACAGCTATAGGCAATCTCATTGGTTGTAGAGTTGTTTGACCGTACGCCAGATTTGTTGGAGAATGTACTGTCCGCTCTGGAGCCTTAGTTTCTAGATTGATTGGAGTGCTAACAAGCAGTCTGTAAGGACTATAACTCGTCTACTAGCACTGCCTGGCTGGACCTTAAGGATCTATAGTGCTCGTAGAATAGCAGCTAGCTTAGCTGCATATTTATTAGCATTAATTTGCAATTAATTGGCTTTATGTATAATAATTGAAGGGTCACTTACCTATGTCATAATTAAAGGGTCGCTTACCTACGTCATAATCATCGGCGATAGTTGCGGACAGTAACAAAGTTACAGCGCAGATGTTACTGTCCGGAGACCTCCCGGATGAGGGGAGTAGATGCAGAAGTTGAACAGGGTGCAAGAGAGGATGAGAAGAAAGGCGATGCAGAGAAGCTATAGGTGCATAATTAGGTTGCAATTGAGAAAGGAATTGTTGCGTTTTGCAACTAGCTTAGGCGGTTCTTAGGAACAGACTCGTCGATTGCTACTATTAAATGTAGAGATTGTAGTGGGACTATAGGTCCCTTATATACACAACACAGATCGGCGTTCCCAACGCCATTGATCACAGCAGCTGAAGCAATTTGCCATGTGGCAAATCGCTACTTATAAGAAGCTGAAAACTCAGGTGGCTGGACAACTCCTTAATGAATCCAACAATATGAGAGGATGAATGAGAGGACAAATAAGAGAAAGGGACCGTTATATCCAACAGGAATGATTTAGTTTAAATGAGCAGGCGGAAGTTGGTTGGCGTTGAATAAAGGAGGTAAATCAGGCGGAGGGCAGCTTCATCTACTCACACGTCTATCCAGCCTCTACGACGTATTAGTTAGAAGCAATAAAATCTCACAAGCCGCAAACATGGATATCACTACATAGAAGGCCGCTTTGCAACCTCAACAATATGCAGCCGTATTCATCGAGAGGCTTTAACTAGCACGGAAGGCTTTCATTGCATCTTAAATGACAATAGATCTATTAATATCAGCAATCTCAATGCTTCTCAGGTAGTTATATCTTACAATTCAACCAAAAACTCTGCTCTTACCGGATCTTGGAACCTTATGAAGCCAGAGAATGGAAAACGCTCTTTCTTCCTCCCACATGTCAAAAACCGGATCTGCAAGCAGTCACTGCCTAGTTCCTAATAGGACATCTTTCATTAACTGCTCGTAATGCTTTGCATACAGTTCGGGAGTCATTTATTCCCAACTTCAAGCGAAGGGGAAGAGGAGCTAGCAATTACCTCACGTTTCAGCGAGCTATTCGTCTAATTGAAGCGGAGATAACTAAACCCGACGCTTGGCTCTCCTATAGAGGGCAACGATAATGCAACAGTAACGTAGCAAAACAACACTAATAACATAAACAAAATAAGTGTATTCAAAGACTAGTAGAAAAATATATTTACACTCCGCGGCTTGCATCCGTAATACTCAAAAGAAATACTAAATAGACGACGCAATAGTAATCCCTTAGAGACAATGCCCCGAAGCTAAATACAAGTGTGGTAGCTAATAGGTTAGCTAACACGTTACTTAACCTTGCAACTATTGCGTCTCCACAATCCATGTCTATATTGACTACAGTCAACACACTCAATATACTTTGTTTCCCTCTCCTAGGTTGAGGCAGGTTCCGTATTGTGGTTCTCCGTGGCCATGGACTAGCAGAGTCACACGCCCGTTTCTCGACCTAGGCCACCAAACCCCACCACAATATGTGTCGATAGTAGTTGTAGCGTCTTATTATTAAATATTAGGGGATCTAGTACCTTAGTTGGCCTCGACGAGCTAGCTATAGCGTGGCTCAAGGTTCTTATTTAGGGTGTCCTTTGATAATCGTTAGTTGCTTCAATGTTAGCAACGGCTCGCTAGATTTTCTAGATAGCATCAAGCACTTCGTCCCATCCCCGTTCCCTTGCGAGCTGCATGCAATTCTTTAAAGGTCTGTCATCCCTATTAACAAACAACTTTGCGTTACACATATAGGTTAAGATTGACTTCGCGATGGCCGTACGGCCATTACAGAGCGCTTTCGAAACTGGGGAGCAGGTAGTTATTTGTAGGGTGCCAATGGAAAGCAAAAAGTTTACCGCAGCGTTGCAATCGCACTGAATAGCTCTTCCTAAAATTTCCTCGTTAACTAATCGGGATTGTCCCTCTTGCAGAAGATACTGCACAACAGCAAAATGACCTTCGATACAGGCATAGCCGAGCAGCGTCATTGTGCGATATGAACTTCTATAGAACTCGGGGTCCACTGTCAGCCGTCCATCGATTTTGACCTTCCCGGTCTCAAGCAGCAACCTGACAATTTCCAAACGGCCAAGCGCACACGCATAACAGAATGGCGATTGCGAGTACCAGTCAGTTTTGTCCGGCAGACATTCGTTGTGGTCGAGAAGGAGGTGGACAATGTCCACATAACCAGCTATCATCGCCGCATGCAGAACTGTGTGTCCGTTCGAACCAGTCGGCCTACCGAGCTCAACGAAATTGACGTCGGCACCTCTATCAAGCAAAAACTTGCAAATTTCGAAATGGCCGGATTTTGCGCTGCAATAAAGCGGAGTCCCCGAACTTTTAGGACTTGGTTCGTTGATATCCTGTCCACAATCGACTAATGCCCTGACTGTAGCTAAATCGCCCTAGGCAGCAGTCGCCCAGATATTTGTATCCTTCTTAGGTGCCACTGTGGGGAACTCGACTCCATCGTCCGGCTCGGCGTGGTAATTCTTTCTATGTTGTTCCAGTTTCGATTGGGCATCAAATCCCAGCCGAAATCCAAAGCAGCCTTTCGACGCACAACGGAATAGGAGTTCATGACGGTTGATATGTTCTTTGCGATCTTTAGAATTGCTAAACCCGGGCGTGAAATATTTGCACCATGGCTTGGGACATTTATAAGGTAGCATTAGGCGGTGGAGGTTGGTCAGAATCCTTTGGACTGCCATATTGAGATCTTGACCTTGAAGCGCCTCTATTCCTTTCTGAATGAGGCTTGTCCGGAGTTCGATGTTGAAATACCCATTTCTCTCTCTGCCGTCTTCGGGCAGCCCCCCTGAGGACTCTGGCAACTTCTTTGGTGGCGCGGGTATCATTGCATCTCCCAGCATTTGATGAAAGTCCGTAAGAATTAAGAAATTCTTGCGCTGAATCCATTGCCTCTTGAAATTGGCCTGGGTCCAATTTTGCAGTTGATCTGACGCATTCCTGTAAATGGTCGAACTAATAGTGAACGGCATAGTCTTAGAGAGAATAGTAACCCTTGCTCGCATACAAAATAATATCTTCCTCGTAGATCCCGGACGTGAATGGTTCTGATGTAAGATATCGGGAGCAGAATATAGCCAGTTTGGCATTCTCGAGGCCGACGTCGAGCAGTTTCCTCCTGATAAGATATCTTCAAAAGTTAGGCAAGGTCTGATTGTTGCATACGATGACTTACTCTCAAGCTGTCTCATAAACAATCTTGATGACGTTCTTAGGGTCTCCAATTTTAGTGGCAGCATGATGTACGTCAACGAGAGATCCGCAAAGCTCTTTGCAATTAACCCTAAGTCGTCTTTCCTCGTATTCGGCGTCCCCCTTAGCTGGATCAATGCAGAAAAAGGCCTGGATTTCGCGCCAACGGACAAGCCGTCTGGCGCATATGATTCAGCCTAAGATTTTCATCGCATCTTCGCGTTCTAGAAGTGATAACTGTTCGAATATCCGGACAGCTACCCTTTTGTATCTAGAATAGGAAAATCGTCAAGCTATTTATATGAAATTGGAGATTCTAAGTGGCAGCGGACTTACGCCTTCTCAATTCCCTGAGGGAAGGTACCCTGGCTGATCTCTTGTTTTAACCGAGAAAGTTTTGTTTGATTTAGCAGATTCTCTAATACAACTCGCACGTAGAGGAACATGCCTGCAACCTTGTTAATTTCGCTGTAGGGCATCTTGGATTCATGCATGAGATACCATGTGCCTCACTTGAAACTTGGAGTACAATGTCTTCCTCTATCGATGGCTGAATGCCGAATTTGTCTCGTATTCGCTTATAGAAGTCCTAACAGTACCGCCTAATGTCCTCAATGTAACCAGACGTCTCCAAAGAGATTGAAGGCTGACTCGCAAGCAGCTTATCCAATATTCCATCTCGTTGGCCGGAAAATATTACGCGTAATACGGCATTAGTGTCTTTCAAGCCTCCATTTACGAGAGACAAGAACCAATTGAACTAATTTTTCTACCTCATCGCCGGTACATTCATCCAAGCCATCGAGTATGACGTAAGAGATCCAATAGCTTTCCAAGGCCGCCCTAACAAGTTGCTTAAGAGTCTTTGTGGACTGTAGATTGACCCCTTTTATGCCCGATACCTTATCGAAGAGGTGATCGGACATGGTGGGATCCTAGCCAATGAGCTGTTCCAGAATTGCTCGGAGAAGACTATTATATGTGTCTTTGTCGGGCCTCTTATGCTTGAAGTAGAAGTAAGCGATGCAATGCTGGTTAGTATTAGAACGTTTGTCATCTAGAAGTTTCTCAATGACAGCAGACATTAGGGTCGTTTTGCCTACCCGGATAGCGCAGGACTTGATAGTGAGATTTGCATGGGAAATGCACAGCTGGCATGTCGAAATATAAGAGTGTAGCCAGTAAAGCTCAGCGGTTGGGCCAACATGCGAGGATGGCATTTGGGCTGTTGCAAACCTGGAAGTGGCTGACTGTGGCGTTGTGACGGGCCTAGCAACTAAGAAGCGGTAGGGCACGGTGGAGCGGAGCGGGGTGGAACGAGAAATAGTTGACATCTGCTTTCATTCAAATTTCACCTGGGGCTTTGCCTATTCGTGCTATTCTCGCATCATGTTCAATATAGCTTATGGTACCTACTGCGCAAACTATATTGTAGTAGGGTTCCGTGGTACGGAATATTTTTCTTGGCATCTCCGTACCACGGACCACGGATTTCCACATCTAAACGTACAAAGTTTAATACTTAGCCAATCTATTTCAAATTCTTAATATAGTTATTTTAAGTATTTCAATGGCTTAGGATTATGCCTTAATGTACGCATAAGATTAGTGTAAATAAAATTTAGAACTCGTTGCAGACATGTAGCTCAACAACTTAGTGTAAATGCGCTGTAACTTTACTAAGTGTGCCCTGAAATTTAGTGACTCTAAAGAAAAGACTGCATTCCGTGTCCGTAAAGCTTCCTATTAAAACCCATAAATCGTCCGTAAGCTTCCCGTAAAACAAACCTGTAAAAATCTATCCGATCCGTAAGGATAACTGTAAAGGATGCTGCTCGAAGGTTGTCTACGTGTTAGGATGTGCTTACGTAATCTGGGGATAGTATGGGGTAATTACCTAATAATTGAGGTGGCTGGGATACCTCTACATATAGGGGAGCATCCGGAGCATTTTGGATGTTATGTTAATTAATACACAGTCAATTAAGTGTCAGGCATAACCGCCTGAAGACAAGCCCTCCGCTGCTAATATTATATGTACGTGACTTACCTAATCGCGTCAAATTCTGTCACAACGAGCTAGCTAAAAACATTAATACCCTAGTGCGGGCCTAGATCATGTGATTTTATAGGGGACCACGGAACCCCGCCACATTATTACCAGCTATTCTGTAGCTTCGAGCTTGTGCGCAGTCCTACCTATTGTCCTAACGATCGTGCACTTCGACGGCACTTCCATTTTATCCCTCCACACTATAAATAGATGTACTGCGTAGCAATAGCCGGAACAGTGTGTGAGTATACAATAATATATGCAATGTTTTTATAGGTATTTTGATTGATTGATTGATTGATTGATTCTTCATTTACTATTTCGGCTTGTAAAGCCATGCTAGAGTACAATATATTTAAGTGAAGGAAACCCTTTAGGGAATAAAACCGCACTTATATTACTCCGATTGGGAGTCTGTAAAGGACATCCAATTGAACTAGTATTAATAGCGTATAATAGTAGTAGCTACCGTATGAAAGACCTTAAAATAAGAGAGAGAGAGAAAGGGAGGAAGAGGGTAAGTGTTCTACTAGCTGCTAATGTTGTCCCATAGTAGTTCGCGTGCGAGGTGGAATTAGGGGAGTATGTTGAAGCCTATAAGCTACCAAACGGCTTTCTTAAGGCTAGCAGCATTTGTAAGTATTAAGTTGAAGTCGGATGAGGGGCTAAGATTCTCGTTTGAGCGATTGATATCTAAATAGAAGAGTACAACGTGTTTGACAGACTGATCTAGGTATTTGCACGTGCAGTTTAAGGATACATTTAAGACTCTTTGTCGTACTAGGAACACGTTAAATCCTATTTTTTTAGTATGAAGTTGTATAGCTAAAGAGCTTTTAGCCTTATATAAGTTTTTGTAGAAGTAGTAGTCTTTTAAGGCATTATCTTGTACGTGTACTACAACCTTTTTGTCTAATAGGACCTTGTTCTTTTACCTTATCTAGTTCCTTGCTTACTAGCTATAAATAGTCTTATTGATTTAGGATTAAAGTGTAGCAGTTTAGCTTTAAGTGTTTATACAAAGAAGCTTTTAGTACTAAGTAAGCTTTTAGGCACTTAGAGTAGTAGGGTAGCACTGTATGCGTCCCCTACTACCTTGCAGCTATCTTTAAATTTGTTTGCAAGTAGAAGTAATAAGTCTTTCTTTAAAGGAGTTCTACTTCTTAAACTAGTATTATACTTAAAGTTTAAAGAAGTAGTTTTATACAAGGAGGACACCTATTTCTAATTTTAGCAATAAGATAGGTATAGCTTTATAAGCTCTAATAATTGTTTAAAGGTACTAGTTTTAAATTATTTTAAATAAGCAGATTAAGAAGGGCTTTATAGCTTCTTTCCTTTTAAGTAAGAACTAGATTGGTGCTTTATATATTAGTACAAGTCGTACGACTATTATGTAAATAAGTTTGGATTTTTTAAATATAGCTTTTTAAGTTGATATTACAATTTAAGTTAAAGTGTTAGTTTGATATTCTATTTTACTTTAAATCCTTTATATATAAGGGCCTTATTAGAGTTTTAAGTCTATTTCAACTTCTAGTATTTAAACGTGAGCTTTTAAAGAGACCTCTATTACTTTAAATAATATAGTTGCCTTAAAGTTAAATTTTTTAGGATGTTAAATAAGATAAATAAGTTTGTATTTAGTAAGGGAGAATGTAGCTTTATATTTCCTAGCTTATTTGTAATATTAGCTGTAAATCCTAGTTAGTATAATATAGTCGTTTTTAGTTGAGTTGCTTTAAGCAAAAATATTTATATTATTTATAAATCTTATAGCATTTAATTAGAGTTTAAAACTATTACATATTCATACAAGCTCCTTATTAAAGAATAAGAATAAGATAGGTAAGATTAAAAAGCCTTATAGGATCCTACTTTAAACTAAATAAAGATCTAATTCTTT
>Ga0335072_10016799_pt1 | contig 10366 bp, 6 predicted proteins | sample Lox_Sample_21_FD_206725 | JGI IMG/M metagenome (GOLD analysis project Ga0335072, IMG submission 206725) | Soil microbial communities from Loxahatchee National Wildlife Refuge, Florida, United States - Lox_Sample_2.1 | ecosystem: Environmental > Terrestrial > Soil > Wetlands | place: USA: Florida... | reverse complement strand
ACCAGATCTATGCGGTCAGCCCGCAAGACGGCGTTCCTACCAGCACCGTCTATACCCAGGACGGCACGGTCGCGTGCACGAGCACTTACTCAAGCACTGCCCCGTACTGCCAGCTCGCAAAGGGAACTTACGAACTCATCGCCGACCCGTATCCCGAATATCTGGCTGACATAGGCACCGTCTTCATCGCGGCGGACGAGAGCCGGGGCTGCGAGACGACCGGTGACACCGGTTTCTACGGAGGGCCCGCGACCGGAACCTTCGCCGGCACGGGCGAGGAACTCTGCCTGACGCTGCCCAAGTCGGCCGGCCCCGCTGTTTACCTGCTCAATCAGCCCACCGCCGACGGCTCGTCGCCCCAGCTCAACGTCGTTGACGCCACAGGCGCCCAGGTGTGCCAGAGCAACGGCTACGTCTTCGCTGACTGCGCGCTGACCGGCACCGCGCCGTTCAGGATCATTCTCTCCGGACAGTCATCCGGCGGGGGTTACCGCGTGCTCGCGCAGAGTTCCGGGTCTGACAAAGGCTGTGGCGTGTGGCCGCAGTCCGGTTTCGGCGGCTCCTGGGGGGCAACCGTCAAGCTGACCCACGTCGCGGACGCGGCCTGCCTGAGCATTCCGGCGAAGCAGCATTCCACCGGGGAGATGATCGACTATTCGAACAACACGAATACGACCGACGGAGCCATTTACGTTTACGACCCGACCGGGAAGAACGTCTGCATCGGCGCCAGTACGGCGATCTGCTCTTACACGGCGGGCGTTACCTACACGGCGCTGGTGATCCTCGCCGACGGACCATCAGATACTTACCACCTGGTGCGCCGCGACGTTTCGAGCACCGCGCACTGCTCCGTGCCCGCATCGACGAAGGTCGGCGGGCCGTCGACCACCCTGGAACTCACCTCCGACCTGGACACAGAATGCTTCAGGGTGACCGGGACGGCCGCCGATAAGTACTCCTTCGACATACGCTCGGAAGCGCCGGATCAGGCCGGCGCGATTCTTCAGGTGACCAACGCGAGTGGCGTTCTGGTATGCGGCCAGTACGCGGGGATCTGCTACGCCACGGGCTCCACCACATACCAGCTCCTGGTCACCTCGCTCGGTTACCAGGGAATCGCGATCACGGCCCATGTGGACAGCTGGCTGGTGTCCGCCGGCTCCGGCTGGGTGGCTGGCTGCAAGTCACATGAATTGTCAGGCGCGACCGGCTGGGCCCCGATCGCCGTCCACCTATCGGAGGCGACGACAGGTTATTGCGCCATCCTCACGGTCGATGCCAATGAAGACACTGAGATCATCAGCCCCAGCTTCACCGGCAGCGGAGTCGACCAGCCCTACCTGGAGCTGAGGTCCGCCGCGGACTGGACCAGCGAAATCGATGCCTGCGCTTCTGGTCAGCCCTACGTCGGGTGCGATCTGGACTCGCTTACCGCCCCCGGCCAGTACGCACTGCTTGTCTACCCGTTCGAACTGCCTGTCCCTGCGACCTTGTCGTTCCAGGGATTCTGCGACTACGGCTGCACGGCGCCCACGAAGTACCCGGTCATTACCTCGGTCAAGCCGGCCAGCGGACCGGCGGGGAGCCTCAGCAAGCTGGTAGTTGGCGGCACGAACCTGAACCTCGGCGTGCAGGTGGAGCTGGCCAGGAACGGCAGCGACGTCGCAGGCGCAACGCCGCTTTCGCTCAGTGCCAACGGCAAGGAACTGACCGTCCTCATGGACACCGAGGGCGTCACTCCTGGCAAATACGACGTCGCGCAGTTCGGCGTCGGTTACACCACTGGCGTGCCCTCACCGGGCTACCTGCCCGGTGCCTATAAGGTCACGGCAGCGCCGCCTGGCCCGGCGACCGGCAGTTTCGTGCCCGACGGGCCGGCCAGGCTTCTCCAGAAGCAAGTCAGCCCCCACGTGGCAGTCACCGTCGCAGTACCGGCCAAGGGAGCCGATGCGGCCGTCCTCAGCCTGACCGCCACCAGGCCAGCGCGCAGCGGAACGGTCATCGCCTACCCGTACGGTACGACCCGCCCCCAGGTCACTGACCTCAGCTTCAGCAAGGGCCAGGCGAGTTCCGCCCAGGTTGTCGTCCCCGTCAAAGACGGGAAGGTAGACCTCTACAATGACTCGGCGGGCAAGACCGGCCTCACCGCCGTGCTGTCTGGCTACATCACCAGCACGGGAACTCATGACCGGCTGAAATTGACCGGCCCGGTCAGGATCCTGAACAAGGTCAAGGTGGGCGCCGGCCGGACCCTGCACCTCACGCTCGCCGGGCGGGACGGCGTGCCGAAGACCGGCGTCGGCGCGGTAGAGCTCAGCGTGACCGTGCCTGACCCGTCGCGCACCGGCACCCTCACCGGGTTCGCGGGCGGTAAGCGCCCAGAGGCCGGCCAGCTTGGCTTCAGTGCCGGGCAGACCACCAGTGACCTGATCACGATCCCGGTCGCGAACGGAAAAATAAGCCTCTACAACGGCTCGTCCGGGCCAGTGAACCTGACCGCCGACGTGACCGGGTACTTCGCGGGCAAGGGCGCCGACCTGGAAATGCCCGCCCCGGTTCGCGTCCTCGACACCCGCACCGGCCTCGGGGGTGCAGGCGTCAGCGTGCTGGCCCACTCGGCGGCCGACCTCAGCGTCAACGACCTGCCCGGATATACGGGGCTTCAGCCGGACGTGGTGCTGGGTGTTACCGTGCTCGACTCAAGCGCCAGCGGCTCGCTCTCCGTCTTCCCTGACGGCAGCGCATTGCCGCCAGACCCGAACCTCCACTTCGGGAAGGGGAAGCAGGTCACCGTCCAGGTCATCGTCCCGATCACCGGGCCGTCGATCGACTTCTACAACAACTCAGGCGGCAAGGTCCAGATCCTCGCCGACGTCGAGGGCTACGGCGTTACGACAAAATAGGGCCATGAAGGTCGCGGTACTTGACGACTACTTTGACACTGTCCGCACGCTCGACTGCTTTGCGAAGCTCGACGGGCACGAGGTCACGGTCTTCACCGACCACGTGCAGGACACCGATGCCCTGGCGGAGCGGCTGGTGCCTTTTGAAGCGCTGGTCTTGATCAGGGAGCGCACCAAGATCGGCGGTGAGCTTCTCGAACGCCTGCCTAACCTGAAGCTCATCAGCCAGCGCAGCGTCTACCCGCACCTTGACATCGAGGCGTGCACCAGGCTCGGGATCGTGGTCTCCTCAAACCTGCACGCGGGGATGCCTTCTTATCCGACGGCCGAACTGACCTGGGCGCTGATCCTGGCGGCTGCTCGGCAGTTGCCCAAGCAGGTCGCTGACCTGAAGGCCGGTCGCTGGCAAACGGCCATGGGCCGGACTCTTCGCGGCAAGACGCTCGGCATCTACAGCTACGGCCGCATCGGCCAGGTTGTCGCCGGTTATGCGCAGGCCTTCGGCATGAACGTGCTCGTCTGGGGCGGCGAATCATCCCGCGAACGGGCGGTGGCGGACGGGCTGACCGCGGCTGCGTCCAGGCAGGAGTTCTTCAGCGACCCCGATGTGGTTTCGCTGCACTTGCGGCTGACCGATAGCACTCGCGGCCTGGTCAAGGCTCCCGACCTGGCGCTGATGAAGCCTGACTCCATCCTGGTCAACACCAGCCGGGCCGGGCTGATCGAGCCGGGAGCCCTCGTTGCCGCGCTCAGGGCAGGCCGGCCTGGCATGGCGGCTGTTGACGTGTTCGAGGAGGAACCGGTCACCGATCAGGACAATCCGCTGCTCAGGCTCGACAATGCGATCTGCACGCCGCACATTGGGTACGTGACCCGCGAAGACTGGGAAGTTCAGTTCTCCGACATCTTCGACCAGATCAACGCCTTCGCCGACGGGCATCCGATCAACGTCGTCAACCCCGGTGCGTAACGCGGGGCTTGGTTCGTGGCCTGAGCGACGGCTGCGGATGAACCCCGCCAGCGATGCGCTCTGGTTTGAGGGCGCCACGATGTCGCACGGTGAGTTCGCGCTGCGGGTGCGGCGGGTCGCCAGCGCGCTGGCCGGTCTCGGAGTGCGGGCGGGCGACCGGGTGAGCTGGCTGAGTTCCAATCATCCTTCGGCGCTCGAGACGCTGTTCGCCTGCGGGCAACTCGGCGCGATCTGGGTGCCGGTCAACGCGCGGCTGACCGCGCCCGAGGCGCGCTTCATACTTGAGCACTCGGGAGCGACCGTCGTCTTCCACGGCCGCGACCAGGCTGATCTCGCCGCTGACCTGCGCGATCACGTGACAGCGGTCCGGTCGTGGATCGCCGTCGAGCCAGTTGACTGCCTGTCGCTGGCCTACGAGCAACTACTCGCAAGCGCCGATCCCCGGCAACGCGACGAACCTGTATCACTCGATGATCCGTGCTTGATCATGTACACCTCAGGAACTACAGGGCAGCCAAAGGGCACGGTGCTGACGCACGGCAACATGACGTGGAACGCCGCCAACCAGATCCTTGGCTTCGACTTCACGGCGAATGAGCGCACTCTCGCACTGGCGCCGTTGTTTCATATCGGCGGTCTGAACGGCACCGTGAACCCGACGCTGCTGCGCGGAGGCTGCGTGGTCATGGTGCGCCGGTTCGAGCCTGGCGCCGTCCTCGAGGTTATCGAGCAGCAGCGGGTCACCTCATTCTTCGCCGTGCCCACCATGCTCGACGCGATGGCACGCGAACCAGGCTTCCCCTCCAAGGACCTCTCTGCCCTGCGGACGATCGGTGCGGCGGGGGCGCCCGTCCCCTTGCCGACCTTGCGGACCTGGCTAGCCAGGGGCGTGGTGATGCAGCAGGCCTACGGCATGACCGAGGCCGCTCCCGGCTGCACGGTGCTCGACTCCGCCGACGCGGAACGCAAGATCGGCTCGGTTGGCAAGCCGGTCTTCTTCACCGACCTCAAGGTCGTCAGGCCGGATGGGAGCGAGGCCAGCACGGGCGAGGTTGGCGAGGTCCTCGTGTCCGGGCCGAACATCATGGCCGGCTACTGGAACGACCAAGAACGCACGGCCGGGGTCCTGACCGCCGATGGCTGGTACCACACCGGCGATGCGGGCCAACTGGATGATGAGGGGTTTCTTTACATAAGGGATCGCTATACGGACTTGATCATTTCAGGCGGGGAGAACGTGTATCCGGCCGAAGTTGAGTCGGCACTGCTTGAGTTGCCCGGCGTGGTCGAGGCGGCTGTCATCGGGGTGCCAGACGAGACTTGGGGAGAGGTCGGGCTGGCGTTGCTGGTCACTGATCAGGACCTTGATGATGGCGCCATCCGCGGCGCGCTCCGCGAGCGGCTGGCCGGGTTCAAGGTGCCTAAGCATTTCAAGTTCGTTGCCGAACTGCCCAAGACCGCCACGGGCAAGGTACGCAAGCCGGAGCTGCGGGCCAGTTACGTGCACGAGATCTCCACAATTCGGGTATCGAAACCTTCACATCACCTCCGCTAGCTTTCTGCCTGTGGCGGAAATAGTGGTCGTGGAGGATGAGAAGGAACTCGCGGCGGCGATCGCCGCGCGGCTGCGTAGTGAAGGCCACACCGTAACGATCGCTGAAGACGGCCCTGTAGCGGTCGAACTGGTGAACTCGATCCGGCCTGACGCGGTCGTGCTCGACCTGATGCTGCCCGGCTTCGACGGGCTGGAGGTCTGCCGCCGGATCCAGCGCGACAGGCCGGTGCCCGTGATCATGCTCACCGCCCGCGGCTCGGAGACCGATCTGGTAGTTGGCCTGGAGGTCGGTGCTGACGATTACCTGTCCAAGCCGTTCAGCATGCGCGAGCTCACGGCGCGGGTGCGGGCTCTGCTGCGCCGTGCCGAGCGGTCGGCAAGCGATCCCGATCGGGTGCTGCGGGCCGGGACGGTCGAGGTCGACATTTCCCGGCGCCGCGCGAAGGTCGACGGCCAGGTCATTGGCCTGACCGCGACCGAGTTCGACTTGCTCGTCTACCTGCTTGCGACGCCCGGAGTAGTCCGCAGCCGGGAAGAACTGCTCGCCGAGGTCTGGGGGTACCGTGACGGATCAGGTCCCCGCACCGTTGACTCTCATGTGCGGGCCATCCGTAAGAAGGCCGGCACGAACGTCATCAGGACTGTTCACAGCATCGGCTACGCGGGTGCGGATGAGGACGGCAGGTAATGGTCACCACTTATCTGGGCCCGCGGCCTCTCGACTTCGTCAAGTCGATCAAGGTCAAGCTCGGCATCGTCGTAATTGGCGCGGTCGCCGTGACGGTCGGCGCGATCTTCCTTTCGCTCACCTTCGGGGTGCACTCCAGGTTCGCCTTCATTGGCGGGCTGGTCGTGTCGCTGCTGGTCATTCAGTTGCTGGCGCACGGCATGGTGCTGCCGCTTCGGCAAATGGCCGCCGCTACGCGGGCCATGGCGGGCGGTGACTACAGCATGCGCGTAACGTCCACCGCCAGGGACGAGGTCGGCAGCCTGGCCACGGCGTTCAACACGATGGCGGCCGAACTCGAAGCGGCGGACAGCCAGCGCCGGGAACTGATCGCGAACGTCAGCCACGAGCTGCGCACGCCGGTCGCGGCCTTGCGTGCGCGCCTTGAGAACCTGGCCGACGGCGTTGAAGCGCTCGACGGCGAGGCGGTCACGGCAATGCTCAAGGCGACGCACCGGCTAAGCAAGCTCGTCGACCAGCTTCTGCAGCTCTCTCAGTTCGAGTCTGGGGCCATCGAACTGGACAGGCAGAGCTTCTGGCTGAGCGAGATTGTCGATGATGCGGTGGCCGAAGTGCGGCCGGTCAACGCCGAGGTCCGCATCGTGACCGAGGTGCCTGAAGGCCTGGCCGGCGTCGGTGATCCGAACCGGATCCACGAGGTCCTCACGAACTTGCTGACCAACGCGGTCAGGCACAGCCCGCCAGGCGGCAAGGTTCTCGTGCGCGGCACGCAGGCCGGGGAAGGAGTCAGGATCGAAGTTTGCGACGAGGGTACCGGCGTGCCTGCCGGCGATCTTGAGCGCATTTTCGATCGTTTTTACCGTGTAAACGGTGCACGAGCCTCAGGATCAGGCGGCGCGGGCCTTGGCCTCGCCATCGCCAGGTCGATTGTCGAACTGCATGGCGGCCGTATCAAGGCCGAGGCCAGGTCGCCGGTCGGCTGCCGGGTCGTTTTCCACCTTCCGAAGTAGCCGAACCAGCCTCCTGAAACGAGGAAACATGGAGACTCCGCCTGTACAGCCGGCTGCTCAGGGCCGGCAGCCGCCAGCGGCGAACCCGGCCTGGGCAGGGATGCCGCAACCGGATCTCCGCCTTCCAAGGCTTCCCTGGCTCGCCGTGCGGTCGAAGGCGGACCTTCGTCTGGTCGTCGGCTCGCTCGTGACCGGAGTGTGCTTCGATCTCGCGGTGCGCAGCGGCGTACCGGCGATCGCTACATCGGTCGCGGTCGCGAGTTTCTCCATCGCCCTGCTCCTGAGCCGCCGCCTTGCCGGGCGCACCAGCATCGTTCTCATCGCCGCGGCGGCGATGCTCGGCCTTACGTTCACGTTCCTTACCAGTCCCTGGGTGACCGTGCCCGTGATGTTCGCTGTCATTTTCCTGCTTCTGCTTGGCCCTTCGCTTGCGGCTGACGGAGACGGGCTTCCTGATACCCTCTCCGCGGTCGTTTCGCGTATCGGCGTCGTCGCCGCTCATCTGTTCCTGGCACCAGGGATGTTCCGCTTTCAAGGCGAGTCAGCGGAGAACGCGCTGGCAAGGAAGTGGGGCACGGGCGTCCTGCGCGGCGTCGCGATCGGCCTGCCCGTCTTGCTGGTCACCGGCCTGCTGCTGGCGTCAGCCGACCCGATTTTCCGTTCCTGGTTCAACGGCGGGCTCATCCTTCAGCAGGTTGTTCTCCTGATCGCAGGCGCCTGGCTGATGACCGGGCTCGCGCGGGCCGCTAGCACGAGCCGGCCGCTAGTAGGGTTCGCGCGGGCGCCGAAGCTCGGCCCTGTAGAGGTCGCCATCGTGCTCGGTGGCCTGAGCGCCATGTATGCGGCCTTCGTCGCCGCCCAGTTCGTGGCGCTGTCGGGAGCCGGACACCGCATCCTGGTTACCCAGGGCCTGACCTACGCCGAATACGCCCGCAGCGGCTTCTTCCGGCTGCTCGCCTGTGCCGCGATTACCCTGGTAGTGCTGCTCTGCGTGCGCGGCCTCGCCTGTTCTGATCACCGGGTCATCGTGGTGCTCTCCGTGGTCACCGCCGTTCTCACCCTCGGCGTCGTCGTAGTCGCCATCCGGCGCCTCCAGCTTTACGAAGCAGCTTTCGGGCTCACGATGCTGCGCCTGGCCTGCTTCGCCGTCGCCGCCTGGATCGGGATCGTCTTCGTTCTCCTGTCAGCCACGTTCGTGCCGCGCGGGCTGCCAGGACCGCGTTTTCCCGCGGCTTTCATCGTTTCAGGGCTGGTGCTGATCGCCGTGTGGGCGAGCGTGAACCCCGCGGCGATCGTGGCAGGGACCAATTTGCGGCGCGCCGAACTCGGCCGGTCGCTTGATGTCAGCCAGATCGTGTCACTCGGACCCGACGCGGTCCCTGCCGTCTTCGCCGCGTTGCCCTGGCTGCCTCATGACGAGGCGGCTGCGCTTCGGTCCGCGATCTGCGCTTCCTACGTCGCTACGCGGGCACGTCGTTCAACCTCGGCCGGTTCCGCGCTAGCGGTAGCCTGGCCTCATGTCAACTCGGGTGACGGACGGGACCTGGCACTCGCTTGAGGGTGACCTGCTGAGCCCAAGCGGGAGCCTGGCTGACCCGAAGACGATCGCGGCGATCGGCGCGATGCTCGGGTTGCTTGCCGTCACGCTGATCGACATCAAGCGCCGTCCTGCCAGTAAGATCCGCGGCTCCAAGCAGATGTGGACCGCGCTGTCCTTCATCAACTGGGTTCTTGGTCCGGTCGCTTACTTCATCTTCGGCCGCCGTCATTCGGAGAGTGCCCGTAGATCCGCTCAAGTCCGATCAGCCGGACCCGGCTAGGCTCCCGCTCAGCGATCTCGCGCAATTCGGCGTCGAATCCGGCGGCGCTATAGCAGGCCAGCACGGTATCGGCGGTGCTGTACTTCACAGCCAGGAGGTCACGAGCGCGGGCGAGCCTGGCCAGGTGACGCGGGCTCATGACCTCGCCCCATTTGACCTCGCCGAGTGACAGGATCCGGCGTCGCTCTTCGGTCGACGATGCCGCGAAAGCGACCACGTCCACTTCGATCTGCCCACGTGCTTGCGGGTCGTTTACCGTCCCGTGCCCCACCTCAGCAGGGAGTTCTCCGAACAAGTCCAGCCCGTCCGAGGTGGCGTAAGTGCGGCAGATGGCTTCGAAATGCGGGCCGACTACCCTGGAGGCGAAGGTGGCTCTTGATGCCTGCCACACGAGTTCGGAAAGCCCGAGTTCTAGTTCGTGCCATCGCTTGCGCATTACTGCTTCGTAGAAAGCTATGAGTGGCTCAGTGATCCGGTAAGAAGTACGGCCGTGGCGGAGCAAATCGGGTTCCCTGGCTATCAAGGCGGAGTCTTCGAGAACGCTAAGCGGGTGCGTAAGCAGGTCGGATCGACGCCCTGTGTAGCTGGCGATACCGCCGTTCGTGGCGTTGCCAGTCGCAATAGCCGCGAGCACGGAGTGGTAGATCGCGGGCTCTCTGATATCTGATTCATCAGCGAGTAGATACCTGGCCTCCCTGAACAGGGGGGTTTGTGAGTTGAGAACCGTGCGAATCACCCATGAATCAAAGTCGGATAGTCCGAAGGGGGCATCGCCGCGGACGAACTCTCGACGGTAAGCGGGCGTGCCGCCCACTACGGCATGGACTAGCATCGCCAGCCGCGAGTCGGTGAGTCCCCAGAACCTCGCCGCATCCCGATAGCCGAACGGCTGAACGATCAGTTCGAGGCTTGCCCGTCCGCGCAAGGGAGCACGGCCAGACATCAAGGCCCCCATCACGCTCATGGCCGATCCGCACAGCACTAGCCGTACGGAACTGCCTGCGCCCGTCCCGCCAGGACCAAGTTCGCGCTGGATGATCGAAGGCAGCGCGGGTGATGCCCTGATGAGGAACGGAAACTCGTCAATGACTACCAGCGTCGGCTGGCCTGTGAACCGCGAGAACAGATACCGGATCGCGTCGTTCCAGTCGCGGAATGAGGGGTCGATCGGGCGACCTGTATACCTTATGACCGAATCTGTGAACAACCGAAGTGACTCGGCCTCTGTCGCCTCGGTCGCGGCGGAATAGAGTCCGCCTGTCGCGTCAGTGAGTGCCTGGAGCAGGAAGCGCTTGCCCTGGCGGCGACGCCCGCTCACCACACCAAGCGTGGCTACTTGAGCAGTGTCAGTCGCATGCGCCGCCAGGCCATGCCACTCACGTTCCCGGTCAAAGACCTGCGCCGGTTTCTGGATGGC
>Ga0335072_10016798_pt1 | contig 10366 bp, 4 predicted proteins | sample Lox_Sample_21_FD_206725 | JGI IMG/M metagenome (GOLD analysis project Ga0335072, IMG submission 206725) | Soil microbial communities from Loxahatchee National Wildlife Refuge, Florida, United States - Lox_Sample_2.1 | ecosystem: Environmental > Terrestrial > Soil > Wetlands | place: USA: Florida... | reverse complement strand
TGAATTCATCCTTGCAGCCGGGTACGACAATTCCCTGCCACCCACTCGAGGCGCCGGGGCGTGACCGTCATCCGCTGCCAACCGCGAAACCCGAATCGTTAGTCAGGTCGCTACAACGCGTCTTACTGTTACCTTACGTTTCTCTTATTTTCCTTATTTTTCGTGTACGGTGCTGGTCGAGGGCTCGAGATTTCCCCAGCGAGAGGTCAATGAGATGCCGCACTCCCAGACCAGCCGACCACCCCGACTGTTGCCGATCTCCGACGCCGCGGCGGCCTACCGCCTCGTCCACAGACGTGTCGACGCGCTGATCCGCGGTCGTGCTGAAGTCGCCGAACTGACGGTGCCTGCGTGTCCAAGCTGGACCATCCGCCAGACGGCTGCTCACCTGGCCGGGGTCGCACAGGATATCGTTTCACTCGATATGGAGCAAAAGGGCGCCGACTCCTGGAGCCAGGCGCAGGTCGATCGCCTCGGCGAGCACACTATCGACGAGCTACTCGACCTGTGGGGGCAGATGATCGACCCGGTGGCAGCGCTGCTCGCCTTGGCCCCCCAGGCATCGGCATGCCAGCTTGTCTTCGACACTCTCACCCATGAACACGACATTCGCGGTGCACTGGCTGAACCAGGCCCGCGCACGGGCGATCTCGCGTTCGCGGTCGCGATGGGATTCGCCACAACGATGGGCGATAAATTCATCCGGCAGTCGGAACTGCCGGCGCTCCGGTTAAGCACTCCCACAATCGGATCCGTACAGCTCGGCGACGCGCACACCGCGCAAGGTCAAGTCGCCCTCGACATCTCGGATTTCGAGGCGCTACGTGCCTTCGGCGGACGACGCAGTATCCGGCAACTGTCAGCGCTGCCCTGGGATGGAGACCCGACAAACCTGGTGCCCGCCTTCACGCACCTGCTGCCCGCCTTCAGCAACGACGGTATCCGACCGCCGAGCGGCGACCTCCTCGAATGAAGGTCACGCTCGGCGCGGTACGTCAAGCGGCTTCCGCCGGCGCCAGCTTTTCGCAGAGCAAGTCCGCCAAGCCGCGAATCGTGGTGACCTCGGCGGACGTAATGCGGACCCCCGTTTCGGACTCGATGCGAGTGCTCAGTTCGAGGGCGCCCAGCGAGTCAATCCCGCACTCGGGCAACGGCCGGTCCGGATCGATGCTGCGACGCACGATCAGGCTGACATGGTCGGAGATCAGCCGCCGCAACCGCAGCGGCCACTCGTCCAACGGCAGCTCGTCCAGCTCCGCACGCAGTTTGCTTGAGCCCGAGGGGTTTTGGCGATTGGCACGGAACGCTTCGGCGAACGGAGTGCGCTGGGCGAAGGCGGTCAACCACGGTGAGCCGGTGATCGGGGCGTAGCCGGTGTAGGCGCGGTCGTGGCGCAGCAGCGCTTCGAACGCATAGGCGCCCTCGTCGGGCGCGATGGCAACGCCTGAGCCCTCCGCCAAGGCGGCGCCACGGCCGATCTGGGCCCAGGCGCCCCACGCGATGGCGGTGGCCGGCAAGCCCTGAGCCCGCCGCCACAGGGTGAAGCCGTCCAGCCAGCTGTTGGCCGCGGCGTACGCGCCCTGCCCGGGCGAACCCACCAGCGCGGCCGCCGAGGAGAACGAGCAGAACCAGTCCAATGGCTGATCAAGCGTGGCCTGATGCAGGTTCCATGCACCGTAAGCCTTTGGCGCCCAGTCGCGCTCGATGAGCCCGTCGGTGATGTTGGTCAGGGTGGCGTCCTCGATCACGGCCGCCGCATGCAGCACGCCGCGCACTTGCAGCCCGGTGGCGGTCGCTGCGGCCACCAACCGTTCCGCCGTCCCGGCTTGCGCGATGTCGCCACACTCCACGACGATGTCGGCACCCAGCGCGCGAATGCAGTCGATCGTCTCCAGCGCCTTGACCGTTGGCTGTGAGCGCGAGGACAGCACGACGCGACCGCAGCCGGCCGCTGCGATCTTCTCTGCCAAGAACAGCCCCAGGGCGCCCAGCCCACCGGTGATGATGTAGGCCCCGTCGGGCCGGAAGACCCGGGTCTGCGCCGGCGGCACCATCACCCGGTTCTGGCCGGTGTGCGGGATGTCGAGCACGAGTTTCCCCGTGTGCTGAGCGTTGCTCATCACCCGAATGGCGGTCGCGGCGTCGGCAAGAGGGTAATGCGTGGTCTGCGGCATCGGCAGCGATCCGTCCGCGGTGAGCCGATAGACCGTGCTCAGCAACTCGCGCAGCCGGTCCGGATCACTGTAGGACAGCAGCCCCAGGTCGACGCCGTAGAACGACAGGTTGCGCCGGAACGGGAAGAGTCCCAACCGGCTGTCGGTGTAGATGTCGCGTTTGCCGATCTCGACGAATCGTCCACCGAGCGCGAGCAATTCGAGGCCGGCGCGCTGGGCGGCACCGGTGACCGAGTTGAGCACGATGTCGACACCGTACCCCTCGGTGTCCCGGCGGATCAGATCGGCGAACTCCAGGCTTCGCGAGTCGTACACGTGCTCAATGCCCATGCTGCGCAGCAACTCTCGGCGCTGCTCGCTGCCCGCGGTCGCGAAGATCTGGGCTCCCGCGGCGCGGGCGATCGCGATGGCTGCCTGTCCCACCCCGCCGGTCCCGGAATGGATCAACACTTTGTCACCGGCCTTGATGCGGGCCAGTTCGTGCAGGCCGTAGTAGGCGGTGCCGTGCGCGGTCGTCACCGCCGCCGCCTGGTCGTCGGAAAGTCCTTCCGGCAGCGTGACGGCCTGGCGCGCGTCGCAGGTGAGGAACGTGCCCCAGCAGCCGTCGGCGCACAGGCCCGCGACGTGATCGCCCACCCGGTGGCCGGTTACGTCCGGTCCGACCGCCGTCACCACCCCGGCGAAGTCGGTGCCCAACTCCGGTAGCCGCCCCTCGAAGGCGGGATAGCGGCCGAACGCCACCAGCACGTCGGCGAAGTTGATGCTGGACGCGTTGATCGCCACCTCGATCTGGCCCGGGCCCGGCGGAATCCGCTCGCAGGCAATGAATTCCATCGATTCCGGATCACCGGGCGTTCGGATCTGCAGACGCATCGCGTCCCGCCCGGGGTTGGCGACGGCGGTGTGCCGTTCCTCGGGCCGCAGCGGAGTGGGGTACAACCGCGCGGTGTACCACTGGCCGTTTCGCCAGGCGGTCTCGTCCTCCTCGGACCCGCCGAGCAGTTGCAGTGCCAGCTGCTCGGCGTCGGTGGATTCATCCACGTCGATGTGGGAGGCGCCCAGATGTGGCTGCTCAGTGCCGATCACCCGGATCAGGCCGCGCAGGCCGGCCTGCTCCAAGTTGGGTCGCTCCCCGGCCAGCACGCCCTGGGCACTGCGGGTTACGACGTACAGGCGAGGCGGATCGCCAGGGATCTCCAGCATGGCACCGACGATCCGCACCAGCTCCTGCACGTCCTCCCGGCCCCGCACCGCGGACTGCTCGTCCGGCGCGCCGTCCGTCGGCCCGGCCACGACCACCACGCCGGTGAATTCGTGGGCACGCAACTGGTTGTCAAGTTCTTCGACGCTCGACGCATGAGTGCAGTGCGCGCCATAACCTTTCAACGCACTGCCCAACTCGGCGGCCAACCCGTCCCTGCTCGCGGTGCTGATCGACAGCCACGCTCCCGCGTCGGCGTTGGGGAGTTCGGGCAGCTGTCGCTGCTGCCATTCGATGGTCAGCAGCCGCTCGGACAGCACCCGATCCTGGTGGCCGCTCTCGGATGTTCCGATGGCGAGCCGCAGCCCCTGCACGGCCAGCAGCACGGTCCCGTCCTCGTCGAGCACATCGATGTCGGTCTCGATGCCGGTGGTGTCGGTGCCGGTGACCCGCAGGTAGCAATAGCGGGCGTTGCGGGCCGGGCCATAGGCGCGGAGTCGACTGACGCCCACCGGCAATGCCAGTGCGTCCCCGCCGATTTCGTGGAGTTCCGGAAGCGCCGCGACGGACTGGAAGCAGGCATCCAGCAGTGCCGGGTGCACGCCGTAGACGGCCTGCTGTGTGCGGATCGGGCCGATCAGCGCGACCTCGGCCAGCGCGGTGCCCGCCTGCTCGTCGGCGGTGTGTACGGCGGCCAGCCCGGTGAACGCCGGACCGTACTGAATTCCGTGCTGGTCCAAGCGCTTTCGCACGTCCTCGCCTTCGACGCGGCACGGGTGCGCTGCCAGTAGGGCGGATATGTCCTGCGCGGGCGGCTGACCATCGTCCGCGGCGTGCAGGACCGCGGCAGCATGCCGCACCTGCTGGCCCTGCTGATTGGTTTCGACGACGAAGTTGACCTCGTCGGGCGTTTCCAGCGACGCGACGGCACCGACCGTGGTTTGCTCATCGAGCAACAAGGCCTGCTCGAAACGGATGTCACGGGCCTCGACGCCCTCGCCAAGGACCGCCTCGGCGGCGGCCAGCGCCATCTCGCAGTAGGCCGCCCCCGGAAGGACTGCGACATTGTGGATCTGGTGATCGCCCAGCCAGGGTTGGGCGTCGGTGCCGACTTCGGCCTGCCACACATGGCGCTCCGGCTCCTCCTGCAAGCGCACGTGCGGCCCCAACAGCGGATGCACTGAAACAGTGCAGCCGCCACGTTTCGGGCCGCGTTGACCACCCTGCTCCGACTCGGGCAACCACAGCCGTTGATGGGTCCAGGTCGGCAGCGGCGCATCCACCAGCCGCCCGCTCGGGCACACTGCCGAGAAATCGACCGCAGCGCCCGCGCCGTGCACATCCGTCACGAAACCCCTTAGCCCGTGCGGTAATTCCTGTTCGCGGCGCATGGCGGCCAGCGTGGTCAGGGGCGTGTCGAGACTCCGGGCGGTCTGGGCGACGGCGTGGGTGAGCAGGGGGTGGGGTGCCAGCTCCGCGAACACCCGGTGGCCGTCCTCCAGGGCGGCGCGCACCGCCGCCGAGAACCGCACCATGCGGCGCATGTTGTCCGCCCAGTACCGCGCATCGCACGCCGGCTGTTCGCGCGGGTCATACAGGGTCGCGGAGTAGAACGGGACGTCGGGCGTCATCGGATTGAGTTCTGCGAGTGCGTCGGTCAACTCGCCGACGATCGGGTCGACTTGCGGTGAGTGGAAGGCGACATCGGTCGGGACCTCGCGGGCCATCACAGCCCGCTGCTCCCAGGCCGCCACCAGCTCGCGAACCGTCGCCGCGGCGCCGGCGATCACGGTGGACTCCGGCGATGCCACCACCGCCACCACGACGTCTTTGATCCGGCGCACGGTCAGCTCCGAAAGTACCTGCTGGGCAGGAAGTTCCACCGATGCGGTGGCACCGGAGCCGGCGACGCGGGACATCAGCCGCGAGCGGCTGCATATCACCCGCAACCCGTCTTCCAACGACAGCGCTCCCGCGACGACTGCGGCCGCAGCTTCACCGACCGAGTGCCCGATGACCGCACCGGGGCGCACTCCGTAGGCTTTCATGGTTTCGGCGAGGGCGACCTGCGTGGTGAACAGCGTCGGCTGGATCCGCTCCTGGCCGGTCACGACTTGCGGCGCGGACATCGCCTCGGTCACCGAGAACCCACACTCGCGCAGGATAATTGGCTCGGCCTGCGCGACAGTAGCGGCGAAAACCGGTTCGGTGGTCAGCAATTCAGCGCCCATCCGGGCCCACTGCGAACCCTGGCCGGAAAACACCCACACCGGCCCCCGGTCGTCGCGCCCGACGGCCGGCGGATACGGCGTATCGCCCTCGGCGATCTCGCGCAACGCCTCGGTGAGCTCCGGTCGGTCGCCTGCAACGACGGCGGTGCGCACTGGACGGTGCGCGCGCCGACGCGCCAGGGTGTAGGCCAGATCCGGCAACGCCACGTCGTCGTTTACCTGGACCCAGTCGGCCAGCCGGCCGGCAGTGCGACGCAGTTCGTCGGCCGAGGTGGACGACAGCGGGAAGACCAGCGGCCCCCCCGATGCGGCTAAGATATGTTCGGGCGCAGCGGCTTCCGGTGCCTGCTCGAGCACGGCGTGGACGTTGGTCCCGGAGAGCCCGTACGACGACACCGCCGCCCGGCGCGGGTGGCGGCCATTGCCGGCCCATGGCGAAGTCTCTTGCGGTACAAAGAGTTTAGTGTCGATGCGAGCAAGCTCATCAGGCAGACGGGTGAAATGCAGGTTCCGCGGGACCACCCCATGCTGCAGCGCCAGAACCGCCTTCATCAGCCCGAGTATCCCCGCGGCCGACTGGGTGTGGCCGAAGTTGGTCTTGAGCGACGCCAGCGCGCAGGGGCCTTCGGTGCCATAAACGTTAGCCAGACTGGCAAATTCGATGGGGTCACCGACCGGGGTGCCGGGGCCGTGCGCCTCGACCATGCCGACCGTGTTGGGATCGACACCGGCCGCGGCCAACGCCGTCCGGTACACCGCGGTCTGCGCGGTCTCCGACGGTGTCGCGATGTTCACGGTATGCCCGTCCTGGTTGGCGGCCGTACCGCGCACCACCCCCAGGATCCGGTCGCCGTCTCCTAGCGCGTCGGGCAACCGCTTGAGCAGCACCACCGCGCAACCCTCGCCGGAGACGAATCCGTCTGCCGCGGCGTCGAACGCGTGACAGCGTCCGGTGGGAGACAGCATGCCCTGGGCCGACCCCACCACGAACTTGCGCGGTTCCAGCATCACCAACGCGCCGCCCGCGAGGGCAAGGTCACTTTCGCCGTCGTTCAGGCTGCGGCAAGCCGTGTGCACCGCGAGCAGTCCTGAAGAACACGCGGAGTCCACAGTGACAGCGGGACCGTGGACCCGCAGGGCGTAGGCGATTCGTCCGGACGCCATGCTGAACCCGTTGCCCACGAAGCCGTAGGGCCCCTCCATGTCGGGGGCGTCGGCGGTCACCAATTGGTAGTCCATGTGGGTCAGCCCGACGAACACTCCGGTCAGTGACCCGGTCATCATCTCCGGGGTGAGACCGGCGTGCTCCATGGCTTCCCAGGAGGTTTCCAGCAAAAGGCGGTGCTGCGGATCGAGGGTGGTCGCCTCGCGCTCGTTGATCCCGAAGAACTCGGCGTCGAAGCCGGCAACGTCGTCGAGGAACGCGCCCCACTTGCACGTCGACCGGCCCTGCACCCCTGGCTCGGGATCGTAGTAGTCGTCGACATCCCAACGGTCGGGCGGGATTTCGGTGACGAAGTCGTCACCCCGCAGCAACGCTTCCCATAGGCGTTCGGGCGAGTCGATGCCCCCGGGAAGTCGGCACGCCATGCCGATGACGGCGACCGGAGTGACGGGTATAGTCGAGCCGTTTACATGCTGATCCAGCGTCTCGAATGAGACCATGCCGCCTCCCCCACAGCAACGACGCGCAGCGCTAGTTGCGCGTCAACCTGATAACCATTGACCGGGGGGCGGTGGTTCAAACATTAGAAATGCGGTTGCGACGTTTCAGAGGTTTCAGCGGCGCCGTACGGGGGAACCTGAGGCAGGTGATGGGGGAGTCCATTCCGGCTGTGCTGCGCGAGCGCGCCAGTCTGCAGCCCGACGACATAGCGGTCACGTTCATCGATTACGAGCAGGACTGGGACGGCGTTCCCGAGTCCCTGACGTGGTCACAGCTGTATCGCCGAACGCTGGGCGTGGCTCGGGAACTCGACCAGCGCGGGTCACCCGGTGACCGCGCGGTCATCCTGGCCCCGCAGGGTCTTGATTACGTCGTTGCGTTTCTCGGCGCCTTGCACGCCGGACAGATCGCGGTTCCGCTTTCGGTTCCGCTGGGTGGCGCCATCGACGACCGGGTCGGATGGGTGCTGCGCGACGCCTCGCCCGCCGTGGTGCTGACGACGTCCGCCGCGGTGAGCACGGTCGCCGGGCATCTCGATGCTTCCGCTGCGTCGGTCGTCGAGGTCGACCTGCTGGACCGGGATGCTCGGCATGGATCCCTTGCGCACGACATGCCGGGTACGGCGTATTTGCAGTACACGTCCGGGTCGACCCGTCAGCCGGCGGGCGTCATGATGTCGCAGAAAAATATTCTGGGCAATTTCGAACAGTTGATGTCCGGCTACTTCGCGGATTATGGGAATGTCCCCCCGCCGGACACCACCATATTGTCCTGGCTGCCGTTCTATCACGACATGGGTTTGCTGTTAGGAATCTGTGCGCCAGTGCTTTTGGGGCTTCCCGCGGTGCTCACCAGCCCGGTGGCGTTCCTGCAGCGGCCCGCCCGCTGGATGCAATTGATGGCAAGCAATAGCCACACATACACCGCCGGGCCGAACTTCGCGTTCGAATTGGCGGCGCGAAAAACATCCGACGATGACATGGTCGGCTTTGATCTGTCGGATGTGCTCATCATCGTCACCGGCAGTGAGCGGGTGCACCCCGCGACATTGCGGCGCTTCACCCAGCGGTTTGCCCGGTTCAATTTGCGCGACACCGTGATACGGCCGTCGTACGGGCTGGCCGAAGCGACGGTGTACGTGTCGACCCGCACGCCCGGGGAACCACCGAAAGTCGTCCACTTCGACTCCGAAAAGCTGTCCGAAGGGCATGCGAAGCCGTGCGCGCCCGGCGGAGGTGCACCGTTGGTCAGCTACGGAGTGCCGCAGACCCCGCTGGTGCGGATCGTCGATCCGGACAACAGCAGCGAGTGCCCGGCGGGAACGGCGGGGGAGATCTGGGTGCACGGCGACAACGTCGCCGCCGGCTACTGGGGGAAATCGGCGGAGACCGAGCGCACTTTCGGGGGCGTTCTGGCCGGGTCGTCCGACGGGCCTTGGCTGCGCAGCGGGGATCTGGGCTTCATCTCCGATGGTGAGCTGTTCATCGTCGGCCGGATCAAGGACCTGTTGATCGTCCATGGTCGCAATCACTCCGCCGACGACGTCGAGGCGACGATCCAGGAGGTCACCGGAGGCCGCGTCGCGGCGATCGCCATTCCGGACGGGCACACCGAGAAACTCGTCGCGATCATCGAGCTGAAGAAGCGGGGCGAGACTCCGGAGGAGGTTCTGGACAAGCTCGTCGCCGTCCGGGGTGAAGTCGCCTCGGCGATATTCAACGCGCACGGTCTGTCCGTCGCGGATCTGGTTCTGGTGCCGCCGGGGTCGATACCGATCACCACCAGCGGCAAGGTCAGGCGCGCGACGTGCGTCGAGCAGTACCGGCACGGTCAGTTCGCCCGCTTGGATTCCTAGCGCTCCGCACCTAGCGCGCCGGCAGCTTCAGTACCCGGAAGTTCAATTCGTCGAGAACGTAAACATTGCCGGCGCTGTCGACCGCAACCTCACCCGGGTGATTCAGGCCCGTGAACGGCAGCACCGAGGGAGTGTCCGTGCCGGCCACCAACTTCAGCACCTGGTTGGTCCCGAAGTCACCGACGTAGAGGTTGCCCGCTGCGTCGGTGGCGAGGGCGGCGGGCGACTTGACGCCGGGTAGCGGCAGCACGGATGGACCGCTCGCGCCCGGTGCCAGCTTGAGCACCTGGTGGGTGCCGAGTTCGGACACGTACAGGTTGCCCGCCGCGTCTGCGGCAACTTTGGTGGGCTGCTTGAGGTCTGGGAACGGCAGCGCCGACGGGCTCGTCGCGCCTGGTGCCAGCTTTAGGACTTGGTTGTTGCCGAAATCGCAGACGTAGAGGTTGTCCGCGCCGTCCACGGCCAGGCCGCCGGGCTTCGTCAGGCCGCTGAACGGCAGCACGGTTGGCGTGGCGGCGCCGGACTGAAGCTTCAACACCCGCCCGCCATGGTTGTCGATGACGTAGACGTCGCCGCCGGTGTCGACCGCTACATCAGTGGGCTGGCCAAGATCGTCGAACGGCAGCTGGTTCGGGTTGACCCCCGGCGCGAATTTCCACACCTTGCCGTAGTACGAGTCGAGGGTGTATGTGACGCCGCCGGTGTCCACTGCCAACCCGGCCAAGTGATTGATGAACCTCCCGATCGGCAGCACGACCTGCGGTGCATAGGTTCCGGTGCGCGCGGCCGGGGTCGCAGAGCTGGTCGTCGATGCGCTTGGCGTGGTTGGTGCGGAATGGGAGCAGCCCGACACTGAGGTGGCGGCGATTCCGGCCCCTACGACCATGGTGAGCAAGGGGCTCGGCCTAGACACCGTCGTACCTCGTGCAGGCCAACGCGGCCGTCATGCGCCTAAGGATAGGACCTGAGAAGGGTCGAAACACCGATAAATGCTCCCGTGCGACGCTTGCGCACAGATATAGTCACAAAGTGATCGGCGCCGAGTCGCTGACGGGGCGTGACAGCGAAATAGGGATCATTCGGCGTGCCCTCAGCGGAGCCGGCAACCACTCCGGTGTGGTGATCGCGGGAGCGGCCGGCGTCGGCAAGACCTGGCTGGCCCGCGAAGTGCTGCGCCGCGCCGAGGCGTCGGGCGAGCGCACGAAGTGGATCGTCGGCACCGACTCGGCGCAGGCGCTC
>Ga0335072_10016797_pt1 | contig 10366 bp, 11 predicted proteins | sample Lox_Sample_21_FD_206725 | JGI IMG/M metagenome (GOLD analysis project Ga0335072, IMG submission 206725) | Soil microbial communities from Loxahatchee National Wildlife Refuge, Florida, United States - Lox_Sample_2.1 | ecosystem: Environmental > Terrestrial > Soil > Wetlands | place: USA... | reverse complement strand
GTGATCTCGCCGATCAGCTCGCCGGTGGCCAGGTCGAACAGGCCGCTTTCCAGCGCCCAGTTCCGCTCCACGTGCGGCTCGGCGCCCAGCGCGACGGCCAGCCAGTCGTAGGAGCCAAGGACGTGCCTGGTGTCCGCCCTCACCTGCGGCTCGTGAGCGGCCAGCCAGGCCAGGGTGGGCGCGACCGACTGCTGGGTGAGCGCCGAGCCGGTCCGGGCCACGAAGTCAAGCCCGGCCAGCGCGGCGCCGAGCTCGCGGATCTCCGCCACCGCCCGGGCGTCATTTTGCAGGATCGCCGGGCGCAGCGGCTGGCCCTGGCCGTCCACGGCCAGCACGGCCGGCACCATGCCGGTCGTGGCGACAGCGGCGATATCGCCGGCCGTGACGCGCGGGCCGTCGGCGCTGGCCGCGTCAAGGACCCTCGGAACGACCGTGGCCAGGTTGGCCCACCACTGCGCGGGGTCGGCCTCCGCCCAGCCCGGATGGGCCGAGCTCAGCGCCACCGGCTCGCTGGCCTGCGCGAGCACGCGCCCGTCGCGCGGGTCCGCCAGCACGGCCTTGGTGCCCGTCGTGCCGACGTCAATGCCTAGTACAAGAGATGCCATGAACGCTACCTAAAGAGGGGGCTACAGAACGGGCCAGAAGGCGGTGGTCAGCTGGCCGCGCGGGCCGCCTCGACGAACCGCTTTGCCCGCTCCCGGTCGACCGGGTTCCAGGTGTACCCGTCGACCTTGAGCGAGCTGCCGACGATGCAGCCGTCAGCGTGCTTGAAGTACTCGCCGATCGTCTCGGCCTTGGCGCCCGTGTTGAGCAGCACGGGCACGGCCGGGTCAACCGCCTCGCGAACCGAGGCGATCACCGACAGGTCCGGCTCGGCGCCCGCCATCGCGCCGGAAACCAGGATCACGTCAGCCAGGCTCGAGACCACCGTGGACGCCGCGACCTGGGCCGGGCTGCGGCGGCCGAAGCCGGAGGCGAACTCAGGGGTGATGTTCATGCAGATCGCCAGGTCATCGACGTCCAGGTGGCGGCGCTCGCGCAGCAGCCTGGCCGCGTCCGGCGACCACAGGCCCATGTCGGACTCCCAGGCGCCGGTCGCGACCTCGCGCATGAAGCTGGCCCCGGTGGCGGCGGCGACCGCCAGCGCGCAGTGCGCGTCCCACAGGAAGTCCACGCCGAACGGCACGGCCGCCGGACGGCACTCGGTGACCACCCGGGCCATCGCCGCCGCGGACTCCAGGCCCGCTTGCAACTGGTAGGGCCGGTCGTTCTCGTTGCAGAACAAGACCGCGTCGAAGCCTGCCTCGATGAGCACGTCAACGTCCCGGCGGACGGTCTCGACCGCTCCCGCCAGCCCGGCCTTCGCGTCATAGAGCGGGGTGCCAGGCAGCGCTGGGACGTGCGCCATCGCGATCAGCGGCTTGCCGTTGGGGAAGATGGTGCGGAAGCGGGACACTACAGGTCACTCCAGGGTGGTGTCAGGGCCGATGGCCTCGGCGCGGTGCTATGGAGCGACCTTACGAGTGTCGATGTGACTTGTAAACACTTTTCACATGACTTTTCACATCGGGGCCGGGTTTCCGTGAATCAGTCACAGGTTGCTACAGTGGCGTCGTGCTTCCCTCACAGCGCCGGCAGGCCGTGCTCCGCCGGCTGGCCGCCCACGGCGAGGTCGGGTTCACCGACCTGGCCGAGGAGTTCGGCGTCTCGGAGATGACGATCCGGCGTGACCTGGAGTCCCTGGAGGCCGATGGCCTCGCGCGCCGCGTGCGCGGCGGCGCGATCTCCGTGGTCAGCCGGTCCTACGAGCCGCCGCTCTCCGTGCGGGCCGCGACCGCCAGCCAGGCCAAGGCGGCCATCGGGTCGACGGCCGCGGCGCTGGTCAACGATGGCGACACGGTCATCATCGACGTCGGCACCACCACCCTCGAGCTGGCCCGGGCACTGCACGGCCGGCGCGGCCTGACCGTGGTGACCTCATCCCTGCCGATCGCCGTGGAGCTAGGCAACGATCCCGACGTCCGTGTCCTCGTCACCGGCGGGGAGGTCAGGCACGGTGAGCTGTCGCTAGCGGGCGGCATGGCCGAGGACGCGTTCGCCGGGCTCAACTGCGACCTGGCCTTCATTGGCGTGGCGGGCGTCTGCGCCAAGCCCGGCCTGACCGAGTACAACCCCGGTGACGCGCGGGTCAAGCAGGCCGCCATCGGCGCGGCCCGGCGCGCCGTGGTGCTGGCCGACGCGAGCAAGCTCGGCCGGGTCGCGTTCGCCACCGTGGCCCCGCTGTCGTCGGTCGACGTCCTGGTCACCGACGCGGCCGCCGGAGTGCCAGCGACGGCCGCCATCGCCGCCGCCGGCGTGGAGATCATCGAGGCCAAGACCGACCCCGACCTCGTCTGGACAGACGGCGAGGGCACCGACCAGTGACCGCCACCGTGCTCCGCCTGGCCCACCAGGCGGCCCTGGCCGCTGGCCAGGTGCTGCTGGCCGAGCGGCCCCGGGTCCGCGCCGAGGGCGCGACCGCGACCAAGTCCTCCGCCACCGACCCGGTCACCCGGGCCGACATCGCCGCCCAGCGGGCCATTGCCGGCATCGTCACCGCCGCGCGGCCCGATGACGGCATCCTCGCCGAGGAGGGCCTCGACCGACCGGGCCGCACCGGGTGGCGCTGGATCATCGACCCGCTCGATGGCACGGTCAACTACCTCTACGGCCGAGACGAGTGGGCCGTGTCGATCGCGGTCCAGGATCCTTCTGGCACGACCGTGGCCGCTATCGTTCTGGCCCCTGCCCTTGGCCTTTCCTATAGCGCGACCCTGGGCGAGGGCTGCTGGCTCGACGGGCAGCAGGCGGCCGTGAGGGCCTGCACGGACCTGGCCTCGGCGGTCATCGGCACCGGCTTCTCCTATGACGCCGCGATCCGCGCCGACCAGGCGGCCGTGCTGTCCAGGCTGCTTCCCCAGGTCGCCGACATCCGCCGCTGCGGGTCAGCCGCGCTCGACCTGGCCGCCGTGGCCAGCGGACGGGCCGACGCCTTCTACGAGGACGACCTGGCTCCCTGGGACTGGGCGGCCGGCGCGCTGCTCGCCTCGGAGGGGGGAGCAGCGGTCACGCCGCTATCCGGACCAGGCGATCGCCACGGCGTCCTAGCCGCCGCCCCAGGAATCGCCCCGGCCCTAGCCGACCTCATCGGCCACCCGCGTCACGCCAGGCCAGCCCCGTAACGCAGGCGGCCGACGGCTTGCCCTTCCCAACCGGTCAAAAATTGCCGACGCTGGTGGTTGTACCGCGTTTTACGGCACGATCAACAGCCAGCGGCCCGCGCAGTGCCGGTTCAGCACGACCCGGAGTTGCCAAACCCTTCCTGGGTAATATCTACGGCGCTATGCCTGGCCCTCGAGCCCGGGCCGACGGAGGTTCTCCTGAAGGTCGCCGCGTGCGGCGTGTGCCGCAGCGACTACCAGCTCCTTGATGGTTACTTCAAGAAACCGTTCCCCTGGAATTCCCGTACATCCCCGGCCATGAGGTCACCGGCCGGGTGGCGGGACTGGGCAATGCCGTGCCCAAGGCGGTGGGCTACTCGGAAGGCGACATGGTCGCGGTCAGTCCCAGCTGGGGAGACGGCACGTGCCGGCAATGTCGTGAGGGCAACGAGCAACTGTGCAGTGGCAACGGCCGGTGGCTGGGATTCGGCCCCCCTGGGGGCTTTGCCGAGTACGTGGTCGTCGAGTCCCGCTATGCCATCCGGGTCTCGGGGGAGGCCGCGAAAACGCCCGAGTTCCTCGCCCCTATGACCGACGCGGGCATGACCCCGTACCGGGGGATGAGGAAGCTCAGCAGTACGGGCAGGCTCGGCCCGGATCGCACCGTTGCCGTGACCGGCATCGGCGGGCTGGGAAGCTACGTCGTCCAGTACGCGAAGCTGTTCGGGGCCGGGTCGACCGTGGTGGCGCTCGGCCGCTCGGACGACACGCTGGACGTGGCCAGGCAGAACGGCGCCGAGCTGACCTACATGGGCTCCTTCTGGGGCAACTACCTGGACCTGGCCGAGGTCCTCTCGCTGGCTGAGGCGGGCCTGGTCAAGCACGACGTGACCAAGATCCGGCTCGAAGACATCAACGAGAAGGTGGAAGCCCTGGGACGCGGTGACGTCGTGGGCCGCCAGGTCATCGTCTTCGACTAGGGGACATGGCTATGAAATTTGTATGGGATGTCTTTGAACCGGCTGGGTCCTGAGCCGTGTTACTGGATATGAGTCCTTCGCCTGACGGCTGCCCGAGATCTCGCGTTCTGCTCGTGGACGATGAAGAAGCGATACGTACCGCGCTCAGCCGGGCGCTGGCCGACGAGGGACTGGTCATCGACCTGGCCGAGACGGGCGCGGACGGGCTGAGGCAGGCCCAATCGCAGGCCTATGACCTGGTCATCCTCGATCTGCTCATGCCCGGTATGGATGGCCGGGCCGCACTGCGGCAGTTGCTGAGCGACCGGCCCGGGCAGGCGGTCCTGGTGCTCTCCTGCCTCGGTGACGTGCGGTCTAAGGTGGATTGCTTCGACCTTGGCGCCCGTGACTACCTCACTAAGCCGTTCTCGCTTGCTGAACTGATGGCCCGCGTCCGTAACCAGCTGCGTGGTGATCCCCTTGACCGGGTGATTCGGGCCGGTCAGCTTAGACTGCACATTGGCCGCATGGAGGCGGATATCGGCCGCGGGCCGGTACCGCTGACCCGGCTTGAGTTTCTCGTCTTGAAGCAGCTCATGGAGCAACCCGGTCAGTCGGTCTCGAAGGGCCGGCTGCTCGCCTCGGTCTGGGGCTATGACTTCGAGCCCGGGTCGAACATCGTCGGGGTGTGCGTGAGCCGACTGCGCACCAAGCTGGGTAACCACCTCATCACGACGGTCAGGGGTGAGGGCTATCAGCTTGCGACTGGCTGACCCGGCGGGCCGCCGCCTGGCGCGCGGCGCCCGGCGAGGGGGGCTTGACGTGGCCTGGGTAGTGGTCGCGCTGGTGAACCTGGTCGCGATTGCGCTCTGGCCGTCCTGGGACACGATCCCGTTCCACCTCATCTCGATCGGCTTCGCCCTGCTGTACTGGCTGCGGGTCTGGCCCGCCGACCCGCTGCTGTGGGGTACCGGCATCGTGCTCATCACCACGGTGACCGGCATCGCTCTCGATGTGCTGCGCGATGCCCGGCCGGTAGAGGAGGCGGCCGAGATCCCGCTCCTGGCGGCGATGTTCGTTGCGGTTGTCTGGCACGCCAACCGGCGGATTACCGCTGATTCGGAACTGCGGCTCCTGGGGGAAAGGAACGCTCGGCTGCTCGCCGCGCAGCGTCGCCTGCTCCAGGATGCCTCCCATTACCTGCGGACCCCGATCACGATCGCGCTCACCTACGCCGAGTTGCTGGCCAAGGATCTGGACGGCCAGCAGGACCTGCGCGACATACAGATCGTGATCGGCGAGATGACCCGGCTACGCCGGCTCAGCGAACGACTGCTTGTCATCGCCGCTTCAGAGGACCCGGAGTTCCTGCAGCTGGAACCCGTTGCCCTCGTTGAGTTCACGATGGAGGTCATCGAGCGCTGGCAGCCGACCGCCCAGCGCCGCTGGAAGCTCGGCCGGCTCGACCCCGCGGTCATCATGGCGGATGCGGAGCGACTCGGACTCGCCGTGGACGCGCTGCTTGAGAACGCGGTGCGGTACACCGTGCCGGACGACGTCATTGAGATCTCCGTCATCAGCGGCGATATGGGGATGGTGAGGGTGGGCGTCAGTGACACCGGAAGTGGCATCGCCGAGGATGACCTCGCCTACGTCTTCGATCGCTTCCGCACCGGCAGCATCGGTGGTGGCACTCGCGGGACCGGGCTTGGACTCGCCCTCGTGCGCGCGGTCGCGTACGCGCATGGCGGATCGGCCACCGTGCGCAGCACCGTCGGCAAGGGCAGCGAGTTCGAAATCCTCCTGCCCGTGAGCCCAAGCGCTCCGGCCGCGTGACTCTAGGAGATGACTCTAGGAGATATGGCCACCGATGAGGTGACCGGCCACGAAGGCCATGGCCGTTCCCAGGAACGCCGCGGTGAGCTGGCGCAGGCCGCCGACCAGCATGGAGCGCCCGGTCAGCTTCGCGACCGCCGCGCCACCTATGAAGGCGGCCGCGGCCGCCAGCCCCAGGGCCAGGTTGAGCGACTGGTACCCGGCGAGGAACGGGGCCAGTGGTATGAGCGCGCCCAGGGTGAAGGACAGGAACGATGCGACCGCCGCGGTCCGCGGGGACGGCAGGTCGTCGGGGTCGATCCCCAGTTCCTCGCGCACGTGCGTGGCGACGGCCCGGTCGGGATCGGCTGAGATCTGCCGGACGACGGCCTCCGCGAGGTTGGGAGAAACCCCCTTCTCCATGTAGATCTCTGTCAGCCGCCGCCGCTTGCCCTCAGGGTCACGCCGGTGCTGCTTGCGTTCCAGTTCGACTTCCGCGCCGGTCAGCTCATTTTGCGACTTAACCGAGATGTACTCGCCGGTCGCCATGGAGAACGCTCCCGCGATCAGTCCAGCGATGCCGGTCAGCACGATCGCGCCTTGCCCGCCGTGCCCGCCCCCGATGCCTGCGATCAGCGAGGAGTTGGTCACCAGCCCGTCCATCGCGCCGAACACGGCGGGCCGGAGCCAGCCGTTGGTGTCCCGGTGCTCGCGCAGTCGCTCGTCCGCCTCGAACTGCACGTCTTTCGGCAGGAGCACCAATCGGCTGCCAAACGGCAGCCAGGCCAGAACGCGTCGGCCAGCGCCCGGATACCTGCCGGCAGCCGGGTCTACGAGTCCGTGGTATCCAGCCGCTGGCTGGTAGCCATCCTGCTGGTCCGCGGGCACCGGCCCGTTGCGCCGCCCGCGGCCGTCCCGGGTCCTGCGCCCCGGATACCCCGACGCCGCTAGGCGTGCGTCCAGTTCCTGGAGCAGGGATGTGCCATCCATGCGCGGCGGAAGCACCTGGTCCGTGGGCTGCGCCGGGCCAGGGTACGCGTAGCCCCTCCTGGGGGCATCGTTATAGGTTCGGGCGCCATTAGCGGGGTAGTCGTCCATGTCATTCACTCCGCCTGACCCGCCGCTCTCGCGGCCCATTGGGCAGCCGGACGGCGAATCGCCGAGTAGACGTCGTCCCAGAACGTGACGTGCTCCCAGATCTCCAGCCGGGCCGCGTCAATGAGCTGTCGGCTGTCGGTGCTGGCCTCTCGGGCCAGCACCTCCCACAAGACCCGGAAGGGCTGGGCCTCGAGACTGGCAGGCAAGGTGAAGAACTCCAGGCCGGATGTCACCCCGTAGTGCTCGGGCAGCGCGCTGATGATGATCTTGTTCCGGCTCGGCACGGCCAGCTCCCGGCCCGCCAGAGCGGCCAGCGCCTCGTCCCCGCTACGGTCGGCCGAGAAGTAGCAGCGCACGAACGACTCGGCGTAAGCGTCGGTCTCAGGCAGCGCCCTGATACGAGCCGGGTCGTCGATACCCAGCGCGCCAAGGAAGGAGAGAGCCAGCCCGTGATGGTCGCCGGTGATCTCCTGGCCCAGGCACGCGATAAGCTCGGCCAGAATGCGCGGGACGTTGAGAGCGTCGCCGAGGGGAGCAGTCCGGGCCACGCAAACTCCGAACCACCGGTGAAAGCGGTTGCGCCACAGGTAATACTGCCCGAAGACATCGCGAAGCGTTTCCAGCTGTATCCGTCCGGCGGAAAGATCGGCGAAGAAATCACTCTCCGCGAGACAGTCGAGGGCATATGATTCGATGATCTCCGCCACCGCCCGGCTGTCCGACGATTTCACGCCTGCCCATTTACCGAGTGGCGAGCAATGCGCACCGGCAACTTGAGACAACATGACCAGGCTCACCTCTTAGGCGCATCTGAAGCTTTCGATGCCGAGTCTACAGATGCGCGATACCAGGTCGAGGGACGTCGGCCGATGTCGTCGTTACAAAAATGTCATCCTGCTGCTATCTCCTAGAGATAGGCACTGACGTGCAAAAATGTGGAGGCGGAAGTAACCGGCGTCGCTCCGGTCGCCGAGTTTGTGGACAGTGATTTGGTTAGGCTCCCCTTACGCGACTGTGAGGAGTGGACCGGGTGGACTTGTACAGCATCATGTGCGTGAGTGACCGGAGCAGGGCACTGCGCTGGTTCGAGGCGTTTTTCGGGCGCCCGGCGGACGAGGTCATCGGCGAGGAGTGCCTGTGGCAGGTCGGTCAGAACGCGTGGGTCGTCGTTGATGACCGGGAGGTGCGCGCTGAGCGGGTGGGCGGGGCTATGGTCACGCTCGGCGTGAGCGACCTCGATGACATCCTGGCCCGCTTCGCCGCGCACGGCATTGGCCACGAGCCGGTTGAGACCTATGGCAACGGGGTGCGCCATGTCGTCGTGCTGGACCCGGACGGGAACAGCCTGTCGCTCGCCGAAGCGCCCACCCAGTAGTCACAGAGCAGCGGGATTGATCGCGGCCAGGAAATCGTCGAAGGCTTGATCGGCTCGCGACACATCACCCGTGGCCTCGATGTCCATGATGAGACCGCGGATGACCGCGAGCACGAGGGTGCCGAGCTCGGGACGGCCAATGCTTCTCATTCCGTCCTCCAGCGGCTGCAGCCAGTCTGTGGTGGCCTCGCGCCGGAAGCCCGGCCACAGTTCCTGTTCGGCATCCTCGCGGAGCTTGCCGAACATACTCAGGTAGGGGCGGCCGTCCGGACCATTCATGACCTGCCAAGCCCGTCGCAGAGTGCTCAGGTAGGACTCGTCCGGTCGCGGGGACAACACTGCACCGAAGAAGTCGCGCTGGCGCCGCCGCGCCCGTCCCAGGGTTTCCCGCAGCAGCGCGTCCCTGGTCCCGAAGTGATAAATCAGCATGCGGGTGGAGGTGCCGGACGCCGCCGTGAACGGTTCGAGGCGGTCGGGCAGTCCGTGTGCGAGCGTGTAGTCGGCGCAGGCGTCGAGAATCCGGTCGCGGATCTCGGGCTGCTTGTGTCGTCCCATCGCCCCAAATTTTTCACGTAACTGACGGTACGTCTACACTCTACTTGAGGGTCGGGACACACGGATCGAGGAGGAAGAGATGCGCGTTGTATTCGTGCACGGGGCGTGCGTTCGCGACGGATCGTGGTGGTGGCACCTAGCCGCCGCGGCCCTCCAGGAGCGCGGCATCAGCAGCGCTGCCCCGGGCCTGCCGAGCTGTGGCGAGGGCGACCGGCCGGCCGGGCTGCGGGGTCCCGGGCTGCCCGAGGACGTCGCCGCGGTTCGCGCCGCCCTGACTGAGGGGGACGAGCCGGCCGTGGTCGTGGCGCACAGCTACGGCGGCATCGTCGCCGCCGAGGCGGCGGCGGGCGTCGCCGAGGTGCGCCACCTGGTGCTCGTGTCGAGCTACCTGCCCGAGCCCGGCGAGTCGCTGTCGACGTTCGGCGCCGCCACGCCGCCGCCATTCCTCGACTTCGACCCCGACGGCGGGACGTTCGGCGCCCGGCCCGAGCTGTTCGCCGCGACGTTCGCCCAGGACTGCCCGCCGGACATCACCCGCGACGCGGCAACCCGTCTGGTCCGGCAGACGCTGGCCGTGACCGGCCAGCCCGTACAGGCGGCGGCCTGGCACGACCTGCCCACGACCTACGTGGTCTGCACCGAGGACCAGGGCACCCCCGCGGCGGCGCAACGCGAATTCTCCCACCGCGCGGACAAGGTCATCGAGGTGAAAGCGGGCCACCACCCGTTCCTGTCGCAGCCGCAGGCCCTCGCCGACATCATCGCGGGACTGTCGTGACCGGATAGCCGGGCCGTTAGTCGTGACTGCCCCAGTGCTTCTTGACGAGCTCATAGGAGCGAACCCGCGCGCGGAGGTCGTGAATCGGAGTCCACAGCATCAGCTCGTCCGCCCCCGTCTCGCCAGCCAGTTGCCCAAGACGCCGCGCGACGTTCTCGGGAGTTCCGACCGCCTGCTGTCCGCCGAACCCAGCCAGCGCGGTTCGCTCCTCCTCCGTGAAGGGATGACCGGCCGCGTCCGCGGGGGTGGGGAAGGGATGAGCATCCGGGGTTCCCTTGCGGATGGCGTCCCTGAAGACGTTGAACGGTCCGACTTGCCACGCGACCTCCTCTTCCGTCTCGGCGCACACCGCCAGCACTGCCAGCAGCACCCGGGGCCGCTCGCACCAGCGGGACGGGGTGAACCCCGCCCGGTACCGTTCCAGGGCCTCGGTGGTGTTCTGTGGCCGGAGGTGGTGCGCGAAGGCAAGCGGCAGGCCGAGCTCCGCGGCGAGATCGGCGCCCGCGGCGCTGGAGGCCAGCAGCCAAGGCTCCGGCAGGGGTTCCAGCGCGACCTCGTCTACCAGCATGGACAGGATGGCGGCCAC
>Ga0335072_10016796_pt1 | contig 10367 bp, 13 predicted proteins | sample Lox_Sample_21_FD_206725 | JGI IMG/M metagenome (GOLD analysis project Ga0335072, IMG submission 206725) | Soil microbial communities from Loxahatchee National Wildlife Refuge, Florida, United States - Lox_Sample_2.1 | ecosystem: Environmental > Terrestrial > Soil > Wetlands | place: USA... | reverse complement strand
TCATAAAAGGCCAGACAAGCTCATTATCTCCAAGATACATCACCAGATAAGCCATCCTTTGTCTGTGCAGCCAGCCGCGCCCAGTGCCGGATCAGTTCTGCTTATACACATTTTCGATTACACGTTCTCGAGCACAAAGAAAACCTTCCGTTCTGATTGACAATTATGTCTGTTCCTCACATTGCCATCATTGGAGCTGGGCCTGGAGGTTTGACGCTAGCCCGCATCCTCCAGCATAATGGGATGCAATGCACCATTTTTGAGCTTGATCAGGACCGTTCTACTCGAGACCAAGGGGGCATAGTGGATCTACATCCCGAAAGCGGCCAGCTTGCGCTCCGTGAAGCTGGCCTGTTCGAAGACTTCCAGAAGCACTCGCTTCCGGCTGCTGAGGCGATGAGGTTGATAAAGAGTGATGGCAGAATCTTCTGGGACGAGAATAATGTGATCGATGTTGAGATTAGCTCTTCAAGAAACAGGCCTGAGATCGACCGCGCGAAGCTTCGAGACATACTTCTGGACTCAATCCAGCCCGGATCCGTTCAATGGAATAGAAAGCTTGTTCGTGTCGAATCAACCTCTGCTCCTAAGGTTAAATACAATCTCCACTTCACAGATGGCTTGGAAGTGGGGTTTGACCTGGTAGTGGGTGCTGACGGCGCTTGGTCCAAAGTGAGGCCCTTACTCACAGACCAGCTGCCATTCTACTCAGGCATCACTGTAATCGACTTGAAGGCCGTGGAAGTGAGTGGTAGGAAGGAGTGGCTCTCGAACTTCACTGGCCGTGGCAGCTGCTTCATGTTCGACGAAGGTCGAGCTTTGGTTTGTCAACAAAATGGCAATGACACTATTCGGGTCTACGCAGCTGTCCGCCAGCCGGAGACGTGGGTCAAGGACTGTGGCATAAATTGGGAACAACAGGATCAGGCTCGAGAGATCTTCGCGGAACGGTACTTCGGCGATTGTCACGACGACATAAAACGTGTCATTGCTATCGAGGCTTCAGACGGGCTGATTACAAGACCCCTTTGGATGCTGCCTGTTGGCTTGAAATGGCCACCACGTCCTGGGGTGACTCTTCTCGGCGACGCTGCACATCTCATGACCCCCTTCGCTGGTGTAGGGGTGAATGTAGCACTAGCTGACGCCCTGGGGCTAGCGAGAGCGTTGTTAAAGCGCAAGGACTCCTTCGAAGCTGACCTACAGGGCAGTCTAGCTGATGCTCTGCAAGAGTACGAGGGACCAATGTTCGCCCGTGCCAAAGAGAACATGGAGAAGACATGGGCCGGGCTGCAACACCATTTCAGTGCAGACGGCATTGATGAGCGCGTCGGACGGCTTCGCCGCAGAGCAAAACAGAGGGAAGAGGCAGGGAACAAGAACGCCTCTTCTCAGTAGTGCGTTTGACGTCGTATGAGCATGCACTAGAAGGGAATAGTTCTGTTGGAACGTTAGGTGTCGGCTCTTCTGATTAGAATAGTTAATTTGAAACCATAGCTCAAGTTTGATGCGTGCATTTATGTTCCCATTTAGCTCAGTATCCATCATATACCAAATATCAGCAGTTAACCCCCATAAAACTCAATTGTTTTCGAAATCTTTTCTCCGGCTGCTCACGAGTCACGACGCGGCGAAATTAGCTCCACAGGATTTCAATTCTAAGCCACAGTCACCAGCCACATTTCGGAGGTTCGGCATAAGGTCGGATTGCCCGCGGACTTCAATGCCCTCTACTATCTTTTCTGTCTCCTAGGTCCAGGGCCAGAAAATCTCGTCTCTCATCTTCTAGTTTCATCTTGTCTTAGGAATAATACCGGGAGGCCTATTGACGTTCTAATATGGTTGGCGTACCCACAAGCAATCGCTGCGACAATTGTCGGAAACGGAAAAAGAAGGCATGTCGCGATATATCTCTACCAACCCTTTACAGCCGAATTATGGCTTTCTTGAATATTTATGACAAGAAATGCTAATGTGGTAGCCAATTTAGTGTGGTGAACAGAAGCCATCGTGCTTAGAATGCATCCGTGGAGGATGGACCTGCCCAGGGTACAGGACGCAATGGAAATTCGTAGATGAGACTCCTCGACTAGCAGAACACTACGCGGGAAGAAAATATGTGTATGATGTTATCGATATGAATTTGGAAGAGGCATATTCAAGGCATGTCAATGAGGATATTGAACGGGATGGGACGGTGGAGGTGTCGAAGAAAGTATATTTTCCACGTGACTTAGGTCACCAAATCGATGCAACGCGCGCTGAGTCCGAAGTGCCGCGATGTCACGAGAATAATCGCCTGGGATCGGCTCTGGTATATTGCCTAGAGAGCAAGGTGAAGAGCACGTTGATTCCTCTAAGGCTTGTTGGCTCATTCTTCGAATTCATCCCGTCCCGCCTGGGTCGCAATGCAGCCCTCGATGACGCGGTCTCGTGCCTTTGTGCCATATATTGTGGCACACCTTCAACTCCATATAGCGTTCACAAAGGGATTTACCGCGGCTATGTCAGAGCCCTATCTTCTTTGCGCGGTTATCTCATCGATCCTTCTCTTCGCATGGAATCCGAGACCTTATGTGCATCGATTTTGCTGCAGATGTGTGAGGTAAGCCTCGTCCGCCCTTTATATGTAACTAAAACTTGAGCTAAGTGTAGTAATCTTCTTAAGCTCGTCATAAACGCCAATACAAGCGAATGGAGCCACCTTGCACGTGGAACGGCTTTTCTGCTGCATTCTCGTGGCGTGCACCGATATACAAGTGCTTTCGAACTTGCAATGCTAGAGTCTCAGCTGAGTTTTGTCGTATGTGGCGCATTTAATATGTGTTTCCTTTTAGACGCGCAAGACGTGTACTGACGTCTCTTCTCTTGGTATAGCTTAGTCAATCCGTAAGATTCAGAGAACCCTGTTTTCTGAGTTCCCCAGAATGGAAAGCTCTGTTATTGCAGAGCCCACTCTGGTCTTATGGAACCTTTCAGTCACGATCTTTGAGCTTGCGATCTCGACTCTGTGTTACTCTAGTCGATTTGCCAAGCTTGATCATATGTTATTCGACAATAGATGAGAACCAGATATATCAAAGAGGATGGAATGAACAAACAGACATGTTGATGCACAAAGCATATACGATATTCAATGACGTGAAGAAATGGCTTGCCGTCGAAGCCGAACCGCTGTTCTTATCCTCGACCTCATCACAACAAGTCATCCAAGAGCACATTAATTACCCAGACGTCATGGCTGGGGTGTTAGACTGTGTCGCAAACACGGCACTTCTCACTATCGATAGGATCTGGCGTCTTCTATGCCACGCGCGTCTAGGATCGAGTAGTCTGGCGGGGCAAAGCGAACGCCAATATCCAGAAACTAGCCAGCTTCTCGATGATCCGGAAATCGTCAAACAGCGGCGTCAGCGTACAATTGCAGCCTTCAAATTTGTTCAGGGGGAATCTGAATTAGCCGCGAAACCCCTCGGTTTTGGGCTGCAACAAATTCAATCTTAGTGGTTCCAAGTGCTCGATAGATATTTCAATGAGACGAGAAAACTTTCAATCTTTGGGCTTACTAAGAGTGATGGAGTTGAATAGTCCAAGGTTTTCCGGGACCATGGAACAATTTAACTATTTGAATATCTTCGACGCCACATTAGCTAGAGCCATGGATATATCCCTAGTATTTCGCAAAAGTTTCGTGCCAACGGCCACAATATTTTCTTTGACTGACAGTCCAAGTTCTTTGAACCAAGATATTTGTCGGTAGAGCGGTCGTGGTCCAGCGTGGGGCTCAGGACGTGGTTCTTCATCGACTGCTTTGTTATTTATCATGCTTTGAAAGATGTCGTATGCCACTAGATTCCATATGAAGCCCTCCTGTGTTGGTGCGTACGGTCAATGCCAGATAAGGATAGGAGACTACGTTTCCACGGAGGGCAGTTCCACGGAGGACAGCTCCGCGGATACGGATCTCTTATATGAACAATTCTTTGGAGGACCATTCCCATTAACAAGGAACTCCTCGGGGATTATACCTGTAGAGTAGTATATATAGGGGGCCGCATGTCCCATTTAAACGGGCAATCAAGGAAGTTATCATCTATTGGATATAACGTTCCCTTTCTCTCATTTGTCCTATCATTCATCCTCTCATATTGTTGGATTCATTAGTGAGTTGTCAAGCCAGCTGAGTTTTTCAGCTTCTTATAAGTGGCAATTTGCCACATGGCAAATTGCTTCAGCTGCTGTGATCAATGGCGTCGGGAACGCCGATCTGTTTTGTGTATATAAGGGACCTGTGGTCCCACTACAATCTCTACATACAATAGTAGCAATCGATGAGTCTGTTCCTAAGAACCGCCCAAGCTAGTTGCAAAACGCAACATCATCGTCCTCATTAACATCCTGAAGCATGGCCAGACAGAAAGCGGTCCATCCTAATTGCTGTATGGAACTCTGGTAATGGAATGGATCACCAAGTATGCCCTTAAGGTCGGTCTATGGTGCCTCGCGGGATAAGAGAACAGCCAAGGGCGGCAAAGTCCGTGCTAGGCCCGTAACACTAAACAATAGTAACCCTCTTAAATTCTTTCTTTAACAATCTCGAAGTAGGCTAAAGTGGTAAGCGTTTCGAGGTTGTAACCTGAATCGTAGATTTCCCTTTTGACTATGTGGTCGATAAAATGCTTCTTCCCTTCAGAAATTTCATTTGAGATTTTCCATCTCCGATCGCAAAACTTTTGTCTTCGCCAGGTCTTCTACGCTCATGCCCTGGATATCTTTTAATTTCTTTTTGAATTGGGCAGACATCTTAACGAAAGGCTGGAGATGATCATCGTACGGCATAATTCTATCATCTGCGTTGCGTTTGTTCTCGTCCTCAGCTAATGCTACAGCGGTGCTGAAAGCATTTCGGATTTCCCGGCCATTCCAGTCCAACTTTCTTGACCTCTTCGCTCTTCATCGCATAATACCTAGCATCGCCATCGAATCTGATATTGCGCGATCTTTTCTAACTTCGAGAAGAACTTCTGCCATATTCTTTCTCGATCTTCTTCAGAGAAATCCGGATAATATACTATGAGGTGAATTCTTAAGACAAATGCATCATCAAAAGTACCAACACGATTGGTTGTTAGAAATAGAATGTCCTTGTAGTATTTAAGAGCGAGTAGGAAGATTGAAACAAGACTATTTCGTTGTAAATCGGTTGTCTCACACGCTTCTAGGCAGGCTCGATTTCGATTCGCCAGTAAGCGAATCGATTCAAATCGATTAACCTTAATAATCGCGATTATCGATAAGAATCGATTCTTTTCCTTACATTGACTTAGCGAGAACACAAATCAATACTGTTAGAAGTTAGCACACGCATTATACTAATCTTTATACTAATCATTATTCGTAGCAGTTAGAATGTTGATTCTTATGATTATTCTTGTATCTGTCTTCTTCTAATGATAGATGCGATGGATCTTGAGTAAAACTCTAATCTGCTCAAATCTGTCACGAACTCAGTCAATAAGTGGCACCGGGACGCCGCGAACGGGTGAAGCCGATGCTATTGGTAGTCCTATAATACAAGAATCTAAAGCTGAGGGAAGAAGAAGAAGAAGACACTGGTTTACGGGCGGGTTTATATGCCCCTTACGGGTCACGTGTCGCTTACGGACCGTCCGTAAACCAAGTGCTAACGAGCCATAGCTAACCGCCCGTAAACCCCCATCCGTGAGGGCAGCTTTGGGCCCCTGCTCGGGCCGTTGCGGACCGTTGCCTGGTTTGCGGTCGGTAACAAAATCCTGACATCGGCATCTTATGTCTCCGTCCCGCTTGTAGCCCTTGACTAATAGTGGTGCCTTCAATCTAACAAGTAGACACTTTTTCTCAAGTGAGGAAGATTTTGACTCTATCGTACGATGATCCTAGATTTTATTCATCCTCACTCTCAAGAAAAATATCTAAAATCCCACTCCTTTTCTAATGCTTGAGGCATTCTACTATCTTAAGCGTCTCTAGCTCTATTTGCCCCCTCTCCTACGAGATCGTACGACGAGCACCTGAGAATACACACTCTAGTTTATCGCTTATAGCTGGAATTGAAAGGATATCAATAGCCATATATGAGAGCCAAGGCCAGCGCTGTCTTTGCATATCCTAGCACCACCAAAGAAGAGCTGAGGTTCCTTTACCAAGATTGCACGGCTCTCTAGCATTGTAATCCTCAAACTCGTCTTCGCTTGTTGGCCGAGCAACTTGGCTTAGAGATTAGGCGATTTGATCAAATTTTTTCCTTTTCTCTTAAGTTTTGCGTTGGCTGCTTCTACCGTACGATGGAGCAGGTTCAGATATAGGAGCAAGATCCTGGTACTCCTCCTAAAGCTTTTGAACTTTTAACAAAGTTGGCTTTACCTACTTCTTCATCCAATTAGCCTCAATATACTTCATACGACGAGCTGGATGAAGAATAAGAGCAGCAGCATATATTGCAGACATGTCTGTCTTTATATAATACTTATCAAATAAAGCCCACGCTTTTTGAATTCGAGAAACAAAGTCTGTATCCTTCTCTTTTTTGAATCTAGCCTATCGTACGATAAGTATCTCTTAAATCTAAAAAGGAGTTTTCCTTACAAGTTCAATTTGAAAGTGCTTAATTAAAATATCCATTGTGAAAAGGACTCAGTTAAGTGCAGCACAATCTCCTTTTATATAAAGAGTTGCAGAATAAAAGGGTTCTAAGAACTCCTTAATCGTACGAAGCCGTCTCCAATCATTTGGGGTAAGTTTATCGTCTTATAAATCCGACTTGTAGTTTTCGCAGTATTTCGCTAATGTTAACTTGAACTCTATAGCCACAGAAAGCATTAAATACCAGCTATTCCACCTTATACGATTATCAAGTAGAATTCTTCTTTTTGCAAACTTTACAAACTCAGCAATTCGAGCAGTTAAGCCCTAAATATAGACTACGTCTTGCTAAGTGGTCCTATAAGCTGAAATTTGACCTTTCTTGTTTCTTCATCTCCCTCTCCCCTTATATCTTCATCCTCGTACAACTCAAGCTCTTCTATATTTATAACATTAGCAAATAAGAAGGCTTGTACAGCAATGTTGATCATGTGGCTACTACAACGGATCCGCTAACACTCTGCAGCCCATAATCGGTCTTCCTTTATAAGCATATATTGGTCTATTACTTAACAAAGTATATTATTTCGGCTAGCATTGTCGGCAACGACGGCCCTAAGCTTTTATATAATGTTATAATCTTAAATGACTAGAAGAAGGATCTAAAACTGATTTTCTCTGCTATAGCCTGCAACTTTACAAAGAGCAAGGAGTGTGACGGTTCGTCTTATGTACGCAACAACTACTATATCAAACTGCCCTTGAAACCGCTAACTGCGTTGGCCATTATCTACAGCTGCGCTGTCGCAGAATACAGCTTGTATATATAGATAGCTACCTTCTCACCTTTTGCCCTTTTCTTCTCTTAGTAGCTTAGTATCTTTAATAGTGCAATCTATAGAGCTCCCTCCTTATTAAATAGCATTCTGTACGTGCTGTTACAAGGAGAGCCTTTGCCCTTTAGAAGAGGTAGTTGGTATTGTGCGTACAAATAGCTAAAAGAAGATATCCATTTGGGGAAGTCCAAATATTAGGAGAAAGATGAATATTTAAGATTGCCGATTAAAGATCTTGTTGTACGATGTTTTTGTGAGAAGCCCAAGAGACCGCAATTTTATTTCGAATAGTAGAGTGTGCTGTAGTAATAAAGCCTTTACATTGTAAGTTGAGTGCTTAGTAAAAGACATGAAACTCAGGCTATTCAACCACACAAAAAGGAAGGTTTTATACGACGATTAAGGTAATTAAAACTTCTAAAATCACAGCTATATTAAGATGTAATTTAAAAACTTGAGCATTAAAATCGTCTACTTGGCTATCCGCTTTTGTTTGGAGGTGAAGTTGTTCTAGCTGGTGTACAACAGCTACTTGGATCTTGCTAGTAGCCTTCTCAATAACAATTTGGTGATGACAAAAGAGGTGGTTTTTCATATTTGAAGGAACATTAGAACCGTACGGCCCCCTTGGAAAGTTTTCTGGTGTACACTTTTAGCAGTACAAATATTTGGGGTTCTCCTCGTCTTCTTCATTTGGATTACAACAGTAAGCCCAGACAGAGCTCCTCCATTTGGTTTCAGATCGACTAATCGTGGGTCCCCCTCTGCTCGTTCCTCGCAGTGGGTAAAAGCAAGATTTACCGCACAACCAAGGTTTACCGAATTCGCCACCCAATCCCACACCCCACCTCAAAAGTTGTATATGCATATTCTACAGCTTTATAATACAATTACTATAGGAATTGATGGAAATGCGCATTATTAGAATTTAATATAGTCTTGCTGTGACTCAAAAGGGTCTGGAAAAGGGTCCCCAAGTACAATTCCCCGAAGTTCTAGGTCAATAAGCTCATCGCCCTCTCCAACATCGTCGCTGTCCTCTATATCCTCATCCTCATCATCGTCGCTTGATAATACAAACTTTGCCACCTGCTTGCCCGTCTGCTTTTTAGACCCTGCCTGCTTTTAAGGGCGCCTACGTGCAACTTTTGCTGAAATTGTAACCTTCGCATCCTTCACTTTAATTGGCCCTGTACTTGGTGTATACATCCTAGAAGTTGCCTTCTTTTCAGTCTGCTCTTTATGAGACAGTCTCATCTGAATCAGAGTATGCTGCTCAAGTTCTGCAACTCGTAGTTGTGTTTCTACTCTACGAGTATAAGCTTTATATCTTTGACGAGAAGGACTACTTAAAACATCGCCCATTCTCTGATTCCATGCCTGCCCTGCTTGCAAAGTATGAGAAATAGATTTTGGAGTAAGACCAAGTACATTCTTTTCTGTAATTAAAGGAGGAAGAGGCTCAACAGGATCATTATATGTTTTCATTTTTCGAAGAATAACCCTTATATTAGGAGGCCACATGCCAGATTTCTAAAACGCAGATATAATAGTTTTAAGAGTAAATGTCTTTGCTTGAAACTTAGGTAAATCACGAAGAAAGGATGAGTGTTACGGACCAGCGTCGTCCTTTACGGACCAGCGTTGTGTCTTACCGGACCGACCCGGGCCCCTTGCGGTCCGTTAGGACCTACCGACAGACTACGCCTGTTCGGGCCCGTCACATGACCCGTTTTCCTTATATATATATACTGCTTCGCGCATTGTAGATTAGCTTTCATCATCATCCTCACTTATCAATACCTTATATACACATTTCAAGCACCGGCTGTAGCAATGAGGTATTATAATTAAGTTCTAAACTGCGAATTGCAGAATGAACAGCACACTCGTGCCAATGTTTATAACTTTAAAAGCATCCTACATCTAGTGGTTGCATAATATGTGTAAGATGAGGAGGATAACGAAGAAGAAGAATATTATGATCTGCTGCAAGTGTCTTAAATTTATTTGTTTCATGAGAATTAGCACTATCAAATAATAACATCTTATAACGAGAAGTAGAAGAACATTCTGTGTGCTTAATAAAATGACAAAGGAAATTTAAACCAATTTCTCTGTTTGAGTATCCAGTATCACTCGTATTAATTGTAATCTCTGGATTAAGATCATTATTGAACTGGTTATCCATCTTCCTTCAACTATTAATAATAATATAAGGAGGAATAGTTTCGCCAACTGCAGAGATTGACTTGATAATTGTATTAAGTTTGCGATTTTTAGGACTATAATAGAACATCTAGAGAAATATAAGTATATCTTTATAGTTATTAGGTTTAAACATACCTCCTTAATATTAATAGGAACCCACACTTCAACACTACCTGGGCAGGCCAGCTGGAAGCCAGTTTCATTAAAATTCCAGAGATCTTATGGCCGAATATTGTATTTTGCGCGTAATTCGTCGAATTCCTTAAACCATGCAAAGACAGCGTCTTTGTTTTAAGCAGCTCTTCTCTTTTTGTTAAGAGGCTTCCATTTTATGATATGAAAGTCACAATGAGCTCTCATGAAGTTTTTAAGCTATGTCTTTGAGGGTGTAGGTAATGGATCGAGTTCTGGATCCCGGCCCTGGTTTCGGACATGCTAAACTGCAGCAGCAACTAACTGTCGATCACAGGGCCAGCCAGCATAAGCTTGACTGCGACCGTATGCGCGAATAACCTCCTCCTATGCAGGAGTAAGGATCCGATTATGACCTCCTAGTTTCGTGACAGAGTCACATTTCCCTTGAATTCGATTCGAAAGGGTCTGGTGGTTCTTAAGTCCGGCAGCTCGAGCAGCTTCGCTGTAGGAATAGTCGTGGTTATAATAGTAGTCTATAGCTTCTGCCATGCGGCGTTCGAATTC
>Ga0335072_10016794_pt1 | contig 10368 bp, 9 predicted proteins | sample Lox_Sample_21_FD_206725 | JGI IMG/M metagenome (GOLD analysis project Ga0335072, IMG submission 206725) | Soil microbial communities from Loxahatchee National Wildlife Refuge, Florida, United States - Lox_Sample_2.1 | ecosystem: Environmental > Terrestrial > Soil > Wetlands | place: USA: Florida... | reverse complement strand
CCAACGCCTATGCCGACGCGGCACCGAACCTGGTGAAGACCGTGGCCAACGCGAATCGGATCAGCAAGACTCTCGTCGATGAGCAGCACAACCTGGATGCGTTGCTGGTCAGCGCGATCGGCTTGGCCGACATCGGCAACGACGTCTTGTCGGCAAACCGCGGACCGCTGACGAATGTGTTGCATCTGCTGGTGCCGACCACCGATCTAACCAACGAGTACCACGAGGCGCTCACCTGCGCTTTCGGCGGGCTGATCACGATAGGGCACGGCCCGCCGTTGTCGGAACCGAGCATCAACATTTCGGCGAGTCTCACCTGGGGCGGCGAACGTTATCGGTATCCGACGAACCTGCCCAAGGTCGCGGCGACGGGCGGCCCGAAGTGCCTGGGTCTCCCAGTACTGCCGTTCAACTCGAGTCCGCCGCAATTCATTACCGATATCGGCGCCGATCCGGTGGGATACGGAAACCCGCAGTTGCTGATCAACTCGGATCTCCTCAAACAGCTGTTGTACGGGCCGATCGCCGGGCCGCCGCGCAACCCCGCTCAGATCGGACAACCTGGATGAGAACGCGCGCTACCCTGGTCAAGTTCGCGATCTTCGCGGTCGTGATGGGGATCCTCAGCACCTTTCTGTTCTTTATCTTCGGCCAGTACCGGACGGGCGCGACGACCAAGTATTCCGCGGTGTTCACCGACGTGTCGCGTCTTAAGGGCGGGCAGTCGGTGCGGGTCGCCGGGATCCGGGTGGGCACGGTCGATAGCGTTTCGCTGCAACCGGATAAAAAAGTCTTGGTGAAATTCGACGCCGACCGCAACGTCGTCCTCACCGAGGGCACCAGGGTGGCGGTCCGCTACCTCAACCTGGTGGGTGATCGCTACCTCGAACTCGTCGATGGCCCGGGCTCGACCAAGCGCCTGCCGGCCGGCGGTCAGATTCCCGTCAACCGCACCGCGCCGGCGCTTGACCTCGATCTGCTGCTCGGCGGGTTGAAACCCGTTACGCAGGGCCTGAATCCGCGCGATGTCAACGCGCTGACCTCCGCCTTACTGCAAGTCTTCCAGGGTGAAGGCGGGACTCTCGATTCGCTGTTCGCCAAGGCGACGTCCTTTTCGAACGCCTTGGCCGACAACGATCAAACGGTGCAGCAACTAATCGACAACCTCAACATTGTCGTTGGCACGATCTCCAAGGACGGCAGCAAGTTCTCCGGCGCAATCGATCGTCTGGAGCGGCTTATCAGCGGGCTGTCGGACGACCGCAACACCATCGGCTCGGCGATCGACGCCCTGGACAACGGGACCGCCTCGCTGGCGGATCTGCTGAGTAATGCGCGGCCGCCATTGTCCGGCACCATAGACCAGTTGAATCGGCTGGCGCCGATCCTCGACGCGGACAGGGACCGCCTCGACGCCGCAATCGGGAAGGCGCCGAAGAATTACCGCAAGTTGGTCCGACTCGGCGTAAACGGCGCCACCATCCCGTACTACCTCTGCCAGCTGACGATTCGCGGCACTGATCTTCAGGGCAAGACGGTGAGAGCCCCCATATTCAGGTCAGAAGCTGGAAGGTGCACGGAACCCTAATGCTTAAGTATCACGGATCGGGGCTCGTCAAGGCCGGACTCATCGGCGTTGCCTTGATCGTCATGGTCATCCTGGTGGGCCTGGCGCCCGACCGGCTCATCACCTGGGCGACGATGGTCAGGTACCAGGCGCTGTTTTCTGAAGCCGGCGGCCTTGAAGTGGGCAACCCCGTGACGGTGTCGGGCATGAAGGTCGGCACGGTGTCGGATGTGAAGCTGCAGCACGGCGATGCGCTGGTGACGTTCGCGATGAGCGGTAAAATCCTGCTCGGGTCGGAGACCACCGCGCACATCCGCACCGGCACACTGCTGGGCGAGCGGATGGTGACGGTCGAGTCCGCCGGCACCGGCACGCTGCGTCCGATGGCTGTCATTCCGGTCTCGCGCACGTCCTCGCCTTACTCGCTGACGGAAGCGGTCAGCGACTTCGCATCGAACACCGCCGGAACCAGTACCGCGACGCTGAATCAATCACTGGACACGCTGTCGGCGACGCTCGACCAGATCGCACCCAAACTGGGGCCGGCGTTCGACGGACTCACCCGGTTGTCACGCACCCTCAACAGCCGCAACAAGAACTTGGGCGACCTGCTCAAGAGTGCCAGCGACGTCACCGGTGTTCTTTCCGAACGCAGCCAGCAGGTCAACAAGCTCATCCTCAACTCCGACGTGCTGCTCGAAGTGCTGGCGGCGCGCCGACAAGAGATCGTGGATCTGCTGGCCAACACGTCGGCGGTGGCCAAGCAGCTGACGGCATTGGTGCACGACAACGAAAGCAAATTGGCACCGACGTTGGAGCGACTTAATCGGGTGACCGAGGTGCTGGAAAAGAACCGCGACAACATCAGCAAAGCACTGCCGGGCCTCGCTAAATTCGAGATCACGGTCGGAGAGGCCATCTCCAGCATGTACGCCTATTCGGCGTTCGTCCCGAACTTCCTTGCCCCCCAGATCTTCCAACCGTTCCTCGACTACCTCTGGGGATTCCGCACCTTCGACACGACCCGCGGTCCCGGCTACCCTTCGCCGGTACCTCGCTCGCTGGTTCCCTGGCCGTACAACGGTATTCCGGTGTGTCCTGCCTGCACGCTGGGCGGCAGGGTCGGGGGTTCACAGTGACCTCCCGGACCTCCCAGACCTCCCGGACCTCCCGGATCTCCCGGATCCCGCGCAGCAGGCTGGCGGCCGTGGCGGCGATTGCCCTGGTCGCGCTCACGGTTGCCGGAGCTGCTGTGCTCGTCCGAAATACATTCTTCGGCCCACAGACGATTACCGCCTATTTCAACACCGCCACCGCGATTTATCCCAATGACGAGGTGCGGGTCTCGGGTGTGAAAGTCGGCAACATCAAAGCGATTCATCCGCACGGCACACAGGTCAAGATGATTCTGAAAGTTGACCACGGCGTATCCATTCCGGCGGACGCGAGGGCGGTTATCGTCGCCTCGAATCTGGTGTCTGCCCGCTACGTCCAACTCACGCCGGCCTATCGGGATACTGGACCGGTCATGCGCGATGGGGGAGTTATACCGGTCGAACGGACCGCAGTGCCGGTCGAGTGGGACGAGGTCAAAACCCAATTGATGCGGCTGGCAACGGATTTGGGACCCAGAAGCGGGGTATCGGGCACGTCGGTGGGCCGGTTCATCGACAGCGCCGCCGACGCGCTCGACGGAAACGGTGACAAGCTGCGGCAAGCCCTCGGTCAACTCTCAGGGGTGGGCCGCATCCTCGCCAACGGTAGCGGGAACATCGTCGACATCATCAAAAACCTGCAGACCTTCGTCGGCGCGCTGCGCGACAGCAACGTCCAGATTGTGCAGTTCAACGACCGCCTGGCCACGCTCACCAGCGTGGTCAACGACAGCAAATCCGACTTGGACGCGGCGCTGACCGATCTGTCGACTGCGGTCGGCGAAGTGCAGCGCTTCATCGCCGGGACGCGCAACCAGACCAGCGAGCAGATTGCCAGGTTGGCCGATGTCACGCAGATCCTGGTCGACAAGCGCATGGCTCTGGAAAATATTCTGCACGGCGCACCGAATGCGCTCGGCAACTTCTTCAACGACTACAACGCCGACACCGGAACCATCGTGGGAGGGTTCGGGATCATGAACTTCGCGAACCCCACGTTCTCGGGTTTGCTGCTTCCGGTGCCCATCCCGGGCTGCACGGCAGTCGGGGCAATCGAAAACGTCACCGCGGTTGAATCGGGCAAGCTGTGTTCCCTGTTCCTCGGTCCCGGGTTGCGGGTGCTCAACTTCAACAGTCTGCCGATACCCATCAACATATTCCTGCAGAAGTCGGTAGACCCCTCCAAGATCCTCTACAGCGAGCCGCGCCTGGCACCCGGGGGCGAGGGCCCGAAACCCGGACCGCCCGAGATCCCGCCCGCGGTGTCGGCCTACACCGGCTTGCCCGGTGATCCCGTGGGACCGCCGGGTGCGGTGCCGCCGGAGCGGATACCAGGCGCGGCGATGCCGCTGCCGCCCCCGCCGTCCACGCCGATGCTGCCGCCACCGCCGGCGGCGCCGGGTGTGCCAGGCATGCTGCTGCCTGCCGAAGGGCCACGGTCATGATCGCCCGCGCAGCGGCCCGGGGTGGGGGCACGCCCCCACAAGTGGGTGGGGTCCCCGCTCCGCAGGGGCGTACCCCCACCCGCTTGCGGGGGACAGCCGGGCCATCAGGTTCTGCTCGGCGGGTATTCGCCCTCGGCTGTTGCGTAATGTTGACCGCGACGGGATGCGCATTCCACGGTTTGAATTCACTACCTTTGCCCGGCGCGGTCGGACGCGGACCGGGGGCGACTATCTACCACGTCGAGATCCCGAATGTCGGGACGATGGAGTCCAACTCGCCGGTGATGATCGACGACGTCGTAGTCGGCAGTGTCGGCACGATGAGGGTGGCCAAAAACCCCCAAGCGCCAGGCTGGCACGCCGATGTCGAGATCTCGATAAAGCGCGATGTCGTTATCCCGGACAACGTGGAGGCTAAGGTCGGTCAGACCAGCCTGCTGGGGTCGATGCACGTGGAGCTCAATACGCCGCTGGGCCCCGACGGAAAGCCAAAACCGGGAAGCGGGCGGCTGCAGCCGGGCGCCACCATCCCACTCACTCGGTCAACCGCCTACCCGTCGACAGAGCAGACACTGTCGTCGCTGGGAGCGGTGGTCAACGGCGGGGGACTGGGACAGATCGGGGAGATCATCCACAATTTCTCCGCCGCCCTGTCCGGGCGCGAGGGCGCCCTGCGTGATCTGCTTACTCGCCTCGACACGTTCGTGGGAACACTGGACGATCAGCGGAACAGCATCGTCGACTCCATCCAGGCGCTGAACCGGCTTGCCGGCACATTCGCCGACCAACGCGACGTTCTCACCCAGGCGCTGCAGAAAATACCGCCCGCGCTCGATGTGCTGATCAGGGAACGGCCGCGCCTGACGGCCGCCCTGGACAAACTTCGCGTCTTCAGCAACACCGCCACCCGGTTGATCAACGACTCTCAGGCCGACCTGGTCAAGAATCTCAAAAATCTGGAGCCGACCATCCGCGCGCTCGCCGACGTCGGACCAGAGCTCGGTACGGCACTCGCGGCGGGTTTCGTGTTCCCGTTCACCCAGAACTTCGTCGACCGAGCGGTCCGAGGTGACTACTTCAACCTGCATGTCGATTTGGACATGTCGATTCCACGGCTCAAGCGAGGACTGCTGTTGGGGACCCACTGGGGGCAGCTGGACCAGCCGTTGGTACCGCTGCCCGGGGACCCGTATTACCTGCAATACACCCACGATCCGATGCATGACCCCGTCAGGCCACCGTGGGTCAATCCGGGACCGATACCGATAGTGGGTGACCCGCTGCCCGGGCCTCCGCCGCAAGTTGGACCGCCACCCGGGCCTGCGCCGGGTGCGGCGCCGCTGCCGGGGCCTCAGCCACCTGCGGGTCCGTTGCCCGGTGCGGGTCTGGGTCAAATGCCGCCGCCCGCAGCGGCGCCGCCGACGGGAGCGGGTGGATAGATGCTGACGCGTTTCGTTCGTATCCAACTGGCGATTTTCACGATCGTCGGAACCCTTGGCGTGATCGCGATGGTCCTCTTCTACATCCAAGCGCCGACCCTGCTGGGGATCGGTCGTATGACGGTGTGGCTGGAGCTGCCGACCACCGGCGGCCTGTACCAGTTTTCCAACGTGACCTACCGCGGCGTTCAGCTCGGTAAGGTCACTTCGGTGAGTTTGACGCCGACCGGCGCCAAAGCGAAGCTGTCGCTTAGCACTTCACCGAAGGTCCCGGCGGACCTGATAGCGCAGGTGCGCAGCGTCTCCGCGGTGGGTGAGCAGTACGTGGACTTGCAGCCCAACACCGATTCACCGCCCTACCTGCACAACGGCTCGGTCATCGTCGTGCGCGACAAGGACCTTCCGCAGCCGGTTGGGCCGATGCTCGATCAGGTCAGCGCCTTGGTCAACAGCATCCCGAAGACCAAACTCGGCCAATTGCTCGACGAGACCTTCCAGGCGTTCAACGGTTCCGGTTACGACCTGGGTTCACTGATCGATTCCTCTAAGACAATTTCCCGCGACGCCAACGGTGTCGTCGATCGCACCCGAGCTCTCACCGAAGACACCGGGCCGCTATTGGATGCCCAGGCACGCGCCGCCGATTCGATCAGAAGGTGGGCACGCAGCTCGGCCGGGATTTCGGATGTGTTGGCGAACAACGATTCCCATGTTCGCACCCTGCTGCGGAATGGCCCTGAGGCTGCGAACGAAGCGGCCCGGCTGCTGCAACAAATCAAACCGACGCTGCCGGTGTTGCTCGCCAACCTGACTACCATCGGGCAGATCGGCGTCACCTACCATCCCTCGATAGAGCAGCTGCTGGTGTTGCTGCCGTCGGCGGTCGCTATCGAGCAGGCCGCCGCGGCGCCAAACCATCCCGAAGGTACGGCCCAAGGCGACTTCGCACTCACGATCGACGATCCGCCAATTTGCACGGTCGGCTTCATGCCACCCAACACGTGGCGGTCGCCGGACGATCTCAGCGACATCGACACACCTGACGGGTTGTATTGCAAACTCCCTCAGGATTCGCCGCTCTCGGTTCGCGGTGCCCGCAACTATCCCTGCATGGGTCACCCGGGCAAGCGCGCGCCTACCGTCGAAATCTGCAACAGCGACAAGCCGTTCATGCCGCTGGCGATGCGCCAGCATGTCCTGGGTCCCTACCCACTGGACCCGAACCTGCTCTCCCAGGGCATCCCGCCCGATGACCGGATTAACGTCGACGAGAGAATCTTCGGCCCGGTCGAGGGAACGCCGCTGCCGCCGGGGGCGGTGCCGCGCGGCACACCCCCGGGGCCGCGGGGTGAACCCGCACCACCGGGCACGCCTGGAGCAGCTGCGCCGCCCGTTCCGTCGTCGAGACCCCCGTTGGCGTCCTGGTCGCCAATGTCGGCCGACCTCGCGCCCATAGCACCACTCGACGTGCCGTCACCGGCGGAACTTCCCGCACCACCGGCCGCGCCCGCACCACCAGATCAGGCCAACGGTGGAGGGCCCCAGGCCGCGCCAAGTGCGTTCGGAGCCAAGATATCTGGACCGTTGGTTGCGACGGCAAAGTATGATCCGCGAACCGGTCGTTTTGTCGGTCCGGACGGGAAGTTGTACCAGCAGTCGGATCTCGCAGCCCCGAACGCGCCTAAGACGTGGAAGGACATGTTTCCCTCCTGACACGCCCTGCAGCGATGCGATGCAGGCCGCAAAGCGCCGATGGCGGGTCGAGGTAGTGAGTTGGGCGCCCGGTCAGCTTAATCTGTCCAGGCGCAGCGGCATCGCGATATCAAGCCACTGGTTTTGCCCGCAGGCACCGCTCGGGCCGACCGTTTTGTCCTTCCCGGCGAAGGTTGGCGACCCGAGTTGATATCCCCCGTACTCGTTCACTGGATAGAAATAGAACGTCTGCTGTCCGGCGTACGCGGTACCGTCCTCGCACCGCTCCCAGTTCGGCACCTCGCGTTTGGCCTTCCACATCTCCCCATCATTCATATATAGGGGCGCGCTCCATCCCTGGTCGCTGGTCAGCGTGCCGTGGCATTCCTGAAACGTGACGCACGACGAGCTGATGGTCCATATCTGGATGACCGTCGGCTCGCCGAAGTACTGGTCGTTCCTCTGGGCCCAATCGCCGATGGACGTGGCGCGGAACGTCCCGTTAAGGGCCACTTCTTCCTTGGTTGTCGCCCGGGCTACCGATGCCGTGCCGAAACCGCCGAATACGGTGGTAGCAACCAGCGTTACGGTAGCGAGTGTTCGAACTGAACGCATCAGGTGCTCCTCCGCCCGCTCCAATTAACCGTCATTGTCATTCGGTTTTGCACATGGCTTGCGGCTTTTCGTGCAATGAGATTAACACCGCTTCGACTCCGGCAAAATGCCGATTGAACCAAATGCAGCGGTCACGACAGCGGATCCAACTTTGAGATCAGCCAGGAACCCTTGACTTTTGTCAACGTCACCCGGACGCTGCTCGCGGTTGCCTGCGGTTCTGCCTTTTCCTTGCTTGTGGCGGTCTGGTTGATGAACACCAACACAACGGCTGAACCCGGATGCAACTCGGAGACGGCGGCCCGAACCACCTTGGCGGTCTCAGTGACGCGCTTCTGCTGTGCTATCGCCGCGATCTGTTCGGTGAATTTGGTGTAGTAGGCGAGAAAATCGCCGGTGAGATATGACTTCGCCTTGGCGAAATCGCGGTCCAGGCTGTCGGGAGCGTACGACAGCACCGCCACGGCACCGTCTGACGCCGCCTGGATTGCGCGGTGTGCCGCCGCGTCACCGATTTGCTGATCCGGCCGGTGCAGAATGAAGAACAAACTGCCGGCACTGCCCACCGCGGCAACGACCAACACCGTCGCGACGATTAAGCGCCACCTCACCGAACACCAGCGGACCCAGCGCTTGATCGTGCTGAGTCCGTTGGTGCGAGCCGATCCCGGGGGCGCGGGTGGCGATCCAATCTCGTCGGACAGTGTGGCTTCGGCGCCGTCCAGCGACGAGTCATGCTCGACAGTCATTGCAGGAAGTCGACTTTCGACATTTTAAGCTGACCACCGTCGCGCGTGATGCCAACGCTGATTCGCCACACGACAGGTGGCCGATTTGTGTTGTCTGCATTGGTGACATCGGTTTTCGCCGCGACAAGCACGACCGCCGAATTCTCGCTGAACGACTCGACGGCGACGGCTTCCACGCTGGCCTTGCTGCTGGCCTTCGACTCCTGTGCCTTTTCGACCATGAGGCTCGACGTGGCTTCCAATTGCTTCTTGAGATCGCCGGTGCATGCGTCGATGACGCGCTGGATATCCTCCCTGGCGTGCTGGGCATTAAGCGACATCAGCATCGTGACATCGTCCTTGGCTGCCGCAGCGAACTCATCGGCCAGCTGCCGGTTGTGCGTGACGGTGTGGTGCTGCCAGATCATGTAGCCGCTCGCGCCGAGTGAAGCAGCGGTGAGCACGATGCCGACGCCAGCGGCTAGCGTTTTCCGCTCCGGGAGTTGGAGCCACCCTGGGCGTCGGAGCCGCCCGGGACGGCGCGGCAACCGCAGTCGAACACGGGACGACTTTGCGCGACGCTGCGCGACGTCCCGGGAAGCGGTGTCGTCGTCCGCGTCCCCCGTTTCGGCTGCCATACGCAGCTTTGAGACGCGTGCCCGAGCCGCCTTGGCGCGCGCTTCAGCGTTGGCAACTTCGTCTTCCGCGCCTATGTCCGAGACGGGCGTCACAACGACGGCGGCAACCCCTGAGCGCGGCTGTGGTGCGCCGGGGTCGATCACGTTCGCCGGGCCGCAATGGTCGGCGTCAGGCCCCTCCGGATCATGCACAGAGAATGAGCTTATCACTTCGGTCTGGCGTCGACGGTTTCATCGTGCTGCTGCAATCGTGGCCCTCACATGCGGAAATGCCCGCCCCCCAGAAAACGAGGCGGAATGGATCAAAGTGGCCCGGCGCCGACGGCTGTTCGACCAAGGTGACCTTCTCCGAACAGGAGAATTTCCTTTTCAGTTCTTTTCCGGTGTGGCAAAGTAATGGGGTGCGCTTCATCGTGGCAATAGCTGCCGCGCTGCTTGGCGCCAGTGTGCTGGCGGCGCCGCCATCCTTTGCCGGGCCGAGCGTCTGCGACTACCCCGCTTGCACCCCGGGCATCATGCCGCATCAGGTTCTGGGGGCGCCGTGTGACAACACCACCTACTACGCCTTCGGTGTCGATGACAGTATCGTTCCTCCCGGCTCGCAGCCCGGACGGCTGATGTTCTGCGGCTCGCCAAGGAGATACCAGCCTCGATGGTTCCGGTCACCTCCAATGGCGGGGATCAAGGACGAAGGCGCCGCATGCCAGAATTACCAGAACTACGTCGCGCAGGCGCCCGATGGCCTCTTCCTCATCTGTTATGCCCACGACGACGTTCTGACCTGGGTCCGCGCCGACACGTAGCCGCTCCGTTGCGTCCGCGCGGGCACCTAGACCGGCCGGATGGTCAGTCGTGAGATTCCCGAGGCAGTCCGAGCAGGCGCCGGCTCAGATCGGTAACCCGGGTGAGCAATGTGTCGTCGTCGATGTCGGCAACCAGCGGATGCATGACCGCGGTGCTGAGTGCACCCGAGAACATGGCTGCCTCGATCCGCCCGTCCAGACCCGCATCGCTCAGCAGTACCTGATATAGGCGATCCATAAAGCGTTGAAACGGTATGTGTTCGGCCAGCAACCGAACAACGACCGGA
>Ga0335072_10016793_pt1 | contig 10368 bp, 9 predicted proteins | sample Lox_Sample_21_FD_206725 | JGI IMG/M metagenome (GOLD analysis project Ga0335072, IMG submission 206725) | Soil microbial communities from Loxahatchee National Wildlife Refuge, Florida, United States - Lox_Sample_2.1 | ecosystem: Environmental > Terrestrial > Soil > Wetlands | place: USA: Florida... | reverse complement strand
GTGCGCTACCTGCACGCCGACATCGAGACGGTCGAGCGGACCGAGATCATCCGCGACCTGCGCCTGGGCAAGTTCGACGTGTTGGTCGGCATCAACCTGCTGCGCGAGGGGCTCGACATGCCGGAGGTGTCGCTGGTCGCCATCCTCGATGCCGACAAGGAGGGGTTCCTGCGCTCCGACAACTCGCTCATCCAGACCATCGGCCGCGCGGCCCGCAACCTCAACGGCCGCGCCATCCTCTACGCCGACAAGGTCACCGGCTCCATGCAGCGTGCGATCGATGAGACCAACCGCCGCCGCCGCAAGCAGCTCGAATACAACGCCGACCACGCCATCACCCCCCGGGGTATCCGCAAGGCGGTCGCCGACATCATGGAAGGCGCGCGCGGCGGCGCTCCCCAGGGGCCGCTGCTCGCGCGCGGCAAGCGCCGCGACGGCAAGCGCGGCGAGGCCGCCGCCGACATGAAGCCCGAGACGATTGCGAGACAGATGAAGAAGCTGGAGGCGGAAATGCTCAAGCGCGCCCGCAACCTCGAGTTCGAGGAGGCCGCGCGCCTGCGCGACGAGCTCGAGCGCCTGCGGCAGCTGGAACTCGGCATTGCCTGATCCGTTAAGGCCTGCGAACGACACCACGACATGAATACGTCACGGCATGTAACAGCCAACGGTACCGTGCTCCTCACGGTGATCGTGGTGGTGGCCGTCCTGCGCCTGGCGCAGGACCTCTTCGTTCCGCTGGCGCTCGCCATCCTGCTGACCTTCCTCCTGGCCCCGATCGTGGCCCGCCTGCGCCGCTGGCACATCCACCGGCTGATCGCCGTCATCGTGTCCATCACGCTGGCGCTCGCCCTCATCGGCGGCGTCGGCGACGTCATCTTCGGGCAGCTGTCCGACCTCGCGCATCAACTGCCGCAGTACGAGCTCGCGCTGCGCCAGCACATCATGCACCTGCGCGGGTTCATGCGCGGCGGCATCACCGACAGCCTGAATGGCTTCGAGCGCCTGACCAGCCAGATCCAGAGCCTGAGCCCGCTCTCGAGGATTCCCGCGGGCGTGCAGAAAGTGCAGATCGTGCAGGCGCCGGCGAACATGCTGGAGATCAGCCGCGAGCTCATCGGCCCGCTGGTGAAGCCGCTGGGCTGGGGGCTCGCGGTGATGGTGCTGGTTGCCTTCATGCTGCTCAGGCTCCCCGATCTGCGTGAGCGCGTCATCCGCCTCCTCGGACCCCGGAACCTGCAGGCTACGACCGCGGCTCTAGATGACGCGGCGGGAAGGGTGAGCCGTTACCTGCTGACGCAACTCCTCATCAACTCGATCACGGGGCTGTGGGTGGGCATCGGCCTGGCGCTGCTCAACGTTCCCAACCCCGGCCTCTGGGGCGCGCTCACCCTCGTGCTGCGGTTCATCCCGTACGTCGGCATCTGGGCGGCGGGCGTGATGCCGCTCGCGCTGACGTTTGCGGCCTTCGACGACTGGATGCACCCGCTGCTCGTCATCGGCGTTTACGGCAGCATCGAGCTGTTCAACTACGCGGTGATCGAGCCGTGGCTGTACTCCGCGAGGACCGGGGTCTCGCCGATAGGGCTGCTGCTCGCCGCCGCCTTCTGGACCTGGCTCTGGGGGTTCGCGGGCCTGCTGCTGTCGGTGCCGATCACCGTGTGTCTGGTCGTCATGGGCAAATACGTCCCGCAGCTGCAGTTCCTCGAGGTGCTGCTCGGCGACGAGCCGGCCCTCGAGCCTTATGAGCGGCTCTACCAACGCCTCCTCACCAGCAGCCGTGACGAGGCGGACGCGGTCTTGGAGCGGGCGCTGCGCGAGCACTCGCTGCGCGAGGTATGCGACATCGCCATCGTGCCGGCGCTGCGCCTGCTCGAGGCGGACTTCGCCCGGGGAGCGTTCAAGACCGTCCGGCGCCGCGCGGTCCTCGACCAGATCCAGCAGTGGGCCGACGAGCTTCTCGAGGGGATGCAGCGCACCGACGGCCGCGGCGCATTGTCGTGGCAGTCACCGTCGGTTCTCTGTCTGCCGGCGGCGGATCACGGCGATGCCATCATCGCCAGGCTCCTCAGCGCGGTGCTGATCAATAGGGGTATCAGCGCGCGGGCGGTGGGCCTCGATCGGCTGGAGGAGGAGCTCGCCGCGAACGCGGACAGTCTGGAGGTCGTGGTAGTCTCGGCTCTGCCGCCGGAGGCGGTTCCACCGGCCCGGGCCGTGGTCAAGCGCATCCGCACCCGGGCGCAGGAGCTGCCGGTCATCGTGGGCATCTGGGGTCTCGAGCACGATTTCGATCGCGCGATGCAGCGGCTCGGCAGCGTTGGAGTGAGCCTGGTCGAGACCCGGGTGACGGACTGCGTGGAGCGGATCGAGCGCCTGCGGCATACGCCGGGCCAGAGCCCTGCGGAGGCCTCCCCGACGGTGGTTCACGGCTCCTGATCCCGATATACTGAGCGGCTCAAGCATAGGCGCGTAGCTCAGTGGTAGAGCACCACCTTGACATGGTGGTGGTCGGTGGTTCGATCCCACTCGCGCCTACCATAGACATTCGATCCGTTCCTCGTCCTCGAGATAGAGACCCCTCGCCATGCCCGTCGTCACTCTGCCTGATGGCAGTCAACGCCGCTTCGACCGTCCGGTGACGGTCGATGAGGTCGCGGGCGATATTGGCGCGGGCCTGCGCAAGGCGGCGCTCGCGGGCCGCGTCAACGGCAAGCTCGTCGACACCTCCTTCGTCATCGAAGGCGACGCCGACGTTGCCATCGTCACCGACAAGGATCCGGCGGGGCTCGAGGTCATCCGCCATTCCACCGCGCATCTGCTCGCGCAGGCGGTGAAGCAGCTCTTCCCGGAGGCGCAGGTCACCATCGGACCTGTGATCGAGGACGGGTTCTACTACGATTTCGCTTATCAGAGGCCGTTCACGCCCGAGGATCTGGCTGCGATCGAGGCCCGGATGACGGAGCTCTCCAAGGCCGACCAGAAGGTCACCCGCCGCGTCATGGGGCGCGATGAGGCGGTCGCCTTCTTCAAGAGCCTGGGCGAGCACTACAAGGCGGAGATCATCGCCAGCATCCCGGCCGGAGAGCAGATCAGCCTCTATGGCCAAGGCGACTGGGTCGACCTCTGCCGCGGGCCGCACGTGCCCTCGACCGGCAAGCTCAAGGCCTTCAAGCTGACCAAGCTCGCGGGCGCCTACTGGCGCGGCGACTCGCGCAACGAGATGCTGCAGCGCATCTACGGCACCGCCTGGCCGGACAAGAAGCAGCTCGATGAGTATCTGCACCGCCTCGAGGAGGCGGAGAAGCGCGATCACCGGCGCATCGGCAAGGAGCTCGACTTCTTCCACCTGCAGGAGGAGGCGCCGGGCGCCGTCTTCTGGCACCCCAAGGGCTGGACCGTCTTCCAGAGCCTCATTGCCTACATGCGCGAGCGGCAGCGCGCCGCCGGCTACGAGGAGGTGAGCGCGCCGGAGCTCATGGACATCACGCTCTGGCAGGAGTCCGGGCACCGGGAGAAATTCGGCGAGAACATGTTTCTCACCGAGACCCCCGACCATCGGGTCTACGCCATCAAGCCGATGAACTGTCCCGGCCACGTGCAGATCTTCAAGCATGGCCTGCGCAGCTACCGCGAGCTCCCCATCCGCCTCGCCGAGTTCGGCAAGGTGCACCGCTACGAGCCTTCGGGCGCGCTCCACGGCCTCATGCGGGTCCGCGCCTTCACCCAGGACGATGGCCATGTCTTCGTCACGGAAGATCAGATCACCGGGGAATCGGTCGCCATCACCCGCCTCATCCTCGACATCTATCGTGATTTCGGCTTCGAGGACGTGCGCATCAAGTTCGCCGACCGGCCGCCGAAGCGGGTCGGGAGCGATGAGGTCTGGGACCGCGCCGAGGAGGCGCTGAAGGTGGCCTGCCGCGCGGCGGGGATCGACTTCACCCTGAACCCCGGGGAGGGCGCGTTCTACGGCCCGAAGCTCGAGTTCGTCCTGCGGGACGCCATCGGTCGCGACTGGCAGTGCGGCACGCTGCAGGTGGACTTCAACATGCCCGGGCGGCTCGGCGCCTATTACATCGACGAGCACAGCCACAAGCGCACGCCGGTCATGCTCCACCGGGCCATGTTCGGCTCGCTGGAGCGCTTTTTCGCCATTCTTCTGGAGCATCACGCCGGCCGGCTGCCGGCCTGGCTCTCGCCCGTGCATGCGGCGGTGCTCAGCATCACCGACCGCCAGGACGAGTACGTCCGTTCTATTACAGAATTCCTGAAAAATCAGGGTGTTCGGGCCGTGTCCGACTTGCGGAACGAGAAGGTGGGCTTTAAGATTCGCGAGCACACGCTGCAGCGTGTTCCGTATCTCTTGGTTGCTGGCGATAAGGAGGTCGCCGCACATCTATTATCTGTGCGCACCCGAAGCGGCAAGGACCTGGGCACGATGACCCCGGAGGCATTTCTTGAACGCCTCCACATCGAGCTCTCGAGCCGCGGGCGCCGTACGTTGGAGGATTGACGCATCGCCAGTGCAACGAAGCGGGTTCGGCGCAATGAGGAAATCAGCGCACCGCAACTGCGAGTGATAGCGGCCGACGGGTCGCAGGCCGGAGTGATGTCCCGCTCAGAGGCGCTGCAGATGGCGTCCTCGTCGGACCTCGATCTGGTGGAGGTTTCGCCGACCGCGGAGCCGCCGGTCGTCCGGATCATGGATTACGGGAAATTCCTGTTCGAGCAGAACAAGAAGGCCCACTCGGCGAAACGCAAGCAGAAGCAGATTCAGGTCAAGGAAGTGAAGTTTCGTCCCGGCACGGGAGAGGGGGATTACCAGATCAAGCTGCGTAATCTCATCCGCTTCCTGACGGAAGGCGACAAGGCCAAGGTAACCTTGAGGTTCCGCGGCCGTGAGATGGTGCACCAGGACATCGGACGCAAGCTCTTGGATCGGGTCTCGACTGATCTCGCTCCCCACAGCGTGATCGAGCAAAACCCGCTCATGGAGGGCAAGCAGATGATCATGGTCTTTGCACCGAAAAAGAAGTAACGCTTCCAAGTAGTTGATCTACCTGGGATCGTTCGCCCGTAGCGGGCGCCTCGCCGAGGCGTCTGGCGACCGGGGCTACAGTAACAATTGAGGAGTCTCAGTCGATGCCCAAGTTGAAAACCAACCGGGCCGCGTCCAAGCGCTTTCGCAAGACCGCGAAGGGCTACAAGAAGTACGCGTCCAAACGCCGCCACAACCTCGGCCACAAGGACCGCAAGGTGAAGCGCCACGCCCGTTCGGGCGGATCGAGCCTCGTGCACGAGACGGACACCGGTCGTCTCGCGCAGCTGCTCCCTTACCACAAGTAACGCGCGCACGAGGTAATCCAACATGGCAAGAGTCAAGCGTGGCGTGACGGCCGGGCGCCGTCACAAGAAAGTTCTCGGCAAGGCGAAGGGCTACTACAACGCCCGCCGCAAGGTTTATCGCGCAGCCAAGCAGGCCGTCATCAAGGCCGGCCAGTACGCCTACCGCGACCGGCGTGCGAAGAAGCGGGAGTTCCGCGCGCTCTGGATCGCGCGCATCAACGCTGCGGCGCGTCTGTACGGCCTCTCCTACAGCCGCATCATCAACGGCCTGGGCAAGGCCGGCGTCGAGATCGACCGCAAGGTGTTGGCGGACATTGCCGTCCACGACACGGCGGCGTTCGCCGCCATCGCGCAGCAGGCCAAGACCGCACTCGGCATCGCCTAAGCGCGGGCGGGCCTTGCGCTATGCAGGACCTGACGTCCCTCGTCACCGAGGCGTTGGGCGAGGTGGCCGGATGCGCCGACCTCGCCCTCCTCGATGAGGCGCGGGTGCGCTGGCTCGGGAAGAAGGGCACCCTCACCGAGCAGTTGAAATCCCTTGGCGGCCTGCCGGCCGCCGAGCGGCCCGCGGCCGGCCAGCGGATCAACGAGGCCAAGGAGCGCGTGCAGGCCGCCATCGAGGCTCGCCGCGATGCGCTGTCGCGAGCGGAGGTCGAGCGCGAGCTCGCCGCCGGGCGGGTCGATGTCACGCTGCCGGGCCGGGGCGAGCAGCGCGGCGGCCTGCATCCGGTGACCCTGGCGCGGCTGCGGATCGAGGAGATCTGCCGGCGCGCCGGCTTCGAGGTCGCCACCGGTCCGGAGATCGAGGACGATTTCCACAACTTCGAGGCTTTGAATTTCCCGCCGAACCACCCCGCGCGGGCGATGCACGATACGTTCTACTTCCCGGATGGAAGGCTGCTGCGCACGCATACCTCGCCGGTGCAGATCCGCGCGATGCTGCGCCACGGGGCGCCGATCGCCATCGTGGCGCCGGGGCGCGTGTACCGGTGCGATTCCGACATGACGCACTCGCCGATGTTTCATCAGCTCGAGGGCCTGAAGGTCGGCGAGAACATCAGCTTCGCCAACATGAAGGCGGCGCTGCACGGCTTTCTGCAGGCGTTCTTCGAGCGTGATCTCGCCATGCGGCTGCGGCCGTCGTTTTTCCCCTTCACGGAGCCCTCGGCCGAAGTCGACATGTCGTGTGTGTTTTGCGAGGGGAAGGGCTGCCGCGTCTGCAAGTACACGGGGTGGCTCGAGATCTCGGGCTGCGGCATGGTGCATCCCAGCGTCCTCAGGGCGGGCGGCATCGATCCGGAGCGCTACACCGGCTATGCGTGGGGCATGGGCATCGACCGCCTGGCGATGCTGCGCTATGGGGTCGGTGACCTCAGGCTCTTCTTCGAGAACGATCTGCGCTTCCTCGAGCAGTTCCGGGCGCTCTGACCATGCGAATTCCCTACACATGGCTGGAGGAGTGGGTGAGCGTGCCCTGGAGCGCGGAGGAGCTGGGCAAGCGGCTCACCATGGCGGGTCTGGAGCTCGAGGCGCTGGAGCCGGCGGCTCCCGGTTTCTCCGGGGTCGTGGTCGCGGAGATCCTGAGTGCGGAGAAGCACCCGCAGGCCGACAAGCTGCGCGTCTGCAGCGTCTCGACCGGGCAGGGCGGCCCGGTACAGATCGTCTGCGGTGCGTCCAATGCGCGCGCGGGATTGAAGAGCGCTCTGGCGGTGGTCGGAGCGAAGTTGCCGGGGGGGGCCATCGAGGCGGCGAAGCTGCGGGGCGTGGAGTCCGCGGGGATGCTGTGCTCTGCGAAGGAGCTGGGTCTGGCGGACGCCTCCAACGGCATCGTGGAGTTGCCGTCCGATGCGCCCGTGGGCAGGGACGTGCGCGAATACCTCGCATTGGACGAGATGATTCTCGAGCTCAACATCACTCCCAACCGCGGCGATGCGATGTCGGTCATTGGTGTCGCGCGCGAGGTGGCGGCGCTGTCGGGCGGGCAAGTGCGGCGGGAGCCGGCGCTGCCGTCGGCGGAGGGCACAGTAGTGCAGGCGGTGTCCTCGGCGCAGGCACCGCGTCCGGTCGCTGAATTGCGCGAAACGCTCGGCGTGCATCTCGATGCGCCTGCCGGGTGCCCGAAGTTCGTCGGCCGCATCGTTCGCGGCGTCAACAACAAGGCGGCTACTCCTGTCTGGATGCGTGAGCGTCTGCGACGAGCCGGCGTGCGCTCCATCAGCTTGGTGGTGGACGTCACCAACTATGTCATGCTCGAGCTGGGGCAGCCGATGCACGGCTATGACCTGGCGAAGTTGAATGGTGAGATACACGCCCGCTTGGGTCGTGCGGGCGAACAGATCACACTCCTCGACGGGAAGACCGTCGAGGTACAGCCGGACGTTCTGCTGATCACTGACGGCGCAGGGCCTGTCGGCATTGCGGGCATCATGGGCGGTGAGCGCACGTCTGTGAGCGCTGAGACTACCGACGTCTTCTTCGAAGCTGCTTACTTCGCGCCTGATGCCGTCATCGGGCGCGGCATGCGCTGGGGGTTGACCACCGACGCCAGCCAGCGCTTCGAGCGTGGCGTTGATCCGTCGCAGCAGGAGCGGGCGGTGGAGCGTGCGACGGCGTTGCTGCTGGCGATAGCGGGCGGGCAAGCCGGGCCTGTTTCCGTGACGCAGGCCGCGGAGCATCTGCCGGCGCGGCCCTCGGTCGGCTTGCGCCGCAAGCAGCTGGCTCGCCTCCTGGGTGTCGCGTTCGAAGACACGCGGGTGCGCGCGAGCCTGGAAGGCCTGCAGATGCGCGTCGAGCCGACGGAGGAGGGATGGCGCGTGACACCGCCGCCGCATCGATTCGATATCGCGATCGAGCCGGATCTGATCGAGGAAGTCGCGCGGATCGTCGGCTACCAGGCGATTCCTGAAGGGGACGCACAGGTTCCGCAGCGCTTCGGCAACCTGCCGAGCGCTCAGCCGCCGGAGCGGGCGTTGCTCGATGCGCTGGCGTTGCGTGGTTATGAGGAAGCGATCACCTACGCGTTCGTCGATCCTCAGTTGCAGACACGGCTCTTCCCCGACGTTCCGGCGAGCGCGCTCGCCAACCCGATCGCGAGCGACCTGTCGGTAATGCGGGTGTCCCTCTGGCCGGGCCTCCTGAAGGCGGCGCTGGAGAATCAGAGGCGGCAGCAGGACCGCATCCGCCTGTTCGAGCACGGGGCGCGCTTCCTGGCGACCGGGGGCTCCGGGCTGGAGGCGACGCGGGAAATCGAGACTCTGGCCGGCATCGCCTGCGGACATCGGCTGCCGGAGCAGTGGGGTCTGCCGCGCGACATGCGCGAGCCGGTGGATTTCTTCGACGTGAAGGGGGATCTCGAGGCGCTGCTCGTGGCGACGGGCGCCCAGGCGGAATTCACGTTCGAGCCGCGGTCACTCTCGTGTCTGCACCCCGGCAGGGCGGCCCGGCTGCTGCGCCGGGGGGCGCCGGTCGGCTGGCTGGGGGAGCTGCACCCCTCGCTGGTGAAGGGGCTCGAGTTTACATATGTCCCCGTGCTCTTCGAGCTCGATATCGAGGGCGCCCTGGCCGTCGAGCGGCCCTCTTATCGCGAATTTTCCCGCTTTCCGCAGGTCCGCCGGGACCTGGCGGTCGTGCTCGATGAATCGGTGGCTTTAAGTAGGCTCACCGAGCGTGTAACCTTCACGGCTTCAAGCCTCTTGCGTGATCTCCGCGTTTTCGACGTATACCGCGGTCCCGGGGTAGAAGCGGGTCGAAAAAGTGTCGCTTTGGGCTTGATTTTTCAGGACATTTCTCGCACTCTTACCGAAGACGACGTTGCCGGCCTGATGGCGGCGGTCGTCGCGGATTTGCGCGTGAGCTTGAACGCAAAAATACGAGAATAAGAGATGGCCCTGACCAAGGCGGAGATGGCGGAAGCACTCTTCAACCAGCTCGGGCTCAATAAACGGGAGGCACGGGAGCTGGTGGACCTGTTCTTCGAGGAAGTGCGTGCGGCCCTGTCGAGAGGGGAGCAGGTGAAGCTCTCCGGCTTCGGCAATTTCGACCTGCGCGACAAGAACCAGCGTCCCGGCAGAAATCCAAAGACCGGCGAGGAGATACCGATCACCGCCCGCAGGGTGGTGACCTTCCGGCCGGGACAAAAACTAAAGGCGCGGGTCGAAGCCTATGTTGGAGCCAAAGAATAATTCGCAGCTGCCGGCGATTCCCGGCAAGCGCTACTTCACCATCGGAGAAGTGAGCGAGCTCTGCGGCGTGAAGCCGCACGTGCTGCGCTATTGGGAGCAGGAGTTCCCGCAGCTGAAGCCCGTGAAGCGGCGCGGCAATCGCCGCTACTACCAGCGCCAGGACGTCATCGTCATCCGCCAGATCCGCAGCCTCCTCTACGACCAGGGCTTCACGATCGGCGGCGCGCGCAACAAGCTGACGGGCGAGGAGGCGCGCACGGATGTGTCGCAGAGCCAGCAGATCGTGAAGCAGGTGAGGCTCGAGCTCGAGGAGCTGCTGAAGGTCCTGCGGCGCTGAGGCGCCGGCGAAGGATCGGCCCTCCCGTACAGGCAGCGATTCGGCGTATCATTGCCGCCCGCGCGAGACGACCCCCCTCGCGCCGTTCAAGGCCCTCAAAAAAGTCGGAGCGTGGCGCAGTCTGGTAGCGCACTTGCATGGGGTGCAAGGGGTCCCGAGTTCAAATCTCGGCGCTCCGACCAGTTTTCCAGAGCAGGCCTAAACCACCGGTGGTCCCATGAGTGCCCATTGCCGAGTCCTAGGCAATTCTGCGGTGCGGCCTCTCGACATCTTGGTCGAAAAGTGGTCGAATCCTGGTTTCACAGGGCCTCCCCGGGCTATACTGATCGACTTGGAGGCGATCCATGGCTACGACGCGCGCGCTATTTTCGACTGTTGCTGAGAAGGACTATCTCGGCTTCTGGGCTGACCAGACATTGAACGCACGCAGCGTTGTGGATTTTCTCGACCTCGACAAGCGCGATGTCGCCAAACTGGGATCGTGTCCCCGGACGTGGTGTACGAGTC
>Ga0335072_10016792_pt1 | contig 10368 bp, 9 predicted proteins | sample Lox_Sample_21_FD_206725 | JGI IMG/M metagenome (GOLD analysis project Ga0335072, IMG submission 206725) | Soil microbial communities from Loxahatchee National Wildlife Refuge, Florida, United States - Lox_Sample_2.1 | ecosystem: Environmental > Terrestrial > Soil > Wetlands | place: USA: Florida... | reverse complement strand
GGTTTATGTCCGCCAATGAGTGCCACTGACCAGCACCGATTCACCAGTTTCGCGATCCGCGGTTCGCTATCGCGGTATCCAATCGTGATAAAGCCGGCGGCCGTCGATGCCTTTTTCCGTAACACGGCGGCGGCCGCGGACTGGCACGGGGCGGGGCGGGACGCCGGAAGCGTGTCAGACGCGCCGCGTCGCGGCCGTCTCCTTACAGCCGCCGCGCTGTCTCCATGATCAGCCGCCGCAGCCAGGCGTGCGCCGGGTCGTCTTCGTACTGCCGGTGCCACCACAGCGCCTCGACGATCGGCTCGGCTTCTCCCGGGCACTCAAGCACCCGCAGGTTGGACGAGGCCGCGAGCCTGGTCGCGAGCCGCTCCTGCATCAGCGCGACCCGGTCGGTCCCGGTGACGAAGTACGGCACGGCGAGGTAGCTCTCCACCCGGACCGCGATCCTCGGCTGCAGGTCGAGCAGGGCGAGTTGCCGCATCACCGGCACGGAGGCCACCCCCCGCGTGCCTGCGCGGTAATAAGGCGCGACCCACTGCAGCCCGGCCAGGTCACGGATGTGCAGCGCGCTGCCGCCGTCGAGCACCGGGTTGTCGCCGTCGAGTACGCACACCCACCGGTCGCGGAACAGTTCCGCGGACCGCGTATCCGGAAGCGCGAACCCGTTGGACGGCGGGGCGACCATGCCGTCAACGAACCGGATACCGTCGGAGTACTCGGCGGCCAGGGACTCGCGCACCAGCCGGATGTGCAGCCGGGCGCCCGGCGCGTCGCGCTGCACCGCGTGGGAGAGCGCCTCACCCATCACCAAGATCGTGTAATCGGCCATGACGAGGGTGAACTCGCGTTCCGTAGTCCTCGGCTCGAAGCCGGACGACGCCGCGAACAGCCGCTCGACGGCGGCGCAGACCGCCTCGACCTGCTCGGCGAGCTGCTCGCCGAGCGGCGTGAGGACGTACTCGCCCCGCTCGCGGACAAGCAGGTCGTCGCCGAAATGCCGGCGCAGCCGGGACAGCGACGCGCTCGCCGCGGGCTGCGTCACGCCGAGACGCTGCGCGGCCCGGGTAACGCTCCGCTCCCTGACCAGCTCGCGCAACGCCACGAGCAGGTTCAGGTCCAGGTTGGCCAGATGGGCGACGGGCCGCATAATCCCCCAATCAAACGCCCGCCGCGCCTCCGCTGGCAAGGTCCGCGCCTACGAACAAGCAGTTCCCCGCTTGGTGCCTGCGCACGGGCCGTGACCGGGTATGCCGCTGCGACCCGGCATCCGGCACCGCCGGCACGCGGCCAGCCGCCAGCACCGCACCCCGGAACATGAGGCGTCCCGGCTCTAGTTCCCCCTGGGCCGGTCGGTCTCGCACCTCGCCGATGAGCCGCGCTCAACAGCGCGATCGACGGGGCCTTCCCATGCGGGAAAGCTGACCGTGACGGCCAGTCCGCCTTCGGGCTGGGGGCGAACCTCTAGGCCGGCTTCATGCGCTCTGGCGATGTCGGCGACGATAGACAAGCCGAGACCGAGACCGTCCGGGCTGGCAGTCCGGTCCGGGGCAGCGCGCTGGAAGGGCTCGAGCAGACGGCTGGCCTGGAGCGGCGGTACGACAGCCCCGGTGTTGGTTACGGTGAGCACCGCTCGGTTCGCGCTGGCTGCCAGCTTGACCGCGACGAGTCCGCCGGTGATGTTGTAACGGATCGCGTTGTCGACCAGGTTCGCCGCCAGCCTGCTGACAAGGCGGGCATCCCCGGGCACCCTTGCCTTGTCGAGGGTGGCGTCGACTCGCAGCCCTCTTGCGGCCGCAGCCGCCTCCTGAGCGTCAAGAGCGTCGTTCACGGCCGCTGTAAGGTCGACGGGTTCCCTGCGGTCCAGGCCGCGCTGGCTGCGGGCCAGGATGAGGAGCGCGTCGATGAGGCGTGCTTGATATTTGTCCGCGTCGATGACTTCCTGGCAGGCGGCTCGGAGCGAGTCGACGGTGATGTCGGGGTCGGCCAGGGCTACTTGCAGGAGGGTCTGGCTCAGCATGAGCGGGGTGCGCAGTTCGTGGGAGGCGCTGGCTATGAAGCGCCGCTGGGAGTCGAACGCTGATTCCAGCCGAGCGAGAAGGCTGTCAATGGTGTCGCCGAGGTTCTTGAGCTCGTCGTCAGGGCCAGCCAGGGCCAGGCGCTCGTGCAGGTTGCGCTCGGAGATCCGCCGGGTCGCGGCGGTCATGACCCGGAGCGGCCGCAGGACCCGGCCCGCGACGAGCCAGCCGATCAGCACCGAAGCCCCGACCAGGGCGACCAGGAGGATGCACGAGGCGACGAGGAAGTCGCCGGCGTCAAGGCTCCGGTGGTCGATGTTCACTCTCGTGGTGCCGAAGTTGGGGCTCTGGGCCACCACAATCAGCACGTAGGTGATGAAGACGAGCGCGACACCGGAGGGGAAGAACACACAGCAGTAGAGCGCGGTCAGGCGAAAGCGCGCGCTCCGCCGACGTAGTGCCACGAGTCAGCCCGCGATCCGGTAGCCGGCCTTGGCCACGGTCTCGATCAGCGGCGGGTCGCCGAGCTTAGCCCGAAGCCGGCTGACGGTGGTTCGCACCGCCTGGCTGAAGGGGTCGGCTGTCTCGTCCCAGACCCGCTCGAGGATCTCTTCGGCCGACAGCACCACGCCAGGCGCAGTCAGCAGGAGCTCCAAGACGGCGAACTCCTTGGGGTTGAGCGGCAGGCGGCGCCCGTCTCTGGCGGCGATCCGCCGTGACGGGTCGAGCCGCACGCCGCCGTAGGCGAGCGCTGGGGGGAGCGAGGCTCCCGGGCGGCGGGCGAGGGCACGGACGCGCGCCACCAGCTCGGTGAAGTCACAGGGTTTCGGCAGGTAGTCGTCCGCGCCGATGTCGAGGCCGCCGACCCGGTCCTCTACCGAGCCGGCCGCCGTCAGCATCAGCACCCGGCTTGACGAACCCTCGGCCACTAGTGCCCGGCAGACGTCGTCGCCGTGCACACCGGGGATATCGCGGTCAAGCACCACGACGTCGTAGGCGGTGACCGCCAGGCGCTGGAGGGCGTCGTGGCCGTCGAACGCGACGTCAACGGCCATGCCAGCCCGGCGCAGACCAGTCGCGAGCGTTATAGCCAGCTTTGCGTGGTCCTCGACCACCAGCACCCTCATCGTCAGCCCTCCTGCCGGCCCGCCCGCCCGGCCGCTGGCTCGAGGCAGGCCCATTGGTCCAGCATGCACGATGGGGTGTTGCAAAACGATTACTGTGTTGCGGCCCTGCAACACCTGTATCCGTATAACGCTGACATGAGCCTCTCCGCAAACCAGCAGGGCGTCGAACCGGAGCCAGCGACGCCAAGGGCAGTAAGCCCGCGGCGGGTGCGCTGCCGGATCGGACGCGCCTTCCTCCTTATGGCGGCTCTGGTCGCGGTCGGGCTGGTCGCCGCGTCCGGGAACGGCTCCTTCCTGTCCGTGCGGGACAGCGCTGCCGTGGCCGGGACAAGCACCACCGTTTCCGACCTCGACCAGGCCGGCTACCGCAATGCCGTGATCCACCTGGAGTCGGGGTCCGGGCTTCCTGCTGACGGCCTGGTTGACGTCTCCTATTCCAACGGTCCAGCCGCGAACGCTGAGACCGACGTCTTCAACGCCGAGCGCATCGTATGGAATACGCTGCGCTACCGATTCGGGGTTCTGGCCGTCTCGCAGACCTCCGGTGGATGTGCCGGGGGATCGTTCTGCTCGTCGTCCTCCACGGAGATAGGAAGCCAGACCTACGCGCAGCTGCACGGCGAGTTCGGGTCCCGTCCGGCCGGGCTGGACAAGACGTCAGTCAGCCAGACCGACCCTATTCCGTCATGGCTGCCTACTGCCGTCTCCGTTCTGGCGGTCGCCGTCGCGGGCGCCGTGATCTGGTCACGGCGCCGCCGCCTGCGCGGCTCCGCGGGCGCAGATTGGCGCTGATTTCATCGCCGGGCGGCGAACTGCTCGCAGGCTTGGCCAAAGTTCTGCTTGCCCGTCTTGCTGTCATCGGGAATAGGCGACGTCGGCAGCGCGCTTGTCAACGGCGAGCGTGAGCTGCCGGTCCTGGGCGAGCTTCCTGCCGCTGCCGTAGTCCCGTGGCGGGGTGCTTGCCCTTGAACAACTTCCCGACCTGCTTGCCGTCGACCAAGCAGCGCAGCGTCCAGGCGTGCTGGCAAGGCTCCGGGTTGTCGCACGTATGCTGACAGGTGGAAGACGCGCAGCCCTTGTTCGAGTCGGGACGGTGGTTGGACCTGTCGCACTTCTTGAATATGGTGCCGCTGCCGTTGACCGCCAGAGCCATGACTACAGCCTTCCCTGACTTTTCCATGACTGGGACGAGCATCGCGGGGCGCTGACCTGCGACAAAAGCTAGGACACGATAAATGCCAGAGTTCATTTACAGCCTGCGCGCCGTCCGCAAGGCGCACGGTGACAAGGTCGTCCTCGATAACGTCACGCTGAGTTTTCTTCCCGGGGCGAAGATCGGTGTGGTAGGCCCGAACGGCACCGGCAAGTCGACCCTGCTGAAGATCATGGCCGGGATGGAGCAGGTGTCCAACGGCGAGGCCCGTCTCATGCCCGGGTTCACCGTCGGCATCCTCGCGCAGGAACCGAAGCTCAACGAGGACAAGACCGTTCTCGGCAACGTCGAGGAAGGCGTCGCGGAGACGAAGCGGCTTCTCGAGGAGTACAACGAGATCGCCGAGAAGATGGCGACCGACTACTCCGACGAGCTCATGGAGCAGATGAGCAAGCTCACCGAGCAGATCGAGCACAAGGACGCCTGGGATCTGGACAGCCAGCTCGAGCAGGCGATGGACGCGCTGCGCTGCCCGCCGCCCGACGCCGACGTGACGACCCTGTCCGGTGGCGAGCGCAGGCGGGTGGCCCTCTGCAAGCTCCTGCTCCAGCAGCCCGACCTGCTGCTGCTCGACGAGCCCACCAACCACCTCGACGCGGAAAGCGTCCAGTGGCTGGAGCAGTACCTGGAGAAGTACCAGGGCACCGTCATCGCGGTCACCCACGACCGGTACTTCATGGAGAACGTGGCCGAGTGGATTCTCGAGCTTGACCGCGGCCACGCCTTCCCGTACGAGGGCAATTACTCCACCTACCTGGAGACGAAGGCGTCCCGCATCAAGGTCGAGGGCCAGAAGGACGCGAAGCTCCGCAAGCGCCTCGACGACGAGCTCGAGTGGGTCAGGTCGAGCGCCCGCGCCCGCCAGACCAAATCGAGGGCGCGGCTGGAGCGATACGAGGAGATGGCCGCCGAGGCGGACAAGAACAGGAAGCTGGACTTCGAGGAGATCCAGATCCCGCCGGGCCCGCGCCTGGGCAACACGGTGGTCGAGGTCGAGCACCTGACCAAGGGCTTCGACGACCGCGTGCTCTACGACGACCTGTCCTTCTCGCTGCCGCGCAACGGCATCGTCGGCGTGATCGGCCCGAACGGCGTCGGCAAGACCACGCTGTTCAAGATGATCATCGGGGAGGAAAAGCCCGACGCGGGCACGATCCGCGTCGGCGACACAGTCACGATCTCCTACTCCGACCAGAACCGGGCCGGCCTCGACCCGAAGAAGAACGTGTGGGAGGCGATCTCCGACGGCGAGACGTTCATCCACGTCGGCAACGTGGAGTTCCCGAGCCGCGCCTACGTGGCGGCGTTCGGCTTCAAGGGGTCCGACCAGCAGAAGCCGGCCGGCGTCATGTCCGGCGGCGAGCGCAACCGGATGAACCTGGCGCTGACCCTCAAGCAGGGCGGAAACCTGCTGCTGCTGGACGAGCCCACCAACGACCTGGACGTCGAGACCCTGGCGAGCCTGGAGAACGCGCTGCTTGAGTTCCCCGGCTGCGCCGTGATCACGTCCCACGACCGCTGGTTCCTGGACCGGGTCGCGACGCACATCCTGGCCTGGGAGGGCGGCGCGAACTGGTTCTGGTTCGAGGGCAACTTCGAGGCCTACGAGAAGAACAAGGTCGAGCGCCTCGGTGCCGAGGCGGCCCGCCCGCACCGCGTCACCTACCGCAAGCTCACCCGCGGCTGAGAGCCTAGGTAGTCAGGGGCCGAGGAGGCCGGCGAGCCGCCGCGGATCATTGCGGCAGCTCGCCGGCATCACGCCGAACGTCCCGTGTTTCACCTGCCGGCTCCCGCCGCTGTCCATGCCGGGCCACGGGTCAGGCTGGCGCCGCCGCCTCCGGCTTGCCAGCTCTTGCTGCGGGCGTAACGGCCAGGTGGCGATGCCTCGCGGCTATGCATCCGGTGTTCTCCCAGACCGTCTTCTCCGGAAAGATTTTCTTTCACGGGAAAATCCTTTGGACGGCGGGTGTTTCAGCGATATGTCCGCGCCGATGGGTCCCGAAGACGAGCCTGAACCGGTTACGAGGACGCGGTTTTGCGGGCGCGGAACAGCAGCCGGTCGCTCACCTCGAACATGATCTCGCCGAAGCCGGTCGTCTGCAGCCTGGTGAGGAAGGCAGCGGGTTCCACCGGGTTGTAGGTGTCGCCCTCGTGACGCCGGTGCAGTTCGTCGCTGGCGAGGCTGTCGGATCCGATGAGTGTCCCGCCGGGGCGCAGCGCGCGGAACGCGCCGGCCAGGATCGCGTCCTGCAGGCCGCGGGTCGGCACGTGGTGCAGCATGGTGAACATGCCGACCGTGTCGAAGGACTCACCGGGATAGGGCAGCGCCGTGGCGTCGCCCGCGACCGCCTCCACGTTCGTTCCCGCGAACCGCTCAGCCAGGGCGGCCGCGGCTTCGGGCTCTAGCTCGACGGCGACAAGGCGCTTGACCCGGTGCCGCAGCCACTCCGTCGACGCGCCCGGGCCCGGGCCGATCTCCAGCAGATCGTCGCCGAGGTCAACGCCGCGCGTGACCACGGGCAGGACCTCCTCATGCAGGAACGCCGCCCACTCGGGCGTGCTCAGCAGTTCATGCCACTTGTTCACGGCATCAGACGTTACGCGGTCCGACGGCCCGCCCCTAGCGCGCTGCCCGCCACGATGTGCCGCGAACCAGCCAACTGTCAGAGCCGATGGTTGTGACGACGATACGGCGATGGCCGTATGGCTGCCGCAACCATCGCCTGGAGTGCCGGCTACGCGGGGGTGATGCCCAGGTCGCCCCGGCCGCCGGGCGCGGGCGCGTTCTCCGGGGCCACGTTGACCAGCGAGTGCGCGGCCATCACCAGGTAGTCCCAGAGCTGAGCGTCAAGCGGCGCCGGCAGCGCGAGCTCGTCAAGTGCCGTCCGCATGTGCTTCAGCCACAGGTCGCGCTCGGTCTCGCCGATGTGGAACCGGACGTGCCGCATCCGCAGCCGGGGGTGTCCGCGCAGCTCGTTATAAGTGGCAGGCCCGCCCCAGTACTGGATGAGGAACAGCCGCAGGTGCTCTTCCGCGGGCCCCAGGTCCTGCGGCGTCGGGTACGCGGCCAGCAGCACCGGGTCGGCGGCCACTTCCTCGTAGAACCGCCGCACCAGCCGGGTGAAGGTCTCCTCGCCGCCGACCGCCTCGTAGAAGCTGACCGGCCGCCCGTTTTCTTCGCTCGTAACGCTCATGACTCTGCCAGATTAGTCGGCCTTGGCGGCCGGAAAGATCCCCGCCTCATGCAGGGCCATCTTGACCCTGGCGCGCATCTCCCGTTCGACCTCCCACTGCCGTAGCGGCGCGGTCTTCACCACGATCCGCATGGTGATGTCAGTGCTCGATATGTCCTGCGCGCCCCACACCTCGGGCGCCTCGAGCATGACCGCGCGCCACTTCGGGTCGTTCCACATCGCGTCCCCGACCTGGGTCAGCACGGTCCTGATGGTCAGCAGGTCCGCCTCGAAGGGAACCGGGAAGTCGATCACCGCCCGCGCCCAGCCCTGTGACTCGTTGCCCACCGTGTCGATCGTTCCGTTGCGGATGTGCCACACGATGCCGTTCACGTCCCGCAGCCGGGTGATCCGCAATGTGACGTTCTCCACGGTCCCTGTGGCGTCGCCGACCGAGATCACGTCGCCGACGCCGTACTGGTCCTCGACGAGCATGAAGATCCCGGACAGGTAGTCGCGCACCAGGCTCTGCGCGCCGAACCCGATCGCCACGCCAACCACGCCCGCGCTGGCCAGCAGCGGGGCGAGGTTGATGCCGAGGTCGCCGAGCACGGCGAAGCCGGCGATGGAGAAGATCGTCACCGACGAAGCGCTGCGCAGGATGGCGCCGAGCGCGCGCACCCGCTGCTTGCGGCGCTCGTCGACCAGCGCCGCCTCGGCCTGTGCCGCCGCGCCGTTCAGCGCGGCCCGCCGCGCGCCGTCGTCGTCCCTGACCTCGCCTATCTCGCTGACCTCACCGAGGTCGCTGACTTCGATGGCAGCGGAGTCAGCGGTACCGGCGCGCGGCGCGGGCGCGGCCCGGGCGTCCGCGACGGAGTCTCCGGCCGCTTCGTTCGCCCGGCGCGCCCTGCGCCTGCGGACGAGCCGCCTGGCGGCTCTGCTGCCGGGGACGAACCGGGAGCCGGCCGCCACCGTGCCGCGGAACTGTGGCAGGAGGGACTGCTCGGCCCGCTCGGTCAGCCGGTTGATTACCCGGTGCACGAGCGCCTGGATGATGAGCGCGAGCAGGACGACGAAGAGCACCTCGAGCAGCAGGTGGACCGGTCCGGCGAAGAATTCCTTAGTGAGCGCGGCCGCCTGCTCGTCGTGCGTCACGTTCCAGACCAGGCGGCACAGGGTGCCCGGACTGTCCCCGCAGCTGCCGGTCAGCGTGGCCGGCGCGTTGTCCGCGCCGAATACCGACAGCTGGGCAAGCTGTATCAAGCCAGACCTCCCAGTCCCAGCACCCGATATCCCGTCTCTGGCGAGAATAGGCGCACGGCAGCCCCGTGGCAGGCCCATCCGGCGAGCGCAGGCGGCCCGTGCGGAGACAAGCCACCAGAACTCCGCGGATCCAGTGGCCGTGGCCTGGGGGAACGCGCGCTTGCGGCGGTTACATCCCGGTTTCGCGCGCCACGAACGCCAGGCAGTCTCCCGCGAGCGCCGCCGAGAGCGACACCGCGCGCTGCCCGTGACCAACCTGTCCCTCGGCGCGCAGCAGCACGGGCCTGGCGGAAGCGGTCGCGTGCTGGAGCGCGGCGCACATCTTGTAGCCGTGCAGCGGGTCAACCCGCGTGTCGTTGCTGAACACGGTGAACAGCACCGCGGGGTACTCGGCGCCGTCGCGCACCCGGTGGTAGGGCGAGTAACCGAGCAGCCAGCCGAGCTCTTCCGGCTTTGACGCCGACCCGTACTCCACGTTCCACGTCTCGCCGATCTTGAACCGCTCGTAGCGCACCATGTCGAGCAGCGGGGCCGAGCACACCGCGGCGGTGAACAGGTCCGGCCGCTGCGTGACGGCGGCCCCGACGAGCAGTCCGCCGTTCGACCCGCCCCACACCGCGAGCCGCGACGGTGCGGTGATCCCCTCCGCGATCAGGTACTCGGCCGCGGCGTGGAAGTCGTCGAAGACGTTCTGCTTGTTGCCGAGCATCCCGGCGCGGTGCCACTCCTCGCCCTCCTCGCTGCCGCCGCGCAGCCCGGCGACCGCGTACACGCCGCCCGCCTCGACCCAGGCGAGGATGTTCGCCGAGTACCCCGGAGTCTGACTGATGTCGAAGCCGCCGTACCCGTTGAGAATGCACGGTCGTCCGTCCGCGGAACGGGTTCGTGTTTCACCAGCCGGCTCAATGATCACCATCCGGACCTCGGTGCCGTCCGCCGAGTGGTACGTGACCTGCGACGCGGTGACCGCAGGCGGGCGGTCCACCGCGCCAGGCGATGCCGCCCAGGTGTCGACGGCGTCCGCCCTGGCGTCGTAGCGGAGCACCACCGGGGGAGTGGTGTAGTCCGTGTAGCCGAACCACGCCTCATGCCCGCCCTCCGGACGCTCCGCGATCCCGCCGACGCTGCCGATGCCAGGCAGTTCGAGCGCGGACAACAGCCGCCCGGTGGCGAGGTCGTGCACGCTGGCCTCGCTGACCGCGTGCCGGGTCCTGGACACGACCAGCACCGGCCTGTCCAGGCCGGCGTCGAGGATCGCGTAGCTGCGCAGCACCGCCGTGGGGTCTTCGCCGATCAGGTCCTGCCAGTTCTCCGGTCCAGGCGCGCCCGGGTGGGCGACGCAGATCCGGCCGCGGGGTGCGCCCAGGTCGGTGAACACGTAGAGCTTCCCGTCCCGCCCGACCCGCGGCGAGGCCATCGCGTCGAGCCCGACCATAAGCGGAACCAGGACTGGTGCCGCGGGGTCGGCCGCGGTCAGGTCGGCGATCCAGATGTCCTCCCTGGGCGCGGTCCCGATCGACGCGGAGATGATGAGCCAGCGCCCGTCGCGGCTGACGCTGACCCCGTAGTACGTGGAC
>Ga0335072_10016791_pt1 | contig 10369 bp, 10 predicted proteins | sample Lox_Sample_21_FD_206725 | JGI IMG/M metagenome (GOLD analysis project Ga0335072, IMG submission 206725) | Soil microbial communities from Loxahatchee National Wildlife Refuge, Florida, United States - Lox_Sample_2.1 | ecosystem: Environmental > Terrestrial > Soil > Wetlands | place: USA... | reverse complement strand
CGCTGCAGCTGGGCGACAAGGTTGTCGGGCACACGCTGCGGTCCGTCTGCTCGCCGACGCTCAGGCGCGCCATCGCGCTCGCCATGGTCGACGAAGCGGCAGCCGTTCCCGGCACGCTCCTGTCAGTGATGTTGCCGCCCGGCATGGCGCGGCCCGAATTGCGCAAAGCGATCGTGCGCGTGGCGCGCTTGCCGTTCCTCGACAAGCCCGCTTCAATCGCGCCATGAGACATGCGCGGCCCGAGGATCTCGACAAGCTGGAGCCTCTGCTCGCCAGGCTCCGCCGCATGGGCGGCATGAAAGAGAAATCGCGCGGAACCTTCTACCGCGGCTCGCGCGCCTTCCTGCATTTCCATGAACATGAAGGCGGCTTCTTCGCGGATGTGCGTCTTGATCCCGCGGAAGATTTTGAGCGCTTGCCGGCGACGTCGGCGGCGGAGAAGAAGGCGTTGCTCGGCGCCGTCGAAAAAGCCTTGCGCGCGTCGTGACGCGTCTTTTCCATTTCAGCGATGATCCGGACATCAAACTTTTCACGCCGCAGCCGGTGCGCATCGCGGCGGAGCGGCGGCCAGGCCAGGAATGGCTGAACGGACCGCTTGTGTGGGCGATCGATGAACGACACGAGCCGCTTTATCTCTTTCCCCGCGAATGCCCGCGCATCCTCATCTGGCCGACGGAGCGGACGACGGCGGAAGATCGTGAGCGCTGGTTTGGAGACGGCGGCGCGCGCATGATCGCTTTTGTCGAGGAACGCTCGCTTCGGGAACTCACGTCCGGCGCGGCTTTTCGCTACGAGATGCCGGAAGCCTCGTTCGAAAGTCTGAACGATGCGGGGATGTGGGTGTCGCGCGAAACCGTCACGCCGCAGTCTGTGGAAACGCTGACGGATCTGCCCGGAGAGCTGATGGCGCGTGACGTCGAGCTCCGCGTCTTCGAGTCGCTTGTTCCGCTAAAGGCGCTGTGGCAGACGACGCTGCACGCGAGCGGCATCCGCCTGCGCAACGTGCCGGGCTGGGGCAACCCCGGCTGGCCGCATTCGCTGCCTTAGCGGTTGAACACCAGGCAGGTCGATGTCGCCGTCGCGTAGAGTTTTCCGTCAGCGTCGACGACGCGGCCTTCGGTGAAAGCAGCCCTACGGCCGAAGGAAATCACTTTGCCTTCGCCGCGGACGGGACCCGTCTTCTCCGTCATGGCGCGGTGATAGGCGACTTTGAGTTCGAGTGTCGTGAAGCCCTGATCCTCGCCAAGAAGCGTGGTGACCGCGAGCCCCATCGCCGTGTCGAGCAAAGTGGCCGCGTAGCCGCCATGCACCGCGCCCATCGGATTGTAGACGGCGGGCGAGGGCGTGCCTTCCATGACGACGAGGCCTTCCTCGGCGGTGATGCCGCGGAAACCCAGAGTATGCACGATGCCTTTGTAATCCGTGCGGCCTTCGATGATGGCGCGGGTGCGTTCAACGGCTGACAAAGGCTCTTTCGTATCGCTCATGCATATTCCTCGAGGGTTGCATCGCTCAAGCCGAGGCGCGCCTTGATCCCGTCACGCGCGGCCACCAGCAATTCGTCGGATAAGGTCTTGTCGTTCACCGCACGCGAGAGCGAAACTGCTCCGACCATGGCGGAGAGCACGGCGGGTGCGAGGCTTTCAGCGTTCTCAATGCGGGCGGCGGAAAGCCTTTTCGTCATCCTGGCGACCATGCCCTTTACGCCCTTGTCGAAGACCTCGCGTATCGCTTCAGGCTGACGGGGCATGTCGGAGTTGAGGCTGGTTATCGGGCAGCCGTCGTCGGCGTTGTCGCGATGATATTTCGAGACATACAAGTCGATCACGGTAGCCAGCGCGTGCCGGGGCGGCAGGCCCTGGATGGCGCGGTCCGTGCGCTGCGAAAGCTCCGCGAAGATCTCGCGCATCGCTTCGGCGACACAGGCCTCCTTGGATTCGAAATGCGCGTAAAAGCCGCCATGGGTGAGGCCGGCTTCCTGCATGAGCTCGGCGACCGCGAAGCCTTCCGGGCCTTTGTCGCGCAGCATACTGGCAGCAATTTTGACGAGCTTGGTGTGGGTTTCCTGCTTATGGCTCTCGCTATAGCGCATCGAAGGCTCCCGAATTTTTATATGATGGGCGTCATGTGATGCGTCAAACCCGTCTTTACAAGGAGGCGGTGTAAATTTGGGGCATGGGAATATCCCTACTCTGTGTGGGGTTCCGGGCCCTAACCGCCTTCTTTATGATTGGACAGCCGATTTCCCGTGATTTTGGACTAGATCATGAACAAGCCCGCCGGAATTCCAGCCTTTGCGCGCCCTGCTTTCGTCGATGCGGCGAAGACGGAGTTCGAGGCGCTGCTGAAGGCGCGGCCTGACCTGCAATATGTCGACGGCGTCCTGCCGGACATGCTCGGCATCTTGCGCGGCAAGCGGCTGCCGATCACCGATGCGGCGCGCCTGTTCGAGACCGGCATGCAGATCCCGCGCACGCTTTATCTGATGGATGCGCATGGCGAGATGACCAACCCGTTCGGCCGCGGCTTCGGCGACGGCGATCCCGACGGCACCGCCTGGCCGATCCCCGGCACCATCTCGCCAGTATGGGGCGAGGGACCTCCGCGCGCGCAGATGCTGATGACGTTGCGCGACGGGCACGGCGTGCCAGAGCCTTCTGAACCGCGCGCGGCGCTCGAACGCGTGGCGCAGCGGTTCCATGAAATGAAGATCACGCCGGTGGCGGCGCTGGAGCTCGAATTTTATCTGATCGATCGCGAGCGCGATCACAAAGGTGCGCCACAGCCGCCGAAGAATCCGCGCACCGGCACGCGCGAGAAAGCGGCGTCGGTTTACGGCATTGACGATCTCGACCGTCATCAGGCGTTTCTCTCTGCGCTGACAGAAGCAGCGAAGGTGCAACGCGTGCCGATCTCGGCGACCAGCAAGGAATATGCGCCAGGACAGTTCGAAGCGAATCTGCGCCATCAGAGCGATGTAATCGCCGCGGCCGATCACGCCGTATTCCTGCAGCAGATCGTCAAAGCGGCGGCGCGCGCGCAAGGCTATGACGCGACGTTCATGGCCAAGCCCTATCTCGACCGTCCGGGCTCCGGACTGCACATCCATGTGAGCGTGCTCGACGACAAGGGCCTCAACATCTTCGACGACGGCACGGAGAAGGGCTCGCCCAGGCTCGGCCATGCGATCGGCGGCCTCAAAGCGCTGATGCCGGAATCGATGGCGCTGTTCGCGCCCAATGTGAATTCGTATCGCCGCTTCCAGCCCGACATGTTCGCGCCGGTCAATTGCCATTGGGGCGTGAACAACCGGTCTGCCGGATTGCGCATCCCGATGGGCCCAGACGACGCGCGGCGCGTCGAGCATCGTGCCGGCGGCGCCGATGCCAATCCCTATCTCGCGCTCGCCGCCGTTCTCGCGGGCATCCATTTCGGTCTCGACAAGATGATCGATCCCGGCGCGCAAGCGGTCGGCAACGTCTCGCGCGATCCGGATCCCTCGCTGCCGTTGACAATCGAAGATGCGCTCGCCCGTCTCGGCGGAGCGCGCGCGCTGGCGAGCTATCTCGGCGATGAAACGCTGGCGCTCTACCGCGAAACCAAGCGCATCGAAACCGAGCGCCTGCGCAAGATCATCTCCGAAGCGGAGTATGATTGGTATTTGTGAGCGCGCCGCTCACTCGGCCTTTTGATCGAACGCGTCCCGCGCCTTGTGAATGTCGCCGACATGTTGCTGCGCCCAGTCGCCGAGCGGCACGACCGCGCAGCGCAATGAGCGTCCGAGTTCGGTGAGCTCGTATTCGACGCGCGGCGGGATGGTCGGGAAGATCGTGCGCTTGACGAGGCCGTCGCGTTCGAGGCCGCGCAAGGTCAGCGTCAGCATGCGCTGCGAGATCCCGCCGACCAGTCGCTTCATCTCGTTGAAGCGAAGCTTGCCGTCGCCGAGGAGCACGATGATCAGCACGCTCCACTTGTCGCCCACACGCGCCAGCACCGAGTTCACCGCCTGGCAACTGGGCGAGGTGTGATCGGGGATTTCGCGGGTGCCGACATCGGCGGTCACTTCGCTGTGCTTCGGTATCAATGCTGTGCCTTCTTGTGAGCCTTGGTCATGGTCACCAATATAGTCTCAGTAACAAATTTATACCACTGAGAGGACTAAGGCTATGAAACTCCTGCATATTGACGCCAGCATCCTGGGCCAGAACTCGGCCAGCCGTCAGGTTTCCAGGGCGGTCGTCGACCGCCTCAGGGCCGCCACGCCGGGCCTCGAAGTCAGCTATCGCGATCTGGTTTCCGAACCGCTTGCGCATCTCTCGGGCGAGCATCTCGCCGCCTCGCAGGGCGCGGTTCCGGAATCGCCTCACATCCAGAAAGACGTCGCCCAGAGCCAGGCGGCGCTGAACGAGTTCCTCGCCGCCGACATCGTTGTCATCGGCGCGCCCATGTACAATTTTTCAGTACCGAGCCAGCTCAAGGCCTGGATTGATCGCATCGCCGTCGCCGGCAAGACGTTCCGCTACACCGCTTCGGGCCCTGAGGGCCTCATGGGCAACAAGCGCGTCGTCATCGCCATCTCGCGCGGCGGCTATTACGGCGCGGGCGCGCCGACAGCGGCATTCGAGCATCTCGAATCATACCTGCGCGGAGTCTTCACCTTTCTTGGCGTCGCGAATCCCGAGATCATCGTCGCTGAGGGGCTCAACATCGGTCCCGACGAACGCCGCAAGGCGATCGACGGTGCACTGAAGACCGTCACCGAACTGCGCGCGGCGTAAGCCGCCCGCGAGGGGAGAAACTTTCATGAGCAACACGACACGCTATCTGCCGTTCCTCGGCCGGCTTCTCATCGGCGGCATTTTTGCGCTCAGCGGCTACGCCAAACTTGTCGCCTATGGCCCCACGACCGCCGAGATCGCGAGCGTACACTTGCCCTTTCCGCCGCTTGCGTTCGCCGTCGCGGTGATCGTCGAGCTGGGCTTTGGGCTTCTGCTGGTGATCGGCTTCCAGGCGCGTCTTGTAGCGCTGGTGCTGGCGTTCTGGTGCGTGGTGACGGCGGTGTGCTTTCACACCCACTTCGCCGACCAGATGCAGATGATCAATTTCCTCAAGAACCTGATGATCGCGGGCGGTCTGCTGCAGATTGTACATTTCGGCGCCGGCGCGCTGAGCGTGGACGCGCGGAGAGCTCCGGCACTCAGCTAGAAACACATTTTTTGTCATCCCCGCGAATGCGGGAACCCAGGGAGCGTAAAGCGTCACGTTCGACGTTCCCTGGGTTCCCGCTTGCGCGGGAATGACACTATTGGAGTGGACTCTTTCCTTCGGCGACATGCCGCGCCGCACAACGGAGGTCGACCATGAAATTCGTCACGATCTGTCCGCCCTGCGTGCCGAGCACTTCGGTCTCGACTCTGGCGCAGTCCACTTTCGCAGGCGTGTTGCGTTTGACGATAGCCTGCGCCCAATCCGCGGCGGATTTCGATTTGGTAGGCTGATTGAGTCCGGCGCGCGCTTTGGCCTGTGCGGCGCCTGCGGCGGTGTTCAGCTGCGCGGCGCAAGTCGCGCGTTGGTCGGGCGGCAGAGTGGCGAGATTTTCGAGCGTGCATCCGTTCAGTGTCGGTCCGAGCACCGTAGCACTCGGTTCGGCGGGTTGAGGCGGGGCGATCGTGGGCGTGATCGGCGGAGCCGGCTTACGCACCGGCGCGACATGTGAATTCGAAGCCGGCGCAGCTTTCTGTTGAGGCGCCGGTTCGCTGCGCAGGAACGGCAGCAGCCGGAGAATGGTTTCGCGCGGCTCCGTCTCGTGCACTTTCACGCGTGCGGAGAGCAGCGCAATCAGGACCAGGATATGAAGCAGAAGCACAAGGCCGCCGCTCAGGGCCTTGTCGCGGGTATCCGGACCGAAGAAGCCCCCGGCCGCTGTCGTCACGCGCCACCGCATTCGCGGCCGACGATATCGGGAAAATCAGGGGCCTGATAGCGGCGAACGCCTACGATTTCGCCAGACGCAATTCGGCCGTGGTACCTTCGCCTTGCGCGCTCGCGAGACGGAGGTTCCCGCCCATGCCGCGCGCCAGCCGCATGGCAACGGCGAGCCCCATGCCGACGCCCGTTGTGCATCCGGGCCGGTCGAAACGGCGAAACGCCTCGCCGGCATGCGCAAGCTCGCTCGCCGTGAAGCCGAGGCCCTGGTCGCGCACATTGACCATCACCGCATCGGCGATGTTCTTCACCTGCAGCCGGACGGTGCCGCTCGATGGGGAATATTGCATGGCGTTGCGCAGCAGGTTCGACAGAATGCGATGCACGCTCGTCGGATCGACGCTGGCTTCGGCCGTCGTCGGCAACGACACGGCGAGACGAATGCCTTTCGCGCGTGCGGTCGGGATTGCCTCATCGACCACCTGGCGGACGATGGGAACGATGTCGATCGCCGTCGGCGCGCGCGTCTGCTTGCGGCCTTCTACCGTCGCATAGTCGAGGATGTCGCCGATCTTGCCGTGCAGCTCGCGGCCTGCGAGACCGATGTCGCGGGCATATTCCGAATATTTGCGATGATGGCCGAACACGCCGCGCTCGATCACTTCCGAAAAGCCGATGATGGCGTTGAGCGGCGTTCTGAGCTCGTGACTCATATGGCCGACGAATTCCTTGCGGGCCCGTTCGGCATCGACGGCGCGGCGTTCGGCATCGGCGAGGCGCACCAGAAGGCGGGCGTCCTCCGGCTTGGTGGCGCGCAGGGCATTCGCCGCCACCGTCACGCGCGCACGGCGCTCGAATTCGCGGACGAAGATCACGGCCAGGCCAGCGCCCGCAATCGCCGGGCCGAAGATGACGAAGAAATAGAGCGGCAAGGATCCGTACCAGGCGCCCAGCGCCTCGCCGACGCGCGAAGACGCCGCCACCGCGACCGGCCAGTTGCCGACGCGCCTGAGCGCCACGATCCGCCGTCCGTCCGCGACATCGATCTCGCGCGAGGATTGCGGCAGGTTGCCGAGCGCCAGCGCCTCGACGCTCGGGAGCGCATGCCATTCCGTTCCCAGCGCAACGATCTCGCCTGACAGTGTGGCGAGAAGGGCTTCGCGTTCGCCGGCCGATGGCATCAGCGCCTTGGCGTCGAGCTCGACGGCAACGATGTGCGGTCCCGACGCGAAGAGGATGGCGAAGCTCTTGCCGTCGCGCGACGCCGCGATCGCATGACCCGCAAGCGCCTGATCGAGCGTATCGGGCGAGAGCGGCAGGAAGGATTTCGGCGCGCTCGTCATCTCCGATTGCAGGAGACCGCTCTTGGGATCGAGAACCGCGATGTTGCGCAGCGCCGTGCCGCCGGCTTCCGAAAGCGCCGCGGAGGTTTCGGCGGAGCTCGCCGCATTCGTGAAGGCGGCGCCGATGGCGGCATAGCGGTCGAGCTCGCCGCCCAGATCGAGCGCCAGCTCCTGCGCCCGCTCGTCATCGAAATTGGCGGCTTCCGAGAGCGCGTGCGCGCGATCGTTGCCCATCTGGATGAAGGCGGCCGCGGCAAAGCTGCCGCAGATCAGCACGACCGACAGAGCGACGGTGACGCGGATGTTGCCCGCGATTCGCCGGACCGGCCAAAGCAGGACGTTGCTGAGAGACCAGGCAGTCCCGACTGCTGCTCGACTCTCCGCCATGATTTAAGGACGCACGCCGCCCCAGTGATTCGTCATGAACGCATTATGCCTATCTCTGGCTATGCGTCACGCGGCATACAACAAAAGCGTGTAGGGCGATGCCTGCTACAACGTATGAATGTCGGGCAGGCGGCAAATCCGTCTAAGAGTCGACCGATCTTATCCAAGCATCTTGGTCGCGACTTCGAAGAGATTCGCGGACAGGCCCGACATCTTCGTGATCGTCTCCATTTCGGCCCGCATGAGCTTTTGACGCCCGACATCGTAGCGACGCCAGTTCTCGAAGGCGCCGGCCATGCGCGCAGCCACTTGCGGATTGACGCTGTCGAGCGCGCGCACCGTTTCGCCGACCAGCGCATAGCCCTCGCCGTCGCGGGCATGGAAGCGCAGATGATTGCCGGCGAAGGCGCCGACGAGCGAGCGCACGCGGTTGGGATTCTTGATGTCGAAAGCGGGGTGCTTCATCAGCGCGCGCACGCCCATCACCGTTCCCGGCAAGGGCGAGCCCGCCTGCAGGCTGAGCCATTTGTCGAGCACGAGCGCATCCGTGCGGAAGCGATCGTGGAAATGGGCGAAAGCCTTGTCGCGCGCCGGCGCGTTCATCCGGCTCAAGGCGGCAAGCCCGGCGATCATATCCGTCATGTTGGTGGCCGCACGATAATGCGCGTCGGCGCGCGCGGCGGCATCATCGTCATCTTCGGCCGTCAGATAGCGAAGCAGCGCGTTGCGCAAGGCGCGCTGTCCGGCCGATCTCGCATCGGGCGAGAACGCGCCTTTGGTGGCGGATTTGGCGTAAAGCTGTTCCAGCCGGTCGGCGTGCGCCTCGGCGACGGTGCGAATGAGCGCGATGCGCGCGGCATGGATCGCATCGGGATCGACGGGCGACTTCGCCAGCGCCAGCTCGCTTTCGAGCGGCGGCATCAGCATCAGAGCCGCGAAGGCAGGATCGTCCTCCGCACGCGCCAGCACTTCGCCGATGGCATCGAGATAGATCGCGTCGGCTTCCGGCTCCGCACCCAGCTTCGCCGTCTCCGCCATCTCGAGGAGGATTTCGGTCGCCAGCGCCTGGCCCGATTCCCAGCGGTTGAAGGCGTCGCGGTCGCGGCCCATCAGGGCGGCGCGGGCCTCGCGGTCGAGCGCAAGCTTGACGTTGACCGGCGCAGAGAAGCCGCGGCCGACGGAAAGAAGCGGCTCTTCGCTCACGCCGACGAACACGAAGCTCTCTTCCGCATCGCCGAGTTCGAGCACGCGCTCGTCCGGGCCGGCCTTGTTCTCGCCCTGCAACGTGAGCGGCATGGCGCTTCCGTTCTGCGCGATAAAACCGATGCGCACGGGAATTGGCATGGGCTTCTTGTTCGGCTGACCCGGCGTGGCGCCAAGCGATTGGCGGAGCGTCAGCGTGTAACACTGGTTCGCCGCGTCGTATTTGCCTTTGGCTTCCACGGTCGGCGTGCCGGCCTGATGATACCAGAGGCGGAATTGCTTGAGATCGCGGCCGTTCGCGTCCTCGAAGCACTTGACCCAATCTTCGACCGTCGCCGCCTGTCCATCGTGGCGCGCGAAATAAAGATCGGTCGCCTTGCGGTAATTTTCATCGCCCACGATCGTCTTCAGCATGCCGATGATCTCGGCGCCTTTCTCATAGACGGTCGCGGTGTAGAAATTGTCGATGGTGATGTAGGCCTCGGGCTGCACGGGATGCGCAAGCGGGCCCGCATCTTCCTGGAACTGCCGCATGCGCAGAAGCTTCACGTCCTCGATGCGCTTGACGGCTTTGGAGCGCATGTCGGCGGAGAAGCTCTGGTCGCGGAACACCGTCAGGCCTTCCTTCAGCGACAGCTGGAACCAGTCGCGGCAGGTGATGCGGTTGCCGGTCCAGTTGTGGAAATATTCGTGGGCGACGACGCTTTCGATGCGCGCATAGTCGTCGTCCGTGGCGGTCTCGGGACTGGCGAGCAGAAGGCGGTCGTTGAAGATGTTGAGGCCCTTGTTCTCCATGGCCCCGAAATTGAAGGCGGAGACGGCGACGATCATGAAGATGTCGAGATCGTATTCGCGGCCATAGGTCTCTTCGTCCCAGCGCATGGCGCGCTTGAGCGAGTCCATGGCGTAGGTCACCTTGCCTTCGTTGCCATGCTCGACATAGATGGCGAGCGCGACGCGCCGGCCGGACATGGTGACGAACTCGTCCTTCAGGACGCCGAGATCGCCCGCCACCAGCGCGAAGAGATAGCAGGGCTTCGGGAAGGGATCCTGCCACACCGCGAAATGCCGGCCGCCGGCAAGATCGCCATGCTCGATGAGGTTGCCGTTCGACAGCAGCACGGGATAGGCGGACTTCACCGCTTCGATGCGCGTCGTGTAGCGGGCGAGCACATCCGGGCGGTCGAGGAAATAGGTGATGCGGCGGAAACCTTCCGCTTCGCATTGCGTGCAGAAGATTCCTTTGGCGACGTAAAGCCCTTCGAGCGCGGTGTTGTTGGCGGGGCTCGTTTCGGTGACGATCTCGAGCGCGAATTTGTCCGGCACTTTCGCGATGGTCAGGCTTTCGTCGGTGAGCTTGTAAGCGGAAGACGAGAGTTTCTTCCCGTCTATCGCAACCGAGACGAGTTTCAGGTGCTCGCCGCTGAGGACCAGAGGTGCGTCAGCTTTGCCTGTGCGCTCGAGCTGCGTTTTTGCCGCGACCTTCGTCGTTTGCGGGTCGAGGATGAAAT
>Ga0335072_10016790_pt1 | contig 10369 bp, 10 predicted proteins | sample Lox_Sample_21_FD_206725 | JGI IMG/M metagenome (GOLD analysis project Ga0335072, IMG submission 206725) | Soil microbial communities from Loxahatchee National Wildlife Refuge, Florida, United States - Lox_Sample_2.1 | ecosystem: Environmental > Terrestrial > Soil > Wetlands | place: USA... | reverse complement strand
AGGGGAACATCCTCATGAAGCGACCATTTTTCGGCGTAATCGCCGTCGGCCTGCTCACCACGCTCGGCGCGGTTCCCAGGGCATCCGCGGGCTGGTGGTGGCACCACTCCCATCCGCAACCCGCCGGTGTGGGCGCGAATAGCAACGCCAAGCACACCAAATCCCACGGCCACGATTCCGGTATGGCCAAACCCATCGCGCTCTACAACGCTCCCAAATCCTTCGGCTGGTGGCACAAATATCCCGGCCCCATGGGCGCAGGCGGCGAACAAGTGGCCAAAAACTCCACCACGCAGCAGCAGCCCAACCCGCAGCAGTCCGCGCAAAATACCACCACGCACCACGGCCTGTTCGCCTGGCTGCACCGCCATCACAACGACGCCCCAGCAACGCCGGCAGCACCCGCAGCGTCTCAACCCAGCGGCAACGCCACCCCATCCGCAACCACCGCCACCAATTCCGACGAGCAGTAGCGCCATCCAAAACCACGCAGAGCCCATCTCACGGCCACGGTTTGGAAGTAGCTGCCATCTGCTAACCCTACGCTGAGCTGTTTTCGCGAAGCGAGCCACGCCGTCGGTTTTCCCGCGCGTTCGCGCCTCTTGTGCAGTGCTTTTACGCCGCTGCAAGTGGATTTTCCGATCCTTTGTACCGGCGCCTTTACACCCCGCTGAGTGGGTTTTCCCCGCGCCTTTGTAGCAGAACCTTTACGCCGCTGTCCGCCATTTCGTCTCACCGGCTCCGTGCCGCTAATGCCTCAACAACGAAAACGTGTCACCATTCGACAACGACAGCGCACCAGGCAACGGAGCCGGTCCTCGCGACACCTCCAACAGCGTCGCCGCCTCGTTCAATTGCTTGCTGGTCATAATCTCCGCCAGGTGTTTGCGGCGGTCTACGCTCGCGTGATCCCCAGCAGCGATGGCGCGCGAATACCACGTGTATGCCGACACGTAATCCAGCGGAACCCCTTTGCCCTGTTCGAACAGGAAGCCCATGCTGCTTTCGGCCGCAGGCAGCCCGGCGCGAGCGGCGAAGCGCACCAGTTTCGCCGCCCGCTGATAATCACGCTCCACTACAATTCCATAAAAATAAAAGTACGCCAGGTGCAGCTGCGCTTCCGGCAACCCGTATTCCGAGGCAGCACGCCACCATTGCACCGCCTCCGGAACATCTCGGGGCGTGCCCAAACCGACATAATACAAACAGGCCAGGTTGAATTGCCCGACCGGATCGCCGTGTTGCGCCGACGCCAAGTACCATTCGAAGGCTTTGTGGTTATCTTTCGCCACCCCCAGCCCGTTTTGATACAACGAGGCCAGGTTATTTTCCGAGGCGGCGTGGTGCTGCGCCGCCGCGGCGCTGTAGTTTTGCAACGCCATCGCATAGTCCTTCGAAACTCCCTGGCCATGTTCGTACAGATACCCGAGCACGAACTCAGCGTCGGGATTATTTTGGACTGCTGCGGCACGCAGCCACTGGATAGCTTCCTGCAGATCCGTGGGAGAGGGATTGCTGGCCAAGATCGTCGACGCCAGTTGATATTGCGCCAACGCATCGCCGCGTTCGGCCCGCGATTGTACGCTGACTTCGGAAGCAGCGGCACTCGGTAGCGATTGGCCCGCCGCGGGCAGCACCACAGCGGAAAGTGCTACACAAACCACACAAACAACCGAACAGCTCCAGTGACTTTGCCCTGAGTTCATCGTCGGCCCCCTTCGAGCGCTAGACATAGGGTTACCGGGCGCCTCGCGCTAACGCGACCAGCGCCAATCACCTGGATCACGACTCCATCAGCGCAAATCGGGTGACGTTGGGACGTTGCACACATACACCCGTACCCTGCACGCAAAATCGCGCCGTGAGCCCTCAGGACCACTCAATTGGCCGAAGTGTTATCCCCTTAGACGACAATCCGCCCAGAAAAGTTCACCCGCCGCCTCGCCATTACCTCAAAAAAACCCCTTGTGGGGCCCGCCTTCTGCTTGCCCTGAGCCGTTCTGCTCGCGAAGAGTTTCGCCTTCCAGCAATTCGCTGGCTAAATAGGGCGCGCCCTGGTAGGAACCGAGCTGGTAAGTCGCCAAGATGTTTGGATGATTCAGCGCGGCGGGTTGGGCTTCCAGCTCGACCCGGCGGAGACGGCTGGCGTCGGCGGAAAGATGGGCGGGGAGCACCTTGACGGCGACATCGCGGTCGAGGCTTGTGATTTGCATTGAAAACAAAATCCCTGGCTAGGGTCGGACCAGGCCGGAACCTGACGTATTAAAACCAACTTGTCCGGGAAGCGCTGCCGGCTCAATGAGACCACCGCGTATACCAGGAGTTCTCACGTGCGTGCACGAAACTGCCGGTAAAAAATATAGGCAGCCAGACCGCTTACTTTTTAGCCGGGCGCGGCATCGGCGTGACCCCGACCTGCTCCTCCGCCGTATACGGCGCTCCATAATAGGGAAAGTCCTTGCGAATGCGCCCGCGGTCGGGAGCAAGCCCATCGACAAGTGGCGTGTTGGCCGCCAGCGTCAACATCACATCCAAAGCATCGTCACCCAGCGCGCGTCCATTGAAGCGGGCCACCTCAAATGCCGCGGGCGTTCCAAGCTCGTAGGGCAAGGTATCCGGACAAAGCCGCTCAGCAATCAGCTTCCCGTACTCAGCCGGATTCGCCGCCGAGCCAGCATAGGTCATCATCTTCTCCGCAAACTCCGCAATCGACTTCGCGAAGCGCTCTGGATCTTCAGACGGAACCGACGCATTGAATTGTTCTTTCAGCTCTTGATCGCTCGGAGGGCTCAGGAAGATGTGCGTAACCATAGGCAGGCCCCAACGCGAAACCTGTACCTCCGGCGCATGGCCAAAGAGGGAGATCGTCGCCCATGCGTTGATTTTCCCCTTCCCAATCAGTTCGCTCGGCATTTCCAGCACAATCGCCGTAACATTCCGCCTCGCGAAGGGATTCTGCTGGTGCAGAAGTGCGTCCCGATCGTAGCGCTGGTCCTTGTAGAAAGCGGTCATAAATGCGCGGAATCCAGCATTGGCCGCAAATACATCTGGAGCGATCCCGACATACGCACGAATATCCGAAGCAGTCGCGACCGAACCGGTTTCACCCTCAAGCAGACTCTGTCCGGCGTCCCCACGAAGAGCATCGTCACCCGTCGCCTTCCGCACCACAAACGGTTGAATGTGAGTATGCTCACTGCCATCTCCGTGTCGTGGTTCACCAAACCTGAACTTGAACGTAACCTCTTCCCTCGCATCTCCGTTGAGGTCGAACCGGAACGCGTAGAGCCCTTCTGGATGAAGCGTATCCGGAGCCGATAATCCCACATCCGGATTCACGGTCATCGCCATTACCGTCTTGCCCGAAGGGCCGTCAAATAAATAAAAGTCGCAGAGGTTGAGGCTCGGTTCTTCCTTCGCCAGTTTGGTATCGAAATGATGTGACATACAGAATCTCCTTGAAAAGCATAATTCGGCACTCTCAGGCGGTGGACTTTAAATTCCGTCGTAGCGTGAATACCCACGCTTTGTCCAATAGTCCGGCGTAACTATTCTCTGCGGTCAGCCGCGAAGAATGGGGGCTCCGAAGGGAGCGCCCGTCAGTCCGCCATCCACCATCAGTTCGACCGCGTTGATGTACGACGAATCGTCCGAGGCAAGAAAAAGCACAGCCTTGGCCAGATCTTCCGGCTCACCCCAACGGGCAAGTGGAACCGTGGAAGAGAAGAAGTCGGAAACTTTTGCGGATTCCTCTGCCGTGGCATTGGCGCGCGCCCCGCGCTTCCAGATGGGAGTCTTCGTCGCTCCAGGGGCCACCACGTTCACGCGAATCTTGCGCGGTGCAAGGTCTGCGGCGATGGATCGAGCCATCGAGACGAGTCCGCCTTTCGTGGCAGCGTAGGCAGCCAGACCTGGTTGACCGAGATAGCTCTGCACCGATCCGTTGAAGATGATGCTGCCGTTGTCGTTCATGAGAGGGGCGGCTGAATTGACGGTAAAGAAAACACCGTAGAGGTTGGTGTGGACTACCTTCTCGAAGATGGCTTCGTCGGTCGTGCCAGTCGGCGTACTGCCAGAAATGCCTGCATTGGCGAAGACGATGTCAAGTTTGCCAAAGTCTTTGGCGAGTTCAGTGAAAAGCTTCTTGCGGTCCTCCGCAACCGTAACGTCGGCGCGATAGCCGCGCGCTTTCGCTCCCAGCTCGGCGACCGCTTCATCCAGTGTCTTCTGGTCCCGGCCGGTAATCGCGACCTCAGCGCCTTCTGCAACGAAAGGCGGGCTGTGGCCAGGCCGATGCCACTGTTTCCGCCGGTGATGAGAGCCTTCTTGCCTTTGAGTTTCATGATTCCTCCAGGAACCCGCGATCGAGAGCCTCGACATCTCGCGGGGAGCGACATCGCTCCCCGCGGAGTCGTTCATTGCGGCAGTTCTTTGCCTGACTGCTCCGCCACCATGTAAGCGGCCAGATGCGGAGGATTCTGCTGATGCAGAAAGGCGTCCCCATCGTAGCGCTGGTCCTTATAGAAAGCGGTCATAAATGCGCGGAATCCAGCATTGGCCGCAAATACATCTGGAGCAATCCCAACATACGCACGAAGACCCGAATTAGTCGCGACCGAACCGGTTTCACCCTCAATCAGACTCTCTCCGGCGTCCCCACGAACAGCGTCGTCACCTGTTGCCTTCCGCACCACAAACCGCTGAATGTGAGTATGCTCAGTGCCATCTCCGTGTCGTGGTTCACCAAACCTGAACTTGAACGTAACCTCTTCCCTCGCATCTCCGTTCAGGTCGAACCGGAACGCGTAGAGCCCTTACGGATGCAGCGTATCCGCAGCCGATAATCCCACATCTGGGTTCACGGTCATCGCCATCGCCGTCCTGCACGGTGGCCCGTGAAAGAGATAGAAGTCGCAGAGGTTGAGGCTAGAATCTTCCCTCGCCAGTTTGGTGTCGAAATGATGTGACATAGCTCTCTTGTCTGCCAACGTGTTACCGATGCGTATCCACATCATCGTCGTCCGCCTCCCCGAAACTGGGGAGGTACCGCCCAAAGTTCAACTCGAAATCGCTGCGAACGCCGTAACCGATACCACGGAGCTTGGCACGGCGGGCCTGCGCACTGGGCCAGTCCAACATCGGGAAGATCATTTCGTTGCTCGACTGAAGCTCGGCAGCGGTCGGCATACCGAACCGATTGATCTGCGTTTTCGCCGCAGATAGCGTTTCACGGTCGAACGAAGCTAGACGCCGGACGAGTGTATCGACAAACGAGTCCAGTTCGTTATCGTCTAGCGTGCGGTTCACCCAGCCATAGCGTTCGGCGATATCCGCATCGAAATCGTCGGCACTGAGCACGAACTCAAGCGCCCGCGAGCGGCCGACCAAACGTGGGAGCCATTCCATCGCTCCGCCGCCTGGGACCAGCCCGACGCCGACCTCGGGGTTGCCGAATACGGCGCTTTGCCGGCTGCCGAAGCGCATGTCGCAGGCCAGCACGAACTCGTTGCCGATGCCGCGCGTGCGGCCGCGAATCTTGGCGATGCTCACGATTGGCATGGACGAGAGGCGCAAGACAATGTCGCGCCAAAGGCCCAGCACCTCTGGCTGTTCCGCTGCCTTGGCTACATCGAGATGGGCGATGAAGAAATCGGGATTCGCCGACTGGAATACGACAACCTTCACGGACGGGTCCGCCTGAAGTTCGGTCAACAGCGTTCCCAATTCGGCGATCGTTGAGGGAACAAAGATGTTGATCGGCGGGTTGTTGAACGTGATCGTCCAGCGGCCCGGATGGGCGCGGTCGATGTTGAACTGCGGAGTGTCAGTTTTGCCTGGCTGTGCTGCGCTGCTTTGCGTCATAGTGTCCTCCTTTGACTAGCGGCGAATCAGGCGTAGCTCAGGGCGGCTCACAATCGGATACGGCGAGCGGCGAATGGGCCACCACGGACCTGGTGGGAATCGTCTTTGCCTCGCTCGAAGAGCGGGATCCGTCCGAAGAGGCAAAGACACTAGCACAAATGGTTGAATCCGCACATTAAATCCTGCTAAGCGCGCATCCGCGCCCTTGGAGCCGAGGGGCAGGGTAGCTGGGTTAGGGGCGGGTTGCTGATTTGCCGCCTTTTTCGGGGAGTTCGCTGACAACTTTACCGTCTGCAGCAAGCAGTTGAAGCTCCGGAGTTCCGTCAGGCGCGACTTGCAAGACGATGCGATCTCGCCCCTCCGTGTCTTTCAGCCTCAGAACGGAAGAACCATCGCGAGCGCGGCCCAACACAACGCGCGTGTTGTCGCCTGGATGGGAAGCTTTGAACTTTTTCCACTCAGCTTGGCGCTGTTCTTCCGGCAGTTTCGAGATGCGATCGTATGCCTGGATGACTTCCAGAATGGAATACTCGCCCCGGTCGCCCATCGTCAGCAGCGAATATTTTCGATCTCCATCACGACCAGCATCGACGGTGAAAATCTGGTCCTGCATATACTGATCGAAGCTCAAGTGCGCATAACTGCCGGTCATCTGGCCCCCGTCATTCGTAGAAAGGCCATAAATCAGGCCGCCGTCTTCTGTACCTTCGTCATCGAAAAAGTACAGTCCCGCGGCTTGCCTGTCTGGATGAGGGTATTCTTTCTTCTTGATGTACACTCCCGGCGCGCTGGTTTTGTTCGTCAAAACCATGCGGGTCGTACCATCTGGTTCGACTACATTGATGCGATGCACCGTAATTTCGTCAAACGTGGTCTGTGATCCTCTTGTAGCGAAACCGGAAATAGTGGTGATCACAAATAGAATCGTTACAAGCCCCGAGTAAACGGCGAGGAAGCGGGGGCTCGATAGAAACTGAATCATGACACTGCCCTCCTGAGGCAAAATCACACTGGTGATCGAACGACTTCTATTGCTTTGTCGAACTGAGTGTCAAGACCGCGAGCGCGAGACTCAGGAGTGCTCCCGACAGTCAGGTCGGGCTCCCCAGCATCTGCTGTCCAGGATGGTAGCATGTGCTTTCGCCGGAGGCGCTCGTTTACGTTGAAATCGGAAAGCAGAGAAACAAGAATGTCGATGCAGTTCCCTGCCTGCCAGACCTACTGCGTCGGAAGTTGCTTCCAGTCAGTGACCACCACAGGTCGTCCTGCCTTAACGACCGTGACGTACACCGAGTTCAAGCCTTTGTGATTTGTACGACTGAAACTCAATTGCAGATTCGGTCCTAAACCAATGTCCTTGCGTTGAATATTCTCCAATGCGGAAACCAGTTTCTCTCGCGTAAGATCGTGCCCCGCGTTGCGAAGGCCATCTACCAAGACCATGGCATCGACGAAGCCTTCCAGACTCACAAAGGTTGGTTGCGTATTGCCCATGTACTGCTCTAACGCCTGCCGGTAGAGTTGCACTGTCGGCAGGTCCATGCGGTCATACGGGGGCATCACCTGTGTGATGATGAGGCCCTCGGTGTCCTGCGCGCCGATATTTAACAGTCCCTCGGTACCGACAAACGAGACGGTTAGGAAACGCGGGTGCCATCCGGCTGCATGTGCTTGTTTCAGGATTGCGTTAATCGGGGCGTAGGGGCCCACGAGGACCACCGCTTCAGGATTGGCTGCTCGGACCTGCGTAATACCGTGCTGCACGGCAAGGGTATTGCGTTCAAAGGTACCCAGCGCCACGGGCGCGGAGTGATGTCGTGCCAAAGCCTGCTTGACGCCTTCCAGCACGGTTGTTCCAAACGGGTCGTTTTGATATAGGACGGCGATTTTGCGTACCCCGAGTTGCTCCCACAGGTTATCGACTTGTTCACGCGTCTCGTCGAAATAGGAAGCGCGAATGTTGAAAATGGACCGGTGAACTGGGTCGATAAGCGCTTCCGCGCCGGTGAATAATCCGACAATCGGCGTATGGCTAGTTTCCGCTAGTGGGATGTATTTCAAACCAGTTGGAGTTCCTACGAAAAAAGCGGCTGCAAACACGTCGGCCTTTTGAAGGCTCTCCCAACAGGGCTCAGCCTTATCGGCCTCATAACCGTCATCCTTGGTCACCAGTTCCAACTTTCGTCCGTTAACCCCGCCCTGTGCGTTTACCATGCTGAAGTACGCTTTCGCGCCAATGACCATTTGCATCCCCAAAAAGGACGCCGGTCCGGTGAGAGCATTACACGAACCAATCTTGATCCTATCCGGCGTGACGCCTGGAACGTCCTTCTGGCCCTCGACCGAGGGAAGAAACAGGAAAGCCACCATGATTATGGCCAGTCCTGACTTTTGGGCAAAACACAAGAACGTATATCCGATTCGATTGTCCAAGGGCGACTCCAAACTTGGTGAAATTGCTCCTGGATGAAGCTGAGCGATTTAGATAGGGTATTTCACTGCCACGGAGTCTGTGGCACCTCGATAGGAGGATATGCTCAAAACCGTATTGCAGCTTAAGCACTCACTGACCTTCTGGCCAGACAAGCCTGCCTGCGTTTACAGTTGCTCGAACACATCAACCCGGGCGCGGTGGCTGTTCAAATTGGCGATTACATTGTGAGCACGGCGCGGAACCGAGCCTTGCCCTCCGCAACGCGCTCGTAAGCCTTGGCAGCTTCAGCCAACGGATAGGTCTCAAGGATTGATTTGACTTTTCCCTGGGCTACATAATCCAGGGCATCGTAGAGATATTCGGGGCCATTTTGCTGGCTGCCGATTATCTTGATGCGCTTGAAGAGCAACTCGATCAGCGAGAGCGAAAGCGGTTCCGCATCAGCGCCCATAACGATGAACCTGCCGTCGGGGCGCAGACCTTGAATACTGTCCACCATAGATTTGGTCGAGTTGGAGGTACTGAGGATGATGTCGGCCCCGCCCGCTGCGGTAAGGCTCTTTCCGTCGCGGACAACTTCATCCGCGCCGAGGTCGCGAATCATCTTGTCTTTATCGGGGGAGTGCGAAATCGCGATGGTCTCGAAGCCCGCAGCCTTCGCGTATTGCACCGCCAGGTGCCCCAGCCCACCGATTCCAAGTACGGCCACGCGCTCGTGCGGCTGCGGATCGGCCCAGCGAAGTCCACTATAAACGGTATACCCGGCGCAAAAGATCGGTGCGGCTTGCTCGTAGGAAACCTTGTCGGGAATCAGGTAGGTAGCGTCGGCATTCATCGGCATGTACTCGGCGTGACCGCCTTGCGCATCGCCCGCCGTGCCCTTCAGATAGGGACAGAACATCCTGCGGCCGCGCTGGCACCATTCGCAACGTCCGCAGGTGGACTGAATCCATGCCGAGCCGACGCGGTCGCCGACCTTGCGAGTGGTCACATCAGGAGCTACAGCAACGACCTCGCCGACCGGCTCGTGGCCAAGGATTCGAGGAAATTGTCCGGGAAGGAGTCCAAGCGTTTGGTGCACATCGGTGTAGCAGATTCCGCTTGCGTGCATCTTCACCAGCACTTGACCAGGGCCGGGTTGAGGCTGAGGAACATCTTTGATCTGCCAGGAACTGCGCACGGCGGGTACGACTGCAGCTTTCATACGCTTCCTCCTAAGGCGATTCGATGCGATTGCCTTCGTGCCCGGTGCATGATTTGCATGCACGAATTTGCCCATCCTGAAGCAAGAGATTTGTGGTTTATGGTCTGCAGGCGAATGGTCGGCAACTCAGAAGGCATGGTAGAAGTGGTGCCAGGTCCCGGGAACGGTCTGCATGAACTTGCCTGGCGCGGCCAAACACTTTGGAAACTCTCGCATTTCGCGATGACGAAGAATCTCTTTGTACACGGATTCTAAGCGAACCGGCCGTGACGTCTGATTCAACCGGATAAGCGTCCATGTGGGTACGAAATAAAAGAACTGTCGAAGCGTTCTAAGTACTTTTGACAGCTTGACGCGGTGCAAACACTGACGTAATCATGCCACACACTCCGCTCTCCGCCGACCCAGAACTCACCGCAGGAGGCACATGATGCCAGCAAGAAACCCTAAAGAAGTTTTTTTAATGCTGCTTAGCAATGTCCGAAACAGGACCGAGCGCCAGTCGGAAATATATCAAGAGATAGGCAAGCACGCTGACGACCCGCAGATCAAGGAGGCGATAGACGGACGGGAATTCGTATCGAAGCAGATTCTCGCAAAACTCGACGAATGCTTCCGGATTCTCGGCGAGAAGCCGGGAACATCCACGGGAAAGCTACAAGAAACTTTCCTCGAGGATTTCCGGAAGGAAGTGGCGGAAATTCAATCCCCGGTCGCGAAGCGCCTCTATGTACTGGCAAAGCTGAACCACCTCGCACACCTTCGAATGGCCGAGTACGAAGTCCTCGTTGCCGCGGCTGACTTGGCCGGCCATCATGGTGTCGGCGTGCTTTTGGAAACCTGCCTGGCAGATAAACTCGCGTTCGCCG